>Ga0247739_10000559_pt1 | contig 13115 bp, 4 predicted proteins | sample UWRJL058202B2_FD_180943 | JGI IMG/M metagenome (GOLD analysis project Ga0247739, IMG submission 180943) | Plant litter microbial communities from Arlington Agricultural Research Station in Wisconsin, United States - UWRJ-L058-202B-2 | ecosystem: Environmental > Terrestrial > Plant litter >...
TGCTTGTTTCGGATAGATACAAGAAGAACCAAGAAACATTAATTTTTTTACGCCACTCATGTATGATTGATGAATAATATTGTTTTGTATCATCAAGTTCTCGTAAATAAATTGTGCCCGATACGTGTTGTTGGCCATAATTCCCCCAACTTTTGCCGCAGCCAGAAATACATAATCAGGACGTTCCTCGCCAAAAAAAACCGCTACTTTCTGTTGATTTGTCAAGTCCAATTCCTTCGAAGTAAGCGTAATTATATTTGTAAACCCTTGTTTTTTAAGCTCTTTGCAAATTGCGCTACCAACCATTCCACGATGGCCAGCTATATATATTTTATCTGAATAATCCATGATGTATATTATTTGAGTGAACATTGGAGTTAGTAAGCAAAACATCCCGTTTAAGAAATTCAGCCCTTTCTGGATTGAATTCTGCCACCATGGAATATCCTAATGAAGGCAACATACCCTTCACTAATTTGCTGGTGCCTTGCATCACTCCCTTGTCAAACACATAGTAGGAATTTATATTTAGGAAATTAAATTCACTTAAGTTAACTGAGATCTTCTCTACTGCAATATTATAGTAGGAACTTGAAAAATTCTTGATAACCGCTATTTCTGTTTCATGGATAACTGCTGGTTTGCCAAGCCAGTAAACAAAATTTATTACATTATCCATCTGTTTAATAACTGTCAATTCTTCAGTAGATGCATAAACAAACACATAAGAAGGAAATAAAGGCTGCTCACTTTCTTTATTTTTTCCATTCCATTGCTTAACAACTCTATTAATGGGATAATAGTTTTTTATCTTTTTCCGGGTTAATAGGTCAGAAACCTTTTTTTCGGAATTGGCTTTTGTGTATAAGACGTGCCAGTTTTTAATGTTGTTCATATACGTTTAGATTTAAGGATTAACTGCCGACCCTAGTTAATATCGTGCCAAACATTCTTTGTCAACCAAATGACTGTGAAATATTTTGCAGATGATTAAAAAAAGTCCTTATTTCATATCAGGCAGGCAATCGCTAATGATGCATATGAATACAATTAATTCATTTACACCCTCTTAAAGCTTATTTTGAACCAACATATAATGCCACCGAATGCTCTACAAAACTTTACTAATTAGATACATTACTATACTTAAAGATAAAGTGAACCTACCTAGATTATAAGTTCATTTTTGTACAGTAATATTTCTCATATATTGTTCTTTTTTGATTCTAAAAATTGTTTAACATGCAACAAATCACCTTGTTATATTAATAAACGTTATTAATTCACGTTCAACATTTCTACATATTGCTTTATATCCTGTTCTTTATCCTTGCTGCAAATTAGCAAGGCGTCTAAAGTGTCTACTATTATAAAATTGTCGAGCCCTTGTACCACTACAGTCTTTTTATGCGGTGCATGAACCACACATTTACTAGCGTCAATAATCACTACGCTGTTGCCTGATACCGCGTTATTCGAAGTATCCTTTGGCATGTTTTCCCATGCACTTGTCCAAGTGCCCAAATCGCTCCAGCCAAAAGCAGAAGGATATATATATACATTTTCTGCTTTTTCCATGATACCCACATCCACAGATATTGAACGGCACTGTTTGTATATCTCATCTACTACTTTCTTTTCGTCTGCAGTATTGTAAGAGTCCCAAGCATTTTGAAATAATTCATATATATCCGGTAGCCATGTTTTAAAAGCCTCCAAAATAGTTTCGGCTTTCCATACAAATATTCCAGCGTTCCACAGGTAATCGCCACTAGCAATAAAAGCATTTGCTTTTTCTATATTAGGCTTTTCTGTAAATTGCTTAACCTTATATATAGAAGGACTCACTTCATGCTCGGAGCGTTGGATATAACCATATCCTGTATTGGCATACGTGGGTGTAATGCCTAATGTGAGCAATGATTTATTATTAATGGCAAAATGCAAAGCCTGGTTGCAAATTTCCAAGAAGGTTGGTTGATTCAATATCAAATGGTCGGCAGGGGCGATAATTAAAACAGCCTCTGGATCCTTTTGCATTAATTTAAATGAAAGATATGCAATACAAGGCGCTGTATTTTTTCTACAAGGCTCACCCAATATATTATCGACTGGCAACAGTGGCAATTGTTCTTTTACTATATCAATATAATCATCGGCAGTGATAACGAATATATTTTCGATAGGCACTAGCTTTTCGAATCGATTATAAGTTTGTTGAATTAAGGTTTGGCCAATTCCCAAGATGTCTAAAAACTGCTTAGGGTAACTGTTCCGACTGATTGGCCAGAATCTGGAGCCTACACCTCCGGCCATGATTACAACATAATTTGGATTTCTCATAGTAGATATGGTTTGGTTTCTATTAGAATTCTGATAACTTTTTGAAGCCTGTTTCCTTAATCAGAGACAATCGCTGCTCCTCATATTTTTCGCTTCTGTCCTTAGGTTTAATCTTTTTCATAAGAGAGAGATACAGGATCCCAGAAAATCTTCTGCTTAAGAAAGGAAACTCCGAAGACTTAATTTTGTCAAATAGTATAATGGCCTTTTTTTGCTCGCCAAAGTTATATAGCGCATAAGCCTCGATCAGCCAATATTGATGTTCATAGTTGAGTGGCGTCCGCTTCCGTAAAATTTTCTTTTCCAGCTTTTTACATTCTTCTATATATAATAAAGCATCGCCTGCATAACCTGTTAAGAATAAAGCTTCAGAAATGATATATGAGAACCCATATATAAATAGATTGCAATCATCTCGATTGGTCAACTCTACATAAATGTCATGTATCTTAAGTCTGTGCGCTTCATTGTCCTTACCTTCAAAATCATTATAAAACAAAATAGCTGCAAGTTGCCTAGCAAGTATGTGTGGTGGTAAGTTATAGTCGATATTATTCAAAACCCTTTCGTTCATACTTTTGGCCACCTTGTCTGGCTCATTGCTCAACCAGTACTTTAAAACATATAGAGACGTAGTTAATACGCTTGCTTCATTTGAGCTGGCCTCTTTATTATAGTATCGCAAGCCATTCCCATAAAAAGAATTTAGTTTGTCTATGTTCACCAAACTTTCAAAGTAATATTTCTTTCCTAGTTCTGTTCTTGCAATCAAGCTTTGAAAACGATCGGTAAGAAATTTATTTGCATTCAAAAATTTAATCGAATGCATTACGATAGTTAAGAACGTTTGATCATCACCATCTTTAACGACCGTATCTGAAAAAAGTGATACAAAAAAATGTAAAACCGTGTCTGGACTTAAGTTACCGGTTTCAAAGGTTTCCGTGTTTTTAATTCGATATATATCGTCAATGGACTGGAAGCCACAATATTTTGAAAGTATAGTAAGGGTAGATTGTGAAGGAGGATATTCGGCTTTAACCAAGCTAAAAAAACGTCTAAGCGTATTAGGGTTCAGTTGGTGCTTGGTTTTTTGGAAAATTTCTTCGCAGAGTTCAATACAATCTCTAGAGGAGACAACTCTTCGACCGAAAACATGCTCGATTTCGTATACGATGGTGGATTTAAGTTCGAGATTTAAGGAATACATAAGGTATGATTTTTCAAAAAAATTTCTTTTTTTGAACAGAATACTGGATTCTGTATTAGCCCCTAACAAAAATCAATGAGATTCTTGCCATCTGACATCTGAAAAATTTACACACTTTATGTGATTGCTAATCATATTATAATTAAACGCTCACTTTCATTATTAACTCACTGGTTAGGAAGGTCAACAATAATTTTCATAAAAATGACGGAAACTTCGTAGATGACGAAATGAGTAAGGACTAATATAGAGGTTTAGGACTAAAAATTCAACAATACAATTCTACAACAAAGTACGACTATTAGGCTGTACATTTTTGTTCAGTAACCGAAAAATGTTCAAATTGTGCAGTTTTGTTCTATTCTACCTAACCCCTTACGCCTATATATTCCAACAAAAATCGATTTTGCTTCTTCCGATTATGTTCGTATAAGCACTCCTTTTGTTCATCACGCTTTCTATAATTAAATTTTAATAAGCGTTTTGCTCTCCCTTAATTGTATTGAATACTGTCAAAAAGATGATTTTCAAGTCTAAAAATGGATTCCAATTTTCAAGATACCACAAATCATGTTCCACTCTTTTTTGCATTTGGCTTACTTCTTTTGTTTCTCCACGGTAGCCGCTTACTTGCGCCCAGCCGGTAATGCCTGGTTTCAAGAATTGGCGAACCATATACTGACCTATCAATAACGAATACTCATCGGTGTGCTTAAGCATGTGTGGGCGCGGGCCTACAATACTCATATTGCCAATAAATACATTCAAAAACTGAGGAAATTCATCTAGGCTTGTGCGGCGGAGAAATTTTCCAATCTTGGTAACCCGCATATCGTTTTTGGTAGCTTGTAAATGGTTGGATGCTGCGTTTACCTTCATGCTTCGGAATTTTAAACATGGAAAGCTTTTGTTGTCTTTTCCGCTACGTGCCTGAACGAAAAAGATAGAACCTCTAGACTCCAATAGGATCAACAAGCCGATTATTGGAATCATCCAAGAAAGAAAAAACAAAATTACAAAAGAGCTTACAGCAATATCGAAGCCTCTTTTGCGAATACGGTTTCCTAAGTCTTCCAATGGTTCTTTCCGCATCGAGATAACTGGAATTTCATTCATATATTCCACATGCACTTTCTTTTTTACAAAAAATGAGATGTCGGGTATAATCTTGAAACGGATGCAGTTCTCGTCCGCCTTTTGAATCAGTTGATAAATGGCGGGATGTTGCTCTGGAGCAATGGTGGAATATATTTCGGTTGCGCCCATCGATTTGCAGATATCCAATGCACCGCTAATATTACTTAATATCGGATAGCGGGAAAGTTCATCTACATTAGACACCTCTTCGCAGTAACCCAATATTTCTTTATTGATGCCTTCTCCTTCTAAATAGTGAACCAACCGCTTGGATAAATTATTGTACCCAAGCACCACTACCTTGCTAATCAAATAGTCTTTTCTTTTAAAATATTGATAAATAGCTAAATATAAAAACCTGTTAAATAGCAGTGCAACGGGTATCAACGATAACACAACAAACAAGAAAGCCCTGGAGATAACATATTGCTTAAAAAAGAAAAGATACAAAAGAATCAATGCCAAAAAATATACAAACGCATACATGGAACTTTTTGTAAATATTTCAAAAGACATGATATGCTTCTCTTTGTAAACATTGCCGAACATAGTAACGAACAACCAAAAAAAGCTGAGCAAAAATCCGAAATTGGAATACTCTGCCGAGACATTGATAAGCGATTCTCTGCTGAAAAAAAATTGAGCAATGTAAAAAACTGCATTGATAGAGATAAAATCCAATGCCAAAAGGGTCAATTGTAGATGACGTAAAAAGCGACTGTTCATAGGATAAAAGGTTATTAGATTGTGTAGTAATGCTTTCAGGATGCTGGTTTTGTCAAGAAGATTTTTTGCTGTTTTTTATGGTTTTGTTATTTAGGCGAAAAATTATAACCGTTTATGGATGTGCCCCTGTTACTCTAGGGAAGAGATCATGCTGTTCGTTCCACCTTGAGCGGGTTTTTCGATAGTTCCGTCCTTAGGTTGGGCTTTTTTTGCGTGGGCCACCTTTACAATCACATCTACTTTATGCTTATCTGATTCCATCAAACTTATCGGAGCTTGGTAAATTGCCGGCGCCGTCATAGAAGACGCAATCTTCACATCGTCTATAAATAAGGTACGGTTCGTAACCTGAGTTGCATTAACTCCCCATGCCCATTTATATATTCCTGCTTTAAGGCACGGCCCTTTCTCGTTTGTTTGGCCTGTAACAGGGTATAGTGTAGGGCCAGTATAATCCACTTTCAAACTATCGTTCATCCATACTTTTATAAAGCCATTGGTATAAGAGAAATTCACTTGTACCGTCCAATTCATCCATACGTTACGTACAAGCGGAAAGTTGCCTAAAAGCTGCTGTATGCCATTAGTAGATGGCGTGCTGCCTTTTTGAATACTTATATAAATATTTTCACCAATAACCTGTGCCGATAAGGGCGAGGTGCCGCTGGCCGGTCCACCAGTTGCGCCTTTGAACTGCCAGATGAAGTCTGGATTTGTTGGCTGGTCGCTTACCCAGTTACTTGGTATGTATTCACTTAGTTGCACCCACCAATCCTTATTCAAGGCAAGTTCTTGCATACCAGCATCTGGATAAGAAGGGGTGATTTCGCTCCTATTGTTTGATGACGACCAATCGCTATAATCGAAGCTAACCTTGACAGATTTATTGCCACCATGCGGTTGTTCGGTAGATGTTGCAATAGCAGAAGCTCTTGGCTTTTGCAACGCCCAGCCAGCAATACCAGCTAGCGAATCGGCCACGTCGGCTTCAAAGTCGCTCTGAAAAATGCTGGGTGCAGACAATGGGGTTGCAGAAGCGGCAGGTGTGAGGGGAGATTGGCGGCCCTTGTAGTCGAATGCCTGGACCAAGTAGGTATAACTCGATGTGCTGTCTAAGCCGTCTTCCAGCAAAGTATAAGCATTGGGCTGTATAATTCTATACAATCCTCCGTTTCTATATATATTATAACCAGCCATTGCCACATTGTTTCCTGTTTGATTGGCCCATCCTACATTTATTTTGGTAGAGGTAAGTGGCGTAACTGCAAACAGACTGGGTGTCGATGGCAGTGCATCATTTGAGGTGTATTCCACATTTCCGTTACTGCTTTCTATAATCTCGTCTGCAGCAAGGCAACGGTTATACAATTTGATATCATCTAAACTGCCACTGAAAGCATTAGAAGAATTGAGAGATGCACCAAATACAAAGTTCTGGTTGTTCGGGGTCCAAGTGGTAAGAACTGGGAAGCGATTGTTGACCGCAGCATTTGCAACAAATGGGTTGGATGCTTGTATAGCACCATTCTTATATACATATCCCATATGATTTAAAGTATCCCATACTACGCAGATATGTGTCCACACGTTTGCGCTTACCGGCAAGTTTGCCACGAAGGCGTTGTTGCCGTTTGCTTGTTGAAACGATACCTGCAGGCCTTGTATGGATGGGTTCGTCCGGATAAGGATATGGTTGTCACTTCTAAAATTGTCGAACACATTTAGATAATTCTGACTAGTAAAATCTCCTTTGATCCAAAACGAAAGCGAACCGTTTGCAGGAAATCCTGCGCCGCTTAAGACAGGCGGAAAGGTAATTCTTGATGACGGCGCAACCATGGTGATGGCACTCGTTGCCTGCCCGCTGCTCCAAGCTGAACTTACAACAGAACCCAAGTTATTATTGCCACTCGCATCTGCGGCTTCTATACCATTATTTTCATCCAGTTTCCAGCGGCCAATGAGGCCAGCGGCAGGTTGTGCTTGAGCAATTGGGGCTGTATAAGTAACCGGTGTCATCATAGCACTACCAATTTTTACATCGTCTACATAAAGGGTTCTCGTGCTCACTTGCGTGCTACTGGTGCCCCAAAGTGGCTTGTAGATGCCTGCCTTAAAATACGGACCTATTTCGTTTGATTGTCCTGTACTTGGATATAAAGTTGGGCCACTATAATTGATTACAACATTACCATTTCTCCAAATTCTTACTGCACCATTGGTATAAGAAAAATTGACTTTGATCACCCAGTCCATCCATACACCTTTAACGAGTGGGAAACTACCCAATAACTGCTGCACTCCATTAGCTGATGCTACGGTACCTGTTTGCAAACTAATATATACGCTATCTCCTATGATTTGTGCAGACAACGGTGGTGTACCACTTGATGGGCCACCGGTCGTTCCTTTGAATTCCCAAATAAAATCGGGGTTTGCCGCCAAATCATTTTGCCAGTCGGTAGGAACGTATTCGCTTAATTCAACCCACCAGTCTTTGTTTAAAGTGAGCTGTGTCATGCCTACGCCAGTGTACGAAGGTGTTATTTCACTTCGGTTGTTGGCAGATGACCATTCACTATAATTTAATTTAACTTTTACAGATTTATTTCCGCTCCGCGACCTGTCGGTTGTAACCGCTATAGAAGGAACTGATGGCCGCTGTTTCGACCAGCCTGCGATAGTTGCGGAAGAGTCTGCAAGGTCTGCCTCAAAATCGCTTTTGAATATCATAGGCGATGATATAGGCGTGATGGCGATATTGGTAGTGCTAGCTGATCTGTTACTATTGTAATTGAAAGCAACTGCTTTATAAGAATAACTGACCGTACTGTCCAAGGGGTCTTCTAGCAGAGAAGTAACATTTGGCTGCATGATGCGATATAGCGAACCATTTTTATATAAGCTATATCCTGCAACTGGTGAATTGACATCGGCCGAAGGCTCCCAACCTACATTTACCTTTGTGGAGGTAAGTGAGGTGGCTGCAAACATCGCTGGTACGGCAGGTGCCACATTGTTTACCATAGGCATGCTTGAGCCAGTGCTAATTGCGTTAACCTCGTTAATACCCAAGCAGCGGTTGTACAATTTTATGTCATCCAAGCTACCACTGAAAGCATTGGCAGAATTAAGCGATGCCCCGAATACGAAATTCTGATTTGCAGGAGACCAGGTTGTTAAAACAGGGTAACGGTTATTGGTGGCCGCATTCGATACCATTGGGCTGCCCAGGTGCAGTACGCCATTTTTATAGACGTAGCCCATATCATTCAAGGTATCCCACACCACACATATATGCGTCCACACATTGGCACTTATGGGCAGGTTATCCACAAAGGCGTTGTTGCCATTTGTTTGTTGAAAAGTAACCTGCAAACCTTGTGCAGATGGATTTGTGCGGATGAGGATGTGGTTGTCGCTACGGTAATTGTCGAAAATGTTGAGATAGTTTTGGCTGGTAAAATCCCCTTTTATCCAAAAAGATAAAGAGCCACTACCAGGAAAGCCTGAACCACTTAATGCCGAAGGGAATGTGATGCGAGATGTAGGTACACCAAGCGTTACCCCACTACCCGACTGACCATTGCTCCAACTTGCACTCGTTACGTTTGCTAGATAATTATTACCACTCGCATCTGCCGCTTCTATGCCGGCATTCTCATCCAGTTTCCACCTTCCTTTCAGCCCTGGCTCTGCTTGCGTGGTTGTAGTTGGTGCCGTATAACTCACTGGCGTCATCATGGCACTTCCAATTTTTATATCGTCTACATATAAGGTACGGCTAGTTGTTTGTGTTGCATTGGTACCCCATGCAGCTTTGTAGATGCCCGCTTTAAAATAAGGCCCTGTTTCATTTGTTTGGCCAGTACTTGGATATAAAGTGGGGCCGGTGTAATTCACCACCAAGCTTCCATTTCTCCAAATTCTAACTGCACCGTTGGTGTAAGAAAAATTTGCCTTGATTACCCAATCCATCCATACACCTTTAACTAGTGGAAAGCTACCTAACAATTGCTGCACACCGTTAGTGGAGGCCGTAGTACCTGTTTGTAAACTAATATATACACTATCACCCATAATTTGTGCAGACAGTGGCGGTGTGCCACTTGATGGGCCGCCAGAAGCTCCTTTAAATTGCCATATAATGTCTGGGTTGCTTACCACGTCATTTTGCCAATCTGTTGGTACGTTCTCGCTCAATTCTACCCACCAATCTTTATTTAGGGTAAGTTGGCTTATGCCTGCACCCGTATAAGAAGGTGCTATTTCGCTGCGGTTGTTTGCAGCCGTCCATTCATTATATTTTAATTTAAATCTTACTGATTTATTGCCTGTGCGTGCTTTTTCTGTAGTAACCGCAATGGATGGAACCGACGGCCGTTGTTGCGACCAACCAGTGATGCTAGCGGTTGAATCAGCCAAATCGGTTTCAAAATCGGTTTTGAATATCACCGGCGAAGACACCAAACTGGTAGCAATGTTTGTTGTAAATGATGATTGGTTTCCTGAATGTTCAAACGCTTGGACTTTGTAGGAATACGTTTGGGTGCTATCTAGCCCGTCTTCCAACAGCGTTGTAACAGAAGGTTGTAAAATCCGATACAGCGCTCCGTTTTTATATACGCTATAACCTGCTACTGGTGTTGCATCTGTAGACGGCTCCCAACCAATATTGATTTTTGCATTGGTAAGCGATGTTGTTGCAAACATATTTGGAACCGCAGGCACGGTTGTGCTTTTGGGTGCCATAGCTATACCAGCGTTTATTGAGCTTATTTCCGAAAGGGACAGGCAACGATTGTATAATTTTATATCATCCAAACTACCAATAAATGAATTGGAAGAAGTGATGGATGATCCAAAAAGAAATATCTGGCTCGAAGGCGTCCAAGTAGGTAGAATAGGGTAGCGGGCATTGGATGCAGCATTGGTTACAATAGGGCTTCCCAGATGCAACACGCCATTTTTATACACGTAACCCATGTGGTTCGTTGAATCCCAAGCTACACACACATGCGTCCATACATTAGCGCTAATTGGGAGATAATCCACAAAGGCATAAGCGCCACTAGGTTGTTGAAATGCAATTTGTAAGCCTTGGTTAGCCACGTTCGTACGAATCAATATATGGTTATCCGATCTGAAATTATCGAACACATTTAAACTGTTTTGCGTTGCAAAATCACCTTTTATCCAAAAAGATATAGCGCCTGTAGCCGGGAAACCAGTGCCGCTCAAACTTGAAGGAAAAGTAATGCGAGAAGAAGACGTATTTAATTTGATGGCCGTGCCTTCTTTACCATCAGTTATCCAAGTAGGGGTTGTTAAAGAACCTTCCCGGTTATTGCCACTTGCGTCTGTAAGGGTAAGGCCGCTGCCTTCGTTCATTTTCCATCTTCCCACCAGGCCTGTTTCAGCTTGTACCGTAGTAGATGAAACTGGGATAGTAACCTGCGTCATCATGGCCGTTCCTACTTTAATATCGTCTATATATAATGTTCTATTACTTACCTGCGTGGCAGAATTACCCCAAAACCATTTATATATACCCGCTTTAAAATATGGACCGTTTTCATTTGTTTGTCCAATGGTTTGATATAACGTAGAGCCGCTATAATTAACTATTATATTGCCATTTTTCCATATCCGTATCAATCCATCTGTATAAGAAAAATTAACTTGAATTACCCAGTCCATCCAAGCACCTTTTACAATAGGGAAGCTACCCAGCAATTGCTGTACGCCACTTGCTGAAGGAGTGGAACTAGTTTGCAAACTAATATAAACGGTATCGCCCATAACATATGCTGATAGTGGTGGACTACCGCCAGCAGGCCCATTGGTGGCTCCGTGAAACTGCCAAATAATTTCTGCATTACTGGCCAAATCATTCTGCCATGTGGTAGGAATAAATTCGCTCATTTCTACCCACCAGTCCTTATTTAATGTCAGTTCCCCCACCCCAGGGTAATTCGACCAAATCTCTGCCCGTAGATTGTTAGCATTCCATTCACTATAGTTAAAGCTACATTTTACGGATTTGTTGCCGTGCCTTGCCTGCTCTGAGCTAACGGTAATAGACGGTGCATTTGCTCCTTGTTGCGACCACCCGGTTATCTCTGCCGAAGGATTTTCTTCTTCTGCCTCAAAATCGGTTTTAAATATTACAGGCGAAGAAAGTGTGGTAGCTGCAGCATTAGCGGTAGTAGCCGATTGGTTGCCACTAAAGTCGAACGCTACCATTTTGTAAGTGTAGGTCGTTGCACTATCTAATAAATCTTCTAAATAAGTGTTATAGGTAGGTGGTAAAATGCGATAGATAGATGCGTTCTTATACAAGGTGTAGCCAGCAATGCCCGATGCTGCATCGATAGAGGATGCCCAACCGATATTAATTTTCGAATTGGTTAACGATGTGGCCGCAAATTCAGCTGGTAGCGAAGGTGTGACTACATCCACTGCCGGCATAGTTGTGCCGTTATTGATAGCATTTATTTCCGCTGGTGACAATGGTCGCTCATACAGTTTGATATCATCCAGCGAACCTGCAAATGCATTAGATGCATTTAGTGAAGCGCCAAAGATAAAATTCTGGTTAGCGGGTGTCCAAGTAGTAGAAATCGGTGATTTTGTGCTGGTGGCAAAATCCGACACCAACGCATTGCTTAAATGTAAAGCCCCGTTCTTGTATACATAACCCATGTGGTTTGTGGAATCCCAAATGATGCAGACATGCGTCCAAACATCTGTGGAGATAGGTAAATAATCAATAAATGCATTGTTGCCATTTGCTTGTTGAAAAGCTATCTGCAACCCTTGCGTTGAGGTGCTCGTCCGCACTAGGATATGGTTATCATTGCGGAAGTTATCCAACACACTCAAGTTGTTCTGGTTCGTGAAATCACCTTTGATCCAGAAAGAAAGTGAACCAGTAGATGGAAATCCATTTCCATTTAATGCATTGGAAAAATAGATGCGTGAGGAAGGGGCCACGAATGATACAGCAGAACCTTCGTTACCAGCGCTCCAAGAGGAACTCACGATGGAGGCATTATTTCCCTTGCCACTGGCGTCTGCACCCGCAATGCCAGCATTTTCATTCAGTTTCCAGCGACCGATCATACCTGGTTCGGCTTGTATAGTGGTGGTAGGTGGCGTGTAGTTCACCGTTGTCATCATGGCGGTGCCAATCTTCACATCATCCACAAATAAGGTTCGGTTGGTTACCTGCGTACCTGAACTGCCCCAACCCCATTTGTAGATACCTGCCTTGAAAACTGGCCCTTTCTCATTTGTTTGTCCAGTGGCAGGATATAGTGTGGGGCCGTTATAATTTACTACAATATTGTTATTCTTCCAAATCCGTATTGTTCCATTTGTATATGAAAAATTAACTTGGATTACCCAATCCATCCAAGCCCCCTTAGTAAGCGGGAAACTGCCCAACAATTGCTGCACACCGTTTACCGACGGGCTAGTGGAGGTTTGTAAACTGATATATACACTGTCGCCAATAATTTGTGCCGATAGTGGTGGTGTGCCACTAGCTGGTCCGCCGGTAGCTCCCTTAAACTCCCATATCACATCGGGGTTTGAAGCAAGATCATTCTGCCAAGTGGTAGGAACAAACTCACTTAATTCAACCCACCAGTCTTTATTAATAGTGAGTTCCGAAGTGCCGGTACCGGTATAAGAT
>Ga0247739_10000560_pt1 | contig 13112 bp, 20 predicted proteins | sample UWRJL058202B2_FD_180943 | JGI IMG/M metagenome (GOLD analysis project Ga0247739, IMG submission 180943) | Plant litter microbial communities from Arlington Agricultural Research Station in Wisconsin, United States - UWRJ-L058-202B-2 | ecosystem: Environmental > Terrestrial > Plant litter >...
AGTACTGTATGCTGTGCTGTTCGTCGCCGCCTCTTTACAGGAATAGAGTAGAGTTGAGTAGAGAGTATATACGAAGGTAATACTGTATACGAAAGGAATATATGAAGTCATACTCTTTTCCAACTTGCACAAATCAAGGATGGGTTGCATAACTCATAACTCATAACTCATAACTCATCCAACCAACAAGCAGGAAGCAAGCACTTCCAGTCTAAATTTGCATTAACATGCATATCCTTATCCCTAATCTCTGCATATCCTATCTGTACTGACTGTACTGACTGTACTGTACTGTACCCCGTATGTACCGTACTGCACAGATAACAGAGATGATGATTTGCAGATGCAAAATAAGAAGAAGAGGGCTGTGGACTGTTGAAACGAGGGAGGAGCAGTAGCACCACTCATCTTGATTTCAAGACCGTTTCCAATGGGATTTCTGTGGATTAATGGGGAAAAATATGGATGTCTTGATGTCATCAAGGGGGCCTAGGGGTCGCTCCAGGTTGCAAGGGGAGAAGATTGCTGTAAGCTGCAAATCTCGCTTGCTCCGGGGATAAGTCACAGCCAGAGAACCGTGGCTCGGTGGGCGAGATGAAACGTTGTCTTGGGATCTTGGATAATAGAAAGTAGAAAATATTAAAGACTTGGTTTTGAGGCTGTGTTTTGAAGTGCAAGTTCTTGAGCTGCTTGGGAAAATGAATCGAGTTTCTTGGAGGTTGAACTATTAACTGTTTTAAACCGTTCTAACTTGCTAGCGTGGAATATTCAAAATCAAATACTGGGGCAAATGGGTCCATGTGGGTCGGAATTACGGATCAGGACCCTAAATAGCAACGCCACCTTCCCTAATTGGGACTACGCTTGCATTACGCTTGTCTCTTCTCGGCGTGGCGCCAAGGTCTCTCCTGAATATCTACCCCTAATCCCTCTTGGGCCTAGCGTGATCGACCCGCGACGCTTTCCTTCATCAACCCGCCGTGATCCTGAACCTGAACCTGCTTTCTTCTCCTCCTTCCATCTCACTTTTTTTGTCACCGTCGACATTCTTCAAGAACTCTCCCGGCACCATCCTTCGTTTGTGGCTGCCCTTTTTTATAAAACCAACGTCTTCTTTAATAATCAACGAATTCTCTGACACGTCTCTCACTCTCTTGGGACTGTCAAACTCTAGTTATTGTTCTGTTTACCCCTGAACAATAAAAGTATATCACGAATCAATCAATCAATCAATCAATCAAACCACATCACACCAAACCACACACAACTTCATCATGAAGACCTTCAACGCGTTTGCCGCACTGGCTGCTGCTTCTACCGCTCTTGCTGCTCCCTCGGTCGAAAAGAGAGCTACTCTCACCCCCATCACCGTCAAGGGAAATGGTATGACGATCCTATAGAACTCTTGACACGCGATTCACACATTCTAACTCTCTCCAGCTTTCTTCCAAGGCGATGCTCGATTCTACATGCGTGGTGTCGACTACCAACCCGGTGGATCCTCCAAGCTCGTCGACCCCATCGCAGATGTTACCAGCTGCACCCGTGATATCGCCAGGTTCAAGGAGCTCGGTGTAAACACCATCCGTATCTACACCGTCGACAACACTGCCAACCACGACAAATGCATGCAACTGATGGCAGATGCCGGCATCTACCTCGTGTTGGATGTGAACACCCCAAAATACTCCATCAACCGCGCTTCCCCTCTTCTTTCCTACAACTCCAAATACCTCCAGAACATCTTTGCCACCATGGATGCCTTCTCTGGATATACCAACACATTGGCATACTTCTCCGGAAACGAAGTCATCAACGATGATAAAACTACTGGAGCTGCACCATACGTCAAGGCCGTCACCAGAGATATGAGATCATACCTCAAGGAGCGTGGACACCGTCAAATCCCAGTTGGATACTCCGCTGCTGATGTCGATACCAACCGTCTCGAGATGGCCGAGTACATGAACTGCGGATCCGATGATGAGCGTAGTGATTTCTTTGCATTCAACGATTACTCTTGGTGCGATCCTTCCGACTTCCAAAAGTCCGGATGGGACCAGAAGGTCAAGAACTTCACTGGTTACGGTCTTCCTCTTTTGTAAGCTCACCAATGTATTTGTCTCTATATGTTAAATTACTAACCTCATAATAGCCTCTCTGAATTCGGTTGCATCACCAACACCAGAGAATGGAACGAGATTGCATCCCTTTACAGCACAGATATGACTTCCGTCTACTCAGGTGGTCTTGTTTACGAATACAGTGAGGAAGACAACAAGTACGGTCTTACCAAGATTGGTGCCGATGGAAAGCTCACCGACAAGGCCGATTTCGCCGTCCTCAAGAAGCAGTTCAAGGCCACCCCCAACCCATCCGGTGACGGAGGTTACAACTCTACTGGAGGTGCTTCAGGATGCCCCAAGAAGAGTTCGACCTGGGACGTTGATGGAGATACTCTACCTGCCATTCCTGAGGCTGCCAAAGCAGTAAGTTCAAATATCACTCCCTGAAACAACATCCAAGCTAACACCCTCAGTTCTTCACAGCTGGTGCAGGTACAGGTGTCGGTCTTATCAAGGGTGAGGAGGGTGACGGATCCCAAGGCGGAGCCGGTGTCGGTGTTACTGGCGGTCAATCCAAGGGCCTCGCAGCATCTGGATCCGGAAGTGCTAGCTCTTCGAGCGGCTCAAGCACCGCAAACTCTACCTCAAGCAAGGATAAGAGTGCCGGTATTATGCTCGCACCTTCCAGCATAACACCAATGGTTGTTGGTGTTCTTGCCACCTCATTCACCTTGTTCGGCTCATTCCTTTTGTAAGCTTGGGAATACTTGGAGTGTATATAATAGGGAACTCGAGGTAATAGTGGATTCGAGGAGGGGAGAGGGGTGGAGGAAGAATTGGAATCTTGGATTAGCGAGAATTAAAATTCAAGAGAAGTTCTTTTAGATGAGACAGGTTTATGATAGCTGTTGGGACATTGTATGAAATGCGTGGGTTTTATATGGAGAGCCTTTTGTTTTTCCAATCAATGAATTGCAATTCACCTGCCTTGTTTGTCAACACGTATATGTTTTCTCATTGTTAACTTTCTGCTATTCCACATAAGAGGGTCACCAAGGGGCATTGGTTCAAGAAATAAGTATTCATGGATCGATCACTCTATATTAATCCTTCTTTCCCCCTTTGTTTATAGCATTGGACATTTAAATTTATTCCTCAAGTGGTCGGTCGGTCGCCTCAGTCAGGCACACACCGATCGCACTACTAGATACTGGCACTGGCAGCACACTAACTAGGTACCTTTAATATATTTATACCAGGTAGATAGATAGCTTTGTTTTACTTTCCGTGATGTGATGGAAGGAAGAGAGAGAGAGATCTTTTTAATTCCTTGGTTAGAAGACTAGAGAAGAGAAGAGACTATGACCGAAATATTACTTTTCCTCTTCTTAGGTTGGAGCTTTGGAATGGGATGGGATGGGATGAGATGGGCTTGGACTTTGGAAGTTAGAGGAGTAGTAGTGTGTTCTAGCATAGCATGTCTTTTGGATAGTAAAGTTGGTTAGATTGAGGTGAGTGTGATGTAATTCTATATTTCTTTAGCTTTTGGTGTTTTTGGTGAAGTGAATTTAGTTGTTATTGTTCAACGATTCTTCTATTTCTGTTGTTAGTAACATTGTAAGGGTGTTTTTTGTGGACTGTGGTCTGGTATATGATTTTCATATTCATTTTCATATGTAATGGTATATATTGTACAATAGTCCACCCAGACATGGGATCACAGCTTCTATCTACTCCTCAATCTGCGTTGCATTCCAAGTATACGTTGGGCCCACGCAATAAGCGCTCCCCAACACCAAAGCGGCCGAGCAGTCACCCTTCTGTACACTTGGGTTGACCAACTTGAAAAGCTCCGCCGTGATCCCTTCCGCAACACAGATACCTACACACATATCTCCCTCGACCATAACATGCCACTTCCCACACGCCGTCGTCGTGCCTGCGGCCACCTTGCTATTAGCCGGTGCCTCCACGGCGCCATAAGTATAGCCCGTGCTGGCGCCGGGGACCGTGGTGTCGCCGGCCGACGGACTGGTGAGGTTATGCACGCCATTCTGCGGGGTGAGACACAGCGTCGAGCCGTAGATGGGAACGGCATCGTGGAGGTTTTCGCAGCCGAACGCGATCCACGGGTTGTATTCGCGCACATCTCCATATGTGAGGCCGCGATCCGCGGCGTTCTCGATGCTGCCGCAGCTGTCCTCGGCCGTGAACGTGTAGGTTACAGAACAGGCGAGAGGCAGGCAAAGGACCTGCCCGGCTGGTATGGCACTGCAGTTGCTTATTAACAGCTGGTTTGCCATGAACACTGCCGCGGAGGCAACGCTGTTCTCCTTGGCTATAGAATCACATGTCGCTCCGGCCTTGGTGGTGTAGTTGTTGCCAGATGTGCACAGATACTCGACTGGAGGATCGGGTGTTATGGGTGATAGGGGTATATCCGTAGGACCTGTAAGGCCGCACTGTCTGTGGATGTATTCGAGGTCGGGCTTGTAGAAGTCGCTGTAGGTGGAGTAAGGCGATCGCCTCATCATTTCCAGCCTCTCAACGTTACAGAATGAGCATAGCTCAGCCTGTGGCATTTCTTCAATCTTGCTAACCTCTGTAAAGCCGTCGATTTGATCTATTCGTTTGTCAGCAATTGTTCAGTACACATTAGCAGTGGTTCTCTTTCATACCATTGCAGTTGGCTCCAGTGGTCTTGTCCACCAAGCAGGTCTCGTTGTATCCGGCCCAAAGCCTTCCGCCAATTATAGTAGGAAGAGCACCTGTGATCTGGAAGCCTTCGCAAGTTATCTTGACCGAATCATACCAGATCTTCAAGCTCTCTCCGCAACCTCGATCACAAACCGAATCTGTCAAGGTTTTATTGCCGAGTGAACCTCGATATCTTGGCTCCTCAAATCTGGAGACCCATAAGTCACACTTAATGATTTGAGTCAACGCAGCCTGGCAACTGGTTGGGAGATCCAGATCACTGACGTCGTCAGGTGTATATAAAGGAAAGCCCTGAAAAGTTCGCTCTCCTGTAGTCTCATTTGGACCTTTAACCCATGCCAGTATAGATGACAAGAAGCCGTTGACATTGTCCCGAGCAAAGGTAGCCACCGAATTCTTAGGGCTAACCATCTCCACAATTGCTTTGGTACAGAGATTGTATATCCAGATGTCGGAGCTCTGTTCAATCTCGAAAACCCGATCTTGACAATTCTCTGTCAAACGACAATCTATGCTATACTGATTGAACCAACTATACAACCCGCTGCCTAATATGTATATGGTTGAAGAATCAATGATACGAAGTCCCCAGGATGTCGCACAGGTCTTAGATTTCTTATCACACTCTTGGAAGGTAGGATCGTTGCTGAAAATTCCAGTCGTGAACGGGGCAGGAGCTTGAGGAACTCCTTGAAAGTATGGAGACTCAGTCTGAATCATAGCCATCAAGATATTCTTAGCACCTGATACTTGATATTGGTATAGGACGCTGTGCTCCGACGACGTTCCATAGAGCCACGCTTTCCGACTTTCGATCAAGATGCCACGAGCGGAATAGATATCGATTTGATCTTGAGAAACCTTGTCCATATCATGATCAGCTACCCATGCCCACACATTTTCGAGATAGCCAGTGGATTGAGGGGTCATATGTAGAAGCATTGATGCCGCTATGCATTTGGGATTGACGGAGCCGGTGAGCTTTGGGCATTGTTCTTTCTGCAGATTTGAGCCAGTGGCACCTCCTACTCGAAAATGGGTATCTAACCAATGGTGTCAGCTAGATATTACCGCTTAAAACTAGTCTGTTTGCACATAAATGGAGAGGACATATATGCTTACCCCACAGACCCGCGGAACCTTGTGTCGATTCTTGCACGTTCCACTGGAGCAATATAGCACCAGCCGTAGGCCCAGAAACAGTAAACATCATATCCTGGATCTCTAGAATACCGACATCTCCAGCATATCCAGCTCTTACTACTGGATATGGGTGAAGAGCGTCCTGGAATTTTGGGCCGCTCCCCATAATTTGCGACCAAGCCTGTCCGATAATTCTCGATCCAACGGGGATATGGACTGTATCTGTGACAAGATAAACACCAAATGGGAAGAAGACGATAGCGGACATGTTAGCTGCACTTGATAGAATGCTATTCAATACCACAGTATCATCAGACACTCCATCACCTTTCGCGCCCAAAGATCTAACATCCATGATTTGGCTCATTCCAATATCGTCATACTTTGGTCTACGGCGAGTGAACAGATTCGGCTTCACATATGCCTGAGTCCCAAGAAGCTCGGCAGTTCGATTCATGGATGGAATGATAGCACCATCCACAAACGTCGCCTTCCCATCAGAGTCCTTCAAGAGACCAAATCCCCAACTGTCAACTAGCACTTCAGTTCCACCAGGAAGAAGAGTTTTTTGAGAAGCATCATCTACAACAGCAGTCTTGACATTGAAGAATCCAACATTCTGAAGCAGCAATGACGTGGAGTTCTCCTTGAACAAAGACGTGACAACTCCCTGTGGGGTGTTGGCAATAATAGCATCCGTTAGGATGATTGATCCCACTGATTGTCCAGTACTTCCTGCACCCCCTGCCTAGATGCACGTCAGTGTCAGCTGTTTTATGTAGCTGAATTACTTACGCCTCCTGTTATAACCAGTCCTCGTTGACATGATTCTATGACAAAGTCCTGCATGGTCCAGGCCCAATCCCAATGAACCTGAACTGCAGTAGCACAATTAACGAACACGAGTTGACTTGTGGTAAACTGCTGGTTTCCGAAATAGGCTCTTCAATAAATGTCAGGGATCATGAACTCTTCGTATGGATCATGAAACACATACCCAAAATTGCCCCCGACAAACGTCAAATCAGACAGGAAACCCCCAGACCCATTTTCCATAAAGATACCCTGAGATTATTAGAAAGATCCAGGTAACAAACTCAACCCAATTAATTACCTGTTGTGTGTTTGATGGTACCTCTGAGTTGTACCTCATGTAAAATTCAATATTCTCTAGAGACGAAGCCTGGGCCTACAACTTTGATGTTAATACCTTATTGTGGGTAAGTTGCATACAATCTACTTACAACCTGCCATCTAATACCACAGATATAGGCTCCTGTATCTGTGCTCTGGAATTCATGAAATTAGTCTAAAGTCGCTGTATTGTTGAATGAACCAGAAGTTGGTGAAGGAAAATAGGAGCGGTACTTACCCTGATATCGATCTTGAAATTCCTGACGCTGCGGAGAAAGTTGTTTGTGTTTACATACCTTTGGATTTTGTCAATCTAAATTTACTCATGGGGCTTAAGAATTCTTGACTCACCATTCTTCAGTATCGCTGACATAAACATCTGAAAGGATAATTCCAGAGCCAATGAAACTTCTAGCTCCTAGAAGAGTTGGTACGTTTGTGGGCTGGAAAAACTTAGTGCTCTGCTCGAGTTTGTGTCTCACTGGAACTTTGATAACTCACATCGCCGAGGAACTGTGTGTTGTAGTATTGGATAAGAGGCGTGCTGATCAAATATGTTCCTCCTGGGAACCATATAACAGCGGGGACAATTGTACTCGAACCGCCTAAGAGGTAGGAAATTAGCATGGGCAAAAGATAACGTTCAAAAACCTCGAAGTTTAGAGTAGATGTTGATAATCCAACTAGAATGTCAGGAGTTCTTACAGTTAGCACCGCATCGGCCGCCATCAGAGATGGCTAACTGAATAGCAGCAGTATCGTCGGTCACACCATCTCCTTTGGCACCGTAGTCTTTGACATTTCTCCACACCTGCGCCCGTGTGAGTAATATTTAACATAGTAGTGAGCATTTGTACTTACTTTGTATCCCTGTGGCGCAAATGGACTAATACCTCGCTGAGGTAAGTTGCCCATCCAGTATCCCGAAGTTGCCTGACGACTCTCCAGATGGCTTGTTGTCTCATTGCTGGCAATGTCTTGGGCATTAAATGGTTCATACCCAAGCAATCCATCAGGATGAATTAGTTTCTGTTGAGGAACGTTGGTATCGTTCACTATTAAGGCATATTTCTTTCGTATTTGCGCAGCAATCTCTGGTTGATCTCCAGCAGTAAATTGAGAGGTTGACTCAGCTACTATTCGAGCTGCATCAACCAGCTCTTGGGGAATGGAGTAGGATTTTCTGGCATCTTTACTTGTAGAGTTTAGCTCTCGCTTTCTCGCGTGGTCTTGACCAGGACCACCTAATGCGTAATCCAAAGGCGGTGCTGTGTTGACAGTTCTCTCGAGTGAAGAAGAATTTGCAAGTTCGAGGTTATTGAAGTACGGATGATCTAGTCTTGCCTTATTGACTACTGACAGAGCGACTAAAGCTTGCTTGATTAGTTCTTGGGGATCATTTGAGCTTGAGTTGTGTCCTGTTGTATTTAACGATGATCGAGCAAGAAGCTCGTCAGCATGACCAGAGCTTTTGTGGTGCAGTCCATGGTGATGTCTGTGGTGATTATGGGAACCTGATGCGAGAACGCTAGCTAGTAGACAGAATAGAACAGAAAACTGAAAGAGGACAACACGAATATGGCCTTGGTAAACCATCGTGAAGCACCGTCTGATCCTGATGGTATTCGCAAAGAGGAAGAACAGGAATAGTAGGAGGAATAGTACACTTCATTGTTTTGCAAATATTACTACTTTGCTGTGCCCGTCTAATTCCGATTGAAAAGCTGGCCCAAGACTTTCCCAATAGATATCCTACAGGGAATGATTTACGTTTCGACTGCTTTCTTGGCATCGCGGATATGCAGCTGTTTGCGGACCCCTAAGGCTAAGCGAGGGTGCATGTGTGACAAAAGTTCAAGAATAACATCCCGGTTTACTACATATGAAGAGAAGAGTTTGGTAAGCTATTCCGCTGCATCTGATCTTAGGTACAATATTCAATTCTTAGAGTACCAATATTGGTTGCCTTCCCTCTCAAACGTTCCAGCGCACACCGAAAGTTCCAGGGGGCCATGCAGACTTGGTATCTGACAGGCATTAACAATATGCAGGGACTTGTCCTAGCACTTATATCGCATTTATCCCTCCAGCTCAAGGTACAATCAATTAATGCCTTGATATTTACCTAGATTCACAAAATCATTCAATACTGGTCCGTATAACTAGCATACATACATGAAAAGGCACAGACACTAGTTGTGGTTTGACGCTGGCATCTTGGCATAAGGTCATGGCATCCCGATAGTGCCAACTAGACGCTAAACACATCATATTTCCATGGCGAGTTCAATCTTAAAAGATTCTCACCGGATGCAGTTGGATTTAATCCCTGAAGATATCGGACTTTTCTTCACTGATGCTTGCCACTGCAGCTCAAGCACTCCACTTGAGTGTTTGGCGAAGAGAATTACGGAAATGAAGGTAAGTAGTACCCGTAGTAGCTCTCGATGCGTCCAAGTTGGATAGAGTCTTTCCCTTAAGACCATGAAATCTTGTTGTTGTGGTATCTTCAATCATTTCATACAGTACATAACATTTGTTTGTTGTTTTGCATGTTTGCTGATGCTGTAAATCATGAGTCTTTTATCCGGTAGATCAAGATCAAACTTGTGTCTTATTCTATTTATTGCTCTCTACCTCTTGGTTGGAACAGCGTTTTCTCAAGGCTGTAGCAAGAGCAATCCCTGTGCTACAGGTTGTTGCAGTAAATTTGGTTTCTGTGGCACCACCGTCGACCACTGCGGCGCTGGAAACTGTGCAGATACATGCGATTTTAAATTGGGCTGTGACAGTTCCAATCCATGCAAGTCAGGATGTTGCAATACCTTTGGATTCTGTGGACTTGGACCCGATTGTGAGTTATTTTCATCATAGTCGCAAATTCCATTGCAAGACTTATTACACTAATACAATGCCCTTTGACACTTGAATCGAACGCTGACTTCTTTTCACATTATACAGACTGCGGGAAGAAAGTCTGTGTTGCAGGCTGCGATAGCAAGTCTTATTGCGACCCAGGCGGATACGGCGAGTTTGCTGAAATATCAAAATGCCCTCTTAATGTGTGCTGTAGCAAGTTTGGATTTTGTGGACTAACTCAAGAGTTTTGCGGAACCAAAAAAGTCAAGCATCGCACATGTCCCAAGACAGGCAGCTTAGGGAAGGTAATAGGTTATTACGAGGGCTGGGCTGTCTCGAGAACTTGCAACTCATTCTACCCTGAACAGGTGAGCTTAATCAAGTTCCAATCCGTTGATAGTCATTAGAGCGCTGAGATTCTTGCCATTTCTAAAAATCTCAGCCTCTAATAAAGTCATTGCTCCTCTCTTCTCATCCATAAAACTTGTGTAGTTTATTGACTAAATGGCTGGTTAGATTCCCTTAGGTGTTTATACACATTTGAATTTCGCATTTGCTACAATAGACCCTATAACTTTCGAAGTTTTGCCAGCAAGTTCAGCAGACATACCGCTTTACAAGAGACTTACTGGGCTCAAACGACTAGATCCTGATCTTAAAGTCTACATTGCCATTGGTGGATGGACTTTCAATGACCCAGGACCAACAGCATCAACTTTCTCTGACATTGCCAGATCAAAAGTCAACCAAGCTAAATTTATCAAATCCTTAACCAGTTTTATGGCCACGTATGGATTTGATGGTGTTGATATTGACTGGGAATATCCAGGAGCTGATGATCGAAGTGGACGGGAAGAAGATTTCGCTAATTTGCCAACTTTCATGAAAAATTTGAAGGCGGGTATGAAAGCAACTGGTGGCCGAGATGGGTTGACTATTACCCTTCCCGCATCATACTGGTATCTACAGCATTTTGACATAAAAAAGCTCGCCAATACCGTCGACTGGTTTAACATGTAAGTTTTTGTGTCATTATTACCTAAAATTGGGCTAAACTTTGCATAGGATGACCTATGGTATGCTTATTTTCCTTTGTGATATTACCAAAAAATAAACCAGTTACCGTAAAGTTTAGAGGTAGGTTTCCAAGTGGACGCATTATCTGTGCATCATAGACTGCTATAATATTTATTGGTATCTGTGAACCGTTTCTGGCTATCATCTGATGGGTTGTATGGTTGTACCCCAAAATCTACAGTATTTAGATCGAGTTTCAACTTAATGATTTTTACCTTTGGTTATAATATATATTCAATGACGCTAATGGTGTATAGATCTCCATGGAACCTGGGACAAAGGTTAGTTATAATGAAATTGCCCACTAGAATGAAAGTTACTGACAGATTTTAGGCAACAAATGGCTTGGAAATTTTCTTAATGCACACACGAATCTGACCGAAATAGCGGATGCGATGGACCTGCTTTGGAGAAACGATATAAATCCTGATAAGGTGGTTCTCGGAACTGCCTTTTATGGCCGAGCATTCACTGCGACAAGTCCCAGCTGTCTAACTCCAGGGTGTACATTTGAATCTGGTGCCAAAAGAGGACCTTGCAGTAAAGAAATCAGCATACTCATCGGTTCAGAAATTGAAGATATAATCAAGCAAAAAAAACTCACACCAGTTCTCGACAAAGCTGCTGCGGTCAAGATCATTACATTTGACAACGATCAATGGGTGGCATATGATGATGCCGAAACGCTCCAGCTAAAAGCGGATTTTGCACGCAGTCAATGCATGGGCGGGGTTATGGTATGGGCAGTCTCCCATGATACCACAGATGGGAAGTTTTCACTGGCACTTCAGAAGGCGGCTGGCCGAAAAGTGATTTCACTTGGCCAAACCTCTGGGGATGGCACCACAACTGTGGTTACTTCGCATGCCCAATGTAAATGGACGAATTGCAATGAGAGTAAGTCGTGTTAAAGGCGATTGATATTTAAAAGCTGATTCACCAATAGACTGTGCTAACGGCTGGACTCGAATGATAAGACACGACCCAACAAACGACAAAGGGCAGTTTATGGAAGATGCATCCGGATGCGATGGCATTGGAACTCATAAGCTTTGCTGTCCTCCAGAAAAAGTACCAACTTGCGGATGGTATGCTAAAGTCCAGATGGATGGTTCTATTGCTATGGCTGACTGACTCTATATGACAGGTATACCCATAACAATGGAAAGTGTAAGGCAGGCTGTCCTTCTGGTATGACCGAAGTTGGATCAAACTCCATGTATTGCAAGAGTGGTCATCAGACCGCTTGCTGCACAACAGCAGATATTCCTGCCATGGAATTGTATAACAAATGCTCATGGGCAGAGGCGCCAATGTGCGACAATGGTGTCTGTTCCAACACCGAGACTGCAGTATCCACCACTGGTAGTGGTGGTGCAGTATGTAATTTGCGGAAATACAGCATTAACGGCGGAACTTTCGAAGTGCAAGAGAGGAAGTACTGTTGTGATGCATCAGACGAAAACAGCCAGTGGGCGGATTGCAAATGGTATAATAACATTGGCTTCGGGCCTGCCGGCCGCAGCTGGTCCGAGGACAACTATTGTATATCCGGTTGCCCGGCTGATAGAGTAAGAGTTGCGATGGACAAATATGGAGGAGGCTGCATTGGTAAAGGTGCACGATCTAAATGCTGCTTACCAAAGTCTCAGACAATTACCAAGAGAGAGGGACAACTGGATTCTGAATATCGATACGCCTTGACGGACTTCTTGGAAGAGCCGTACTGCGACTACAGCCCTTTCAGAGCCAAGCGAGATGTTTTGGCTCCTGGTGAGGGCAATTATTCTATAGATATTTGTAGGTAGCCTCCTATTCCATTATCCACTAATATCTAGTCGCACGGGTGTAGGCAGGAGATCTCCTGTCCAGAAATTAGTTCCCAAACCGAGGACTCAAATTCACTCTGCGATATCTAACTTATATATTAGTCCCAATCAATCCTCGGTCTAGCAAATCGACGTATATTCCCGTTGAACAACTTCTATTTATTGTTCTTTTTACGTCGCCCACATCGAACCAGTTAAATTTGTGGAACAACATTGTTCCACCCAAGTATCCCAATTTGACAGTAGGAAAGATTCGAAGTTGGATAAAAACCCAGTTTGTCAAAAA
>Ga0247739_10000561_pt1 | contig 13100 bp, 12 predicted proteins | sample UWRJL058202B2_FD_180943 | JGI IMG/M metagenome (GOLD analysis project Ga0247739, IMG submission 180943) | Plant litter microbial communities from Arlington Agricultural Research Station in Wisconsin, United States - UWRJ-L058-202B-2 | ecosystem: Environmental > Terrestrial > Plant litter >...
GATCTGATATGTAACACCATTTTCCGTTTCTTTCCGGACTGTATATCGCATACTGCTCAAAGCAAACATAAATTCAATTGGCTGAGCAGCCTTATATTGATAGTAGCTTCGCCCACCTGTTTTCCACGATTTAACCAGGTTACCAACTGTGACTATCTGTTGGTCAGCAAGCGTGGATATGGTGTTTTCAAAATTGATCAAATGATAGCGGTGGTCATTCTCCGCAGGTATGGCTTTTGCTAAGAGCCCGCTTTTTTTCCTGGCTTGCGGATCATCAAGCTCGAATCTGTTATTGTACCCAAAAAACGGCAGGAACTTTTCAAGCTCAATGTAGCTGCCATTGCTTACCACAGCATTTTCACTATCGAATGGTTTAAAAGCCGAGCGGTCCACATCTATTGAAAAGTCGAGCACCATTTCCGCTCCTGGCAACATTGGCTTTTTTAATTCGTAAAAATACTGCTGGAACTCGTTGTCTGAACGTGTTGGACCGGCTCCTGCAATTCGTAAACTCGCCAGGTTAGCCGACGGATCCAACCCTATCCAAAGTATGGAAATAACAGACGCGGATTTATTCTTCAAGATATACTTGCCTGATACCGCATATCTCTGTTCATCAGGGTAAATATCAGTTTTAATGTTGACAGCAGTGATTACCGGCTGTGGGATAGCTGCATTGGACTTATAGTTTTGTTCATATTGTTTTTGCCACTGAATGTCTTCCTTACTGTCTGCACCAAGGGCAATACCATCACTTTTTTTAACGATGTATAAGCCGGTACAAATCAGCAGCAGTATACATGAAATCCCTATGATCATCGGGGCAACATTCCAATGTCGCAGGCCGGCTTTCATCTGTTCCCACCACGTATTGTGCCTTCCGTCTTGCCAACATTTCGTAGTGAGCAAGCCTAACAGAAAAGCGAAAAGTGACCACAGTAGCATGTACAAGTTGAACGATTTGGCATAATGCCCGAAACCATTAATGGTTGAATAAACAAGTTCAGGCGCTGAACCAAAACGCAATAAATAATGCTCAATCCCAAGCATTCTACCAAAAATACACACCCCTGCCACGACCAGGCTCAGCAGCATACCCAGGTATTTATTTGGAATAACGGTTTGAACAAAGATGATCAAAATTGCAAAGAGCAGCAACTGGAACCCGCTGTGATAAAAAAGCGACAGGTAAGGCAAAAGCATAATCTGCGTGTAACCGGCAATCAACTGGAACCCAATGCCCGTCATGATGTTGCAACTAATCAATATACCGATCAATGCTGCCAGCGAGCCAGCTTTTGCCAGAAATAAAACAGCATTAGGTGCAGGTGTTGAAAAAATAAGTGGTTGCATCCTGGTCACTTGTTCCCGATGGATCTGCTCAGACGCATAAAAAATGAGCAGTATCAAGCCCATTCGCACAGGCAAGAGTTGTTCCATCACAAGTGCCGTGGTTGCATAGAAGCGAATGTCATATTGCCCGTATAGAAGATTTTCATCCAACTCCACGCCATATAGAAACATCCAAAGTGCAAGCAGAACCAGAAAGAGCTGCTGCTTCAACAAAGAATCCAGTTCAAGGCGTAGTTGCGAGCGGACAGCAGAGAAATAGTAGCCCAAGCCTGATGTTTGCGAAGCAACAGGCGTATATTTCACCTTTTTTAACGTTGCGGTTACAGAACCCTGTTTGCAGGCCAGTTTTTCCAAAGCCGGACTAAACCTAAAACGCCTGTAAGTGATTGTAACTGCAAGAAAAGCAATGCAAGTCCACAGCGACCGGTTGGCAAGGAACGTACCTTTGATTGGATAAAGATCATGGTTCCGGCGCCAAAGTGACCAACTTTTCAATTCACTGAAAAAGGTTGTCAATCCAAATGGGTCAGCCAGTACAGACCACAGCCCCGGACCGCCCGACTTCAAGGCCGATGTGGCCATTAAGGGGGAATTGCCAAAAATGGAAGCCGTAAAATAAAGGATAAAAAGTAGTACGCCCGATACATATACAGCCCTCACATTCTGCGTCCACATGGCTGCTGAAAATATGACGCTGCCACAGAACAGTGCATTGGGTAATCCAAATAGCAGGAGCGGTTGCAGATAATACAGCAGCTGAAAACTTCCCTTTTGGCCTGTGGGAAGCCAAATTGAAGCTATTAAAATCCCTGCTGCTGCAACGCACATAACCAGGGAAACCGACAACAGCAATCCACTGAGTTTAATGCCGAAGTAGAGACGTTTGCTGATGCCGGTTGAAAAAATCAATGCTTCTGCCTGGTAGGACTTGTCCCTGAGCACCACGTTCGCACAGAACAGCGCACTGACAAAAATCATAAAAATAGACAGCAAGCAAATAATGAAATTGATGACGTAGGGTCCATTCTTATATATTTCCAGTCCGCCAAAACTACCGTATGGCATTAAAGCGCCCAGACCAAAAAATAACGCAAACGCAGCCTGAAAGATAATTTGTTTGAAATGATACCTCATTTCAAAACGCAGCAGGGACGCTATCATACTGATTGGCCCTTTCCCGGCCGCTGCGCGCCGAATAATGTGGAGAAATAAACATCGTCCAGGCTGGGCTCAACGAGACTGAAACCGCTATCCGGCTGAGCGTCAGACAGTACATGGACTTGTGTGCTGCCGCCAATATATCGCGTAGAGATGACATGGGTGTGAGACTGCAAAATAGTCAACGCTTCTTTGCTAACCATTTTCTGCCATACCCGGCCACTCAATTTTTCGGTCAATACTGCCGGTTTGCCTTTCAGGACAAGCTTCCCTCTTATGAGCACAGCCATTTCAGGGCAAAGATCATGGACGTCTTCGACGATGTGGGTGGACAATAAAACTACTACCTGCTCACCTATCTCGCTGAGCAGATCGTGGAACCGGTTGCGTTCCTGTGGGTCAAGTCCTGCCGTTGGTTCATCGGCAATAATGAGCTGCGGGTTACCAAGCAAAGCCTGTGCGATGCCAAAGCGCTGCCGCATACCACCGGAGAAGGTGCTTACGGCTTGTTTGCGGTTTTCGTACAGATTTGTTTGTTGCAACAGTGCGGCTACCTGTTGCTTACGGTCGCCCTTATGGGTGATTCCCTTCAAAACAGCAAGGTGATCCAATAATTCCGTTGCTGAAATTTTGGGATAAACCCCGAAATCCTGCGGCAGGTACCCAAGCTGGCTTCTGAGAAAATGTGGGTCTTGGCCGATATCAGTTCCGTCAAAAAACACATTGCCACTATCGGGTTGAAGCAGGGTTGCCAGTATTTTCATTAGGGAAGACTTTCCGGCACCATTCGGCCCAAGCAGCCCGAACATACCATTGCTGATTTCCAGGGAAACGTCGTCAAGTGCTTTGACACCATTATGGTAAGTTTTGGTAAGATGTTCGATTTTGAGTCTTTGCATTTGATTGCGATTTTAGATAAGTGCCCAAAACTGTGTAATGTTGGAACGGCTTTCAAAAATGGATGATATCAATGCAGATTTCAGGGACGAACGACACAGTCACCAGGGCGAAGGTGGATTTTAAACTAATATCACGAAAAACAGCGCTTTCATCATTCTTATTTGGCCGTAAGCATAATCTGCGGTTTCTTTAATGCTTATGATAAAATGGCGTCAAAAAATCAGCTTTCATCCAGGCACGCTGGACTTTTGGATTTATCTCGGGCTTTTGCTGTGGAATGCCATTATTGAGGCACTTAACGCTGCCGGAAGCTGGGAAAGATACTTTTTAACTGCAACTGTGCTTTGCATTTCGCAGCTGCCAGTCCTTGTGTTTACATGGAAAAAAGACGGCTGGCGAAAGTCGCTGTCACCTGGTAAATACCGACAGTACCATATTGCGTGCTTTGGAATCTACCTACCGATGCTAGCTCTGATTAGCAGCCTTCTGCTTGGTGACAGGATAAAAATTTGGGAGATTGTTTTACAAGGTGCCATTTGCTCCCTGGGCCTGGAAATCATCCTGATGGCTAACACCTATTTTGATCGGCAAATAATGACTGCAAGATGGGTGCAGCGAATGAGCCTGGAAAAAGCAATACTTATTTCCCTCATATTGATCGCATTAACGCTTTCTGCCATGGCGGTGTCAAGCCTGGATAATCCGCTATATGATTCCAAAGAGCGGCTGCTGATCGGATTTGAATTTAGCCTTTCAAAGATCATTTTCAGATTCGGCACATTAATAGGTTATGCGGCCCAACTGCTGTTAATGTATCTCTGCGGCTATGTTTTTTTTCTGATCAACAGCAGGATTCTTGTCTCCAAAGTTTTGAAAGAAAAAGGGGCCGTATTATATATTCTCAGCTCTATAGCCGTGGTTGGCATCTTCTATCCGCTCATGGGTCAGCTGCTTACCATGCTGCCTTTTAGCAAACAATTGGGAGGCATATTTTCCCGGAATCCATTTGTCTGGGAGAACGCATTTGGCGTGATCATCATTTTGTTGATCAGTCTGCCGGTACTTCTGGCCACGCAATGGTCTAAACAAAATACACGCATTGTTTCATTGGAAAAAGAAAAAGCCCAGGCCGAATTGGATTTGCTAAAACAGCAGCTCAACCCACACTTTTTCTTTAATACCCTTAATAATTTGTATGCATTGAGTCTTCAAAAGTCTAAGGAAACGCCCGAAATGATCCTTCAATTGGCAGAACTGATGCGTTATGTAATTTACAAAGCAAAAGAGCCCTCAGTCCGAATTGCAGATGAAGTGCAGTATTTACGGGACTACCTGCAGTTGCAATCCATCAGGATGAAAGAAAAATTTGACTTGCGTTTTGATTTGAACATTGCGGATGAAAACTTCAACATTGCGCCGCTGGTTCTTGTTGTCTTGATTGAAAATGCATTTAAGCATGGTATCGAGCCTGCCAGCGGCAATGCATTTTTACACATAACATTGATAACAGAAGGAGGAAAACTCTACTTTCTCTGTCAAAACTCAGTTGAACAAGCAGCGGAAAACTACTCAGGGATTGGTTTGAATAACCTGCAAAAGCGCCTGCATTTACTATACCCTGGCAAACATATGCTTCAAATAGAAAATGAAAGCACTAAATTTAAGGTTGAACTGAAATTAGAAAGTTATGACTATGCGCTGCCTGATCGTAGATGATGAACCACTTGCCCATGAAGTGATCCTGGCTTACATGGCAGACGTGCCGTTTCTTGAAAAAGCAGGGCAATGTTACCTGGCCACCGAAGCACTGAATTTTTTGAATAAGCAGACGGTGGATCTGATCTTTCTTGATATCCGCATGCCAAAATTGAGCGGACTGGATTTTATCAGGACTTTGCAGCAGCGTCCGCTCATCATTGTGACTTCTGCCTTTGAAGAGCACGCACTGGAAAGCTTCGAGCTGGAAGTATGTGATTACCTGTTGAAACCGTTTCGTTTTGAGCGCTTCCTGAAAGCAGTAAACAGAGCGCAGACACAGTACAATCTCCGAAAGCAAATCACTCCGACCGGAGCTAAGGATGATAGCACGCCGACTAATGAGCGCAATTTCATCTACGTAAAATCTGATAAAAAATTGGTGAAGGTCCTGCTGGACGAAGTTTGTTATTTTGAAAGTTTGGGTAATTATGTCAAGGTTTGGGGCGAGAAGAAGTTTCTGCTTACGCCCCGTACAATGATCAGTTTTGAAGAACAATTGGCACCTGACTGCTTCATTCGGATTCACAAATCGTTTATTTTAAACAAAAAGTTCATCCATTACATTGAAGGAAATATCGTATTTCTTAGGAACGGCAGCCAGCTGCCGGTCGGAAAAAATTATCGGCAACTGCTCTCTAATGGCTCGTCACTTACTTCGTAGACAAATAACGATCTGTTTGCCCTAAATGATTACAATTTAAGGCATTCATAACGGGGTTTATTAAACTGAAGTTTTGTAATCAGGACATTGCAAGCAGTTTTTTCAATTGTAGTTAATTTACGGAAAAACCACCGGATATATTCCGCCTCAGAAACGTGCAGGCATTCATGGGTATCATAACCAAAAAATATGTAATTGGTCAGTTGTCTTAAGGGGTCAGCGCACTCGCCCGTCTTAATCGGATCTTTCATGCCAGGGATACTCAAACATGGTATCATATACAAAAAAGTCCCACGCCTTGCTCAGCTTGCAAGGTGCAGGACTTCAATTTCAACCGAAGTTGTAATTCTGAATGGGTGTCAATTTTGCAGTTGTAATAATACCTCCGGTAGCGAAGTGATTCCCCAATGTTCAAAGTATTTCCCATCCTTTACCCTGACGATATCAATCACATCGATATTAATCCCTCGTCCAGTTGCCGGAATACCCAGGAGAGTGCCGGTATGAGTACCGCCGATAGTTTTGCGCGTGGTGACCAAATCTCCTTCGACAACCTGCTGGTGAATTGTCACACGAACGTCAGGCATTGCCGGACGTAGAATTTCATTAAAAAAGTAGATCATTCCATCGGGGCCGTTATTCATGCCTTCGGGCGCTGAGCGGTTTACAAATCGCTCGTCCATGAGCTCGCTGAAACTTTCAAGATTGCCCTCGGCGATTACTTCCTGGTTGAAACGGCGTACCACTGCTTTGTTTTTTTCGGTTATTGTTTCCATAACTGCTATGTTTATTTAATGACCCAAAAGTACTAGCTTGGTTGGCGGTGCAGTTATGGATAAACGGTCAAGAACTACGGCGCAACGTTCAAATGTTGTTGCCGATAATCGCTGGGTGTGCTCCCAAAGTGATTCCGGAATGCTTCCGAAAAACTGGAATGGTTTTGATAGCCCACCTTCATATAAATACCGGAGGGGATTTCATCAAATGAACGAAGCAGATCTGCCGCCAATTCGAGTCTGCGGGCAAGTAACCATTTCTGTGGGGACGTTTGGTAAATTTCGCTGAACTTTCTCTTGAATGTGGAAGTGCTCATGTGACATAGGAACGCCAGGTCGTCCACAGTGGTCGGCTGACGGATCTGGCTTTCGACAACTTTCTTAATTTGCAATTGCTGTTTGTCGCGGGTCAGGATTTCAATCGCGTGAAACCTTTCAGGGTCGGACTGAAACAGGTATAACAATAGTTCCTCGATTCGTAGCAATCGAATTTCCGCAGGTAAATTCCCGCCATTACCAAGAAAAGTTTTCAACGAGGTAATAAAATACTTAATGAAACTGTCTTGCTTGAAAATTAAAAATGGCTGCTTGTCGGCCTTCGGTGTGTTTTGTTTGAGCAGATGCTCATACTTGATCAGAAACCGGTTAAAAATCTCATTGCTGAAATAAAAAAGTATACTTGTAAACTGATCCGTACCAGCAAGCAGCTCGGAGGTAAGCACGTTACCAGTTGACAGCACCACAAGCTCACCTGCATTCACTACCGCCGTCGCATCCGGATAAATAATGGTTTTCTTTCCACTCACTAGCACGTTAATCATATTTTGATTTAAAACAATTCTGTTTTTTACCGAATCCCGATTAGAACTATAATATCGAATGACGACATCGTCTGCCGTAGCAGAATCATCAAGAAGATCATCAGGCAAATAGAAAGTGTTCATTTTCAAGTTTATGTTTTTTCTTCATCCGTCAAGACAATCCGGGCCGGTGCCTGATCGCTGAATTTCTCCCAGCCGCGAACGTGCGTATCTACACCATCCTCAACCAATCGCGGGGCAATCTACGGACTTAAAAGCAAATGATCCAATCACAGACCAGCAATCAGATGATATGCGTTTCTAAGATAGTCACAGAAAGTGTAAATAGCTTTATAGTGTGCAAATCCATGAATCGATCCAGCCTTGACGCACCAATTCTTTGTAAGCTTTGCACGGCTCCGGGAAAAATAATGCGTTATCAGCCCATCGCTCAGGTTTGTAAACATCCTTCTCAGTCAGGTTCACATTGTAATCTCCTGCCAGCACGATGGGAACTTCCCCCGCCAATAGGTATTTAGCATGTTTCTTCAATTGCTTAAACTACATCATCTTATAATCAAACTTATTCCCGATGCCGGATTCCCATTCGGCAAATAAAGGCAAAAACCAGTATCCTTCCCACGATAGTCTCAATAAACCTGCTATGCAATCTTTTGAAAGGATCGCCACACTGTTCCACATCTTTTGTCCGTGCCACCCTTACATTCGTTGAAATTAGAAACTCACATGAGAATCACAACCTCTTCATAGGTTTTACCTGATTTTGCGCTTATTCACGATTCGACTACGTTATTCGTTGATCGGGCTACATAGGATGAATGTAAGCTGACCATCTTTGCACTACAAATAATAAACATAAAATCTTGAAAGATGGAAAGCATTAAAGGAAAAGTAATAGCCATTACAGGTGCCAGCAGTGGTATTGGAGAAGCGATAGCTCGTCATTTGTCCGCATTGGGCGCTAAGGTAGTTTTAGGAGCCAGACGTCTGGACAACCTTAAAACGATAGCAGAGTCCATAGTTTCAGATGGTGGAACAGCCAGTTTTAAGAAACTTGATGTAACTGATGCAGATGACATGATGGCATTTGTCAGCTATGCCAGAGAGCAATATGGCACGTTAGATGTATTTGTGAACAATGCGGGATTGATGCCTCTTTCTATGATTAACAGTTACAAAGTTGAAGAGTGGCATAAAATGATTGATGTAAACATCAAAGGTGTTTTACACGGCATTGCTGCTGCGCTGCCTGTTTTTGAAGGAAAAGATAGCGGGCAGTTTGTAAACATCACCTCAGTAGCTGATCGTTGGGTTGGACCTACCTCTACGGTTTACAGTGCTACAAAATTTGCCGTGCGTGCCATTTCCGATGGTTTACGTCAGGAAGTAAGTGCCAATATCAGGGTGACTCTGGTGGCGCCCGGAGCTACGGAATCTGAATTAGCGGAGAGCATTTCAGATCCGGAGCTGAAGAAATTAGCTATTGAAAAATTCAGGACAGATCTGTTGCCTGCCTCAGCTATTGCAAGAGCGGTAGCTTTCGCAGTTTCGCAGCCATCAGACGTGGACGTAAATGAAATTGTGGTGAGGCCTACGGCACAGAAAGCATTATAACCGGTCAATGCGAAGTTTAATAATGTAAGTCATCAAAGGAAACAGGAATATGAATACAACAATAGAAGAAAGTAAAGAATATATTGGAATGTGGGTAACGAAAGACGGTTATGTCCGCCACGAATTATTACCGGGCAACCGTTACGATGAAGCCCGCGGCGCACTTAAAAGTGCTTATCAGGGAAGTTACAATGTGACAGGTAACCATATTGATTATAAAGACGATACAGGTTTTACGGCTGATGGCCAATTTAAGGAGGGCATTTTGTATCATGGCGGGATGATTTTGTACAAAGAAAAATAATAAGGTAAATTAGCATATATGCCAAAGACATTCCGCTTTAACTCCATATCCGAATTTCACGATTTCTGTAATCTGAACAAACCTGAACACCCGCTGATCAGTCTTATCGATTACAGCAGCGTACAGTATCCTATAATTGATAGTGAACTGAAATGGATCCAGAATTTCTATTCTGTCGGATTAAAGCGGAACGTTAACGCTAAATTCAATTACGGCCAGCAACAATACGATTTTGATTCGGGGGTGTTGACCTTTGTATCGCCACTTCAATTTTTGAAAATCGAGATCAATCAACATGCCGAAGTTGAATCTACCGGTTGGCTACTGCTAATTCATCCGGATTTTCTGTGGAACACTGCATTGGCAAAAAGGATAAAATCTTACGAGTTTTTCGGATATGCTGCAAATGAAGCACTTTTCCTATCGGACAAAGAAGAGAAAGTGATAGTGGGTATTCTTCAAAATATTGAGAAAGAATATCAGTCCAACATGGATAAATTCAGCCAGGAGCTCATTGTTGCACAACTGGAAATGCTTCTGATCTATTCAGAACGATTTTATGAGCGTCAGTTTTTTACCCGCAAGAGATCAAACTATGAATTGTTAGATCGATTTGAGAAATTGCTCAGTAACTACTTTGAGAATGGGAAATTGTTGGAAAAAGGTATGTTGACCGTTACATATGTCGCAGAGCAATTAAACATTTCACCCAACTATTTGGGAACGCTATTGCGAATGCATACCAAACAAAATACACAGCAACATATTCAGAATAAGCTCATTGATTACGCCAAAGAACAATTGAGTACAACGAATTTGTCAGTAAGTGAAATCGCTTATGAATTGGGATTTGAACATCCGCAATCATTCAGCAAATTGTTTAAAAAGAAGACAGAAATGTCACCTTTAGAATTTCGGCAAATCTTTAACTAGTGACTTATTATTAGAGGCAGATGCCCGATTATAAGTCTGATTAGACCAGCTAATATGGTGATGATTAAAATTTCACTCGATAAATAGTCGTCTTGGCTAATAAACATACCATGTCACTGTGGGAAATTGATCTATTTTTTATATAAATCTGTATCCAATGCTCGAAAAGGTCACCAGCTGGTGATTTACATAATCACCACCGAATTATTTGCCAATTTAAGAGGCTATCCCGGAATGAAATTTCGGATAAATTTGAATTGTAAAACTAAGTTAACTTTTTTCTTACTTAGAGTTTGTTTTTTTGTAGCTGCTGATTAAGTACGTTTAAAGATATCAGCATTTATACAAAAATAACTAATTCTTTAAACAATACGATGAAAAAAATCAAATCATCCGTATGGTTGGTTTTTTTGGACCATTATTATAGAACAGAAAAGGGGATTTAATAACCTGAATATAAATAAACCAAGAAGTTCACTAACTGGGAGAAAAATCTAAGGGCCTGAGAGTACATATTTATCACCGTTTAATTTGATATATGCTCAAGGGAAAGCAAAACGTATAACCAAAAAATTAAGGGCTATTCCGATATCTTGATTCACGTAACGTAGTAAACTTCTACCCGTCAAACTTTTTAAAATCTTCAACCCGTCAAACTTTTTAAAATCTTCAACCAGTTGAACTTTTTTGTTGCCAGGCCGGGCGAACTTTGTGCTATGGAAAATATAAAAAACATAGCAAAAGAATGAGAGTGGTTACTATTCCGGACACCGTGCAAGGCACAGGCCCGGTATTGATGCTGAATATGCTTAAATTTGCAGACCGCCGCCTTTACGTGGAAGAATACCTTCCGGCATTTCATGGCGTGATGGAACAGTTAGGGTTGGAAGCGAAAGTAAATCTGTTAAGTGACGTATTGGCCAGCGTAATAGCTGATGAAGGCGAAGACTGGGACGCTATTCTTCTCGTGGAATATGCCAGCGTGGAAGCATTTTTGACCGTTGCGAAAAGCGATGCTTACCGTGAAATGGCCGAACCACTGCGCCTGGCCGCTCTTACCGACCTGAAACTGTACATGACGCGCAGGTTTGCGTTGTAATAGATATTTTCGCACATGCACCAGCTTATCCTGAACAATTTTGCCATGCATATAGCGCTTGCCCCTGCCGAACAGGAGCAGGCGCTTGCCTTCTTTCAGCTTATGGAGGTGAAGAAGCGCACCTGGCTGCTGCATGCGGGAGAGATAGACCGTTATATTTATTTTGTAAATCGAGGCTGTCTGCGCATGTTTTACACCGATCAGAGCGGAGAAGACCATATTATAGGTTTTTATCCCGAAAACTGGTGGACCTGCGATATTGTGAGCTTTTTCACGGTAAAACCTGCGGCAAATGCCATTCAGGCACTGGAAGACAGCGAAGTGTACTGTATTTCGTTACCACAACTGGAAAAACTGTTCGAAACTATCCCAAAATTTGAGCGATTTTTCCGTATCCTTAACCAAAACGGTTTTGAGCTTTATCAGCGTCGTATGACCTCCCAACTTTACAAAACCGCCGAAGAACGCTACATCGAGTTCCGTAAGCGCCACCCCGGGTTGGAGCAACGCATTGCCCAAAAACACATCGCCAGTTATTTAGGCATTACACCGGCGTTCCTGAGCATGATGCGAAAGGAAACTGGACTTTGATTTGGTTTGTCCTGGGCGATAGACCGTCAATGAATTAGGGATGAGACTATGCAATTGGTCACTGATATTGATTTCAGGCCTCCATTGTCTATCATTCCTACGCAATAATAATTAGGCTGGACCACATAGGGTTCAAATGTTGAAGGGACATCTGTCAAAAAAAGAAGTCTTCCGATGCTGACCATTCAATAGCCCTGTAATTTATAATATCCCGTATCCTGTATTCTGGTCTTGCCTTTAATGCTTTCGCTTCTGCCATTATCTTAAATCAATTTCTGTATCGTAAATTGTAATTTACAAAAAAACAGACCAGCACCTTAAATCTTGTAAGTCATTAAAGGATAAGAAATTTAAATTGCATTAAATCTTGCCGTTCAGTATTGCGAAAGGTTCCTTTACATATCACCTCCAAAATTTATAGCCTTCCTTTCTTAATTAAAGCTTGCTCTGAATTCTGCGGGGGAAAAGTTTGTCTTTGATTTAAATAGCTTACTAAAAGACTGCGGATGCTCAAAACCGAGCTGGTAGGCGATTTCCCCTATTGTCAGATCACTGAATGTCAACACTTCCTTTGCTTTTTCGATAAGCTTATTGTGAATGTGCTGCTGCGTATTCTGGCCGGTCAGCGCGCGGAGCATGTCGCCCAGATAGCGGGGCGAAACGTGTAGTTCCTCCGAAAGGTACTGGACGCCCGGCAGCCCTTTCAGCAGGGCGGTTTCGTCGTCGAAATAATTGTTCAGCAATTGGTCAAGCTTTTCCAGCATTGCATTGTTGATCAGGCTGCGGGTAATAAACTGGCGTTTGTAAAATCGCTGACTGTAATTCAGCATCAGTTCCAGCTGCGAAATCAACACATCCTGGCTCAACTCGTCGATCGACGTTTCGAGCTCGTCGCCGATGTTCCTGGCAATGCCCTCGATGATCGACTTTTCTTTGTCAGACAAATGCAGCGACTCGGTCACCGAGTAGGAGAAAAAGCCATAATGCTTCATTTTGGCGTCCAGTGGATAGTTTCGCAGAAAATCCGGGTGGACAAGCAAGGTAAATCCAAGCGTTGTTTCGGCCACTTCAAGGCCCGTCAGCGGCTGGCCCGGCGAAGAAAAAAACATTCCGGCTTGCTGAAAATCGTAGG
>Ga0247739_10000562_pt1 | contig 13083 bp, 15 predicted proteins | sample UWRJL058202B2_FD_180943 | JGI IMG/M metagenome (GOLD analysis project Ga0247739, IMG submission 180943) | Plant litter microbial communities from Arlington Agricultural Research Station in Wisconsin, United States - UWRJ-L058-202B-2 | ecosystem: Environmental > Terrestrial > Plant litter >...
GAGATGAGGCTGAAATACCTATACGTTGTAGTTGTTGTAAGAGGCGAATTAAAGTGGGGGAGCCGGAAGCATAGACTCGGGCCGAGATTCCCGTGATGTTTGAATTCGTTTCGTTGCTGATTCATGACTTCCGTTCTGTTCTTGCTTAGTTATATTCCACTTTTCATTATTTTTTTGTCGGGCTGAAGTATAATTAGACTACCTGGCATTACCGTCCGGTGTTCATTACTGCTTTTCTTTACGGAGCGGAAGTGAATATTGCTTTTGGAGTGTTGCACGTTACATTTTTCCGCGTCATCCAAAATTTCGCTATCTTAGGCAGTGATACTTGACTCCCAAGACGTCTTTCATGTCTGAATTCTGAAGTTTGAACCTGGGCTATTGGATCTTGCTGTTGTTTTAAAAACTCATGAGAGCATTAGCTGGGCAGCGTCTCGAGGTATAGTCAGTATTTAATTGCGCTCCCAGGAGACTTGAGTCAACTACAAACTACAAACTCGCTTGGCAATATGAGTCGATGGTTCAAATCAGCCGTAAAGGCCAAGCCCATGATAGCAGCTGAAGAAGATGCACACCTTCAAGATGTCGAATTTGCTCTGCTCAATCTTCTCAACGACGACATGGCCGCGGCGGACGCCATTCTCCAAAAATCAGATTCCTCTTACCATCATCTTGGTCGAGGAATCTCCGGCTTCATTGCGGCCATGCTAGGAGCTGAGAAAGAGCTCCTGAAGGATGCAGCTAATACTCTCCAAATTGCTGAGAACAAGACGTGGGAGGATATGAAGACAGCGCAAAAAGAGCATACGGCGTATCAGTCGAAGATTTATGCTCCGGGGACGGAATATCAGCTATGTTTTGCTATTAGTCAATTAACCAGTGCAATCACAGCGGTTATGAGTGGAAGTGTGACCGAAGCCATCAAGGGGTTTTATAAATTAAGGAAGGCGTATTTGACGTTAGATGGGATCTTGGAGGTGGAGAAAGCATATTTGAAGAAGACGGGTGGCTATCATGAGGGAGTGGTCTTAAATCCAGTTTTGGAAGAATACGAGCAGACCAATGAGACTGTAAAGGAGAATGAGTCGAGAAAATCTTTCCAAGGCACGGAAGAGAAAACATTTGAGCCCATTCACACTCCAAGCCGAGTATCTACCAGATCGAATTCTACGCTTCCTGCTCCAAGGCGGATGAAATCGAATCTCCTAGAGAAAGACCCAGCCGAGTTGGGAATCACATCCCATACTGACATATTTATCCACTCTGGCACCCGTCTCTGTTACGGAATCCTCCTCGTCGTTTTCTCCATGATTGAGAACCCAATTTTTAACCGCATTCTTTATATCGTCGGGTTTAAAGGTGACCGAGAACGTGGAACTCGTTATCTCTGGGAAGCCGCCCGGTTCGACAACTTCAACAGCGCCATCTCCGGAATCGCCCTCTTGGGCTATTACAATGGCCTTATTGGCATATGCGATATTTTACCTACGGATCCAGGATCAGATGATGATTTGCAGGGGTTTCCGAGAGGGAAATGTAGAGTATTGCTTGCGGATATGAGGGGAAGGTATCCAGATTCTAGACTGTGGAAAATGGAAGAAGCGAGAATGTTGGGTCACGACCGGAAATTGCGAGCCGCTCTCGACATATTGACGCATAATTCAGATAGCAATATGAAGCAGATCGCCACCATCAACATATTTGAACAAGGCCTCTCTTCATTAGCTGTTCTCGATTTTGAACTTTGTGCCAAATCTTGGATTCAATGCGCAGAACTCGGATCTTGGTCACCTTGTTTATATGCATTCATGACTGGAATCGCGTATTTAGAGATTTATCGAGATTTGAGAGACAAAGAGCCGGAAAAAGCAAAGGGCTACAAGGCGAAAGCAACGGAATATATTAGGAAAGGACCACCTCTTTCTGGCAGACAGACTGTCATGGGAAAAGAATTACCGTTTGATATCTTTATTGGTAGGAAAGTTAAGAAATGGGAAACTAAGGCGAAGGAATGGGGTGTTGACCTTGTAGATGCCATCGGTGTTAGTCCTTTGGTGGAACAGATATGTGCGTTCCTCTCACGCTGTTCCCTTCTCCCCTCACAGTAAATATCAACGACAGTGCTAATGGGGGAATTAGATCTATGGAACGGAGTCAAGAAACAATCCGTCGAAGAAATGAACAGAACTCTCGAGCTTTTAGATTGGAATCGTACCAACTACCCTGAAAAGCATCGAGCAGATGTCAATGAAACGGCACTAAATGCGCTGCTCCGATCATGCCTCTTAAGAAATTTAGAAAAATATGATGAAGCCAGGAGTGAATTAACTTCCGAGGTTCTGCGGCACAACAGGTACCTATTTTCTACCATTCCCTAAAATCCTTCCTCGTCACATCATATTGCCACCCCCTTTATTCTATTATCACGTCAAGTCACCTTGCTCAGTTGCTAAACATATCTGCAGTAGCGAATTCAAACTGCAATACAAGGACGACTGGACTCTCCCCTTCGCCACCTACGAAATGGCAGTTCTAGCATGGGTAGAAAAAGATCTGCCCTCCACAGACCACAAGGCGAAAATCGTAGAATGCGAGCAATGGATAGAGAAAGTAAAGAACTGGGGTGAGGCGTATACCTTGGATACGAGACTTAGTTTTAAGATTACGACGAGTGTTCTAACGGTCAAGAGACATCGGGAGATCATGGGATTATAGGTATTTTTTTGTGGGCGTAAAAGGAGAAGAAAGAAAGAAAGAGTTGTATGCATTTTTTTAGAGGTGATGAAACAAAATGATATGAAAATATTGATACACAAACTTTCATGAGGAGGGTTGGTTTGGAGTGTCATTTCGGTGAGATAAGTTTCTGATGTGTCATAGACCTCACAGAGTTCAGACTTGATCACATAACGAAGCTATATGGCAATCTAACATGGTAGACTTCTTTGGTACTTCATGGACTGTCTCATCACTTTCTTTCCCTGTAATCTATAATATGATCGTAATTCTTCAACCAGCTATCTATCTTCTCTAGACTGAATGAAATCACGGTTAAGGAGGTTATTGTTGGTTGGTTAATTTATCATAAGCTACACGTAACCTAATATGTTTGACCTTTTCTGATTAGTAGTCTCTGAAGGGGAAAAGAAGGAGATATTATTGTGATGGCTTTAGGAATATGGTAAATACGGGATTTTTGGAGGATTTCGAGGATTTCGAGGATTTGTTGGTGGATATGCTTGGTTAAAATGGTAAAGAAAAGAGGTTCCTTTCTGGTTTCGAATTATTGAAATTATAATTCGAATATCAAATGAGCTATAACAAGAGACATCTATTGAGTCGGGCTAAAGAAGATTGAAGAACGAACAGCTCACTTGACAACATCACAACACAGAGCAATGAGCGCTACCACCGATAGAGCAATCCCCGTAACGATAAATGGCAAACCCGTCCATATTCCCCCAATTCTCAATCCCACATTCAACAAAGTGCTTAGCAGAGGCCCGGAGATCAGCTCACTGACACCTTCCATGAGTGCAATAGCACTATATAAAGCACCAATATGATGCTGTTCCACAAATGAAGCTGCCAAACTCCGGGCTAGAAACGGGAATCCGTAGCCAATAGCAAACAGTGCGATTCCTAAAAAATCGACTATATCAGACAACATACTTATATTATTCTGGAGAAGTGGAATGTAGTTACCCATGATCGTTAGCTTAATATTAGCTGCAAACCCAATGATGAATGTTCCTGCTGTTTGGAGTAATATTGATGACTGTGCTAGGCGCAGATCCTTTACTCTTGATTCAAGGTGAAGTTTATTTATCAGAAGGAAGCTCAAGGCTGGGATTACTGCCACGGCGAGAAGAAAATCAATCCCAGAACGAAGAGAGAGTAGGAGAGCGGCCTGTGTATAGTTATTTACCAGTCATAGAAAGTGTCGCGTTGAAGACATAAGTTCAAGGAAATGGTCGGACATATTTACCTGCGAGAAAGTCCAGTGATATTTCCTTGACACATACTGCAATAGAACCCGATTCGTTGAACGAGCTATTGGGGTTATCAAGAATGTCAAGACTAGTGTAGTGACCAGCCAGTTTTGTTTTATAAAGATAATCAGACCTCCCGCTTTTTCGGAGACGTTTCTAAGACTCCACGGGGATTTCGTGATGCTGTCAGTGGTGGGTACATTTACCAAAGCTGGCTCACTGTTGATTGAATTTGCTGCATTCGCTGTCTCGGGGAAGAAAATAAGGGTAGCAAGAGTTGCCAATCCCAAAAGAGCGAGGCCAATATGCATCGGCAGCCAGGCACTTTTCGCCATCATTGCGGATGCTGCAGCCGGCGCAAAGATCTCGACCAGCAAGCCCACAGCCCCAAGGCGGAAAAAAGAAGTTGTCCTAGATAGATTAGATTAAGGTAAGAATAACATGGAAGCTCTACCTCTGCGCTTCCGGAATTGCATCAGTAAGAATTGCGAAGATCATTGAGGTCGTAACCATTATTCCGCCACCACAAAGGAGAAATATAGACGAAAGCCAAGTCCACCGCAGAGGAAATGTGTGCGGCCACCAGCCTAATGTCTGTTAACGCTGATATTGAGAGTCTCGTAAAGTTGATCAAGATAGACGTACAGACGATCTGGATCCATGCTTGAGACATGGTAAGTCCAAAGATTGACAAAATGAGCACAGGCTTTCGACCGAGTTTATCTGCCATTATGCCATAAGGAATCACCGTTAAAAGGCCTAATTTAGTCAATCTTCCCAGGCTCTTTTTGAAAAGCCCTTGCAGTATACTAACCGGCAATGCTATTGAACAGTGGTTGCCATCCCAGAACAAGTGCCAGCTCAGTTTGGATGGGAGCTGCCTTACACTCCTCGTCGTTGAAATCATCCGGGCTTGTTATTACAGAACTTCCCTTGCTATAATAATCTTCACATATAATTGATTCCATGATTGCCGTCGTGGGTGCAAATTGGAGAAATAGGCTCATCTCATAAATGACAATCAAGGCACAAGCCAAACTCGTTATGTAAGTTGGAGAATAGACATGGCGGAACGCATTTTCTGAGGTGCTTGAAATTGATGGAATAAGTAAGCTCCGTTCTGTTTGTGGTTCACCATCGCCATTCCGGTCAATGGTATCTGGGCCCTCATTCATGTTGACAATTGATTTTTAATGGAAATGGCGCAACGCAGAGCTAGCTTCAAAGACTTAGAAAGGGGATATTGTTATGCGTCTGCTTAAGAACCATTACATCATGCTGCCTAATCAGGTTAGTGCTTACTTCGTACTTTTCTTTTAGCATAATATGCGATGTAAAGTATGCTCAACCAGTTGGAATGCAAGTTGCACCAACGGCGCTAAAGTGAAGTTGGAACACCTAAGGAGTGGTCAAGACCCGCAGTCGGAAACAAGCATTGCATACAGTATCGCTCACTATTAAGGGTTTTCAAACTGGTAACTTAGATATCCTATAGAATCATAATATATATCTATGTCCCTTATGCAATAACCACTTTGACTAAAATTTATGCGGCATTCCTCGTCTTTGTCTCCGCAACCACAATGAGTAAGCTGCGTTTGAATTAATTCAGGAAGCGCTCCTCTTACAGCACCGGGACCAAGATTCTTGTGAAATAAAATTGGTCTACATAATGTACCATCCAAACTATTGATCATTGAAACCGAGAATTATACAAAGTCGCAAACGCTGAAGACTCAGAAATCAGTTTTCTTGGGCTATCAAACTCAAGAAGTACACCCTGATCTAGAAGGGCCACCTTATCGAAATCGAAGATGGAATCCAGCTTGTGTGTTATGGCAATTACTGTGCAACTCTTGAATTCGGTCTTAATGAGATCATGTATTGCTCGGTCAGTATCCACATCAACACTAGATACGTCTATTAGCTATCCAAGTAGCATATTCACTGGAGAGCAGTGGAAAGGGGCATCGACCAACTAACCTGCTTGATGCTTCATCAATTACAAGGACAGAGCACTTTCGCAGCATAGCTCTCGCAAAACATAGGAGCTGTTGCTGTCCAGCTGACCAGGAATCTGGGGATAGTTCTGCGTCCAGGCCGCCTTTTGCTTGGACAGCCTCCCAAATATTGACCTTCTTCAACGCGACAATAATATCTTCATCTTGTAATGTAAAGCCAAGAACCATATTTGCCCTTATTGTTTGGGGAATAAAAAATCGTTCTTGAGTGAGACAGTTCAGCCTTGAGCGGACTACATTGCGAGAGACTGTACAGAGATTGACGCCATCAATGGTGATAGAACCATGTTCAAGATCTAGCATTTGAAACAGGGCGAGCATTAAAGAACTCTTCCCACTTCGTGTTATATCAAATCAGTGTTGGGAGCATTATGGATTTAGGGTACATTACTTACCTCCCAGTACGTCCACACAGTGCTATGTGTTCCCCGGGCTGTATGTTCATGGTAATATCTCTCAAAACAGGTTGTGGATTCGGGCTAACATGAAGTCAGCGTAGTTGGGGAAAGTTTGAATTAAGTAAGCAAGAACTACCTGTGAGAAGCGTGCACATTCTCAAAAACAATGGCACCATGTATCGGCCAATCTGGGGAAGGTTCACTCCTTCCGATGTTATCTTCGAGGTCCGTCTGGGAAGCGAAAGCTTTGACACGCATGATCGCAGCTAGCGATGTCTCCATCAAAGTCCAGTACCTTACCAAATTCGTAAGACCTTGATTTAAAAGCGTAATATTGATCAAGGCGACACCAATAGACTTGAAATTTGCATCTTCCTTCAATTCCACTGCCAATGTGACTAGTATCACTGCAAGAGCTGCAACCAGTAGATCAAGCACCAAGGTCAGCCACCGCTGAACACTATAAAGTAGATACATAGGCTTCTGCGATGTATCAAGAAGCTCTATGTTGCGTCTCTCGAATCCATTCTGCCATTGGAAGGCTCGAATGGTCACGAGTCCACTCAGTGATTCTATGAAATGAGAATATAAAGGGGCCTTGGCTTCTAAGTCCAGAAGCCGAAGCTGACGCGATGTTTGAAGGTAATATTTCTGAATAATGACCAGAGCACCTATTAGGAATGGGATAGTGACCGACATCCATTTTGCAGATATTGAAATCAAAATTGCTTGAACGATGCAAGACATGGCAACTAAGATGGAAAGTGTTAGCTGGATATAACTAGGATACGTGAATCTCATGGACTGCCTACATATTACGGTATTAAAAACTGACATCGGCAGCACCATGTCAATAAGTTGCATGTCTTGGCTGAATCTTGAAGTTCAAGATTGTATTAGTTCAAGAGCATTAAGAAGTTGAATGCCGCCGTACCTGTTCGTTGTTTCCCCAGTATCTGTTTTTGCAAAAAATGACAGCGGAGCTCTAAATCACAATGTGGGATCAGGAATTGAAGTTTCAGGATCAAAAGGCTTGAAAGGCTTACCCGAAGACCGTTTTTAATACAACATCATGAAGTTGCAAGGCCGACTTCGTGGTCATATATATCATAAGCTGCCTATTGGTTTGTCAGAGAATTTAACAAAGAATCATCGAGTAAATATGTTTACCAGCAGGCAATGCCAAGGCCGCAGAGCGTAAGTACCGCCAGAAGAAAGTAGACTCCCAAGTACATGCCAATATGCCTGTTCGGTTTAATTGTATTTGCTTCTGCCCAAAATTGTAACCATAAAGCTATATTGAAGTCAGAATGGTAATATGTAAAGAACAATATGCTGAGACTTACTTGGGAAGTTGTAAGTGAACGCTAAGCATCCACAGACTATCAAGAATGATATGGCCATGCTTAATCCGCATGTCTCAAAGTAATATTTGTATATCTTCCAATCTCCTGCTTTCCTTGATATATTCGGCTGGGAAGTTGGAACCGGCCAGGTCACTTGTGATTCCTTTGAAGATGTCGACTTTTCTTCTTTATCTGCTTTCTCTCCTGACTTGACTGCCTCTATCTGGTCTGCGAAATCGCCGTTTGTCCGCAATGTCTCATAGTTTCCCTGCTCAGAAATCCTCCCATCTTTGCTTAAAACAAGGATATGATCTGATTCAGAGAGTAGATGGGCTGTGTGCTTGTCAGTTTGACTATCGACGACGGATATATAGTGCTTACTTGCGTGAGTCGCAAAAATGACTGTAGAACCCAGTTTCTTAAGCAGACCTTGCCGTCCAAATACATTATTAAAAACATTTCTTTCAGTTTTGGAATCTAGTCCGCTCAATGAATCGTCAAAAATTGCGAGTGTTGGTCTGGCATATAAAGCTCTAGCGATTGCCTATAGTGAAATTAGCAAGCCCTAGTTCTGAGTTTTCCAAGTCATATGTGCGAAACAAAACTTCAATGACATACAATACGTTGTTTCTGTCCCCCACTCAGCGTCACTCCTTTGCTTCCCACCTGTGACTGGTCTCCTTTGGGAAGTTTCTCTAAGTCTATGTTGAGTGAGCAAGCATGAAGGACAGTTTCATACCACGCGGGATCCAGAGTGGACATTCCAATGATGGTATTTTGTACAGTTGCGTTAGTGAGCCAAGGACTTTGATCGCAATAAGCAATAGAACTTCTATGTAATAAGCGGTGCCCAGTTGATCTCGGAAGTTCTCCAAGCAGGGCTCGTAGGAGTGTTGACTTTCCACAACCAATGACTCCAACTATCATGTTCAATGATCCTTCGCGAACACGGAAGTTAAGATCTTTAAGGACGAGATCTCCCTCACTCCTCCAGCCAAAATTTCCATTCTGCACTACTATCATGTCCACGTCGGATGTACTGTTTTTGGCCTGTTCTTGCTTCACATCTATGAGTTGGATTGCAGAGTTGTTCTTTGAATTTAGACCAAAGTTAAGTGATTGGCTGAAGCCCTCGGTTTTATGTGTTTGCGCTAGAGTTCTCCGTTGACGCCCTTCAGTGGAGATGAGATACTTTTCAATGCGCCCTAGACAGCCTATACCACTTGCAATGTATGGAACTCCTTGAACGAGGAAAAGAATTGGATTTGCAACGAGCGTGACAAGCGTCAAAGAGGTGAACGCTTGTGCTGAGATCAGAGATGTCCGCTTACTGATAACCGTAACTGCGGCATATAATGCAAAAGTAGCAACAGGTGCAAGAACAGACGTCATTTGAGCTATACAAGCCGTCAGCTTAACACCAACCAGAGATTATTCGTGAAAATTTTACATGCTACGATGATTGCTACCAGGAATTGCCGGTATTTTGCCGATTTCCGGATTTCATCGCTCCTCAGAGTCCTTATAATGGACTCAATTTGCTCCGTAAGACCTAGCAATTTCACTTCTTTCATCTGTCCGAGAATCTTCGTTGTAATGTTGAGCCTCACTTCGATAGCCTGATTCCAAATTTTCTGCCACTTGCTAATGGGAGGTCCAATAGTAGCCGAAACTGCGAGGCAAGCTGGAAGATTTTGTCAGTCCTACTTAAATATTGTGACTTGTAGAAAGCGAAAAGATTCACCTATTGCGATTATAATTGGACCAATACAGGCCCACGAGACTTGTACCTCGAGAAGCCATATGGCTATTATCAGCTGGGCGAGATTTGCCCATACCTCATGCAAGTCGTCGAAGCCAAGAATTGCGGTTTCTACGTCTGTGCTTACCAAAGTAAGGGCAGCTGAATGATCCAGTTCATAAGCATCCAAATTGAGCATTCTTGAATAAATAAGGCTGATGAGGCTACCCCTGACCGCTATTTTGACGCGATTCATGATCTGCCAGTAAAGAGCTCCGGATATCTATGATTACTTAGTATAACTATCATATTTTGCCTTGTAAATGGCAATCTTACAGAGGTACCGATGTAGACGAATCCATATGCTCCTATAAGTCCATACCCTATGTTCTTGCTGTGCTGATTGACTGGTTCGGAAATAAATTTTATTGTCCTATTTATTAAGAAAGGTTGTGACATCATTAGGCCTAGCTGGCATATTCGCGGAAAGACAGCAGATATTAGGGGCCATTTGAGAGATTTTATGATGCAAGCCAACAGAGGAACTGGGCGTTCTCTGTCACCTATGGAGAGTCAATCAAGAATGCATATTAAATCATCTTTACAGGAAGAAATTTGGTACATACATTTCTCCCATAAACTTGGTAAACTAGTTTGAAGGGCTTCTCCACTAAGATTGGAATCAATTGGTAGCAGATCACCAACTGAGAGGAGTTTTCGGAATCCGTTGAGGAGTAGAGGGTTTAACCAGCCAAGTACGCTCCGGTTGAAGATTCCACTCACTTCCTCTGACGATGGCGATGGATAATTTGACCTCAGGATATGCCTTTTCTCCGTAGCCTCCAGAAGCAGCACGGTAAACCTAAGCGCAGTGCTGCATGTATACAGGATTGCAACAGCTACATCATCTTGTACTAACCACAAGGTGCGGACTCTTGCAACATCGGTGATAAAGGAGACAAAGAGATAGATATTGAGTAGAGTAGAAGGTCGTAAGTTATGAATATGCTCTGCTCGTGACAAGAAAATGATAGCTAGTGCATCTATGAAGGATAGTGCGGCTGCAGGTATCGTGGTAATTGTTCTGGATTTGGCAATAATTGCCCACAAGAGCAACAGAGCAAACTGTACAGATGCGAAGACGCACGTTATTACCTAAGAATATGCGTTAGCCACCTAATCTACGGAATTTAATTCATACTCCATCGAAGAGCTGAAATTTGGACTTCCACCTCAACCTACCAATTTGATATTTTGTAGATTGCTTCTCTCAACTTTCGTCGCCGTATGACTAAGTGCGTTAATCCGATGGAGAGCAAAAACAAGAAACGAGACGGAAACACCAATAGAGAGAATGCTTTCCTCGAACAGCAAGGTGAAGTCAAAACCTCCTCGGCAAACAGGCCGCACTGCTGGGCCAAAAGCCTCCTCGTCGTCGAACGAGCACAAGATGTCAGAAGACGGCATTGCTGCTGATAAAAATTGAATTTATTTCGCAGAACGATGGATGATGTGTCTTGCTATTGTATGCTGGAAGAAATCTCATATCCGGCCATAACATGACGTATGTTAAATAACAGCCCTCAATCCTATATCCTTTTGGCAGCGCTTATCAAGATGCTTGCTACTGCTTACATTACTATGGAAAAGGGAAGCGACTGGCCATGGGAGATAAGCCTATGTCAGCCCCTGACTTGCCAGAACCATTGGTGAATCAATGAGACGCCGGTAAGGTGGTTGGACCCGACAGTATGGTTCACTGCTCCACGGGATCGCCACCAACCCCGTACCCCAATCCATAACAACAAATCTATGGAGTATATACTATAGCATCCCACCATTCCATTTCAAATCAATTAAGGTATGAACCGATCAACAGTAAAGAAGACTTGTAAGTAAGTGAAAGGCGGCTCGTGTATCAATTACCGAAAGAATCTCAGCGTTCCATGGCAACCCTAGCCTAGTCGGATATTCGTTAAATTTATTCCTACCCCGAATTCTTGCCTGACATTACATTATCGCAATCCTTAGCATCCATCCTCTCTCTGATCCATCAATTTGAACAGTCTCCGCCAATTACATTTTCAGTCTCTACTTCGCTACTTAATTTCTCGAGTCTCAGCCATGTATGACAGTAAACCTTTGTCTTCTGCAAAGACAGCCGACAGAGAGTGTTGTACTTACTCGGACCGTTTTCTGCCGAATATATAAAGAAGCGGAATGGTGATCTATACGTTCCATGGCGCAATATCGAAAGGCTTGCTAATGAAGCGGCTTGCCTAAGATATATCAGAGAGAAAACAGATATACCTGTTCCTAAAGTGCTTGAGGCATATGAGAAAAATGGGTCGTTCTTTCTTTGGACGGAGATTATTCATGGCGTTGAAATGAAAAAGCTTGGAGAAGCCGATCGACTACGGGTGCTGCCTCAAGTTCTACTATATGTTGAAAAGAAAATCCGCTTCGATCCAGAGAATCAGGCGGCCCTTCAGGAATTCTGTGTCCACAATATACGGGGATACAATATACAGACGCTTCGTGTCCTAATCGCAACATAGCCTGGAAATCACTTTCGGCAGAAGGTGACATATTCGTTTTTTGCCATTGTGATCTGTCACAATCAAACATTATAGTTGACCCGATTACTTTGAAGATAGTCGCAATCATTGACTGGGAGTATAGCGGTTATTATCCAAAAAACCACGAAATACCTTTCTACAAGAGTTCAATGCCATCAGGGGCTCAAGTAAGGTATTTCCCAGGGCAGGTTGAGAACATCAAGAAGTTTTGGGATGAATGTAAAATTGATAAGGTCAGTTTGTTCATTTTGAATTCGAATTGCAATAGAAGCTAATTGTTGTGTCAAGCTCTCCAAGTCCCAAAGACAAACTCAGTTTATTGAATCTGTAAAAACAACATAAGGACATGCTCATTTCCTGTCTCCAGCACTATCTGTCGCCGCCACAAATGATGGATCTCCAAGCAACATCTAGAAATTCACAAAGCTTGGTGAAAAGCCAACAAAGAGGAGTAGAGTGACCCTACGTTTATTAGAATAAGAATCTTCGGTATCAGCTCGGCAAAACTCACTTTAAGACATAGGTGGACTAGGTGTTCCTCCTGGTTCAGGTTCAGGTTCAGGTGTTTGTGGCTTAGGTGATGGAATTGGGGCTGGACTGAGGAATGGGTTGTCATCTCCACAACTAGGACACTCAGTTTCAGAAATCTCTGTTCCACATTTCTTACACGGACTCGTTCCCATAATGAAGTTCCTCTAGGGTAGGTTACGAAGTTTGAAAGAGGAGCTTTTTGATTTTCACAAGTGTTTGGGATGGTTGGAAAAGACGAGAAAAATGGCTACCAAGCCTACTATTTATATTCTAATCTTCCGCTCACTAGAGTAAAGGGATGACTACAAAGGAAAAATATGACAATTTTGGCGCTAGTGCATTGGGGCCCCCGATCTAACACCTTGACGTATAGCTGCAGAATCAATTCGCCCAGGATTTGATACTCCAGGAGCAGAGATGCATAATCATGCATATTCAATATATTGGCGCTGACTTGGCTGTGGAGGGGATGAGA
>Ga0247739_10000563_pt1 | contig 13077 bp, 10 predicted proteins | sample UWRJL058202B2_FD_180943 | JGI IMG/M metagenome (GOLD analysis project Ga0247739, IMG submission 180943) | Plant litter microbial communities from Arlington Agricultural Research Station in Wisconsin, United States - UWRJ-L058-202B-2 | ecosystem: Environmental > Terrestrial > Plant litter >...
CGCCGCTCGGACCTGCAGCTGGCCGCCGCCCGCGCCGCGGCGACGACCAAGGCCCGGCTGGACAGCACCAGCATCTTGCTCGAGGCACTCGGCCCCGAAGCGACGGGGCCGAACTGCGCCCCCCGGCTGGCGGCGCTTGTTGAGCGGCTCGATGACTATGAGGCCCTCTACCGAATGGCGGGAACCGGCGACATCCTGTGTTCGTCACGTCCGCCCCTCGCCACGACCACCTCCGCCAAGGTCCGCGCCCGGCCGTGGTTCCAGAGGATCGCCGCCGGCGACCCCATGGTGGTGATGCGATCGACCTCGACCGTATCGCCCCGCGCCAGCCTGCTGGTCGCCTCGCGCGTGGAGCGTCCGCTCGGCCGGTTCGACGGAGGCATGGTCGCCCTGATCCCTCTGGATCGTCTGCAGCCGGACGTTACTGATCCTGCCCTGCCCAAGGGCGCTCAGGCGGCCCTGACCGACGCCCAGGGCCATGTCCTGACCGCGACCGACATTCGCGCTTTCCAGCTGAAAGGTGACCAGACCCTCGAAGGCTGGGTCGAGCGCGCCCGCAGCGACGCGACCTCCCTGTTCGAAGCGGATGACGCCACCGGCAAACATCGGGTCTATGCCGGCGCCGCCCTGGCCGGGCGCGACGTCTATGTGCTGCTGTCGGCTCCGGCTCCGGGTCTCTGGTCCTGGGCACAGCTGAACCCGATCGGTTCGATCCTGCTGCCCTTCGCCGCCTGGCTGGCCGCCTTCGCGGCGGTCATGCTGGTGACCGAGCGGGTGGTCATCCGCTGGCTCGACTATCTGGAGCGGATCGCCGCCATCTATGCGCGCGGCCGCTTCTCTGTGCGCCCGGTGCAGGCCGCCAACGCCCCGTCCGAAATCCGCCTGCTGGCCCAGACCCTGGACGAACTGGCCGAGAACATCACCACCCGCGACGGCATGCTGACCGAGAGCCTGACAGAGAAGGACGCGCTGATGCGCGAGATCCATCACCGGGTGAAGAACAATCTGCAGATCATCTCGTCGTTGCTGTCGATGCAGCAGCGCGCACTGACCGACGCCCCGGCCAAGGCGGCGCTGGGCGACACCCGGCAGAGAATCTCGGCCCTGGCCCTGATTTACCGCACCCTCTACCAGTCCGAAAACATCCGCTATGCCGATGCCCGCGAGTTCCTGACCGAACTGGTCGGACAGCTGGTCGCCGCCGACGCCATGCGTGGGCCGGTCGTGTCCTCGTCGATCGAGGCCGACAGTCTGGTGGTCGATCCGGACAAGCTGGCGCCCTTGGCCCTGTGGCTGGTCGAGGCTGTCTCAAACGCCCAGAAGCACGCCTTCGCCGGGCGCGGCGGCGACCTTCAGGTCCGTTTCAAGGTCGACGGCGACAAGAGCGTGCTGGAAGTCCAGGACGACGGCCCGGGCCCGGATCAGGATGCGGTCACCGCCGGTGTGGGACGCACCCTCATGGGCGCCTTCGCCAAACAGCTGAGGGGCGAGGCCGAGATCCTGCGCGGCCCCAACGGCGGCACCATCGCCCGAATGGTTTTCGCCACGCCCGAGGCCGTCGTGCCGACAGACATCGCCGATCTGGTCGGAACCGCCAAGCCTCCATCGCGTTGATCCGGCAGACCCGGTGCGATGAGCGCGCCGCCCCTCCCGGAGAATTCGCCATGCGCAAGATGTTCGTTCTGTTCGCCGCCGCCGCCGCCCTGACCACCGCCGCCTGCAACACCGTTTCCGGCGTGGGTCGTGACACCGCCGCCGCCGGCCACGCCGTGACCGGCGCCGCCGAAACCGCCAAGGGCAACTGATTGCGGAACCGCGTTCTTCGGAACGCGTTACGCTGACATCGGTGGTTGGAGAGAGCCGCCGATCCAAAAAGAACCCCGCCGGTCGCCCCGCCGGCGGGGTTTTTGCTGTCCCGCGCCCAAGCGCCGCGCTTCCCCATGGGAACCCTGCCCGCTAGGGTTCCGCCGAAGACGACCCGTCAGAGGTCGAGCGGGGAGATTTGAATGACCGTAGTCGCAACCGACAAGAGCGCCGAACCGGACCTGAGGACAGTCGTCGCCGCCTCGGCCGCCGGCACAGCCTTCGAATGGTATGACTTCTTCGTCTTCGGCTCCCTGACCGCCATCATCGCCCGCCACTTCTTCGCCGACGCCGGCGAGGCGGTGTCCTACATCCTGGCCCTGCTGACATTCGGCCTCGGCTTCGTGGTGCGCCCTCTCGGCGCCCTGGCCTTCGGCTGGTTCGGCGACAAGACCGGGCGCAAGACCACCTTCCTGGTCACCATCACCATGATGGGTCTGGCCACCGTGGCCATCGGTCTGTTGCCCGACTACGGCGCCATCGGCCTGGCCGCGCCCATCCTGCTGCTGGTCATGCGAATGCTGCAGGGCTTTGCGCTGGGCGGCGAATACGGCGGCGCGGCCATCTACGTCGCCGAACATGCCCCGCGAAAGACGCGTGGCCTGCTGACGAGCTACATCAACACCACCGCCGCGCTCGGCCTGATCCTGGCGCTGGTCGTCATCCTGGTGACGCGCACGATCCTTGGGGTCGAGGCCTTCGACGCCTGGGGCTGGCGCATTCCCTTCTGGCTGTCGGCCCTGCTGCTGATCGTCTCCCTGTGGATCCGGGTGAAGCTGCACGAGAGCCCGGCCTTCGTGAAGATGGCGGCCGAGAGCAAGGGCCGTCATGCGCCCTTCCGCGAAAGCTTCCTGACCTGGAAGAACGGCCGCTGGGTGCTGGTCGCCCTCGTCGGCATCATGTTCGCGCAAGGGGCGGTCTGGTACGCCAGCTATTTCTACACCCGCTTCTTCATGGAGCGCGTGCTCAAGGTCGAGGCCTCGACCGTCGACGGCATGATCCTGGCCCTGACCGTGGCCTCGGCCCTGCTCTACGTCCTGTTCGGCTGGCTGTCGGACCGGATCGGTCGCAAGCCCGTGATGATCGGCGGGATGATCCTGTTCCTGATCGCGGTCTTCCCAGGCTTCCACGCCCTGACCCGCGCCGCCAACCCCGCACTGGCAGAAGCCCAGGCGAGCTCGCCGGTCACCGTGGTCGCCGACCCGACCGCCTGCGCGGTCCAGTTCGACCCGGTCGGCAAGACCGCCTTCACCTCCTCCTGCGACCTCGCCAAGTCGGTCCTGTCCAACGCCGGGGTCAACTACGCCAATGTCGCCGCCCCGGCCGGATCTGTGGCGGTAGTCCGTGTCGGCGGACGGGAAATCGCCTCGGTCGAGGCCGCGGGCCTGTCGGGCGCCGACCTCAAGGCGGCGCGCACCGATGTCGAGACCCGGCTGAAGGCCGCGCTGGTTTCGGCGAACTATCCGACGAAGGCCGACCCCGCCCGCTTCAACTGGTGGGGTGTGTTCGGCGTGTTGATGATCTTCATGGTCGCCGCCACGGCCGTCTATGGCCCGCAGGCGGCGGCGTTGGTCGAGCTGTTCCCGACCCGGGTCCGCTACACGGCCATGAGCGTGCCCTACAATATCGGCACCGGCTGGATCGGAGGCCTGCTGCCCGCCGCCAGCTTCGCCCTCGTGGCCTGGTCGGGGAATATCTATTTCGGCCTGTGGTACGCGCTGGGCTTCACAGCGATCGCCGCCGTCACGGCCCTGATCTTCCTGCCGGAGACCAAGGGCAGGGACCTCGACACCATTGGCGAATGATCGGTGATTTTTTTGCGCCCTGACGCGACGTCACGGCGTTAGAGATCGCACATCATCGACGAGGGTCCCGCCATGAACACCGCCGCCCGCGACGCCGGTCTGAAGCTGCTGCGCCAACACGCCCTGATCGCCGGGGAGGCCATCCCCGCCGGTTCCAACGGCATTCCCGTCGACGACCCCGCGACCGGCGAGATCATCGGCCACATCCCCGATCTGGGCGTCGCCGAGACCGAGCGCGCCATCCACGCCGCCCACGACGCCTTCCCCGACTGGTCACGCAGCGATCCGCACAAGCGCGCCAAATTCCTGCGCGATTGGGCCGCCCTGATCGACGCCAATACCGAGGGCCTTGGCGCCCTGATGGCGCTGGAGAACGGCAAGCCGTTCGAGGAAGCCAAGGGCGAGGTCGCCTATGCCAACAGCTTCCTGAAATGGTTCGCGGGCCAGGCCGAGCGGCTGATCGGCGAGACCCAGGACAGCCCGCTGGGCCACGTCATCCTGACCTTCCGTGAGGCGGTGGGCCCCTGCGCCCTGATCACGCCGTGGAATTTCCCGGCGGCCATGCTGACGAGGAAGCTGGGCCCCGCCTTCGCCGCAGGCTGCACCGCCGTGGTCAAGCCGGCCTCACAGACGCCGTTCACCGCCATCGCCCTGGCCGAACTGGCCTATGAGGCGGGGCTGCCGAAGGGCGCGCTCAGCGTGATCACCGGCGATGCGGCGACGATCGGCGGCGTCCTGACCGCCTCTCCCCTGATCCGCAAACTGTCCTTCACCGGCTCGACGCCGATTGGGCGCCTGCTGGCCGAGCAGTCTGCGAAGACCCTGAAGCGGGTATCGATGGAACTGGGCGGCGCCGCGCCGCTGATCGTCTTCGCCGACGCCGATCTGGATCTGGCCGTCGCCGAGACCATCAAGGGCAAGTTCCGCAACGCCGGTCAGACCTGCGTCTGCCCCAACCGCGTCTATGTCGAAGCCTCGGTCGCTGAAGCGTACGCCACGAAACTGGCCACGGAGGTGGCGAAGATTCCGGTCGGCCCGGCGTTCGAGGACGGGGTGAAAGTCGGTCCGCTGATCGAGGACAAGGCCATCGACAAGGTCGAGAAGCATCTCGCCCAGGTGAAGGCCGACGGCGGCAAGGTCCTGACCGGAGGCGCGCGTCACGAACTGGGCGGCCGCTTCTTCCAGCCGACGGTGACGCTGGGCGGCGATGACGAGCTGTTCCGCCGCGAGGAGACCTTCGGCCCCCTGATCCCCGTCTTCCCGTTCGAGACCGAGGAAGAGGTGCTGGAAAAGGCCAACGATTCGGAGTTCGGCCTCGCCTCCTATCTGTTCACGAAGGATCTGGACCGGGCGATGCGGATCGGCCGCCGGATCGAGGCCGGCATGATCGGCATCAACACCGGCCTGATCTCCACCGCCGTCGCCCCCTTCGGCGGGGTCAAGTCATCCGGCTACGGCCGCGAGGGCTCGATCCACGGCATCGACGAATATGTCGACATCAAACAGGTGACCCTGGCCTTGAAGTAGGGGGCGCTCAAATAACGCCCTTGTCGCGCAGGGCGATCAGCCGTCCCTCATCGACACCCAGCGCCTCCAGCACCGCTGTCGTATCCTGCCCCAGGGCGGGCGGAGCGGCGTCATAGGCGACGGGGGTCTTCGACAGGCGGATGGGGGAGGCCACGGTCTTCACCGGCGCGTCCAGATCGGCGCGCGACTGTTCGACGACGAGGCCGCGGTGGATCGCCTGCGGCTCCTCGAACACCTGATCGATCGTATTGACCGGCCCGCACGGCACCCCCGCGGCATCCAGCGCTACGGTCAGATCGCGCATGGTCAGGCTGGCGGTGAGGGCCGAGATCTCCGCCGTCAGGACGGCGCGGTGTTCGATCCGCAGGGCATTGGACAGGAAGCGCGGGTCGGTCCCCATCCCCTCCGCCCCCAAGGCCTTCGCGAAGGCGCGAAACTGGCCGTCGTTTCCGACCGCCACCACAATCATCCCGTCAGAGCACGGGAAGGGCTGGTAGGGGGCGAGGTTGGGGTGGGCGTTTCCCATCCGCGTCGGCGCCTTGCCGGACGCAAAAAAGTTTGTCGCCTGATTGGCCAGCATCGCCGCTTGAACGTCGAACAGGGCGAGGTCGATATGCTGGCCCTCCCCGGTCGCCCGGGCGTGCAGCAGGGCCGCGAGAATGGCGTTGGACGCATACATTCCGGTGAACAGATCGACCACGGCGACCCCGACCTTCATCGGCTCGGCGCCTGGCGCCCCATCCGCCTGGCCGGTGATCGACATCAGCCCGCCCATGGCCTGGATCATATAATCATAGCCAGGCCGCGCGGCGTCCGGCCCATCCTGGCCGAAGCCGGTAATCGAGCAGTAGACGAGCTTCGGATGGGCCTGCGTCAGACTGGCGTGATCGAGGCCGTACTTCCGGAGGCCGCCGGTCTTGAAGTTCTCGATGACGACGTCGCAGGTCGCGGCCAGATCACGGGCGATGGCGGCGCCTTCCTCGGTGGCGATGTCCAGCGTCACCGACTTCTTGCCCCGGTTGGCCGACAGGAAATAGGCCGCGTCGCCGCGCCCGCCAGCGGTCGTCTTCAGAAAGGGCGGCCCCCAGCCGCGGGTGTCGTCACCCGCGCCCGGCCGTTCGATCTTGATCACCTCGGCGCCCAGATCGGCCAGAACCTGCGTCGCCCAGGGTCCTGCGAGGACGCGGGACAGGTCGAGCACGCGAACGCCGGAAAGAGGGCCGGAAACCGGATCGGGGGCTTGGGTCATGCCCCTGCCTAAACCGTCTCCCCTTCGGCGAGAAGGCGGTGACCGGGGGCTGCTGTCAGAAGCCGACCTGCAGGAACACCGCCGGTCCGTGGAATTGATAGGACATGTCCCCGTTCCACCGGTCCTTGTCGATCTGCAGGCCGTAGTCGACATAGCGGTAGGCGGCGCCCACCCCGACGTTCTTGAACAGACGGTAGGTCACCGTCGCCTGGGCGTTGGTCAGCTGGCCGTCATAGTCGCCAACGCCCAGCGACATATAGTCGACCCGTCCGCCGACGCTGAGCTTCGGCGTGATCCGGTATCCGGCGTAGAGACCCACCGTGGGCAGGGGCGCCAGAGCGTCCCGTTCCCGGCGCGTCGCCTGGATCGCCGCGCCGCCGATGAAGGCCTGGCCGTCCAGCGTCAGATCGAACTGGGTCACGTGCGCCCCCACGGCCACTCCGACTTCGGCCCGGTCGTTGCGGATGAAGGAATAGGCCACTGTCATGCGATAGACTGCGGTATCGAAGCTGCTCGCGACCGTCACCCCGGACGGATAGACGACGTCATCGAAGGTGATGTCCCGCGTCAGGCCTGCGGTGCCGTCGCGGTCCAGGGAGAAGTACTCCCCGGTGATCGCCCAGCGGCTGCCCAGACGCGCCCCGGCGAAGAAGGCCGGCAGGGTTTCGCGATCGGCGAGGTTGAGGTCTGATTCCAGACCAATGTCGGTGCCGATCGCCCCGTTCTTGGAGGAAATCTTCACATGGGTGTCGATGTCGGGCTTGAAGGCCGAGGCCTGGAACCAGTAGCGGTCCTCGAGAGCCTGGGCGCTGGCGGAGGAGACGCCGGCCACGGACAAGGCGCTGGCGGCGGCGAGCAGAGCGATGGTCTTCATCGAAGGTCCTCGGCGGTCGATGCCGGGGGATCACGGCGCCGCTTGCCGGGACAGTGTCCCCGACGCCCTGAGGCGCCTATCGGGTGAAATCCCGAGCCTAGAGCCCCGGATCCCATACGCCCGCGTCGCGCATCCGGCATTCGCGCGCCTCCTCGGCGCGGCCGCCGAGGTCTCGGGCCATGGTCTTGATTTCGTCCGAGACGGCGGTCTTGCACACGCCGGGCACCAGGCCGTGCAGGAAGGCTGTCGCCGACAGCCGGGCCAGCCTCATGCCCATGCCGAAGGCGGTCGCCGAATGCTCCAGATAGGTTTCGCCCACCTCGCGTGGATGGTCGGCGAACAGGGTCTTCAGCCTGCGGATCATGAAACGGTCCTCGCTGTATCAGTACGGCCTCGGGCCAGCCCCTACCCGAAGCGGCCATTCTGCCCTAAACCGCGAACAACAACAGGGGCCGGATCGTCACGCTGCGTCACGATCCGCTGAACGCCCTGAAACACATTGAGACCCGGGACGATTCACATGGCCGACGGCGCCGCTGCTTCCGCGCAAACCTTCAAATGGGACGATCCGTTCGACCTGAACGGCCGCCTGACCGAGGACGAGCGCGCCATTCAGGACGCCGCCCGGTCCTACGCCCGCGAGAGGCTCCTGCCGCGCGTCGTCGCCGCCTTCCGCGACGAGACGTTCGACCGCGCCATCATGACCGAGCTGGGTGAGATGGGCTTCCTCGGCGCCATGCTGCCCGAGCAGTACGGCGGTTCGGGCGTCAGCCACGTCGCCTACGGCCTGATCGCGCGCGAGATCGAGGCCGTTGATTCGGGCTACCGCTCGGCCATGAGCGTCCAGTCGTCACTGGCCATGTATCCGATCTACGCCTTCGGTTCGGAAGAGCAGAAGATGCGCTTCCTGCCCCGGATGGCGGCGGGCGAGCTGGTCGGTTGCTTCGGCCTGACCGAGGCCGATGGCGGCTCCGATCCCGCCTCCATGAAGACGAAGGCCGAGCCGGTCGAGGGCGGCTATCGCCTGAACGGCGGCAAATACTGGATCACCAACTCCCCCATCTCGGACCTCGCGGTCGTCTGGGCAAAGCTGGACGGCGTTATCCGCGGCTTCATCGTTGAGCGCGACTTCGAGGGCTTCACCACCACCAAGATCGGCGACAAGCTCAGCCTTCGCGCGTCGATCACCGGCGACATCGGCCTGACCGACGTCTTCGTGCCCGAGGCCAATCTGCTGCCGGGCGTGAAGGGTCTGCGCGGCCCGTTCAGCTGCCTGAACAAGGCCCGTTACGGCATCGCCTGGGGAGCCATGGGCGCCGCCGAATTCTGCCTGCACGCCACGCGCGACTATGTCGGGGAGCGGATGCTGTTCGGCCGTCCCCTGTCTTCCCGCCAGCTAGTGCAGAAGAAGCTGGCCGACATGCAGACCGAGATCTTCCTCGGCTTTGAGGGCGCCTATGCGCTCGGCCGTCTGCTCGACACCGGCGCCTGGGTCCCGGAAGCCATCTCCCTGATGAAGCGCAACAACTGCGGCAAGGCCCTGGCCATCGCCCGCGAGGCCCGCGACATGCACGGCGGCGCCGGCATTACCGGCGAGATGCACGTGATGCGCCACGCCATGAACCTCGAGACCGTCAATACTTATGAGGGCGCGCATGATGTGCATGCGCTGATCCTCGGGCGTGCGATCACCGGTGAGAGCGCTTTCTAGGACGGCATCAGAAACCGTCACCTCTCCCGCCATTGTCATTCCGCCTCCACGCCGTATCGTCGGTCGCTGAGGGAGTGCGGGCGTGACCATGGATCTCGAGACGGAATCGGCGGAGCAGGCCTTCGCGGCCATGACCGCTATGTTCGACGGCCGTCGCGCCCTGTTGCTGGAAGATGATCCGGACCTGTCCGAGCACGTCGCCGACCGGCTGCTGCGCGCCGGATTCGCGGCCGTGGACCGGGTCGACACCGGCGAGGCGGCGCTGCAAGCCTGCGCCTCGGGCGCCTATGACGTCCTGATCCTCGACCGGCTGACAAAGGGGCTGGACGGACTGGAGACGCTCAAGCGGTTGCGGGCCTCGGGTGGCCCCTGCGCCGATACGCCCGCCCTGATGCTGACGGCGCTGGGCGGCGAGCGGCAGAAGGTCGAGGGGCTGCTGGGCGGCGCCGACGACTATCTGGCCAAGCCCGTCGGCGACGAGGAGCTTCTGGCCCGGATCGGCTGCCAGATCCGCCGCACCGCCCGCCACGCCAGACCTGCCGGCGCCGACATCCTGAACGGTCCTTTCCGCCTGTCGCCCGGGGCGCGAACGTTGAAGCTGGAGCTGGAAACGGCATCCCGGCTGATCGACCTTTCGCCGCTGGAATTCGCCATCGTCCAGGAACTGATGACCGCGCGCGGCCAGCCGGTGACCAAGACCATGCTGTGGGACCGCTGCTGGGTGGAGTGGAAATTCCTGCCCGAGAATTTCGTCAACATCATCGACGCCCGCATCAGCGCCCTCAGACGCCGCCTCAAGGAACAGGCGCCCGAACTCGGCGAGGACCTGCACCCGCTCATCGTCTCGGCGCGCAGCCAGAGCCTGATCTTCCGCGACCTCGACCGGTGATGCGTGCGCTTCGAGACTGGCTGGCGCGGCGCACCTCGACCCAGCTGGCCTCGGCCCTGGCGGTGCTGGCGGCCCTGGCCCTGACCGGGTCGCTGGTCCTGACCGGACAGGCTGTGCGCATGGATCAGCGCCAGCAGGCGGCCCTGTCGGCGCTGGACGATTACGCAGCCATGGTCTCCAAACTGGGCGTGGAGACCGACTTCAACCCCTCTGAGCTGACGGCCGGAGACGCCGCCTATCTGTCGGCCTGGCTGGGCGCCTTCCAGAGCGGCCCTGGCCGCGATCCCGGCTCTCTGGAGGAGACCTGCCGCACCGGCCGGGGCGGGGCCGGCGTCCGCTACATCCGCGCGCCCGTGGGCAAGCCCGCCGGTCTGGCCGCGCTGGCCACCGCCCCGAGCGAACGTCTGCCCAGGCTCGGCGAAAACGTCTGGCGTGTGACGCTGGCGCGCGGGGAACTCTGTCCGGGTCGGACGGTCGAGGCCGTGGTCGTGCGCCGCACGGTGGGATCGCTGAACATCATCGTCGGCCGGGTGGTCGATCCGACCGGCCGGGCTTTGGGTTGGGCCGTGCTGGCCGTAGCCCTGACCGGCGCGGTGATCCTGATCTCGGGACTGGCCGCCGCCGCCTTTGCCCGTCGCCGCCTGACACTGGCCATCACCGGGGTCAGCCAGGCCCTGGACCGCGCCGCCATCGGCGACTTCTCGGTGCGAGCGCCCGAGGTCGGTGTGGCCCCCGAACTGACGGAACTGACGGTTCAGGCCAACCGCACGCTGGACCGGCTGGAAGAACTGCTGAGCTGGCTGCGCGATTCCGCCGACCAGCTGGCTCACGACTTCCGCACGCCGCTGGCCCGCGCCACGGCCCGGATGGAGCGGCTGGCCGAGACGGACGACGCCGACGAGCGCAGCCGTCTGGGGCTGGAGGCGGCGCACGACCTCAAGGCCCTGAGCCGGGCCATGAACGAGGCCATGGCCCTGCGCGAAGGCGAGGCCTGGCTGTTCGAAACCGTTCGGCTGGATGATCTGGCCGAGGCGGTCGCCGAACTCTACGAGCCCCTGGCCGAGGCGCGGGGCGTGGTCATTCGGGTAGAACGGCCCGCCGAACCCGTCGCCGTCCTCGGCGTCCGGTCCCTGCTGCAGCGGGCGGCGGCCAATCTGGTGGACAACGCGGTGAAGTTCTCGCCCGACGGCGGGACCGTGACCCTCAGGGCCTTCATCGCGGCCGGAAGGCCCGCCCTGTCGGTGCGCGATCAGGGCCCGGGGCTCGATCCGCGCCTGCTCTCGGACGCCGCTCTCAGGACCGCCTCGGCCGAGGCGGGAGGCCGCGAAAGCCATGGCCTGGGCCTGACCTTCGTCGCCACCGTTCTGCGCCGTCACGGGGCGGAAATGACGATTGATGACGCCGCGCCGGGGACCATCGTCACGGCGCAATTCTCGCGCTAGGTTGAGTGACGGCGGTCCGCGAAAACGCGTCGCGCCCGAGGGGAATGACTTGATGTCACGTTCGGTTTTCATGGCGGGTTCGGCCGTCGCCCTGGTCCTGCTGACCCTCCCCGGGGCGGGCCTGGCCCAAACGCCCAGGCCGACGCCTCCCGCCTCGACGCCCGCCCCGGCCCAGACACCCCCGACCCCCTATCGCGCGCCGCGCCCGGCGGCCGCCCCGGCCCCGGCTTCCCGGACGCCGCAATTCCCCCTGCCCTATGACGAGCGACGCGGGGTCTTCACCTTCGCCATCGGTCTGGAACGGTCCCTGCCCGCCGTGGTCCAGGTGACGACGCTCGGGTCCTCGCGAGGCCCAACCACCGGCGAGAATGAACCCAAGCCCCTGCAGAGCGGCTCCGGCGTCATCATCGACGCGCGCCAGGGCATCATCGTCACCAACAACCATGTGGTCGACGGCGGCACCAAATTCACCGTCGACATGACCGACGGCCGACTGTTCGACGCCACTCTGGTCGGGGTCGACAAGGCCACGGACGTCGCCGTGCTCAAGATCGAGGCCCCGAATCTGTCCCAGGTCGAGATCGTCGATTCCGACACCCTGCGCACCGGCGACCTGGCCTTCGCAGTCGGCTATCCGCTGGGCCTCGACCAGACCCTGACCATGGGCGTCATCTCGGGTCTGGGCCGGTCGGGTCTGGGCGATGCGGTCGAGGACTATATCCAGACCGATGCGGCGGTGAACTCGGGCAACTCGGGCGGACCGCTGCTGGACAGCCGGGGGCGGCTGATCGGCATCAACACCTCCATCCTGTCGGGCGGTTCGGACCCTCTGGGCATGGGTGCGACCGGCGGCAACGACGGCATCGCCTTCGCCGTTCCGACCCGCATCCTGATGTTCGTCGTCGGCCAGATTCGCGAGCACGGCGAGGTCACGCGCGGCAAGATCGGGGCCGTCATGGGCTCCCTGACGGCGACGCGGGCGCGGGCCTTCGGCCTGGGCATCGTGCGCGGCGCCGTGGTTGAGGACGTCACCCCCGGCTCTCCGGCCGAGGCGGCGGGCCTGCAGAAAAACGACATCATCACCCGCATCCAGAACCGCCCGGTGGCCAACGCGGGCTCGGTCCAGGCGACCATTGGCATCGCCCCTCCGGGCACCCGCCTGCCGATCGTCTATCTGCGCGACAACCATGAGCACACAACCGCCCTGACGGTGGCCACGGTCGAACCCGTGCGGGTCGCGGTCGGCAAGACCGCCATCGAGGCCTTCGGCGCCCAGTTCCAGGCCCTCGCCCCTGTCGAGACGCCGAAAGACGACGCGGCGCCCCAGACCGGCGTCCTCGTCGTCTCGGTTCAGGGGGGGTCCGACGCGGCCCAGCACAAGCTGGCGGCCGGCGATATCGTGACGAAGGTGGGCGAGCGGGATGTGACGGATCTGGCCGGCCTGGCTGCGGCGCTCGAAGCCGATCAGGGCATGACGACCCTGACGGTCAAACGCGGCGAGGAGACGGTGGAGATCAACGTCGGAGAGTGATCCCCGGCGGCGCCTTCCTCATCACGACGGGCTCGATGCCGAACCCCGACGCCGGACAGCAAAACGCCCGCTGCGCCAGGAGGGGGAGGGGGGCGGCAGCGGGCGTCTCGCTTGGAGGAAGCGTCGGCCCGACGGAGCCCGTTGCTGGAAACATCCAGGGGGGCTGGGGGGGGCTGTGCAGGATCC
>Ga0247739_10000564_pt1 | contig 13068 bp, 10 predicted proteins | sample UWRJL058202B2_FD_180943 | JGI IMG/M metagenome (GOLD analysis project Ga0247739, IMG submission 180943) | Plant litter microbial communities from Arlington Agricultural Research Station in Wisconsin, United States - UWRJ-L058-202B-2 | ecosystem: Environmental > Terrestrial > Plant litter >...
CCTTTTATTACAAGCGCTCCAGAGTTATTGATCACGATGGGGCCGTTTGTAGTGATAGCGCCATTTTTGGTACTGGCGGCTCCATCAGACAGGGTATTGGTGGTGCCGGCTGTCAGCAAGATATTGGTGATTTTTGCACCAGCGATGCTAAATGCTGCACCGGTTGGGTTGGTCAATGTAAGATTGTTCAACACAAGGTTTACATCCTTATCGGTCGTAATGGTGAGGCTGCCGTTTGCTGAAGAACCCAAAATATTGTATTCTAGATTGGCGATGCCAGATGTTGCGGTTACCACGACCGTTCCAGCGGTGGCGGTAATATTTACGCCAGCGCTTGCATACGGATTGATGATTGTGGCTTTATCTGTTCCGTTGTAAATAATATAAATCTTGGTGAGATTTACAGCTGCATTGGTGAACGTCAAACTATCTACCAACCTCTTTTGAAAGTTTAGGGTCGTGGTAGAATCCAACAATTTGAACCGAGCATACGAGCTGTCTAATTTGATGCTATCAACGCCGGTCAATTCTTTGGCGAACATGATGTTGCCACTATTATGGATCCTTATTTTTTGTTGCCCAAAAGAAAATTGGGCCAATATGGAAAGCACTGCGATTAAATAGGTCTTCCTCATTTTTTGATCAGTTTTATCATTGATGAACCATTAATTTGAACCAAGTATAACCCGGCAGCTAGCTCACTAACGCTGATGTCTTCACCGCCTTGGTAACTTCCTTGTTTGACCAATTGGCCGACGGGAGAAAAAATCTTGATGGTGACGGTATTGGTATTATTCGACTTGATTTTGATAATGCCAGTCGTCGGGTTAGGATAAACGGAAACTGCGTCACTTGCCAAACAGGTTAGTTGGGTTGAAAGGATGGCACTATATGCTGTTTTACCATCTTTATCCACCATTTTTAATCTGTAATAAATCAAGCCTTTCAAGTCAGACAAGTCGACTGCATATTTACTGTTGCTTCCCTTACTTTCCACTTTTAAAATATGGGTAAAGGAGTTTGAACTAGGCCCATATTGTAGTTCATAATAACTAAAGTTTTCCTCTATTCCGCTCTCCCAGTTTACCGTGGCCGAGCAGTTGGTGGTCGCAGCTTTTAACGATATTAGGTGCACACCTAATGCGGCCGTAGTATCAAAAAAAGTAATTTTTCGTATGATGCTCACTGGGATGGTTGTCGGGGTAACAGTGCCATCGGATTTTACCAGCAGGTTGTCGGCCGAAAAATAAAGCTTGCCCGCAACGCCAACCATAAACGACTGAATGCTGCCATCATAATAGGTAACCCTTACCCCCGTTTGCGAAAAAGAATGGGTGCTGACGAACAGCAATAGCATCAATAAAATCTGTTGGATTTTTCTCATAGACGATTGTATTAATATACAAACGAACACCATCTCCGGCGCAATAGAAAATGCAATCGATTAATGGTTTGAATGTGTCGGTTAAAGGATTGCATTTCATTGTAAACTTGTATTTATGGAGCGTCAAGCAACAAAATGTTGAAGGCTATCGCTAGATGATTTGCGAATGAGCAAACGGATTTTTATCAAAAAAAATGTGTCGAAATATTTGAAATAAATCCCTTCGTATCGAAAACAATTTGACTAAATCAATGCCTATCTTAGCACAAATAAAATCCAACATTATATGAAAAAAATCTACATTTCGGTGTTAGTTATGGCGGCATTGGGAATAGGGAGCAAATCGCATGCACAGGCAGGCTCCGTAACCCTTACTCCTACGGCTGGTGCTCCCGTTGCGTATGCAAGCATCACCGCAGCTTATGCGGCCATTCCTGCATCACCTTCCACTAGCTACATGATCGAGCTATTGGCGCCTTATACCGGCGCATCGGAAACTTACCCCATTCAGCTTACGGACAAAGGAATTATTCCCGGCGGTGCCAACACCATTACCATCCGCCCAGCGGCAGGTAATAATGCCGAAACCATTCAAAGGGTTACATCTGCCGCAGGCGTAGTGCTCCAGTTTAATGGTGGCGACAACATCATTCTTGATGGCCGGCCTGGTGGGATAACCTCTACGGCTGCCAACTACCTTACTATCAATGATCCATTTGTAGGCAGTAGCACGAACCGCAACATCGAAATATTGAATGCCGCCAGCAGCAATACTGTTCAGTATGTAAACTGTACAGCGGCAGGCGCCACGGCAGCGGTATTGGGAAGTCGGGTTATTTTAGTTGGTGCCACCACCACTACGGGCAATTTAAATAATACCATACAAAACTGCGTGGTAACTGGTGGACTACGTGGTATACAAGATTTTGGGCAAAGCGATGCCATCCCCAATTCTGGTACCAAAATCCTTAACAACCAAGTTCTAAATTTTGGGTCAATCGGCATTTTTGGAGGTACGGGTCAGTCGAACATCACAATCACTGGCAATACGGTCACTACAAATTTCAATTCATTAGTTGTAGGAAGTTTGGTCGGCATCCAACAACAATCTTTGGTTTCTGGCACGAGCGCCATTACAAATAATATCGTTTCGTTAACCAGTACTTCTGCGGTTACCAGTGGCATTACCGGCATCGTGGATATTGCGGTGGGTACCGAAAATATTACGGGCAACCAAATAACCACTATTACTGCACCGGCTGCCACGTTTCTCGTGGGTATAGGCGCTTATAGTACTGGTCTCACCACGTACAATTTACTTAATAACAGCATTAGTAACATCACAGGTGCTGCTGCAACAAGCATCAATGGTATCAGCCTCGTGAGTGGAGCCACTCCTGCTGCCACTACATATAATTGTCGTGGAAACAAGGTTTCGCAATTATTTTCCACGCTGGCTGCTGTCAATATCCGCGGTATAGAAGTGTTCCCTCCTGCTGGATCCACAGTTAACCTATTTAACTCGTTTGTTTCCATCACGGATGCCAACACGACTGCAACTTTTATTTTTGGTGTGCTTTTAGGAAATGTATTAGGTAACAATTACACTGCCAATGTATACCATAATTCTATTCGCATCGGTGGTACAGGTACGGGGACCGCAGTTACTTCCATTGGGCTTTTAAAGTCGGATGCAAATGTTGCTTCCGTCATGAATATCAAGAATAATCTTGTTGTTACCGACAGGGTTGCTTCTGCCGCCTTTAATCTTGATAACACAACGGGCACATTATCGATTGACTACAATAACTATTTTGGTCTTGGCATTGCTAGTAGTTCTTTCGCCGCCCTTACTACTGCCTTTGGCTATGACAATAGTGGTTTAGCCGCATACAAAGCAGAAGTTACCCCGCTAGAACAAAATACCACATTTAACGCTGCCACTTTTGCAAGTAATACCGACCTGCATCTTGTTGGCGCATCTATTAATGATGTAAACTTAAAAGGTACAACAATAGCAGCCGTTACCGTTGATATTGATGGCCAGGCCCGCCCTGTTACGTTGCCAACCAAGGGTGCCGATGAAAATGGTGCCCCTGTTCCGGTTGAGTTGATGTCATTTAACGGCGCAATCAAAAACAACTACAACCAGTTAACTTGGACCACTGCTTCTGAAAGCAACAATGCAGGTTTTGAACTGCAACGTTCTGCTGATGGTATCAACTTTACTGCGCTTGGTTTCGTTGCTTCCAAGGCGCTTAATGGCACATCTAGCACTCAGTTAACTTACAGCTTTGATGATTCCAAACCATTTGTTTCTGCTTCGTTCTATCGTTTGAAACAATTGGATAAGGATGGCCGTAGTAAATACTCGGTCATTGTTAGGTTGAAGGGCAAAGAGGTGGCTGGTTTACAAATTGCCAATGTTTATCCTAATCCAGTAGCCAATTCGTTTAGCCTTATCGTGGCTGCAAAAGCTACGGGCAGCATGTCTGTAGCCATCATTGATATGAGCGGAAAAATTGTGTCGGTGAAAACCGTGGGCATTGTTGCTGGTGACAATATCATTCCGATGGATGCCTCCAAATTCGCGGCTGGCAGCTATCGCATACAGGTTACCGAACAAACAACTGGTAAGCAAGCTACCATCCAGTTTGTAAAATAATACGAATATATTCATGATAAAAAAGGCTACCGATGTTGATCATCGGCGGCCTTTTTTTATTGACCTAATATGTTTTCGTTTGTTGGAATATTACATAATAGAATCGTCTGTCTTTTATCAGACAAACATTCAATTTATTACTGCATAAACGTAAACCTTTGCGTGGCAATGGATGCTTGCAAGCGATTGAACTGCTGAGCGGGCTCCCACTTGGGCGACGCTTTTAGCATGCGTATCGCTTCCTCCGACAATGATTTATCTGGGGATTCCAACACCTTGATGTCCTTTATCGCCCCTGTTTTGTCTACGGTAAAACTACAATTTACCACTCCTTTTATTCCTTCTCGTATAGCATTGGGCGGGTAGCGTAGGTTCCTTTCCAAGTAACGGCGCCATTCGGTAACCCCTCCCGGAAAACTGGCCACCTTTTTCTCCACGCATTCGCTGGAACCGAGCTGTATGCCACCTTGTTCGTCGTAACAGGTAATGGACATGATCTTGTTGCGATCATATATAATTTGTTGGCTCCGCACGCCATTTTCATCTTTAAAATTCCATTCGCCATTCCGGTCTCCTTCCAAAATAAGACCTGCGCCTAGCACTTTTTTTCCATCTTCGGCCCTTATTTGTTCTATTCCATTGCCAGCCTCGTTGCATACGCGTATGCTCGCAATGTTTCCGTTCGCATACCATTTTACACAGGTATCCACCGTTATATTATATAGGTAGTGCATAAGGGTGATCAGGTTTCCCTCAACGTCCCAAGTTCGCCGTTCCCCGTTCAATTTATTATTGATATAGGTTGCTGAATCGGCCATCATACCATTACCATGATAATGAAGCGATACGCCGTGTCTTTTTTTACAGGCCGAATCTGCAAACCAAGCGTCCATCGACAACGTTCTATTTGCTACCCAATACTGCAAGGCATGCCATAAAGTATCTTGTTTCCAAGATTTTCTAATAAAAGTAGCCTTCACCCCTGTCGCGACCTTATTGCCATTGTCCAATAAAGTTACCGTGGTATCTTGAGCGGAAGCAAATTGAACCATAAGAACGACTAATAACAAACAGTAAATCTTTTTCATATGTATGGCGAATTGGTAGGCAAATTATATTTTTTTGTTTGATGAACAATAATGATAAAATACACAACTATTATCAGCAGAAGACCAAACGAAGGTGTTTTTTGCAAAAACGAAGTTACCATCAAGCTCATCTGATTATCACCCAAGTGCAAGTTAGCTTGTTAGTGCCCTTTGGTGGCTGCATCAAAAATCCTACAAAAATTACCGCCGCCTATCTTTCCGATTTCATCTTTGTTAAACCCTGTTTTTAGTAAGGCATCCACCACGGCATAATAGAATCCATCCTTTTGATCTGACCAAGTTTTATTTGTACCGCCGCTCATACCACCCCGGTTTTTATCCCCGCCAGGGCCATTTCTACGATCGTCTTTTCGTTCATTCTGTTGACTGCTCTTATGGCTGCTGTCAGCCTTATTTAATATGTCTGCAGGCTTAGGGCCTTCATTAATCGGGGATCTGTAAGCTGGGGTCAATTTGGTATCGGTACCAATGCAAACATGATCCACGCCAACCACATCCACCAAAGCCCTCACATTGACCGCATAGTCCAAGGCCGAATCGGCCAAATGCGTCCATACGCCGATAACTCCGCCAGCACCTGCTACTATTTTAGCTTGCTCTTTGCTAATGAGTCTTGGGCGCATCATTTTGGCCATCCGCTCATTTTGCCCCAGCTGGGTATCAAGGCCCGTGTGAGATATAAGCACTGGCTGTGTAGCTACTTTCAGCGCTGCATTTACCGTTTCGTTGTTAGCATGCGAAAGGTCTACCAGTATACCCAGCTTGTTGCATTCTTTGATTACCTCGGCGCCAAACGTTGTGAGCCCGCCCCATTGTGCAGGATTGGTGAACACATCGCCCAATGGTACAGATGCATCATGGTCGTGCAGTAATCCGAGATGACGCAACCCTCGGCCATAAGCATCCTGTAACCTATCTAACTGTCCTTCCAAAAAGTGGGCACCTTCAACCGATTGAATAACGGTAGGCTGGTGTTTTTTGTAGGCCAACCGAAGGTCAGCCAAATTCATCGACCGCTTCATCTGGTTCTTTTCAAGCGCTTTATCCATCGCATCTAAACCGTTTGTAAAACGGGTAAATGCCTCTCCGGGATTCCGTAGCTGTTGATAATCGACGGCAAAAGTCATGCAGATGGCGGACAATCCTGACTTCTTCAGCTCTCCAGACAAGTCTATTTCCAGGCCAGGCAACTCATTTGCATTCAGCGGAACATCTATATGATTATGCGTATCGATGCCGATTGTTTCAGCTACAATTTTAGCTACTAGCGGGTCTACCTCGGGCACAGCCCACGAGAACATGGGGTTCAACATCATAACCGTACCAGCGCCGGTAAGCGTACCGATAAACTTGCGCCGCGACCATTCTTTTTTGGAAGTATCCATTATTTTAATATAAATATTTGAAAGAAAAATTGTGATTGAGTCACCAACCGCCATGCTGTTACATTCAGTTAGCCAATTCGACCCTTGACCTTTTCATTGCACTATTTTCCGGCTGTATAATCCATCGCTAGGTTCACCATTGCCTTCACTCCTATCTTAAAGCTACTTTCATCAATAAAAAAACCAGCTGTATGATGTGGTGCTTGCTTCTTTGCATCAGCACCTTTGGGCATTGCTCCCAAAAAAATATATAAACCGGGAATATCTTTCGTAAACCACGAAAAATCTTCGGCAATGGTTTGCGCCGGCACCAGTACCACGTTGCTGTCGCCAGCCGATTTACGCAAGGATGGCAACATCCGGTTAGTAAGTTCCGGATTATTGAATGTAACAGGATTATATATTTTATAAGGCACTTCCACCACGGCTGTCGCACCATTGGCCTCGGCAGTTTTGGTGGCGATTGTCCTGATGTGTTCGTACATCATCTGTTCATCCGCAGCGCTCAGTGCACGAACAGTGCCCATCATTTCCACCTTTTCCGGAATGATATTGAACCGGTTACCGCCATTGATAGAACCGATCGTAACCACACCGCCGTTCTCCGTCACGTTCAGGTTGCGGCTCACGATGGTTTGTAGGCTACCCACAATTTGCGAGGCCACCACAATGGGATCGACCGCCGCCCATGGAAAAGCCCCATGCGAAGATTTGCCGGTAACCGTTATGCGCATATCGCAGGCACTCGCCATGGTGCCGGCCGGCCGGTAGGTAATTTTGCCTACCTCCGTAAGTGCGGCCATGTGCAGCCCAAAGATCACATCCACCTTGGGGTTATCCAGCACGCCCTCTTTCACCATCCGTTTGGCACCGCCTTCCTCCCCTGCCGGCGCCCCTTCTTCGGCCGGCTGAAAAATAAATTTGATGGTGCCATGCAAGCTGCTTTTCAGCTTCGAAAGTACCTCCGCCACACCCATCAGCATGGCCACATGCGCATCGTGCCCGCAAGCATGCATCACGCCGGTTTCCTGTCCGTTGTACACGGTTTTTATGGTCGAGGCAAAAGGCAGCCCGGTAGTTTCGGTTACGGGCAATGCATCCATATCTGCCCGCAGCGCCAGCACGGGGCCAGGCAGGGTTCCTTTCAAGATGCCCACTACCCCTGTTTTCGCCACATTGCTTGTAACGGTTATGCCAAGCGATTGAAGATGCGCAGCCACCAAGGCAGCCGTCCGAACCTCGTTGTTCCCAAGCTCCGGATGTTCATGGATATCTCGCCGCCAAGCGATGACCTTCGGTTCCTCCGCCTTGAGCAGCCGCTCCAGCAACAACAAATCCACCTGTGCATGCAGGCACAAACACGGCATTAGCAACACTAACAAGATTAATTTTTTCATACTTACAAAAAATGAATGTACATGCAAAACGGCAAAAGGAACACTATAGAAATGGAATTTGAACCAGAGATGAAGCTGACTGCATAGCTGTATATTAATCTACGTGATGATTCCAAGTAGCGTCATAAAAGGTTTGCCGGTATCAACCAAATGAGACATCTCGGCTTTTCCCAGTCTTGTTTTTTTACAAGCGATATACGACTGCTTACCAATGCCTGATATGGGTAGGTGCTGGGCATACAATCATGATAGCTTTCTAGGTCAACGATAAATGGATTTTCTTGAAAGAAATAACTCGTGTATTACAAGATACTTTTCTCCGAAGTTTCAAATTAGCATTGCTGGATTCTACTGCCAATAACCCTAGTAATTGCGCCAGTGTGATTTGCAAAGAAAAGTGACACTTCGTCTTAAAATGCCGATACAGATTTATTTGCGGGTTATGAACAATGTTGACCAGTTCGGTATTGGGTCATCATGGTTCGCAAGAAAAGGAACCGAGGTCCGCCTGTCATTGAAGCACGCTTTAAACCCATCAATCTTCACAAAAAAGCCCCAGTAAAAACTGGGGCCGTATTGGATAGGATTTTTAGAATTTGAGGATAATCGACTTAAAAGGCCTTTTTACGATCTTCTACCGCGGCGGTGTACAAGTCGATTTCGGAGACTTGGATGGTGAGGAGACTGTTGGTCAACTCGAGGTTCATTAAAGAAGCATTGCCGCTTTTTTGAACGGTTTCTTCCAGGTTCTCCCTGCGGTCGTTGAGGCGGCGCAGTTCGGATACCATCTTTACCTTTCCCGGCCCCTCGGGCATCGCTTCGAGACCGGCTTGCATGCCGATCATTTGAGCGTTGACCGTTAGCAAGTTGGCCGCGGCCAAGGCAGTGCTTTCCGATTTGTCCCCGAAGGAACGTTTTTGAACCAATTGCTTAAAAACCAAATCATCTTTTAGATTGGCAGCATAAGCAAGGGCTTGATCGCATTCTGCAGCTGTTTTCAGGGTGTCTGTGTTGTAACTCATAATAGAGCGTTTGATTATTTGGAAAAATTTCCGAAGTAATACTAAGCAAACTTTCCTGAACAAAAAAGAACAAGGTGTAATCTTTTTTTCTTTAACGAATTATTCAGCACTACAATTTTATTGCTTGCTCCCTTAACTCCGCTTCTTTTTGCAACAACTGAATTTTTATTTCCAATTGTTTGAGGTTGATTGGGCTTGCTTGCTCCAGCCTTACCACTGCTTGATATCGCTGTTCATCCAGCCAGCGCTGCTTTTTATCTGTCCAGTCGGGCAGTGGCTCTTTAAAAACGGTATCGAACCGCTGAAGGAGATTGGCGGCTTCTAACTGTTGCTTTTTCAGGAAGTCCCATCTTTTTTGCAGACGTTGGCACTGTGCACGGCAGTAAGCGGCCTCTTCTTGCAGCTTCAATGTTTGTAGTTCGGTAAAGGGAAGGGCTTCGATCACCGGTATTTCCACTTGCTTGTTACCAAATGCCACAAGCGTTTGGAGAATGTCGTTCGGCACGGAACGTTTGCCCAAATGGAACTTGCGTAGGTGGCTATGGTCGAAATCCAGAAATTTAGCCAATGCCCGGCTGCTAATGCCCAAAGCTTCGCAAGCCATGTCCACAATGGAAGTGTGTGTTTTCATCATACAATTTCGATTAAGAAAATAGTGCATCGCTAACACTATCCATCAACGAATATAATGGCCTGCCGCAAATTCATATCCATTTCGCTTCCCAATTTTTTCAAATGTTTTTCTTTAATGTAGCACACGATGTCCTATGTCCACACTCCCTCAAAAATGCGAGGGGTGTGGACGAAAATTGTCCACACCCCTCCTATCCACACCCACCCCGTGGACACCACCTCTGTGGACAAAATCTGTCCACAGGGGTGGGCATTATGGGTGGGGTGTGGACAAGCAGTTGTGGGAAAAATCCGTAGTGGGGTTGAACAGATAATATTTGAATGGTGTTTTTGTAGGTGCATCAAGTAACATCCGGGCTCTGGAAACTAAGACACAAGCTTCACGCCTCATTTAAGTGCCAGACTTGCCGAGCTAGAAAACTAGGCGGTAGAGATTTCCTTACCTCGGCAGCGATGCTGCAATAAAAAAAGGTCCAAGCGGGAAGGCTTGAACGAGTATATCTGTTTTACGGTTATAGCTTTAATGGAGAAGCTTGGACCAAGGGGGGGATGGTGTTTTAGCAAAAGTGAAAATGCTTAATTATCAATATGAATATCATATGTTCTACCATTTTCTCCTGAAACGCTGGCGTTACCATCTTCATCTATCTCCGCCGCGTCGATGTGGTCATCATCTAACCAACCACCTTTTGGGAAATTTATTTGTATTACTTGACAATTCTCAACATCTACGTCTAATGTATAGGTTTGGGAATATCCCGTTTCAGGATTAGAATAATCAACTGTCGCAGCATATGTTCCGTCTTCAATGTCACATTCGGATGAAACTTGATTTTTTTCGCTTTCATCGATTACACGATTACTTTTGTTTGAATGCGACGATGAATGGGTAGTGCTTTCGTTATTTTCTTTGTTATCCGCAGGGGAAGAACATGATATAACAAAAATAAAGAGCAATGATAAAGCTATAATTTTCACCTATTTATATTTATTTTTTTATATCCAGTTTTAGAATCCCTCTGCTCAAATTGACACTTTTAGTAATATTCCTTTATATAGTCATAAGCCCGATTATACAGGTCTTCATCCTTAATCTGATACTTAATCCAAATTACTTTCCTTAATTCCTTTGCAATTAATTTAAGGCCAGTTGTAGAATTTTGCCAGCCATCAAAACGAACAACCCGTACAATTTCATCGATATCATTTACGATGCGTTCTACAATAGCTGGCGTTGCGTCTGTTTTCAGTTCGAGAAACAGCTCAGTTAGCGCTGCTTTTGCACTCCGTAGTTCTTCGCGGGGTTCAATTTCTTTTTCAGCTTGTAAGGTTTCTTTAGCTATCAGGCAGAGTTCCTTAATAAAGTCAATCGAGTTAATCAAACCCTGTTCAGCCTTCGCTCTCAATGCTTCCAGCCGCTCACTCAATTTTTTAAACTTTGGTTTGCCTCCGTGCTTGTTTAACCTGCTTATAAGTAGTCTTAGCACCCTGTCTGCTTCTTTTGAGTCTTTTGAATTCGTTAGGTTATCAATCATATCTGCGTCCAGAACTACTTCCTCCATTTCGTGATTGATACCCTTTACATGAATATGAGCATGTATCAGTGCGGTTGTTTGTGCTCCTAACGCATGCCACAAAAGTCTTCCGTTATCGTCCGACGCGGGCTTAACTGAAATATAGACTTGCGACATCCACTTATAATCCTTTTCAAATTTATTTATTATCGGGTCTGGAGATATAGCCTCCCATAACTTCGTAAGGCTGCTGAAATCTTTGGCAAATGCATCCCTCTTTTCGTTGGTATTTATACAATCTTGCGCCTGAGATAATCCCTCAAATCCCTCAAGCGTTCTATCAACCCCCGCAAAATGATTCAAGCATTTTTCCATCCATTCTGGTAGTTTATTAGCCAACTCGATTAAATTGGTAATAACTGCCTTCACACTTTTTTCATCGAATGCCAATGCTTTGGCGGTATCGTCAAATACGCCAAAATAATCTACTACCCGGCCAAATGATTTGTTTGGAAATAAGCGATTGGTTCTGCAAATAGCTTGTAGGAGTGTATGGTCCTTTAGCGATTTGTCTAAATACATTGTTTGTAAAATCGGAGCATCAAAACCGGTTAATAACTTAGCTGTAACAATCAGAAATTTTAAAGGGGTGTCGGAATCGTTAAAACGCTCGACCACCTTTTCCTGTTTGTCTTTATCCATGCCCCATTTTTGCTTGAACTCAAAATCATCATTCGCCGATGTACTGATAACTACTTCACTTGCTTCGGGATTTATCAAAAGGTCTAACGCCTCTTTGTATTGGATACAGGCCTCACGGTCTGGTGTTACAATCATTGCCTTTAATCCTTCAGGCTCCACATGTGCTTTAAAATGTTCTACAATATCGGCTACAATGGTGGTAACTCTTTCAGGAGATTTTAGAAACACGGACATATTCGCAGCCTTTTGACTGAGTTTATTCCGGTCTTCATCGCTCAAGTCGTTTGCCATTTCTTTAAAAGCGATGTCCAGGCTTTCTTTATCGATATGATAATTAGGCAGCCTAGGTTCAAAATGTAAAGGTAGCGTTGCATTATCCCTGATGCTTTCCTGGAACGTATACCTGCTCATATATCCGCCCGTATCTTCTTTTGCCCCAAAGGCCCAGAAGGTATTTTTATCGGCTTTGTTTATAGGCGTACCGGTTAATCCAAAAAGGAATGCATTGGGCAATGCATTGCGCATTTTTCTTCCCAGGTCACCTTCCTGTGTCCGGTGTGCTTCATCCACCATTACGATGATGTTGTCCCGTTTATTCATATCAGGATAGGCATCCTTGAATTTATGCATCATCGTAATGATGATCTTACGGGTATCTTGCTCTAATAGTTTATGCAGTTCCTTAATACTATCCGTAGTAATCATGTTGGGCACATCGGCAGTATTAAATGTAGCGGTGATTTGCGTATCTAAATCAACCCTATCCACCAGAATCATAACCGTTGGATTGTGCAGGTCTTGTTGCTTTCTCAATTTTTGAGCAGCAAATAACATCAGCAGCGACTTGCCCGAACCTTGAAAATGCCAGATCAATCCTTTCTTAATTTCACCGTCTCTTACACGTTGCACAATAGCATTAGCACCCTCATATTGCTGATATCGGCAAACCACTTTGATCTTCTTCTTTTTGCTGTTGGTAGCGTAAACGGTGTAATACTGTAAAATATCCAGCAACGTGGATGGCTTAAGCAAATGGGTTAATTGTTTAGCCACATCATTTAACCCTATAAAATGACTTAACTCGTCTTTTTCATCTTCTAAACGCCACGGAGCCCAAAACTCTAAAGGCGTTCTTACGCCGCCAATAAATATTTCTTTGCCTTCAGTAGCAAACGAAAACACATTGGGGACAAATAATTGTGGAACGGCATTTTCATACACCACATTAATATCGTGGGCTCCATCAAACCAAGTAAC
>Ga0247739_10000565_pt1 | contig 13061 bp, 6 predicted proteins | sample UWRJL058202B2_FD_180943 | JGI IMG/M metagenome (GOLD analysis project Ga0247739, IMG submission 180943) | Plant litter microbial communities from Arlington Agricultural Research Station in Wisconsin, United States - UWRJ-L058-202B-2 | ecosystem: Environmental > Terrestrial > Plant litter >...
GACTGGCAGTTGCGATGCTAGAGCAGCATCTCATTAATTTTTGCGATAGAATAAAGGTGTTCAAGTACTTATCGGTAGAACAAAGAATTGAATATTACATTAACCACCGGTCCTCCGTTTTCAGGCGCATTCCTGATCATTATATTGCCACCTATCTGGGCACTACCAGCGCCACTTTCAGCCGGTGTTTAAAAGGTATAAGTCAGGATAGATATAAGCACCAATAAATTATTAATGGAAATTTGTAAGAAAGCATTTAGTAAATTTACTTTTGGTTACCAGAGGTATTTTCCTGCATGAAAGTTATACAATTCACTATTCCGGTTTCAAAAGAGAGCACAATTGTAGTTCAGGAAGATATTCTGCCTCATTACTACAATCACCTGCACAGGCACCGTGAAGTTCAGATCGAATGGGTTGTTGAAGGTTCGGGAATGCTTATTGCCGGTAATTACATGCAGCGTTTTGAAGCTGGAGATGTTTACATTATTGGTGCAAATCAGTCGCACATTTTTAAGAGTGACGATTCCTATTTTAATCCTGAAGAGAAAAAACAAATCCATTCAATATCCATTTTTTTCGATCCTAATTATTTACACGGAAACATTCTCAGTCTGCCGGAAATGGCTGTAATAAGAAAATTTGTAGACCGGCTTCATAACGGTTTTCAAATACCGGAATCTTCGTCCGAAATTATAAAAAAAACGATTTCTGAAATTATGCGGAATACAGAAAGTCTGCGCGTTTCTTCATTTATCACTTTACTGCATTTGTTTTCAACTGCCGGAAATATGGCACCGCTTGCTACTAATAACAGCGAACAAATTATTTCAGAAGCAGAAGGAATACGAATGGACCAGATTTTCCAATATTTGGTAACCAATTACAAAAACCACATTTCCCTGGCTGAAATATCAGGAATTGCAAATCTTACCCCACAAGCTTTTTGCCGCTATTTTAAAAAACATACAGACAAAACTTTCGTTAGTTTTTTGAGTGAAGTACGCGTAAATGAAGCTTGTAAAATGATTGTTTCCGGAAAATTCGATAGCTTTTCAGATGTATCTTATCAAACCGGTTTCGATAATGTTACTAATTTTAACCGGGTTTTTAAAAAGACAATGGGTAAATCTCCAAGAGAATATCAAAAGGATTTCTTTGAAAAGATTCGCTCTTAAAAGGTGCATTTCAAATTGCCGCAAAAGATCACCAGGCGTTCCAATGGAACGTTTCATGATTCTGCGACAATTTAAAATGCATCCTTCGTAAAACCCCATGCTTCGTTAAAAAAACATCCTTTAATTTCTTTCTTCTATTTATAACATTCTACTAAAATCAGTAAATACTTTACTGATATTCATCTATTGTCACCAGAACTCATAAATCATATTACTAATACTAAGCTTTTAATATAGTTTTAATTGACTCTATACAAAGTGATATGCTATTTCCTTCCAATTATTAGTATGTCAATTCTTCATGTATAATACTATAATTGGGTATTTTAAAAAAATTCCATATAAATAACTGTAAAATTTATATTTGACAAAATATATTTTATACCAGGTTAATATCGGTAAACTATCAGACAATTAATACCAAGAATTTCCCCTGCACGAAAAGTAATTTTACGAATCGATTTTCATAATCATCACTTAAACTACCCATCCACATAACCCATTTCTGCATGGAAATAATAAGCTGAAGAATAATTTCTGATTGCGTAAACATTAATTCCGGATTCAAAATTTTCACTACCTACCTATTACAATATGAACAAACCTATCTTAATTTTAACAATGCGCACTTGCATTGTCATGCTCATTGTCTTTTTTTGCCAGCCGGCAGAAAACGCTGCCAGGGCCGAAGGCGTAAAGTCATTTTCAAAAATGGCTGACATAGAAATATCCGGGGTCATTACTTCCAAAGAAGATGGGAGTCCGCTTCCGGGAGCATCCGTTATTGTAAAAGGAGGCACTAACAATGGTACAACTACCGACGGAGATGGCAGGTTTAAATTAACCGCAGCCGAAAACAGCACGCTGATCATTAGTTTCATCGGTTATTTGTCGCAGGAAATACCAGTTGCCGGAAAGAGTATCATCAGTGTTGCACTGGCGACTGACAGCAGGATTTTGAATGAAGTTGTTGTAACTGCATTGGGAGTTACAAGAGAGAAAAAATCATTAGGTTACGCCATTCAGGAACTTAAAGGCAGCGAACTTGTCAAAAGCAATGAGCAAAATGTACTGAACTCTCTTTCCGGTAAAGTGGCCGGTGTGCAGATAACGGCAGGAAGCGGCGCAATCGGATCAGGTTCCAGAATTGTTCTTCGTGGTAATAATTCATTTGGAAATAACCAGCCGCTTTTTGTTGTGGATGGTGTTCCGGTAAGTAATTTTTCAACCAATACAACTTCCGGTGGCGGAGTAGATTACGGTAATGCAATTGCTGAAATTGATCCGAATAATATTGCTTCCATGTCGGTATTGAAAGGAGCAAACGCAGCTGCTTTATACGGTTATCAGGCTGCAAATGGAGTTATTTTGATTACAACAAAAAATGGTAAAGGTGCAGGAAAAGGTACTTCCATTTCTTACTCAGGTGGTTTTTCTTATGAAAAACCTTATATCCTGCCAAAATATCAAAACCAGTACGGACAAGGCGTATATGGGGAAGAGTACATGTGGAAAAAGAAAAACGATGGTTCTACTTACCAGGATTATGCGACTTCAACAGGTTTTTCATACAAAGACGGACTTGGAAATGGTATCAACGACGGAGTTGATGAAAGCTGGGGACCAAGATTGGATGCCGGTTTGCTGATTCCTCAATATAACAGTCCGCTGGACGCAAATGGCAACCGTACTGCAACGCCCTGGGTCTCAAATCCTAATAACGTAAAAGACTTTTTCCAAACCGGTTATACCATTGACAATTCGGTAGCTGTCTCTTCCAGTTCTGAAAACGGTGATACACGTTTGTCTTTCGGTCAGCAAAAACAAATTGGTACCATACCTAATACAGATCAGAAAAGGTATACAATTCAACTGAACACGACTCAGAATTTAACAAAAAGATTAAAGACAAATGCGCTTGTAAACTACGTCCGCACTGCCAATGACAATCTGGTAGGACAAGGATATCATGCCAATAACCCGATGCAATCCATTGGAGGCTGGTTTGGCCGTCAGGTTGATATGAAAGACCTGAAAGCGCATTACAATGATACTTTCGCAGATGGTATGCCTTATAACTGGAACAACAATTTCCACGACAATCCATATTTCAATGTAAATAACAATACGCATTCACGTTATAAAGACCGTGTATTTGGCAATGTAAGTGCGACTTATCGTTTTCATGACTGGTTTAGCGCCATGGCAAGAATTGGTACAGACTGGTCGGCTGAGCAACGTAAAGAAATCACCCTCAACAAATCAAATGAAACGCTGACCAGTATGGCAGACAAAACATGGGGTGGCGGAAAATTCACTGAATCCAAGTACAACATCAATGAAATCAATGCGGATTTGATTTTAACTGGTCATGGAAATATTGCAAAGGACCTTACACTAAGTTATACTGCGGGAGCCAATTACCGGAATTACGCCTATAATTATAGTTCTCTTGGTGCCTCACAGCTTACTGTTCCTGACTTGTTTACAATCAGGAATGCTAAAGGAAGTCCTACAACGGATATGACTACTAACAAGTTAAGAACTAACAGCGTTTACGCACAAGGATCATTGGGATATAAAGATTTTTTATATCTGGACGTCACTGCACGGAATGACTGGAGCTCTACATTGCCAAAAGGAAACTGGTCGTATTTTTATCCCTCGGCTAGTTTAAGCTGGGTATTTACTAATGTAATTCCTGTCAATCCTGACATTTTAAGTTTTGGTAAATTGCGCGCCAGCTGGGCAAGTGTTGGAAACGGTGGTAGCCCTTATCAGCTACAATCCTCTTACAATGCCAATGCAACCCCTTTTAATGGTGTAACGCTTTATAGTATTTCCAGCACACTGCCTCCGCTTAACCTGAAACCTGAAAAAGCAAAAAGTACCGAAGTTGGTCTGGAACTGCAATTTTTAAACCGTCGTATCGGACTGGATGCAACATATTACAACAAAATAACTACCAATCAGATCATGCAGGTGAACATTTCCGGAGCATCGGGATACAGCACCATGCAGCTGAATGCAGGGGAAATCCAGAATAAAGGAATTGAACTGCAATTAAATGCAGGAATTATCCGTAATCCTGGTGGGTTCAACTGGGATATTAGTTTCAACTGGGCCAAAAACAAAAGTATGGTAAATAAGCTGTACGAAGATCCTATTACCGGCCAGAAACTGGAAGCATATACGATCACCTCTGTTTGGGGACTTACTGTGGATGCAGTTCCGGGACAGACTTACGGTGTGATGAGAGGTTCTTCTTTTGCAAGAGATGCTTCAACAGGAGCAATTATTATAGGAAATAACGGTTTGCCAACTTATAACTCAACACCAACAGCCGTGGGTAATGTAATGCCTGACTGGGTGGGCGGAGTTACCAACAATTTCACTTACAAAAACTTCAATTTCAATTTCCTGCTGGATATGAGAAAAGGCGGCGATGTATTCAGTGTAACGCAATGGTTTGGTATGCAATCCGGCGTGATGGCATCAACAGTTGAAGGTGGAATTCGTGAAAACGGACTTATCGTTGGGCAGGATGTTTTGAAAGATGAAAAAGTGACAATGGCTGACGGTACGCCTAATACGATACGCGTTGGAGCAAGGGATTATTTCCAAAGCCTTTGGGGTGGAAGAGAAACAGCCATTGTTGACGGAAGCTTTGTCAAATTGCGCCAGATGGAATTCGGCTATCAGTTACCTTCTGCTTTTACGGTAAAATATCCATGGCTAAAAGGAGCGGGCATTTCTTTATTCGCACGTAACATAGCCTTATTGTATACCAGCAAAAGCAACGTAGCGCACATTGATCCGGAAACAGGATTTGGTGTAGGAAATGACGGATTGGGCATCGAACAATATCAGATTCCTTCCAACAGAAGCATAGGCGTTAAATTAAATCTGAAATTCTGATAATTATGAAAAATATAAAATCTTACTTACTGATCATTATTCTGCTGGCATTTACGGGACAAGCCTGTACCAGCGATTTTGAAGAAATAAATACAAATCCGAACAATCCCGTTGCAGCACCTATTACTAACGTGCTGGGTTATGTGCTGGAAGATTTCGCCTTATATTATTTCGGACCACTCGGAGATATGAGCGAGCCTTCGACTTATAGCGGTCAGTTGGGAAAATTACAATATATTGATGACGCGAAGTATGTTTTTACTTCTACCAATATCAATACCTTATGGACTGTTGTTTACCGTGATCTGAAAAATGCCCAGGCCATTATTGACCAGGCAGACAAAACAGGTTCTAAAAATATGAAAGCAGTTGGACTTACCATGCAGGCTTATATTTTGCAGGTAGCAACGGATCGCTGGAGAGATATTCCTTTTACGGAAGCATTTAAAGGTGACGCTGGTTTTATCACACCGAAATATGACACGCAGGAAACAATTTATCCGGCTATCGTTACACAACTGAAAACCGCAGCAGATCTTTTTGCAGCAGGAGGAACAGATGTATTGGGAGAAGGAGATTTACTTTATAAAGGTGATGTAAAAAAATGGCAGAAATTCTGCAATTCACTTCGCTTACGGGTTGCTATTCGTTTATCCAATATCAGCCCTGAAACAGCTAAGCCAATCATTGAAGAAATTGCTTCCTCGGTTGCAAAATATCCTGTATTAGCCAGCAACGCTGACAATGCACTTTTGAGCTGGGCAGGATCAAGTCCATATATTGAACCGTGGAACAGCAACTTTATGACACGTGACGACCATGGTCCAAGTAATACATTGATCAATAAACTGAAAGAACTGGGCGATCCGAGAATATCGGTTTATGCCAAACCGGCACCAAGTGACGGCACATACAGAGGTGTTGAAGTTGGCCCTCCTACTTCTCCTATTATTTCTCTTTATTCCCGTGTTGGCGCAAAATTCCGTGAAGATGCAACCGGATTTTCTCCTTTCCTGCGATATAGCGAAGTACTTTTTATCATGGCAGAAGCCGCGCAAAAAGGATGGAATGTAGGTGGAAAAACTGCTGAAAACTTGTACACTGCCGGTGTAACAGCTTCACTGAATGAAAATGGGATAACTGACGCGACCGTTGTCAGCACTTACCTTGCAGGTTCGGGAGTAAAATGGGATAATACCACAAACAAACTTTATACGCAAAAATGGCTGTCGTTGTTTAAAAATGGACAGGAAGCATGGGCAGAATCGCGACGTACGGATGTTCCATTGTTGCCTGCGGCTACCGGTTCTCCGTTTTTAGGACATACACGCCCACCATTCCGTTATCCATATCCACCAACAGAAACAACGCTTAATTCAGGAAACAGTGCATCGTTTATTGCTGAAATAACCGACAATTTCTGGGGCAAGAAAATGTGGTGGGACACCCGTGCAGGGGTTAAATAATTGTCGATTGTAAATGTAAAAAGAGACTGTATCAGGTTTTCACCTGTAATACAGTCTCTTTTTGTTCACCGATTATTTTATTAAAACTTCGAAAATAAAAAATAACAGTATCCCAGTCGTTAACCTTTGACTATTAACCTTTTCATCTTCACTTAACCCAGCTTTTTAAAATTGCAGCTTGTAATTTATCCGGTTTTTCCATTGGTTTTATTGTAAAAGAACGTTCAGATTTTGTCCCTAAAACTATATCTACCGGATGTTTGCCGCCTTTTCTCAAAATATTCAAATGCACTTTATCACCTGTCTTTTTATCCTGAATAATATTACCAATATTTTGTTCGGATGCAGGTTTTTCGTCCACTTCCAGGATGACATTTCCTTTACGGATCCCGGCTTTCCAGGCAGAAGAATTCCAGTCAACTGATGACACGACCAAGCTGTCATTATGCATTTTACCGTTAATTCCTGAGTATGCACCAGGAGATGTTTTTGGTGTAATATCTACATCAAGCCCGGCATAATTTAAATACTTTGTATAATCCAGTTCCTTGGTTGTATAAACGTAATGGAATATTTCGTCCAGAGAAGTTCCGGCTGTTTTCTCACAGACTTTCCTGAATTCTAATTCTGTAAATCCGCGTTTTTGTTTTTGATAATATTCCTGGTATAAAGTACGCATCACATCATCCAGCGATTTCTTATTTTTTGTTTCATGCCTGATCTTAAAATCGAGCAGCATTCCTACAACCGGTCCTTTTTCGTAATAAGAAATCGTTTTATTGAATTCATCTCCTTTTCTGCCATTCGGACCATCCGACCAGGTTTCTGCGCTGGCTTGTGCAAGTGATTGATAAAGTCTGCCAGGCTGGGTTTCAAAAGATAAAATAAGCGTTTTAAAGGCATTTAAAACCTGATCTTCTATCATTAAACCAGCCCGGTTTAGAATCAGAGGTTCATAGTAAACACTGATCCCTTCGGACACCCAAAGCATATTTGTTTTACTTCCATGATCATAATTAAATGGCCCCAGTTCAATCGGACGAATGCGTTTTACATTGTAATGATGAAAATATTCGTGCGTGATAAAATTCAGTACTTTCAACCGTGATGCCGGCACTTTCAATCTGGCGCCGTCAAAAGTAATTGTTGTGGAATTAAGATGTTCAATCCCGCCGCCACCTGGTCCGATCGCCAGAAATGTGTAATGTTTGTAAGGAATATCACCAATCAGCTCAGAAGCTTTTTCAACGATTTTTTTCAGATCGCTCATAAATTGAACCTTATCAAAATCACCAATTTCAAATCCAATAAAACGATGTGGAATTCCTTTTACTTCAAATGCAGGTAATTCTTCCAGATTCCCAATCAGAATCGGACTGTCGTAAAGTATATCAAAATCCGGAGCGGTATAAGTGAAGTTTTTATTAGATATTAAATCAAGTCCGGTTGCTACGTTCTTCCATTTTTCGTAAGGTTTTATCACAACCTCCGCCGGTCTTTTGATTTCATCAGCTACATGCACGAAAACTCCCGCCGGAATAATATAACCATGTCCTTCATCCAGATAACTGGTTCCAACAAATTTTTTGGTCGCTTTTACGTCATATTCAACCTTTAAGCCAGTTACTTTTCCTTTTATTATATGCCAGCTATTTTTCGCTTTCTTTTCCCACTTTAATACATTTCCGTCTGCATCTTTAGCCGAAAAATTTTCTACTGCATCAGCAAAATCCATGATCTGGTAATAGCCCGGCGACCAGGCTGGCATCTTCAGATTCGTAATTTCCTGTGCTCCGGTTTTGCATTCCATCATCACATGAAAAGTATGATTAGCCGGATTTTCCATTGTAACCGTAAAATGTATTGGATCCTGGCTTTGGGCAAAAGTGATGAAAGTTTGGAAAGAAAAAAGCAGGGCAATGTAAAGCTTTTTGGAAGGCATATATTTATTCATGAAAGACATTCGGGATCAATTGATTTATTGCAGGTTTAAAATTTTACTTAGTACATGATAGAATTTCTTATTTCAATTCCATATTTCATAATTTCATTAGCTACCGGATTTGAATCGTTAAAATCCTGACAACGAAATGGATGTGGCTCAATGCGTAAATCAACATTTCGGCGAAGTTTCATCATTTCAATTTGTGTATCTATAATATCGTCAGAACTATCCAATATGACTGCAATATCAATATCACTATCATCATGATTAGTACCATTAGCGAAAGAGCCAAATAAAATTGCCTTCCGAACTGAATAAATCTGACTTATCAGAGTAATATATTTGTCCGCTATTTGAATTGCGTCTCCTTTATCCATGATCTTAATATTTTTATTTTTTCAACCCATTCCTTAGTAAATTCAGGCGTGCATTTTAAATAGAAAGATTGCTTATAGCTATCATAACGTGCATTCATATTAAATGTGGTATAGTATCCATCCAATCCAGCTGATCATTTGAAAATTCTATTCCTGACACTTTTGCCAATCGTGTCAAATCATGTGTAAAAGGTGCATGAGCTAATGTTTTCCTGACGGCACAAGCTTTTAATATCTTCTCAACAACAATGTGCCACATGAACAAAGCCCAATGATAATCTTTGGATTGAAACAAATGCTCCATGGTTTCAAAATCATTGTCCGAAGTATCCATACAATGCTTTTGAATTTTAGTAATATCAGAGTTTTCAGCCATAATAATTAATTATTCAAACTTACATAATATTCCAGTCAATCTAATCCGACATAATTCTGGTTTTATATAGAATACCGCGTAATTTGGCAATCATATAAGTTTTTGCCTAATTCTCGATCAATTTGAACACTTCAATCGCGCCAATCTGGAAAATCAGTATTGATACCGGAGGAACATTTACGGACTGCCTCGCTCTGGATCCTGCTGGAAATCTGACCAGAATAAAAGTGCTAAGCTCGTCACGATTACGCGGCCGGATTATCCGTAAAGCCGCCCCTTTCATTTTTAAATTTGATTCTACCTGGCAATTTGACAGTAAATTATTAGAAGGTTATACATTAAGAATTGGAAGCAACAATGAATCTGCAAAACTGGTTTCTATTGATTATGGCAAGAAATTATTAACGCTGGACGTAGATCTTTCTTCTGTAATAAACACTGATTTCGAATTATCCGGTGGAGAAGAAGCACCAATCCTGGCAGCAAGATTATTAACAAAAACCAATCTGAATGATCCGCTTCCGCCCATTGAAATGCGCCTGGGCACAACCAAAGGAACCAATGCACTTTTGGAGAGAAAAGGAGCTAAAACATTATTGGTTGTAACCAAAGGATTTAAAGATTTGCTGTACGTTGGAAATCAGCAGCGTCCGTCCCTTTTTCAGTTAAACATTCCTGAACCGCGATTACTTTATTCTGATGTAATTGAGATCGATGAAAGATTGGATTCGAATGGTAAAGTAGTTCACGAATTAGATATTGCCGAATTAAATTCTCTTGCCAATTTCAACTTCGATTCCGTTGCAGTTTCGCTGCTTCATTCTTATCAAAATAATATTCATGAGACCGCATTAAATTCCTTTTTCAAACAAAACGGAACAAAATATATCTCTGCATCCTCTGCACTTTTTCCATTTTCCCATTACCTGAGACGAACGCAAACTGCTGTTGTAAATGCCTATCTGGATCCTGTTTTAGATCTTTATCTGAACAATATCAAAAATTCACTGAACAAAGGCAGTTTAAAAATTATGACCAGCACAGGAAGCCTGGCAGATATCAATGGTTTTAGGGCAAAAGACAGTCTGTTAAGTGGTCCGGCTGGCGGAATGGTCGCAGCCGCAAATACTGCAAAAAGCTTTGGTTTTCGTAAAGCGCTTACTTTCGATATGGGCGGCACAAGTACTGACGTGGCGCGAATTGACGGAGAACCGGAATTAAAATATATTACTGAAATCGACGGAATTGAATTTCATAACCCAACTTTGGCAATTGAAACCGTAGCAGCAGGAGGCGGATCTGTTTGCTGGTTTGACGGCTTTACCTTGCAAGTCGGACCGGAAAGTGCCGGTGCTTCTCCTGGCCCTGCATGTTATGGCGCGGGCGGACCGCTCACAATAACGGATGTAAATTTGCTTTTGGGTAAACTGGATCCGGGAAAATTCAGCATTCCAATTCGTCCGGAAGCCGCTGCCGAAGCACTTGAAAACCTTCGTAATGTGATGTACGGACATACGGGAAACTGGCTTTCGAATCAGGAAATTCTGATGGGGCTGGAAAGAATTACCAATGAAAAAATGGCAGATGCAATCCGAAAGATCTCCGTCCAAAAAGGAATCAATCCTGCTGAATATGCATTGATTACTTTTGGCGGAGCCGGTGGATTACATAGTTGCCAGCTTGCCGATTTACTTGAAATTACAAACGTGATCATTCCCTACGATGCCGGTCTCTTCAGCGCGGTTGGAATTGGTGAAGCTTTGATTAGTACCATTGTTTCGAAGCAAATATTACTTCCCTGGGAAAAAGCTGAAATGCAAATCAAATCGTGGAAAAATGAGCTTTTGGTAAATGCGGACGAAGAGTTAAAGAAACAAGGGATTAAGGAATATACAATCAGTTTTTGCTCCGTTTTTTTACGATTATCCGGACAAGAAAATACAATCGAAATCCCTTACCATGAGCATGATACACTTGACTATTTTAAGAATTTGTATATTTCTCAATTTGGTTATTATCCTGAAAACGCTGCGGTAGAACTGGAAAGTTTAAGAATAAAAATACAGGAGAAAACACAATCTTTCGTTTCGGAAATTATTCGTAAAAAAGGTAAGTCCGTTGTTTCTTTGCAGCAGGTTAAATCTTCATTTAAAAATGATCATAACCAGGATTTTTCATTTGCAGATCTGTATGAATGGGACAATTTATTAGCTAAAGACGAAATATCCGGGCCTTCCATTTTACTTAATAATACATCAACAACCTACGTTCCTGAAGGCTGGAAACTGGTTATTCAGGACAATAAAGATGCAATTGCTTTTAAAACATCGACCGAACGAATTGCTTCTGAGGAACATAGCGAAGAGATTGCCCTCCAGCTTTTCACAAATCGCTTTAAAGCCATTGCCGAAGAAATGGGTGTACAGCTTCAACGAACTGCGTTTTCTGTCAATGTAAAAGAACGCCTGGATTTCTCCTGCGCATTGCTTGATCCGGATGGGGAATTGCTTGTAAATGCCCAACATATTCCCGTGCATCTGGGAAGTATGGGAATTTGCGGAAGACTGGTCAGAGATGCAATTTCTATCGGTCCCGGCGATGTAATTATTACCAACCATCCAAAATATGGCGGTTCACATTTACCTGATATTACACTATTAGCAGGTGTTTTTACCGAGCAAAATGAATGCATTGGATATGTGATCAACCGTGCACATCATGCAGAAATTGGTGGAAAAACGCCCGGATCCATGCCACCGGATGCTGTTTGTCTGGCAGAGGAAGGCGTTGTGATTCTCCCGCAATATCTGGTTAAAGCTGGTGTATTTCAATGGGATATTATTCACGAACTTTTTACAAAATGTGCGTATCCAACCCGTAATTTTCTTTCCAATGAAGCCGACATCATTGCTGCATTATCGGCACTTCGGAAAGGAAGTCAGCAATTATTAAAACTGGTGGAAACGCATGGTGTAAAAACAATTAAAAAATACATGAACTTGTTAAAAGCAAGTACTATTTTTCAGTTACAAAATGCATTGATTCCGTTGCATAACAAAACTTTTGAAGCAATGGAATATCTGGACGATAATCATCTTATTCAGGTCAAAATTTCTATTACAGCTGAAAAACAAGTTTTTGATTTTACAGGAACTTCCTCCGTTCATCCCAACAATCTGAATGCCAATATTTCCATACTTCACAGTGCCATATTGTATGTTCTGAGGTTATTGGTAAACAAAGAAATTCCTTTGAATGACGGTTTAATGAAAAATGTAGAGATCATTTTGCCGGACAATAGTTTTCTCCATCCCGACTTTTCCGATGATCCTTTGCAATGTCCTGCTGTCGTTGGTGGCAATACGGAAGTAAGTCAGCGCCTTGTGGATACACTATTGAAGGCATTTGAATTAGCTGCATGCAGTCAGGGAACGATGAATAATTTTTTGTTTGGAAATAAAGATTTTGGCTATTACGAAACCATTGGCGGCGGCGTTGGAGCAGGTTCAGGATTTAACGGAAGGTCAGCCGTTCATCAGCACATGACCAATACCAGAATTACAGACCCAGAACAACTGGAACGCAAATATCCGGTACGTTTACTGGAATTCGGTATCCGGAAAAATTCCGGTGGAAAAGGAGAATTCTGGGGCGGCAACGGCATTATAAGAAAGCTACAATTCCTTGAATCATTACAGGTAACGTTACTAAGTCAACACAGAAAATACGCACCTTACGGATTGGAAGGTGGAGAAGAAGGCAAACGTGGCGAACATAATTTAATATCAAATAATGTAGCCT
>Ga0247739_10000566_pt1 | contig 13051 bp, 5 predicted proteins | sample UWRJL058202B2_FD_180943 | JGI IMG/M metagenome (GOLD analysis project Ga0247739, IMG submission 180943) | Plant litter microbial communities from Arlington Agricultural Research Station in Wisconsin, United States - UWRJ-L058-202B-2 | ecosystem: Environmental > Terrestrial > Plant litter >...
ATCCAATGGCAAACTGGGGCTGAAGTTGGATTCATTACATTGTATGCTTCAGAAAAGGCTCTTATTGCTGATGTTCGTCCTGGTGTCCTAAATCTCACCTACCCAGCCGGGAGCTCAAAATCATCATTCTCTCTTCTCGTCAGCACTTTCAAAGAGAAAGTAGATGTTGACACGTGGGAGGATTTGCCTGGTCTCAAAGTCAAAACTTCTGGTAGCGTCAATCTGACATATACCGTCGGGTTTGCGGGCTCGCAGGGTGGCACTTTTTCTACTATTAAGTAAGTCTCTGTCTCTCAAAGAAGTGCTGAGTCGATCTAATATATTCAGTGATTTTGAATTTTGGAACTTCACATATGTGATGCCTGCGAATTCTACTTCGACGCCGAATCTCTTGTTAGAGGTTTCGCTTGACGTGTAGTTATTTAGTAGATAGCACGATCATGCAATACATCCTGAAAGTACTCAGAACTTATCTAAGAGCAAAGATAGAAATGTAATTCTAATCATCTTATCAAACAAATCCCAACCTGCTTTCTTGTGGTTTGAAATTTTGAAAGGTCATTTTCCTTTCCAAAGGTATTTTGGGTAACTCAGTTTCGCAGTTAGATACACTATACACGGATTTCTTTTAGCGTCACAGCATCTCCCCCCTTGTAGTTAGAAGCCAGATTCTATGCTGGAGGATTTGATCTTTAATGAATCATCTATCTCTTCACGGTTTGGTCTAACTTGTATCTCGATTGTTGTCTAGGCATGAGAGGATCTACAACGCGGACTATAGATATCAATTCATTCTGTGCTCAAACATATAGCAAGAGGTAAATAACGCATTCGCGTATACCCCATCTATGACGCCAGGCCAATGCTCAGTAAATCCTATATGCGAAACTCCTGAAAAAACCCACCCCCATAACCAGATACTCCAGAAAATGTCCATCATACAACTATCAATGGCAACTCTTATTATGACTAGTTTACTTGGCGATGTCTTTGATCTGCTCCTCCCTAATGATACTGTTTTGATGTTGATTTCTACTGACTCGCCAGAATGTATCGGTGAACTCATGCACCTTCATAGCTCTCAGAAACTCTTCATCATGTGTTATAATTACCAGCTGAAAATTGGACTGTGACCGGCGTTGTTTGACAATCATGTGGAGAGCTTCAGCGAGCGACTGGATGGTACTCCCGTCAAGATTAGTTGTAGGTTCATCCAAAGCAATGATCTACAGAATTGTGAGCTAACCATTTCAATAGGGCGGAAGTTGATACACTTACACCGCAACCGACACCAAAGCACTCTGCAAGAGCAAGGCGAATGATTATGCTGGCCAGAACCTTTTGTCCAGCACTACATCGGCCACGCATATCCATCTCAACATCCTGCTTGGTCATAACCACCCGGTAGTTGTAGCTTCGTCTCTCTGACGCAGTACTAGACGAATCATTTTCAGATTTGATCATGATAGCATCAATGTCTGTGCCTTGGTAGGTATTCTGCCATATCTCACGAGCAATTCGATTGATCTCTTCCATCTTTAGTGTATGATACTGCATGATAGCGTGCTCAAGGGCCTGACGATATTTGTCGATATCCTCCATAGCGGCTTTAGTGGTTTCGACCTTGATATGACCCTCACGGAATCTACGAGCTGCATCTTTGTACTCAAGCTCCCACTCCTGCAAGTTCTCATTTAGCTGTTGGTCCTTGGCAGCGGCTGTGCCAACGAGAGGACCTCTTTCGGCATAAAGGATTTGGTACTCTTTCTCAGCGTTTAAAGCTTCACGCGAAAGTCGATCGAACTCGCCTTGCACATTACGTTCCTCTAAATCGACAATCTTTTCCTTGAGATCTTGCAGCTCACGGATATAGCTTCGTTGATTGATGTTTCCAACTATGTTTTTCTTTGCTGCCTCACCATCGTTGACTTTGGCTGCTAACTCGCTCTCCCGCTTTTGTAGCTTCGATAGATTGTCTTCGGTTTCCTTCTGGCTCTGTTCAAGATCCTCTATCGACCGCTGACAGGTTTCTAGGTTTCGAGACCCACCTCGTTCGATATAGTTATCGATCTCTCTATTAACGATGCTGAATGCATTGACGGTGTCAACCAACCTATCCTTATCTGTCTGAATTTCCAACTCTTTGTCTCGGCCACGTTGCATAGCCGCTTCATGTTTAGCATGTGCGCTTTCAGACTGTGGGACAAGAGCCTCAAGATCGATGTCTGCTTGTTGCATAGCATCTCGATGTGCCTTGTTGTCTGTGCGACATTTTTCGAGTTGGGCGACGAAGTCTTGTTTCTTCTCCAGCTCACTTGATGTCTTATTGAGCTTGCCTGTGGCATTGCTCACTTCAAGTTCCAGGGCACTAACTGCATTCTTTGCATTATGCTTGTCAGTGACGATAGTCTCAATATCACTCCTCGCAACTCGGATCTGCTCGGCATTTGATGAAATGCGTTGATTGAGCTCTTCAGAAGAAAGAGTGTTGCCCGTGAACTTCTGCTGTGACGATATGGAAGAAATCTCTGCTTCACGCTTGGCAATTTCGTTGATATATCCAGAAATGGTATTGACTGGTTTAGCAAGAGAATCTGCTTCTCTTTTCACAGACTCTTCTTGACTCAATACACTGTCATGACGCTCAATCACCCGAAGGAGATCCGCCCTCTTCCGCTCTGCGTCCTGCAAGTCACTCTTGAGTTTCGGGATTTCGACATCCGTAAGATGCTTGAGAGTTGTAAATCGAGGTTGCACGGCGAAAGCTTTTTGGTAAGCGGCGTCAGCTTCTTTTAAGACCTTTTGGAATACCGTTTGAGTATGCTTGTCAATTTGCTTCTGAATCTTGGCCAAGACCGCATTCTTTTCCCGCGCATCAGCAAACTTTCTATCGCAAAGCCGGCACTTCTCATGTGTGTTTGCGATCGTCAAAGACTTAGAATAATATTCACTGACATATCCGCAGCCATCATACGATTTTTTTGCTTCGTCAAGATCCGCCTTCAGCTCCGGAAGCGCCTCTTCATACTCATCAACGCTTTGAAGGTAACTCCCACTCTCGTCGATAATCGAGCTTAACACAGCTGAACGATGTCCTTCTGCCAGGTCTTCGTTTCTCTTTAGCTGTTCGCGAATTCCTTGAACTTTGAAGGTAGTCTGATCGAGTTCATGTTGCGTCTTTTGTTGTTGCTCCTTGGCATCTGAGACGGCGCGGGACTTACGATCAACGGCAGCTTGATATGCGCGCTCAATGTTGCCTTCCTGCCAATCTTGGCCAATCACGGTACTAAGTTGACCCCCATAGGTCGACTTCATGGTGCCCAGGCCAGTTTTGGCTTCCTTCAAGGCTCCTTGAACATGCTTCAGTGCTGCTTGGTCCTCAGCAAACTTTGTACTTTGCGTCAACACTGCTCGCAGTTGTTCGGACTCGCTTTCGAGTTCTTGCAAATGGTTCTTTGCCGTCTTGAAGCGTTGGTCCCATGCCGTAGCATCAAATTCCCTAGTGGCGGTTTGAAGTCGTTCCTGGATATCTCGTAAGGAGGTCTCCATTGCAGCTTTTTGACCTTCATCAACAGTTATTGAGTCTACATAACGTTGGAGACGACTTGACTGCGCATCATTTTCTTTGATTGCATGTCTGGCCGTTTGCTTGCCCTGCTCCAATAGCTTTTGTCGATTCAAGATCTCTGACTTAGCAGAAAACGTTTGATGTACTTCGTCTTCGATGGACTTTTTAAGACGCTCAAGTTCACGGTCTTTATCTCGTAACGACTTACGCATCTTTGAAACAAAATCCTTCACTTGATCTTCATCAAGATCACCTTCATAGCCTCGAATGCCATGTTTGAGCGCCGCATCTCTCACCAGTTGTTCCCGCGTCTTTAACTTGTCCTCATAAGCTGATTTCTCAGCTAAATGCTGACCCCGTTGGGACAACTTTGTCGACATCTCCTGTCTGGAAATTCTTAATCTCTGTGATAGCTCTTGCGATTCGGCAAGGCATGCCCCTCTCTGCTGATCGTATTCGGCCATTCGATCGCTAAATTGCTCCAAGGTCTGGCGTAGCCACTCATCACTTTCCGATAGCACGTCCAACGTGTCCCGCATTCTCTCAATTTGTTTCTCGAGAAATGACGCCTGATCTGTATGTGTTTTAAGCTCGTTCACCACGCCCTTAGCCGACTCTGCCTGCTTCTGCTTCTCCTGGGCAGTTCTGGAAGCTCTTTTCATCTTCACTTCGAGTTCCTTAACTTCCGCTCGAAGGTCATCAAGTTCCGCTTGAAGCTGTGTTGACTTCGCCTCTACACGTTCTCCCTTATCTTTTGCCTGTTTGAAGCTGTCGGCATCGACTTTCTTTTTATACAGATCTTGTTGGAGGTTTTTCTTCATGAGTCTAAGGTTATCAACTGCTTGTGTATATTTTACGGCATCAAAGATCGTGTCGAATTTCTTTTTCAGCTCAGCAGGCGTTCCCATTGGCCACAAGGATTCATCCTGGTGGCAGAAAAGAACGTTGCTGAGAATAGCTTCCGACACCCCAAGTTTTATAGGCGCGATTCTGTCCAGGTCTACCGCCTTTTTCGACAATGTCGTCTTTTCCCCATTCCGAATCATCTGGAGGGCCGATTCTAAAGTTTTTAACTTTCGTTTTTTGTTAGGCATAACGGTAACCTGGAGTTGTCTGGATATAACAAAGTCGGTATGATTGGTGTGGAATTTGATTTTCACTTGTGCCATAACCTCCTTTTCCTGGCTAAGCTAGTATGTATTAGCCTCGAGTGTGAAGTATTTGGAGGGTAGAATACCTGAGGATCGTGAACAAAAGCTCCATTGGTGCTATTAGGAGGTAGCTGCCCAGTGGTGGCATATTTGAGGCACTCAATTATCGTCTACATACACGTTAGAATAGATAGATGAATAGAGAGTACAATAATACACACAGTCTTTCCTGAGCCATTGCAGCCAACAATGAGTGTCAAGCAGCCCCGAAACTTGATCGTCTCCCAGTCTGCATTGTCGAAATTGCGGATCCTGTTGTTGAATTTAGTTTGTATATCCTTTACGACAGTGAACTCCACACGCACCCCTGGATCTGCAATCTATCTATAGTCGCTATAGTAGGGTGTCAGTGCTAAGCAAGGCAGGCAACAAGGTAGCTTGTGGAGTGAACATACTCCTACAGTCATCAAGTTAATATTTCATTTGCATAAGTGATACAGCCTGGAGGTACTTACATATTGATACCATACCCAGGTACATAAGTCTGAGAAATCTTTGGTGTACGCAGGTAGTGCTGATAAGGCGTTGGAGGTTTGCCTGCGATTTGGTGTTGAAGTAGTAGTAGTTTGCATATGGGACGCGATTGAAGTTGTCACGGGTGCACGTGATTAATCAACGTTGTTCCTGTATTTCCAGAATGAAACTTATCCGATCCGATTTGTTTATTCCGAATGGGGCTTTGCCGAACCGGCGCAACCATCAACATCTGCAGATAGAGCACGGTATACACTGGGTATGCTCTATGATAAGGCATTTTGGCCTTTAGGAAGAATCGAATGCTTGTAGGTGCCTGTCTTTGTAGGCCAGCATGTTCCATGGTCCTCCGCTAGTCATGGACAACAATCCGGGCTACAATGTAGGGATGAAAGGTCGTCAGGGAGAACTCTCAATTAATGAGGTATGATGGATTTGATAAAGGACCTTTCAAGTGTCTAACTGGGCTCTAGCATGGCCTTGGGAATATGGATACCTCTATGACAGGAATGCTGGAAGAAGACATGCCCAATTCCTTTACCCAACTCCCTGCGAGCCTCGATACCAATATTCCAGAAAGTGCCCTATATTCACCTCATAGTGGCACCGACGGACACGACAAGCCGCTACAAGCAGACAATGGGGGCATCGTGGGTAATCATGCCATGGAAATTCTTCATACTGGCCCAGGAGCTGGTCCATTACCTGCTGGGTTTGGAGCACCATCGGCTATTGGCAGTGGCAGTACACTAACGGAATTCACAAAGAGAAGGAATTGGACCCATAAAGTGGTGGAGGAACTCAAAGACTTTCTGCATATTCTTACACCCGATGGCCGCATAATCTATCTTTCCCCTAGTGGAACGGCCTTGACAGGATACCCGAATGAGGAATTAATAGGAAAGTTTATAATTGACTTCATACATCCGGACGATAGTGGTATCTTTATGCGCGAGTTCAATGAATCTATTGCCAGTGGTAATCCTCTGAGATTTTTCTATCGATTCCGCAAAAAGGATGGTATATACACCATATTCGAGTCCCATGGGCATCCACATCTCACTTCAGAGGCAGCTCAATATGGCCCAAATAATGCAGCCGGCTTTTGTCGCGGTTTCTTTATGATGGCCCGACCATACCCTACCAAGAATGCAGCGCTGCTTGACTCTTTCCTGGAGCATAAGATCGAGAACGAGCGCTTAACGAAGCGCATCAACGACTTAAAACGAGAGGAGGCGGAAGAAGCAGAGGATGCGCAGCGACAATGGGACAAGAAACAGGACGGCCGTTCCGCGTCTGAGTCGGACACAATGGGCGCTCCATCTTTGGGAACTTCAACCACGCCTCGCGTCTCAAATGCAGATGTGTTTGCAATGCCGCCTCCTGCAAAACCTGCCGTGACCAATGTATCACTGACCCATGAGAACCTTGCAGATGCAAGTGCAAGAGGAGGCTCTGACTCAATGAAGGATAAGATGGCTCGATATGAAGGAGCTACCCACATTGAGACCATCGAGATGCTCACGGGACTCCGATATCAAGACGGGGAAAGAAGTCAAGGAATAAGTACTGGTGACAGGAGCCCGGCATTAATGAGAGGAGATGTCGGTATTGCGATACCCCTGGATAAAGACAGAGGAGCCGGTGACAAGAAGAAGAACAAAAAGAAAGAGGAGGAGTATGTTTGTACGGATTGTGGTATGTTGCATCTCTTCCTCTACAATTTTCAACGAGGGCTAACGTATCCAAGGCACACTAGAATCTCCCGAATGGCGAAAAGGTCCAACAGGGCCCAAAACACTATGCAATGCGTGCGGGCTTCGGTGGGCCAAGAAAGAAAAGAAGAGATCAGTTCCTCATGGTACTGCTGGAGGGGAGTAGGGGAGCAGTCCAAGAACTACGGGAAATACTCTTGGGAAATTCTCTCCCGAAGTGGTGCTAGCAAGATGCCTCTGTTATAAGGGAAGGTGTATCGGTGTTCTTAGGAGGTGCAGTATGATACCTGGTGTTCAAATTCACGGCGTTTTCTGATAAACCTTTCATTTGCCTCTGAAATATTTGGCTACCTCGAAAATTATAATTCATTAAATTGTTTCAAATACAGACTAGACTGGCTGATCAAGTGGCAGACCAGATATTTTAGACCAGATATTTAGGCCAGATATTTTGGACCAATTCTTCACCTCTTACCGAACGTCACCTACCAGTGTGTTCCTCAGGTTTACAGACGGCCATATGTCTGTGGGAACTTTTGTACGGAGGGACTGCTCCAAGATACTTCAATCCCGCTGCACCAATCACAGCGCGAGTGGCTCCAATTGCCATTCACCTGGACCAGCCCGACTCGCATGTCTCAGCCACTTGAAAAAGAACGAGTGGCACAACGCGGTGCCGAATGCAACAGCGTTGACTACCTCTTTCCATGAGGTTGCTCTCCGCCACGTTTTGTGAGGCCATGAAGATTCAAGCTTTCCAACTGTTTGGCCCTCCCCGACATCTACTCGTCCCCTAAATAATTCAACATATGCGCCTTTAGTATTTCTCGAATGCGGAAAGCTGTACGTCTATGGAGCGGCTGGTTAGCATCACCAGCGACTTACTCCGCCATGTTTGAACCGCTTGATATTCGGCAAGAGCCTATTCTTCACTAATGCAGGATGAGTATAGCCGGGTGGCATCAGTCTTCTCGAATCTTCATGCATGGTCTTCATCCAGTAATAGCATGCCCCGACTCGGATCTTCAGGTATTCTATGAACTTAAGGTCGGCGTCGGCTGCCTTGAGCTACGTCTGAAGTAAACCATAGCCGGCTTTCTATGTATCGAAAACTGCCTTGTAGGGCTGGCTCTTCAAAGGAACGTTCTACTTGCATTATAGGCTCCTTCGTCGACAATGATGCGGTCGTCATCTTACCAGTGATCTCCGGGATTTGCATTGTTGAAGAAGATTATTGTGGGAGAGAGACAAATAGCAATAGATAGGAAACATACTGAAGTTCGGTCTCTTACTTACCAACACACTGTAGTCCAGTGTCTTACTTATAAACATACTGAAGTTCAGTGCCTTAAATACCAAAGTCCAGTATCTCACTTTTCTTCCTCACGCTTCACGCTTTCACGCTTTCACTTCTTATACGCAACAAAAAAAGACATGCAAAGCAGCCAGGTTATTGACCCTAGCGCTCAGTTACATACAAATGTCAAAAAAGTAACCTTCAGAGTTCACATGGCCGCTGCCCTTCCCTTAACCAAGCACTTCTCCCCGCTTGGGTGGTGTTTCGCATCACCCGCTTTAGTTCATATCATGTCACATCGTCTCTGCTCTACCCAACCCATAATTCGTCTTCAGCCACGTACGTCCCCCTCGCTCTCCACTCTCTAGGACTATGGGGAGGGGGCTATCACCGGACGCCCACACACACCACACAAGCGGATTAGCTAGCTATAGATTTATTTGTAGCGGTCGTAGCTCGGGAGAATATGGAGGGTAGAAGGTAGAAGGGGATTAGTAGTATGTCATGTCGGATTCAGCACTACACTATACACAGGTCTACCAACCTGCTTGTACCTAATCAATCTTATATGCCACCCCAAAAAACGACTTGTATAAAAGTAGCCAGAGGTAAATTATATTATAGTCAGTCAATCTAGTTTTCCAGACTGTTTTAAGCGCCATGTGTCACCTCCCACCTCATGTTTGTAATATCCCAAGAAATAACACCTAACCAAGATAGCTAGCGATAGCTAGCGAACATCGTAACAAATGGCCATATAGATTTCAGTTCCATAATTTAATGACATCCCAAATGATTGATATCGCCCGCATGGTTGTTCCCCAAAATCTAACGCCAGAGAACTCAAGCTCCCCCGATTTTGCTGACCTCTCGGGCGGCCTTAGACTCCCAAGCTATGCGTGCAGGTAAAGAACCACCAACCAGATTCGCTATGAAAGAAAGTAGAAGAATAGAAAATAAAACATCCCAAAAATACATCAAGCATTTGCGATTGTCCTGACTGTCCCAGTGGCCATCCTTCGTTTTCCAGTATGCTTCTTCATTTCCAAAAGTCGACTTTTCGTAGCGGTATGGGCTTGCCACTCTAACAATTTACGCTTTTGTTCGTATGCGTCCAGAAGAGCTGCCTTTTTCACCGCATTGGTGAAGAATCTCGTCTCCGCCATTTGCAACTTGACTGGCTTTATAACAGGGGCTCTGCGACTGTTAAGATTTTCGATTAGGCTGGTATCTAGTGGTGCTTTTTTCCTGCTGGTCATTGACTCCCGATCATCCTCTATGACAGATAATTCACCCTCCTCCTTGGGTTCATGGAACACAAGACTCGGGCTCAAACCTAGAGATATAGCGGATTGGCTCTGTGTTGTAGAATGGTGGTTTGAAGTAATGCCTTTACGCGCGAGTTTTCCAAACTGACTTGAAAACTGATTGTTTCTGGTCTGACTTGATGGAATCTGGAAACTTGAGGCTCGAGAAGTTGGGGATTGAGCAAGCTGCTGCTCACTTTTAATCGAGTCGTATCCTGAATTGTGGGTTGGCACATTTACTAACGGCGAAGTCCCAAGAGCAGGTGGTTCTTGAAAAATTTGGTTCCTGGAAGGGAAGCTGTGGGCGATTGTACCTGGATGTCGCTGAACTGATGATTGAGAGGGCCCAGGAATTCGCATAGGAGTTAACACTCCTAACTTATGCTTTGTAGGATTTTGGCCTGAACTTCTAATACGTGCGTTTGATGGTCCCAAAGGTTGACCGACTTGACTTTTGACTGTCGGAATAGGTGCCATATGATATAGCCGGGAATATTGCCCTAACGAAATTGGAGGCTGTCTGACAAGCTGAATTCGCCGACTTCCACTCAAGGACTTTCTACTACAAACAGCAAATCAGTGTTTGCCCGGTTATAGATAGGGATCAGGGGGTAAGACTTCGTTCTATGAGAGTCTTCTAAAGACAATCTCGATGTCACATTCCTCGAAGCAAACCATCCTTCATTTGCTCCTAGCAATGTCATGTATTCAGGATCCTTACAAAGATGCAGGGTCAGGCTTCTGGGGTAGAGGAATCCACTCCATTTTTGCATCATCAAAGTGGTGGCTACAATAACCGTTAGTAGATATCTCAACGAACTCAAATAAACTACGTACCCTTCGAAATATGTCTGAGTCAATGCTTTCTTGTGGTATTCGGATTCTAGAATTTCCCTATATGCAAATGGGATTTTTGCTGGGGTTCCTTCGAAAGAAGTATCTCTCAATGGGAAGAGATATGAGTCCTATAAAAGTCAATAACATGGACTCTCAATATGTCAACCCACTCAACCTACCCGAAATTCATGTCCGTCTTTGCAGCTCAGTATTCCCTCTCCAGCAGGGTGTGTATAGTTATATCTCACGGTTGTGATATCAATGAACAATCCCGTGGCGGTATCGACCCATCGTGCATCAATCACATTCAGCTTGTCCGTCTGCTCCCGATTGATGTAATGAGGATTGATTTCCAGCATATAATCTCTTCCTTCAGGAATTCGTGGCGTCTTATAATGGAAAACACTCATGTTGTAATAAGAGGCGAGGAAGTGCATTGAATTCTCAGATACCTGCACATCCAAGTCAGAGTCCCAGGGCATTATCTGTAAGGAGGTATGTCAGCTGGTATGTCTGTGTCCAACGATGGGAGCAGCTTGCCTTCTTGTTCCACCACCATCCTAGCAATGTTCCGTGCATCAACCATGTTTCTACCCCGATGTCTGCGAATGTCGCAAGGTAGGTCTGAATGAGGTTCGAAAGGCCCTGCCTACGCTCCTGATATCCCAATTGTTTATCTGCGAATCTGCGACTAGGCATTAGTCATGTTCAATGGAGTGGGAGACAACTTGACGTACCGTCCATCGTAATGGGGGTGGAATCTAATGATAGCATTGTCAGTAAAAGAAAACGCAAAATCATCCGACGCGGGATCAGAGGAGAAGTCTGAATATACTTACATGCTTTCATCTATTGAAATTGTTAGCTATGATATCCATGAGAAGGGTTGAGAACCCCACATGTTCAGGTGTAAACTCACGGAAGTATTTGTCTACTGGATCTCCCCTTCTTCCGCTCATGTCTTTGTGCATATGCGTCCTTACACTGAAGAAGTCCGCATCGCGCTTCTGAATAACCAGAGCCGAAGCGATCGATGTTGCTACCGGGAGCAACCACAGCCGTTTTAGGCGCATCGTCTGGTTTACTGCTTCAACAACCACAACCGCAACCACAGCAGCGCGCGGTGATACGTGAATGCTTGGCGTTAATAAAGTTCGTAGTCTTACCGGCTTGGCAGCAGCAGTGTAAGCTTTGGAGAAATGGAAAGCCGGAAAATCAAAGACGCGGATAAGATAATATAAATGATAATGATGATGATGATGATGATGGGATAGAAAGAGAAAGTAGGCACACGATCAAAGAAATAGTAACAAACGCTAATGTAGCGGGATGATTCAATCTATTGGAGGTGGAGGGTGTGGGTTCTTGATACAACAAAACATGTAAAGTAGTCTACATCCACTCACTACTCAAATTTGCACCCCCTGTCCTGTATGGAATGGAATGAAGGATGGTGGATGATGGATGATGATCATGATACTTACTGTACTTACTGTACCGTATATACAGTATTTACTGTACTATACAGTACTATATACATACGTATCTTGGGATTGTATTATTACATTACAGTACTTCCTTAGGAACATGAACAAGAAACGAGAGCTTGGGGGCGGGGACTTGGACTGGGAGCAGTTTGGTATGGGTCGAAAACGTTGACTCTTACGTGTGTATATACTGGTACCAATATGAGGATTTCATTTTGTTACAGGAGCATTATATTTGTACATGAGGATGACGACACGCTGGCCAACCAAGGCGTTTGATAAGCACTGCTTTTTTCTCATCTGGCTCTTCACCGACTGTAGTACTTTGTATGTATGTAGCTTGGCCGGTGGGAAGCCCTGGAATGTAAGTAATATGTAATGTAATGTGATGTGATGTGATGATGTGGTATTGGATGTTGCACTTGCAGGGGGAATGGATATACATGCCGTTACTATTGTATTCAACAACTATTAATATTCTGACTTTGGCTTTCTCATACAGTAGAGAACAACAGTAAGTTAGTTGGTGAGATAGTTAGATATATAGATAGTTAATTGGTCAGTTGGTTAGATGGTTAGCTGATTAGTTGGTTAGTTGGTTGGATATTTGGATAGTTAGATGGTTATTAGATATCCTTCACATACTTTATGATATCAACCTCCAGATCCCCTGTATTCCTGTGTACTCTACTATATTGTATTGCATGTATTATATTGTATTATACTGTAGTTACTGTACTGCACTGCCATGCAATGTAAATCCTGCAAGTCTGGGAAAGGAGGGTAAAAGAGAAAACCTCATCATCTACTTACGCGTCGCTACTTCGCTCTGTTGCTCCATCACACCCTGGTCCACCCTGGTCATCCATTCCCGCCCCATGGAACGCGTAAGCCCCGTTCCAAAAAAGAAATAAGCTTTTAGACGAACTTTTCTAAAAAGCTTGACTGCGCCACCGGGAACTTCCCTTTTCCCCCTTTCCCCCCACCAATTCACGCTCCTCACGAACCATACATCGCAAGCTCGCTTAAAAGTAATATCTCTTCTCACACCTTCACCCAGCTCGTGCCGATTCAACCGGCCACCATTCACCACCACCACCACCACCACCACCACTACTACTAAGTAACAACCTAACAGCTCCTCACTTCGCCTCC
>Ga0247739_10000568_pt1 | contig 13013 bp, 8 predicted proteins | sample UWRJL058202B2_FD_180943 | JGI IMG/M metagenome (GOLD analysis project Ga0247739, IMG submission 180943) | Plant litter microbial communities from Arlington Agricultural Research Station in Wisconsin, United States - UWRJ-L058-202B-2 | ecosystem: Environmental > Terrestrial > Plant litter >...
TAGTTGACACGCCAATTATGCGGGCCATGAAGGGCGGAAAAATTGCAAGGATAGAAGAGCTGACAAGAATTGGTGCCGATGTGCAAGATGCATTGATCACCATTCTGTCAGAAAAAACCTTGCCCGTGCCAGAACTTAACATCGAAGTGCAAGCAGTTAGGGGATTTAATATTATTGCCACAGCTAATAATAGGGACAAAGGAGTGAATGAACTTTCGAGTGCCTTGAAGCGCCGTTTCAACACGGTTATCTTACCGGTGCCTGATTCTATGGATGAAGAAATAGACATCGTAAAAAGGCGTGTAGAGAGTTTTGAGAAAACCATGGAACTGCCTGCTGAACCACCTGCCTTGCAAGAAATCAAACGCATCGTTACCATTTTTAGGGAACTGAGGAGTGGCGTTACGCTTGATGGAAAAACAAAGATCAAAGTGCCGAGCGGAACCCTAAGCACTGCAGAAGCAATATCTGTGGTGAACAATGGATTGGCCATGGCGGCTTATTTTGGCGATGGGCAATTGAAGGCAAACGATTTGGCCGCAGGTATTATTGGTGCCATCATCAAAGATCCGGTGCAAGACAAATTAATATGGCACGAATATTTGGAAACCGTAGTTAAAACAAGGGATGAGTGGAAAGATGTGTACCGGGCATGTAGGGATTTGGGCTAATGTTTTTAATTACAAGTGAAAAAGTATATGGCTATAAATATATTAGGTATAAGGCATCATGGGCCAGGCTCGGCAAGAAATGTAAAAGCATTTTTAGAGTCGGTACAGCCGGATATTGTTTTGGTAGAAGGCCCACCTGAAGCGGATGAAATTTTGAAATGGGCACTCCATCAAGATTTAAAGCCTCCCATTGCCATCCTGTGTTATCAACCAGATAGTCCGCAGCAATCATCCTTTTACCCGTTTGCGGAATTTTCTCCCGAATGGCAAGCCATTTTATATGCGAAAAAAAATAATATCCATGTACGGTTCATGGATTTGCCTGTCTCCAACCACTTTGCTATAGATGCGGAAACAAGAAAGGCACAAGCAGAGAAAGATGCTACCGAAGCTGACCCAGAAGCGCCAGTTACAGATGCCGACAACAGTGAAGTATCTGCCATCAACAATTATAGCATTTCTAATAATGAATGGGAAGAATTGATTGAAATACGGCGTGATCCCATCTCCTATTTAGCCGCTGCGGCGGGGTACGAAGATGGGGAAAAGTGGTGGGAACATATGTTTGAACATCGCCATAACAATGAAGAAGTATTTGGTGCAATAAACGAAGCCATCCAAGCCTTGCGAGAAACCCTGCCCGCAAAAAACGACCGCATGGAACAACTGCGAGAGGCGCACATGCGAAAAATGATACGACAGGCAGAAAAGGAAATGTTTCAGAACATAGCGGTTATTTGTGGTGCTTGGCATGCACCTGCGCTTATCAACATGCCCAAGCAAAAAGATGATAATGAACTGCTCAAAGGCTTGCCAAAAGTAAAAGTAGAATGCACTTGGATTCCTTGGACATATCAACGGTTGAGTTATGCGAGTGGGTATGGCGCAGGCATTGCCTCTCCTGGCTGGTACGAACATATATGGAAAAATCCTGCAGATGATGGCACATTGTGGATGGCAAAAGTAGCCAAGCTTTTTAGGGCCAAACAAATGGATACCTCGGTGGCCCACGTAATTGAAGCGGTACGCTTGGCGAACGCATTGGCCGCATTACGTAATCTTTCCAAGGCGGGTTTGGAAGAGTTGAACGAGGCCACATTAAGCATTTTATGCAATGGAGAACCTATCATGATGAGCTTGTTGCAGGATGAGTTGATTGTAAGCAATCAAATAGGTGAAGTACCGACAGATATACCAAAGCCGCCATTGCAGTTGGACATTGAAAAACTCCAGAAAAAATTACGTATACCAGCAACGGCCGATTGGAAAGATTATACGTTAGATCTTCGTAAAGAGAGCGATCTAGAAAGAAGCGTCCTCTTACATCGGTTACAACTATTGGGCATCAAATGGGGCCAGCGGTCTGATGTTGCCGGAAAAGGAACGTTCAAGGAGCAATGGCGTTTACAATGGGCGCCAGAGCTTTCCATAGAAATTATCGACAAGGGAAGCTGGGGCAATAGCGTGGAAGAAGCAGCTGCAAAATATATTATCCATTTAGCTAATGAGGCGGTCGTATTGCCCACGGTTTCTCATTTGTTAGCAAATACGATTCCTGCAGAACTCCCGAAAGCGGTGGACACGTTGATACAACGAATCAATAACCTTGCGGCGGCTAGTGGCGATGTGATACAATTAATGGAAGTGATTCCGGGCCTCGTAAATGTAACCCGCTATGGAAATGTGCGCAAAACGGATGCAACACTTGTTTTGGGCATTGTTACCAGCATGATTACCCGTATATGCGTGAGCTTGCCTGCTGCGTGTACGGCCGTGGACGAAGATGCCGCCGCACATTTGCTGGAACTTTTTGGCAAGCTGAACGATGCGGTAAACATATTGCAGCAAGGTGATATTACGAGCCAATGGCAGCAAACATTGGCAATCATTGCGCAGGGAAAAAACACTTCGCCAGTGATAGCAGGTTATGCCACCCGATTATTGGCCGATTATAAATTGTTGATAGAAGATAGGTTGGTAAAAGCTTTTTATTATGCGATGTCGACCGCTACAGCGCCCGCTATTGCAGCAGCTTGGCTCGAAGGTTTTCTAAAAGGCAGTGGAACACTTTTGTTATTGGATGAAGATTTATGGATGGTGGTAAATGATTGGATAAAAACTTTGGAAGAAGATACGTTTACGCTGGTACTTCCCTTGCTACGGAGGACATTTGCAAATTTTTCAAAACCAGAAAGAAGAAAATTGGGTGAAAAAGTTAAGCAGGGTGGAGGTTCGGTTGCCATCAAAACAGAATTAGGGTTGGATGCAGAACGAGCTCAAAAAGGTATCCCAGTTATCATGAAGTTATTGGGATATTAAACCTAGGTTTTCAAAGGAGACAAGAGAAGGGGAACACGGATGACACGGAATAGACGGATGAAAAACGGATTTGTCGATATTGATAATTTGCAAACTATGGCGTATAATCGAAATTTTGCGCAGCAAACCAAATCAAAAAAAATCCCTCTTATTCCTAACATCTCCCGCCTTGTGGGACGGGCTAAGTGGAAAGTCTTGCCATTACAAAGAACTTGAAACTTCTTTTTATTTGTGTTTTGGGCTAACAGTCTTTTCACTAATGACTTTGAGTTAAGCATATATAAAAATGTAAATAAAACAATCATGTCTAACGAGCAACATTTGAGAAAGTGGAGATTGATTTTGGGCAATGACCAAAATAGTGACGGAACAGGATATATGCTCAATCAGCAAGATATAAAAATGGATGATGCTTTGCAAGCGCTGTATGATAGTGACCGCACAGGTGGCTTAGGCCCTTCATCGCCCAATGTTAGTCGTTGGTTAGGCGATATTCGCAGCTTCTTTCCAAATACAGTGGTGCAGGTGATGCAAAAAGATGCCCTGCAACGCCTGAATTTGACGCAAATGTTATTGGAAAAAGAAATGCTAGAAAACGTAGAGGCAGATGTGCATTTGGTAGCTACGCTGATGACTTTGAGCCATGTAATTCCCACTAAAACAAAAGATACCGCAAGGCAAGTGGTACGCAAGGTAGTAGATCAATTGATCAAGAAACTTGCACAGCCAACCCAGCAGGCCATTTTGGGTAGCCTTAACCGAGCTGCACGAAACAGGCGACCTAAACACAATGAAATTAATTGGCACGCAACCATCCAGAAAAATCTGAAACACTATCAGCCTGAATTCAAGACCATCATCCCCGAAACACGTATTGGGTATGGTAGAAAGCGGAGCTCATTGAAAGATGTGGTGCTATGCCTAGATCAAAGTGGCTCCATGGGGACGTCTGTCGTATACTCGGGCATTTTTGGTTCGGTCATGGCATCTATCCCGGCCATCAAAACAAAAATGGTCGTGTTTGATACAGCCGTTGTAGACCTTACCGAAGAGCTCACCGACCCGGTGGAACTTTTGTTTGGCGTGCAACTCGGCGGCGGCACCGATATCAATTTGGCACTGACCTATTGCCAGCAAATTATTACGAAGCCGACCGATACCGTATTGGTTTTGATCACCGATCTTTTTGAAGGTGGAAGCGAAGCAGGCATGCGCAAAAGAGCCACAGAGCTTACGTCGATCGGTGTGCAGGTAATTGTGTTATTAGCTTTAAATGATGATGGCGCTCCGAGTTACGACCACGGTAATGCGCAGTTTTTCTCCAACTTGGGCATCCCTGTCTTTGCCTGCACGCCAGATAAGTTCCCAGATATGATGGCTGCCGCACTGAGCAAACAAGACATTGCCCAATGGGCAGCAAAAGAAGATTTAATATTAAAAAAATAAAGAATTATGGCGTTTACGATAGAAGACGTTCCAACCATTTTCTTGAGCGAAACACTTGCTGCCATTGAAGCCATCAGACCAAAAGTAAAAACAACATAATTTGTTAAGCGATTAAGGCATCTGCTTGGCCAAGGCCGCTTGTAAGGCGGGCCCACGCAGATTCACAGCTACTACAAAACCTTTTGGATCCACTAAAATGTTGAAGGGGATGCCATTGAAATTGTAGGTGGTCACCGCCTTACTTTCCCATTGTTTCAGGTCGCTGATGTGCGTCCAAGTAAGGCCGTCTTGCGCAATGGCTTTTTGCCAAGCGTCTTTTTTCTCATCTAAAGAAATGCCCAGCACCGTAAAGTTTTTTGCTTGAAACTGTTTAAAAGCAGCTACCACGTTTGGGTTTTCTGCACGGCAAGGGGCGCACCAGCTTGCCCAAAAATCAATTAATAACCATTTGCCCTTAAAACTGCTTACCGTTACCATTTTTCCACTGGTATCGGCTAAGGCAATATCAGGTACGGGCTTTCCTACCAATTGCTGGCCCTGTGTTTCCAACGAATTTTTAGAGGCGGAGTTTACCCGCAACAGTTGCAATCCTGGGTGGTTAGGGAAACGTTTGACCGTTGTTTGTAGCAACGAATCGTAGCCACCTTCACTGTAATATTTTTTGGAAATCACCGCTGCATAATATACGCCGGTACCATTTGCTTCTTTGGCCATAAAGTCTTCTAATACTTTCTTGGTAGCATTAAGGCCTTGTTTCGTGGCCAGTTCGGCAACGCTCAGTAAGCTGTCCTTTGTAATGGTTTTTATCTGTAGCTTTTGGGTGCTGTCCAGCAGTTGTTTTTTTAATTTGTACATGCTGTCGCTATCTAAAAATGCATGGAACATTTTTTTCAATCCTTCATTCGCTTTGCTATCTGGTGTAGTGTAATCGCCTAGTTTTTTCGCATCTGCATGCAGCTCTATCTTGTCCACGTCGTTGATCAATATCAGTCCGGGCCCGTTTTCGATAAACACTTGGTAGATGCCCTCGCCTTTTGATGGGGTCTCCAATTTGAAGTTGCCCTTTGCATCAATCTCCGTAGTATCCACAATAGTGCGATGGTCGGAGTTGAAAGGCATTTCCGCTAGATATATCTTTTTGGACGGCGTGTTTACGAATGTGCCGCTCACTTCAAATGTTTTGCTATTGTTGCTTGGCTGGCAAGCACAAAACAAAATACATATAATTGCGACGATGCTTGATTTATAAATCTTCATACTTGTTGTTGTAAAAACGAAATGATGTTTGGTGTTAAATGTGCGATGAAATGGTTGGTAGGTTGCAGGCATTATTTCAATAAATCTTGCAATAACGCTGTTACCTTTTGTGGATCGGCCTTGCCTTTTGAAAGCTTTTTCACTTCGCCCACAAATAATCCAATCAACCCCTTTTTACCTTTTTGATATTCGACTACCTTATCCGGCATCTTGCTGATTACTTCGCTTACCCAAGTTTTTAGCTGGTCATCATTGCTATCTTGAAGCAGGTTCAAACTGGTTGCCAGTGCCAATGGATTAGCGGATGGTTCCGCCAGTAAAGCAGTCAATATTTTGGACGAGGCAATACTAAAATTCACTTTGCCGCTTTGCACCAATTCTATCAGCGAAGCCAAGCTGGTGGCTGTTAAAGGCCAGGCTTCTATTGAAGAATTGTGCTCGTTCAACCAGCTTTTTACAGGGCCAAGCATCCAGTTAGCGGCGGCTTTGGCATGTGGTGTTGCTTGTATCAATTCGTTGAAATAATCGCTGGTAGGCTTGTCCTCAGTTAGTACTTTGGCGTCTTGCATGGGCAAGCTCCAAATGGTAACGTATTGTTGTAGCAACTGCTCGGGCAGCTTAGGCACTTCGGCTTTAATGCTATCCAAGTAGGCATCGCTCACTTCAAATGGCGGTAAATCCGGACAAGGGAAATAACGGTAATCGTTCGCTTGTTCCTTGTCACGTTGTGGCGCAGTGGTATTATTGTCGGCATCGTAACCACGGGTTTGCTGAATGATGCTTTCTCCTTTCTCCACCAATTTTGTCTGGCGTATGATTTCGCCCTCAATAGCCCGTTTTACATTGCGGATGCTGTTCAAGTTCTTCACTTCCACCTTGGTGCCCAGTTTTGTTTCGCCCGTTGGGCGGATGGAAATATTGGCGTCGCAACGAAGGCTTCCTTCTTCCATATTTCCATCGCAAATGCCTAGCCAGCGAACTAGTTTCCGCAGTTCCGTCAAAAATGCGAACGCTTCATCTGCATTGTGGATTACGGGGTCGGTTACTAGTTCTAGCAGCGGTACGCCAGCCCGGTTCAGGTCTATGCAGGTAAAGTCGTCGTCGGCATCATGAATGCTTTTGCCAGCATCTTCCTCCAAATGGATATGGTGAATCTGCACCGTATCCTCGGTGCTGTTCACATTGATTTTCAACTCGCCGCCCATGCATATCGGAAACAGCATCTGGCTGGTTTGGTATGCCTTGGGCAGGTCAGGATAAAAATAATGTTTGCGATCAAAAAAACCGTGGCGGGTAATATCGCAGCCCAGTGCAATACCTAAGCGAATGGCATATTCCACCGCTTTTTTATTAAGAACCGGCAAGGTGCCAGGGTGCGCCATCGTGATGGGCGAAATATGCGTGTTCGGTTTGCCGCCATACGCAGCGCTATCCCCACAAAAAAGTTTGCTCTGTGTAAGTAACTGGATGTGTACCTCTAAACCAATCACGGCCTCGTACTTGGAAGTTGTTGCGTCTGTCATTTCGGCTGCAAAGGAAAGAAAAAAGCAGCAAGGCTGCGGCCTTTACCCGCACAGTTGTGCAAATCGGCATGCGTTCTAGTATAGATTTACCCATTTATAATTTTTTCAAGCGTCAATCGGCTAATCAGTTTTTACACGATTTGTACCAATCGTGTAATTTTTTTACATGTTTGGTACAAGGATTATGTACCAATCGTGTAATTTTTTTACAACTTTGATACAAAGGCTTCTAACGAAGTAAAGTATCAGGTAGAAAGAAACGAAGGCAAGGGCCGTCCTTTTGTTGTGGACGTAGCGTTTCGTCTTGCCTGGAATTGGCTCCTCTCCTTTTTTCCATAGCGGCAGATTTAAGTCATTAATTTTGATGCATAAGCAAGGCATTGGTAATCATCACAACACTAAACTACAAGCGCTGGTACAAGCATTCGACTATATCATCTTAGGAGCAGGTTGCGCTGGGTTAAGCCTTGTAACTCGCCTTATCGAGTCTGGAAAATTCAACGATAAAAAAATACTGTTGCTGGATCGGCAACAAAAAAAACTCAATGATCGCACCTGGTGTTTTTGGGAAAAAGAGGCGGGTCATTTCGAGTCGCTGGTGTATCATCAATGGAAAACCCTATGGGTAAAACACCCCAAAGGCAGTGTGGACTTGAACTTGGATGATTATACTTATAAAATGATCCGGGGCATCGAATTTTACAACCATTGTTTTTCCATCATAAAAAAAGCTGCGAACGTAACGGTTCGGTACGAAGAGGTTTCTGCAATCGATGCGGAAAAAGGCTCGGTTTCTGCCGGGGAGAATGAATTCATCACCGATTATATTTTTTCTTCCGTTTTGTTGGAAATGCCGCTCTTGGCACCGACAGAATTTTATTTGCTGCAACACTTTCGTGGTTGGTGGATCGATACGGACACCGACTTTTTTGATCCGTCGCAGGCAGACTTGATGAATTTTAAAACAAGTCAAGTGCATGGTTGTGCGTTTGTATATGTGTTACCTGTAAGCAAACGAAGGGCCTTGGTAGAGTACACCTTGTTTACCGAGGAGCCTTTGCAAAACGAAGAATACGAGGCTGGCATCCGAACATTTATACATGATGAATTGAAACTTTCCGATTATACAACCAGCGAAGTGGAGCAAGGCATCATCCCCATGACCAATCTTCATTTTCCTACCCAGCAAGGCAAGGTTTTTTTTATCGGCACGGCCGGTGGACAAACAAAAGCCTCCACCGGTTACACTTTTCGTTTCATCCAAAAACAATCGCAAGCCATTGTGGACAGTTTGGTTGAAACGGGCAAACCGATCCTGCCAGAAACGCCCAAGCGCTTCCATTTTTACGATAGCGTATTGCTGCGTGTTTTGCACGAGCGAAAATTGGGTGGCGACGAATTGTTTTATCAAATGTTTAAGCAAAATAAAGCGAGCAAAGTGCTCAAATTTTTAGATAATGAAACCAGTTTGATAGAAGAACTGCGTATCATGAATTCCACGCCCAAAACCATTTTTGTGCCTGCGGCGATGAAGGAGATGTAATCATCATCCAAACAAAAAACCTCCTTCTTTTCAGAAAGAGGCCTTACATAATCCTAAAAACAACATTCCTTATTCGGCTATATTTTTGAACCACCGCAGCATATCAGGGTATATTTTTTGAAGGATATCCAACTGCATCTTGTTTTCGCTAGGGCGGTTGTTCACGCTTTGTTTGATCATATTCCAATCGTCGTCGCTCAACGCATCCTTGCTGCCGGAGTAGGTTGCGGTGGTCTGTTTCCAAGTTTGTTGCTCCGTCCAGCTGCGACGGCCAATGCTGCTCTTGTCTTGCAAGTCGTTTACTCGCAGCTCCATCGTTCCTTCGTACCGCAGAGATTTTTCGGTGACGGTAACAACGGCTTCCACTGTTTTGTAAATAGGTTTGCTTGCGCTATCTTTTCCTACCTGTACATTTTTGCTTACGGTTTTATTATACGTTTTTGTTTCCATAGGCCATACCCGCCAGTTGGTCCACAAAGGTTCGGCCGCCCAATTCGGCTCTTTGTTGGTGCTGTATCTATCAGCAACATATACCCGAAATCTTCCATTGGTGTAAAATTCGCCACCCATATCATTTGTAAGTTGCTCTGCCAGTTTGTAACCATTTGTGTTATTATAGTTGGTATTGAAAAACAGGCCCTCGGTACGCACTGGCCCTACCAAAATATCTACCGTTCCCAATTCTCTAGCTTGTGGAAGCAGTGTGTTCACATCTTTATAATTGCTGGCTAAAGACTTTACTTTATTAAGGTTGGTATAGGCAGCCCGGGCACTGCGCCAGGTATTTTCATATAATTGATCGGTAGCATATGCATAATAACCATCAGCCGCTTGCTGTTTGGCATAGGCCATATCGGCGCTGTAATCTTTGGGTTGTAACAGGCTAGCAAGTTCTGCGTTTTGAACGGTGTTATCGTTAAGGTCTATCAGTTTGCTGTATAGGTTAGCAATGCTTTCCCAAGCTTGTGGCGTATTGCGGGCCGAAAGTGTATTGATTTCTTGCGTGTATTGTTGGTGCAGCAGGTCGTAGCCAAATACCAACCTGTTCAGCACGGCGGTATCTTCTGGTTTCTTGGTATGTTTTTTAATCAGTTTTTCTACGCTGCTGGTGGTAGGGCTTGTATCGTATTTGCTGGAGGCGCAGCTGGCCAGTAAAAAGGCAAATAGAGCAGTAGTGTAAAGGAGTTTCATAAAAGTGGTGTTTGTAGATATGACCATTTGCAGAGAAAAGAAGTTAGTTAGCAGGTTGTTAAAGACTACTTATTGCTCGAACATTTTAAAAATATACTATCTGTTTCAATACAATCCATGGACTGGTAATTCGCTTCATGACATCGTGATTTTTCCTTTCATATAAGAAAGAAACCGCCTTATATATTAGAACCGGCTTGCGTTAAGCCTTTCTCTACATTTGCACCCTTAAAAATTCATACATGAAAAAAACGAAAGCTTGTTTATTGTTGGCAGCTACCGCATGGGGTTTGGCTGCTTGCAATGATAACGGCAATGGCACTTCTTCCGCTTCTACCCCGCCTACAGAAAGGAAAACCTTTTTGGACGCGGCCAATATGGATACAACCGTAAAAGCAGGTGACAATTTTTGGTTGTACGCCAATGGCGCTTGGGATAAAACTGCGGTAATTGCCGGTACCGAAAGCAGCATCGGTTCTTTTACAGATTTGCGCAAAGCCAACCGTGAAGCGATGAAATCTTTGTGTGAGGACGCCGCTAAAGCTGGCGCCGCCAAAGGTTCCGTAGAACAACAAGTGGGCGATTTATATGCTAGCGGTATGGACAGTGCCAAAATTGAAGAACTTGGTTTTACGCCCATCAAATCATATCTCGATCAAATAAATGGCTTGCAGGATACTAAACAAATGATGCAATGGATTGCAAAAGAACGTCCTGAAGGAAATGGCTACCTATACAATTTTTACGTAGCGCCTGATGACAAAAATGCATCTGTAATGATCAGTGCCTTCACCCAAGCGGGAATCGGCTTGCCAGAAAGGGATTACTACTTCAATACGGATTCCAACACCTTAGATACCCGCAGTAAATATGCATCTTACATTACCTCTTTATTCAAATTGGTTGGAGATGATGCCGCTACCGCATCTAAAAATGCCCTTACGGTCATTGCTTTGGAAACAAAAATTGCCAATGGCCATCTTACTAATATTGAGCTTCGTGACCCACAGGCAAATTACAACAAGCTTTCTTTGGCAGATATGTCCAAATTGTCGCCTGCCATCGATTGGAAAACGACTTTTGATGGATTGGGTATGAAACAAGATTCTTTCTTGGTAGGACAAAAGAAGTTTTTTGCAAACCTGAGCGGTTTGATGAGCCAAGTGCCTATCGAAGATTGGAAACAATACTTGCGTTTCCATACCATCAGCGATGCATCGCCTGCACTGGCCAAAGCTTTTGATGATGCGCATTTCAATTTTTACAACACAACTTTGGCTGGGCAACAAGTTCAAAAAGCACGTACTGAAAGGATTGCATCTGAAGTGGACAATACCTTGGGCGAAGCGCTGGGTCAATTGTACGTAAAGAAATATTTTAATGAAGATGCTAAAAAGCGTATGATGGAGCTGGTGAAGAACCTGCAAGATGTGTATGCCAAACGCATCAAGGAATTGGATTGGATGAGCGATGCAACCAAAGAAAAAGCGTTGGCGAAATTGCATGCATTCGTTACTAAAATCGGTTTTCCAGACAAATGGAAATCTTATAAAGTGGACATTGACCGCAACAATTATTTCCGCAATTTGATCAATCTTTCTAAATGGGAATATGCGGAGAATGTGGCCAAACAAGGCAAGCCAGTAGATAAAAGCGAATGGGGAATGACACCACCAACCATCAACGCATATTACAATCCTCCATACAACGAAATCGTGTTCCCTGCAGGCATCTTGCAATTTCCTTTCTTTGATGCCAAGGCAGACGATGCCATAAACTATGGCGGTATAGGAATGGTGATAGGCCACGAAATGACCCATGGTTTTGATGACCAAGGCGCACAATACGATATGGAAGGCAACCTGAAAAATTGGTGGGCTGCTGAAGACAATACCAAGTTTAAAACCAAGGTGAACCAAGTAATCAAACAATATGATGGTTTCACCGTATTGGATAACCTTCACCTAAAAGGCGCTTTAACAGTAGGCGAAAACATGGCAGATATTGGCGGATTGGCTATTGCTTATGAAGCCTTTAAAAACACCGAAGAAGGTAAAAAGAACGAGAAAATAGATGGCTTTACCGCTGATCAACGTTTCTTTTTGAGCTTTGCTCAAATATGGCGTATCAAAGTAAAAGACCAATCTATGAGGCAACAAGTACTTACCAATCCGCATAGCCCAGCCATGTGGCGGGTAAACGGGCCAGTAACCAACTTCACCCCTTGGTACACTGCGTTCGGCGTAAAAGAAGGCGACAAATTATACAAACCAGAAGCGGATAGGATCAAGGTTTGGTAAGCGATGATTGTGCCATCAAATTAAAGCCTGAAAGGGCGGTATCTATAAGCGTAGGGTGAAGCCCTACGAAACATAAAAAGCGGCTACCCTTGTTGGGATAGCCGCTTTTTCATATATAGATTTATATTACCGAATATCTATTAAAGAGGTAAGTGGATAGCGGAGGTTAGAATACATCATCATATCAACTTTTACACTACCTACAGAAATGCCACTTTCTATGCGGATAGGAAGATGGTTCATGTCGTCACTTAAATAGGCGGTCATCTTTTCACCACCTTCAAAAGTAGAGCTCTTGAGCAGCAGTGGTTTTATTTTAATGCAACGGAACTTACCGTAGCGGGTTTTAATGGTTTCCTTGCCCATATAACGCATATACATATGGTACACTTGGTTATCTAAAAATATATCGAAGGTGATTTTTTCGTCGACTTTATATTTGTCGAAATTGATACTGCGGGCATAATACACCATGCTCACTACATCCTGTATGCAATCGGGGATTTTAAAAACGCCATCCTTACCTATAGCGGTACCCGTGCTCTTGTTAAAGGTTACATTCTCATGTTTTTTGTAGGTTCCTTCATTTACATTTCTTACAAATTTCAAGGGTTGCATGGTGGTAGTGTCCACATAACTTTCATAGCTATCCCTCACTTTATAAATCCAGTCGTAAGAGCTTAATGTTTCGCCGGTGCCGGTAAAGTGCCATACTGGTTTATTATCCAGCTTCTCCAATACTGTTGTGAATTTGGCCGTACCT
>Ga0247739_10000569_pt1 | contig 12989 bp, 8 predicted proteins | sample UWRJL058202B2_FD_180943 | JGI IMG/M metagenome (GOLD analysis project Ga0247739, IMG submission 180943) | Plant litter microbial communities from Arlington Agricultural Research Station in Wisconsin, United States - UWRJ-L058-202B-2 | ecosystem: Environmental > Terrestrial > Plant litter >...
TTCCCGAACCTTCAACAACCCATTCGATCTGAACTTCACGGTGCCTGTGGAGGTGATTGTAGTAATGAGGCAGAATATCTTCCTGAACTACAATTGTGCTCTCTTTTGAAACCGGAATAGTGAATTGTATAACTTTCATGCAGGAAAATGCCTCTGGAAATTAGAAGTAAATTTACACAATGCTTTTTTACAAATTTCATTTATAATTATTGGTGCTTATATCTATCCTGACTTATACCTTTTAAACACCTGCTGAAAGTGGCGCTGGTAGTGCCCAGATAGGTGGCAATATAATGATCAGGAATACGCCTGAAAACGGAGGACCGGTGGTTAATGTAATATTCAATTCTTTGCTCAACAGATAAGTACTTGAACACCTTTATTCTATCGCAAAAATTAATGAGATGCTGCTCTAGCATCGCAACTGCCAGTCCTGCGATCTGAACATCTTCTTTTACCAATTTACGGTATGTAGCATAGGGAATGGAATAAACTATGGTATCTTCCAATGTTTCCAGAACCTCGTTGGATACAGTCTGTAAAAAGAAACTTTCTGCAATGCAAACTACATCACCATCTGAAACAAGCAATGACGTAATGTCTTCTGAACCACGCTGATAGTAAGTTCTCATCACACCTTTTTCAATGATATAAAGAGAAGGGCTGATCTGTCCAATGCCAACCAAAACTCTTCCTTTTGGGATTAGATATGGCCTGAAAAGCTGTTGAAGGCGCTCTTTTGCAGATTGTGACAAAACGGATCCGGAAGCTTCCAGCATTCTCTGTAAAGGTTCGGTTGTTTCCATAAGCGGTGATACTGAATTGTAATTATTTTGTGGAAAAGGGTTTCTTGTTGTGCAACAAACTAAAATCTTGTTGTACGACAAATCAAATTCATGTCAGCCGACAAGATATGAGTTAATATAATAGAATTTACTTTGTGTAGGATAAAAAGCATCCTAACCTCATCTAAACTTCTTAAATTATGAACTCTGTTTTTTTTAAAACCGCATTTTTGGTACTGATCACTTTTTCAGGTTTTGCGCAGGATAAAGGAAAAAACCAGATTAGTGTAAGTGTTGGAATATTTCCAACAGAAGATATTGCGTATGACATGACGACCCGGTTCTTTAGAATATTTGTTCCTTCACACAGAAGTACAACAATCTCAGGTGAATGTATTTTTCTGACATATAAATATTTTGTTTCCGAAAGATTTGCTGTCGGAGGTGCAGTGGGTTATAACAATGATGCAATGCGTGGCAGGTATCAGCTTTGGGAAGCACCAAAATACAATAATAAGACTTTTACCATGGCCGGAGAAGTGGATTTTTATTACATGAAAAAACGGAATTTAAGTTTGTACGCACTTGGCGGAATAGGGTTCTTTTTTGTAAAATCCAAATATTATGATAATTCCAGTGTAATAGCAACCGGGAAAAACCTGGATATTACCATGCAGTTAACACCAATTGGTTTACGATTTGGTAAAAGTTTTGGCGGTTTTGCGGAGGTTGGTTATGGTTATAAAGGGATTGTGAATATGGGGATTAATGTGAAGTTTTGATTCAATTTATTAACTTATTGTAGGGTGCATTTCAAATTGTCGCATAAAATCACCAGGCGTTCCATCGGAACGTTTCGTGATTTTGCGACAATTTGAAATGCACCCTTTACGTAGTCTTTGAAAAGAGTAAGTGATTTATTTTTGAAATAAAGAACAAGAATCATGGAAGTGAAAGATCGGATTACAAGTAAAAATACTCCATACAAATTGAGCAAGGAAATAATTCAATCTATGAATGCTGCTGAGGAAGATGTAAAATGTGGAAGAACAAATACCCATGATCAGATTATGCTGGAAATGAAAGAATGGATTAAAGAGAAGTAATATGGACGACAAACGCGCCAATCAAAGTTTCCTTTTCACAATAGGCCATCCACTTTCATCCCAAGCCAGCTCTTCCACACGCAACTTGGACCGGCCTTTATCCTTCGCATCGTAGCCATGAAAAATCAGATAATCTTTTCCGTCAAAAGTATAGGTTGAATTATGCCCGGCTCCGTACCAATTTGCATCACCTTGCACTAATAATGTTCCGCCGCCTTTTGTCATTGGTTTTTGTTCTTTGTCAAGATATGGCCCGGTAAGTTTTTGTGAACGGCCAACGCGGACTTTATAAGTACTTTTTTCGCCCCGGCAGCAATAATCGTATGAAGCAAAAAGGTAATAATTATTTTCCTTTTTAAATATAAATGGTGCTTCAATCGCCCCGTTTCCTGCCAGTGAATCGCTGCCAGGCTGATTCCTCGGAACACTCGCAATAGTGCTCCATTGCTGCGGATCTGTGGCAATGGTTTTGGCGTCTTCATTTAGTTTTACCAGTTTTAAACCATTCCAGAATGAGCCAAAGGCAAGCCATGGTTTTTGTTCTTCATCCAGAATAAAATTAGGATCAATGGCATTCCATTCATCTCTTCCCGGTACCGATTCAATTACTTTTCCATGATCCGTCCATAGATAATCCGGACTGTCGGTATGCAAAGTTTTGTTGGTTGCCAACCCTATACAGGATCTGTTTTTACCAAAAGTAGAAATGGAATAATAGAGGTAATATAAGCCCTTGTAATAAGTAATATCGGGAGCCCAAATGTGCCCTTTAAAGCCGGGAACTGCTTTTACAGCCCATTCCGGAGGAGTAGTGAAAACCGGATTTTCACGCTTCCAGTTTCTCATGTCTTTGGAAGACCATGTGCTGATTCCGCGTCCCGTAGCGAACAAATAAAAGATTCCATCTTGCCGGATCATCACCGGATCATGAACTGGAATATTGGTTTGCAAAGAATCCTGGGCGCAGGAAACTTTCGCGCCCAGGATCATTACAAAAAGAAAAGCAATGTGCTTTGTCATCATTTTAATTGAATTTTTTGCGGAGCCCCGAAGAGCATTTCTCCAACACCGGAAGTTTTTACGCCAATTCTTGCATAAACATAATCACGGCCAGCCAGTGCAGCGGATAAAGTGGCTGTTAATGTGATTGGTTTGGTCAGATCTGTGGCGGTGGCGAGTTGCTGTACATTGGCTGCATTGTTATTTGGATCCAGTATTGTAGTGGTTCCAATATACAGATTTACCCTTTCCAATACGCCTGTTGCTTCTACTTTTTGCAGAGTGAAAGTAGCAGATACTTTGCCTTCGCCTTTTGAATATGTGTCGTTTTTGAATACAAAATAAGGATTTACAGGCACATCGAGCTCTTTTGTGCCGCGAAGTTCCACCTCAATTGTATCTGTATTATTCACCCATGGGCCATTTCCACGAAGGCGGACAAGTTTGTAATTCCCGTCAAATAATGAAGCTGCAAATGTTCCGTCCTGATTTACATAAACCGGAATTTTGGTAAATAACTGATAACCACGCTGCCATATTTCCAGTTGTACGCCATTGGATCTGACACCAATTGTCTGACCGTCGTGAACAATACGGCCTTTCAAAACAGATTTAGGCTCAGTCCGGTTATCTTTTTCACATGACAACATCATCGCAGAAAAAGCAAGCGCCATGAAAATTATTGGAATATTTAATATGAATTTCGTTTTCATGATTTCTATAATTAATGAAAAGGATTGCGGACAATTTTAGGATTATTATCAATGACGATCTGTTCAATCGACGAGTAGTAATTACCCATTTGAAAGAAGCGGGGTGCCCTGAAACGAGGTGCTACCAGTTTGTCAAACACATATTTACCATGTGTTGCGTGGCCCGGACGAACAACGCGGTATGGATATAATGCATAAATCACGGCGTCAGGATTGGATGCATTTCCGTTCCATACTTCGTGTGCAATTCTCCATCTTTTCAAATCCCAAACGCGGTGATCTTCAAAGGCAAGTTCTACGCGGCGTTCGTTTTGCAGGCGTTCAATGGTGAGTGCTTTAAGACTTCCGGCTCCGAAACCGGCTCTTTCGCGGACTATATTTACATATTTCAATGCATCCGCAGTTTTGCCTAATTCCAAAGCTGCTTCACTTGCATTCAGGTAAATTTCACCTAAACGGAAACGAACCCACCACATATCACTGCGAATACCACGCGTGCTTGACATGGCAGTTTGGTCCACATATTTTCTCAGATAAAAACCGGAATTGGTTACTTCTGTTTGTGAACGCTGAGGGCCAGAGGAGCCTGTTAATAATCCGCCATCTTCATAATTAGAACCTAAAACATTGGATTCCACATTTTGGAAAGTGCCGGAAGTGGCATTCCAAAGTTTTACACCAGCCTGGATCTGTACCGGAATACCGCGGAAAGATGTTCCCGGATAAATAATTGTTCCGTACAATCGAGCATCTTTATTCGCAAAAATGTCCTGCGGATTGGTATAATAAATGTAATCGGTATTGTTTGCAGTCCTGTTTTTCAGTTCACCGGGAGTCCCGTCCAGATATTCATAATCCTCCACCAGGTTAAGTGATGGCGTAATTGACGAAGAAGAAAGATTATCCTCTCTTACATTTCGTGCAATGTTATCATAAGTGAAACTGTGTCTTTTATCTTTGCTTACCAAAAAATCCTGGGCCAAAATAATTTCCGGATTGGCAGATTTCTTGGTAATCGCGTCATAAAAATTTTCACCCAGATTCGGATTCGTTTTGTAAAGCTGATAACTTCCGCTGTTAATAATTTCTTCCGAAGCCGCCAGCGATTTGGTATAATAATCATTTGCTCTTGCAGCAGGAATACCTACTTCTGCGCCTGGTGTGGAAATCGGAGTTGCCATTTTGCTGTTGTATTTTGCAATAGAGGCGGCATAAAGCATGGCACGGCTTTTCAGCGCCATTGCAGTAAATTTATTTGCACGCGTATTACTGCCACCGTTTCCAAGCTGATTTTTTATGGCATCCAGTTCCGTTGCAATAAAATCATAGACTTCTTCTTCTTTATTGCGCGCTTGCTGAAGATAAGCAGGGTTTCCATTAAAATCATAAATGAGCTGTTTGGTTACCAACGGAACTCCGCCCATTCTTTTAACAAGTTCAAAATAAACAAAAGCTCTCAGAAACCTCAATTCAGCAGAAAATTGCCCTTTTTGAGTAGCAGATAGGGAAGTCCCAAAAGTTTCTATGTTTTCAATTGCAAGATTAATATCCCTGATCAATCCGTAATCCCACAAACGCCAGCGGTCAAATGGGTAGGAAACAATGTTGTTTCGACCATCATCATTATTAGACCACATGGCTTCATCATAAGCAGCAAATTCTGCCCAGCCAGTGTTTAAAGTTGTGTGAGCCGGCAAACGGTCATAATAATTGGCTAGTAAACCGGTGATCAGTTTGGAGTCGTTCCATATCTGTTCTTCCAGAATAATGTTCTGAGGCTTTCTGTCAAGCCATTCCTCTGCACATCCCGAAAGTATGAGGATTGTGAAGATTAAAATAATATGTTTTGTAAATCGAGGCATAGCTGATACGAATTAGAAAGTGATATTAAAACCTGCATTAAACAAGCGTTGCTGTGGATAAACCAGTGCATTGCCGGATGAGATTTCCGGATCGATCCCATATTTTTTTACATTGTCGATAGAAAAAAGATTACTTGCATTTACATAAATGCGTAAACCGTTACTACCTATTTTTTTGAAGATTTTCTGGTCAAAATTATAACCAAGTTCAATGTTACGCAGACGAATGTATTTTACGTTGGTTATCCAGAAATCGCTTTTACGGAAATTAACATGGCTGGAATTGTCTTTACGAATTGCAGGATAAGTACCTGAAATCCAGTTACTGTTCGGATCATAAGGATCTTCCCGGTGCCAGCGGTCTTCCAATATATAATCCGGCGAGGTTCCGTTATTCTGGTATGGAATTTTCATTTCAAAATTACGCTGGAAACTTTGCAGCGAAGCACCCGCAAAATCGAAGAACAATGAAAAGCCTTTGTACGCAACGCTTCCGTTAAAAGCAAAACTCAGATAAGGATTGGCACCTTCGGCATAACCGATCGGACGTTCGTCCAGATTATTAATAATGCCGTCACCATTCACATCTTTGTAAATAAAATCACCCGGTAATTGCGTTCTGTTTCCCTGTTCATCATTGTTAACAGTATGGCTTTCAATTTCCTGCATGGACTGGAACTGGCCTACAACCTGATAACCCCAGTTGATATTTCCGACACGGTTTACGAAGGAATCACGGTATTCATTGTAAGAATTTCCGAAACGTGGTTTGTAAAAATCAAGATCTTTCCGGCGGGATAAAGTAGCGTTTGCACTAAAAGTATAATCAATCTGTCCGATTGAACTTTTATACGTTAAAACTCCTTCCATACCACGATTTACATCACTATTCAAATTTTCGTTTGGCAGAGAATAACCCACTTCCGAAGGCAGCAATACGTCATAACGTGCTGCGGGAAGCCCTTCTCTTTTACGTGCAAAAACATCAAACTGACCCGAAAGCTTTCCATCCAGCAAACCAAAATCTATACCTACATTGGTTGAAATATTCGTAATCCATGAAAGCGTAGTAATGGGTAAACCTCTTGGACGAACACCAATATTATAAGTACCATTGAAAATAGCGCTTCCCTGAAGAAAATTGTAACCCGGCAAATAACTGAACGGGGCAACCAGAAAATCATTATTTGCATTATTCAAACGGTCACTTCCGGTACGGCCATAAGAAGCACGTATTTTAAGATTACTAAAAATGTTATCAAGTTTTCCTTTAAAGAAATCCTCCTCTGAAATGCGCCATCCGGCAGATACTCCGGGGAAAAATCCAAACCTTTTACCGGGAGCATAAAGGAAAGATCCATCATACCTGCCTACACCTTCAATCAGGTATTTTTGTTTGTAGTTATAATTTACCCGGCCCACGTATCCTGCACGTGCCTCAGTGCTCCATTCATCTATAAGAAGATCCTGATTCGCAAATGACATCAGCGGAATATAATTGTTGGGCGGAACAGTGTGTACAACCAGATACGTATTCACATTGTCAGATTGCTCATAAGCAGCCACCGCAGATATTTCATGATCACCTAATTGTTTGCTGTAATTAAGCTGAAACTGAGCGAAACGATCGACAATATTGCGCTTACGGCGTTCTCTCCATGGATTTTGGTTTCCTCCTCCGGCCACTACATTATATGCGTCATTTGCTGCATCATACGTGTACGCATCATAAGTATATTCAAAACCATCAAAATCGAAATTAAGGAATTGGTAAGAGTAAGTCCCTTTTGCTTTCAGGCCAAAAGCAAAGTCATATTCAGCATAAAAATTACCTTTCACTACACGGTTAATTTCGCTGATCGTTCCGGTAATTTCCTTTTTGTACGTCGCAGGATTTACGTTTACATTATGCGTCTGGTTAATGTATTTCGGATTATCATTGGCATACGGGCGTTCTGTTGGCCACATTGTGAAAATACTCAGGAACGGATTGAAGTAATCGTCAAGTCCGGGAACACCAGTCTGAAAACGATCTTCAATACGCGCACTGATCTGTGCTCCGACTTTTAACCTTTTTGTGATATTGGACTCAATATTAGCCTGAACATTGGTTCGTTTAAATTTGAAATCTTCTATTAAAGCATCCTGGTTCAGGTGGCCGACGGACAGAAAATAATTGACTTTCTCAGTTCCTCCCGATACGTTGGCATTCAGGGAATATTGCGGTACGTTTGGCCGCATGACCATTTTATAATAGTCAAAACTTTGATACCCTTTTTCAGTTCCTGCCTTCCATTTTGCAAGTTCTGCCGGTGCGATTGTAGGCGTGCGTCCCTGGTTTACATCCGATTCAACCAACCCGCGCATGTGCTGGTAAGCGTTGGCCGGTTTGGGATAACGGGTGAAATTTTGAAGACCATAATATCCTGAAATATTAATTCTTGCTGGTCCATCGCCTGCTTTTCCTCTTTTGGTAGTAACCAGTACCACGCCATTTGCAGCCCTCAAACCGTAAATAGCAGCAGAAGCATCTTTCAGAATAGAAATACTTTCAATATCATTTTGTCCCAGATTGTTAAAGTTTCCTGCATCAGACGGAACACCATCAATTACATAAAGCGGTGTACCAAGGTTTCGGATTTGAATCGTTGTAGAAGCTCCCGGCCGGGCATCTGCTTTACGAGCTGTGATACCCTGAACGCGTCCGACCAATGCATCCGAAGTTCCAATAGAAGGTGTTCGGATAAGATCTTTCGCCTGCACATTACTTACAGCACCGGTAACTGTTGCGGCCGATTGCGTACCATAACCTACCACTACAACTTCTGTCAATTCTTCGTTACTCGGTAAAAGAGTAACGCTGAATGTGGTTTGATTACCGATTGTTACGTCCTGGGAAGTATACCCGATGAATGAGAAAGTCAGGATTTGTGCAGCATCGTTCACAGTAAGACTAAAATTACCATCGGTATTTGCAGTGGTTCCCGTTGTGGTTCCTTTTACCACCACACTTACGCCGGGTAATGCATTATTTTTCTCATCAACAATTTTTCCTGTTAAAGTTTTGTCAACAGATCTGACAAGCTCAATTTTAGTATGATTATCATGTAAAGTACTGGCAATTAACTCCTGGGGCAAGAGCCATCCTGATATCACAAAGGCACAAAGAGGTCTGCAAAGCCCCTGTAAGGGATTTTGTCTAAATTGGTTCATATGTTAAGATTTGGTTAGATGTGAGTATTAAGGCAACCTATTTTAATTATTTAATCATAAAAAATATTGATTTAGTTATATTTAAATTTAAGCAAAAAAAACTATCATAACAGATATAGATCTGTTATCCATGGTATTCGATAAGATTAGTATTCAGATCAATGAGTAATGATTTTAAAACTCATTGATCTGAACGTACTACAATAAACGTAACTTGATTGCTAATTAATGGCTGTTTTCATTGGCATAAGCATGTTTTAATTCAATTTCGCTTCCTTCACAACTTTCATCACCCCATTCATCAGTCTCCAGTGACCAGGGAACGTACAAACAAACGGATAATCTCCAACTACATCCGGCACAACAAATTTCAGGCGGAAAGTTTGTCCGGGATTTACCAATGGCGTTGCAGCAATAATCTGAGGGATACTTGGCACATAATTTTTCTCTGCACCATCTTTTGCAGTAATCATTTTATCAGCTGCTGCGCCAATGATCGGTGTAGTTTTTGGTTTTCCAACAACAATATTATGCTGCATGGCATCAGGATTCTCAAATACAATTTCAACCGTTTTTCCTGCAATGGCAGTAAATTCAGTCACACTAAATTTCATTTCTTCACGGATCGCTTTAATCTGAACGATCTGTACATTCGGATCAGCAGGCGTTTCATCTTTTACTCCGTACGATTCCAGAAGCGTAGTAAATTTGGCACTCAAATCTTCCGGAATGTCATTTTTTACAGAAGCAAGTAATGTTTTGCTGGCGTCGGTAGGAGTTTCCTTACGTTTAGGATTCCATGTTCCAAGCACACCTTTCATTATAGCATTACGGCCTTGCGGATCAAGTGATTGCGCAGTTTTGATCAATGCAAGAACGTCATCTCCTTTTGCAAAAGAAGTGTATCCACGGGCAGCACGCTCCAGAGCAAAATCTGACAAACGATCCAGACGGCGCACTTCGAAGGTTTTGGTCAGTGTATTATTTTTGTTATCATCTTTTTCGGGAACCACATTATCCTGGTCAATGATTGCAGTTACATTTACTTTACCAGCCTCATCAGAAGTAAAGTTGAATACGCTTCTCCATGGACCGTTATTTCCTTCTGTCAGTTTGATCGTTTCACCAGGAGCAATTCCATTTGAAAGCTGCTTGCTGATATAATTCGTATTTAACGAGCGGCTTCTGATACCAACCGTTACCACAGGCACCAATTCTTTTGGAACAGCCACACTTCCCTGATTTGTTATTTCAATCGTCACCCGTGCATTTTCACGAACATAAGGCGTAACAGGATCAATCGTAATATTTGTAATTGCCAGTTCGGCAGTACCCTGAACCGTTACTTTACTTGCAGCATTGCCATGATCCATTTTCGAATGATCCATTCCGGCCATTGCTTTTGAATCTGTTTTTGCCGCCACTGGTGCAGAACCTGCTTTGCTTATTCTCTGTGCAAGATATTTGTTAAGCAATGCACCATCATGTGAATTAAGAATTGCTGCAAAAGCATCCGGCATCCAGCGATCGTCTGCTTGTTTGTATGAATCAAGCAAAGCCAACACTGCATTTTCAACTTCCGGAGTAAAAGGAATTTCCGAGAAAGCAAGCAATGAATTTAAAACAACCAGTGGTTCTTTGTCATGCAACGCATCCACGGCTAACAGCGATTTTGCAGTTGCATCCGTACGGGGCAAAACCTGAACAGCCGCTTTACGGACATCGTTTGCAGGATGTTTCAATGCTTCTGTAACTACTGCCAAAACCTGCAGATCTTCAATCGCACCAAGGCCTTTCAGAGTCCATAATGCATGAATAGCAGCTGTATTTAAACCAATCTCATCAACCGATTTGTCTTTTACCAGTTCCAGTAATTTTGGAACCATATCTTTATTTCCTCTTTCTACCAATAATCTTTGCGCGTGGCTTCTCCATAACATATTGGTGTTTTTCAATGTTGCAACCAATTCATCAGGTCGATCTTTGCTCAATGTGATTGGCGTATAAGCCGGTGCATTTTTCCAGCCAATTCGATACAAGCGACCATGCGTAAAATCTCTTAATGGCGTATCATACGCATTTCCTTTTCCATTTTGTGATCCTTTTGGAGTAGGATTGTGCTGAATAATGTAGCTATACCAGTCGGCTACCCAAACAGCGCCATCAGGACCAACTTCTGCAAATACGGGCGCAACCCATTCGTCGGCACCGGCCAGTAAGTTAAAGCCAAGTACATCTTCAAAATCTGTACCTTTTTTATCCATGAAATTCTGGTGCAGAATATGTCCGGTTGGTTCAGAAACGAAAGCAACTTTGTTCCAGTATTTTTTAGGATAAGCACGTGCTGTATAAAAATTGTGACCTGCCGCAGCTGTAAAACCACCAAATACATCCACCTGACGTACTTTTGAAGTAATTGGCTGCATGTCTTTATGTGTATCTGTACTCCGGCTTCCGTTATCAACTTTACTCTTACCAAAATAACGGTTTGGAATTGCACTATACCAGCCGTGGGAATTATTGGCAGTTGAGCCAAACAAGTCACCAGCTTCGTTAAAGCCTAATCCCCATGTATTATTAGAAGTTTTAGCAACAATTTCCATATCTGAACCATCCGGTTTAAACCGAAAAAGTGCCTGTCCAAAATCCAGGGAATCCTTTTGAGCAAATTTTCCTTTAAAACCTGAATAACCAACTGAACCATAAACCCAGTTGTCAAATCCATAATGTAAGTTAGACGGGCCAGCGTGTGTATCACCTGTTCCGAATCCGCTGAACAAGATTTTCTTTACATCTGCTTTATCATCCCCATTTGTATCCTGAAGGAAAATCATGTGCGGCGCCTGAGAAACGATTAATCCGCCGTTGGCAAAAACCAGTCCGGTTGGAATGCTCAGATCATCCGAAAATTTCGTGAATTTATCAGCTTTACCATCCTTATTCGTGTCTTCACAAATCAGGATATAATCACTGCCGCCTGTGTCTTTACGTTCATTCGGATAATCTTTTGTGATCAATACAAACAATCTTCCGCGCTCATCCCAGGTCATAGCGATTGGGTGCATAACGTCAGGTTCGTGGGCAAAAACATCCAGTGTAAAATCAACAGGAATCTGAATATGTTTTACTGATTCTTCAGGTGAAAGAGGCAATTGCTGTACCTGAGCACCAGGGCGTTGCTCATAGTTAGGAAGAACGGCTGCGCGATATTCAAATGGTTTCGGGGCCAAAGCTGCCAATGCTTTTCTTGCATCATCATTAACTGCCCAAAGAATTCCTTTTTCTAACAGATCCTGAAATCCGGGAACAGACCAGGTACGTTCATCGTGACCATAAGCTGTATAAAAAACGCGTCCTTTTCCATGCGTACGAACCCAGGTATAAGGTTCGTTGGTACGGCCGGGTTTGTCTTTTTCCTGATCTGCCTGAACAATGCGTTCAGTTAAAACGATATTGTCAGGTTGTAAAAGCTTATGCAGATAAGTTTCATCCACCGTTTTAAACGGTTTTACACCGGCAATAGCAGGATGATCAGGTTTTGTCCAAACCGGCTGAATTGTATCCCAGGTATGTCTCCAGAATTGTCCGCCCATTAGTTTTACAACTTCCGGATTATTACGGAAACAATAAGAAGCGCAATGCACGGGAATAAAACCTTTGCCGCTGGCCACGAAATCAAGCAATGATTTTGCCTGTTGCGGAGCGATAGAATCCCAGTTTGCAAAAAGCAGCAAAGCGTCATATTTGGCTAATGTTTCAGGATTCAGGTCTTCCAGATTATCGGTGTAGGTAAAATTGAATCCCTTTGGACCCAGAGCAGCCATAATCTGCGGAACCCGTTCTGCTGGTTTGTGATGACCAACTTTGTCGCCCATAAATAAGATCTCAAGCCGGCGTGGCTTTGTAGCGTCTTTTGCAGAAGCAGTTTTTACAGATGCTTTCTGTGAAGACGGCTGAACGGCACAGCCCAGCAGGACGATACCAAACAGAAAGGATAATGCTTTGGATTTCATTTAGTTATTAAATACGTTTCGTTGTCTTGTAAAATTTTTGGTACTCTTTCTTATTCATCCCAACCTGAAATATCCTGAAATTCAAATAAATAATTGTCTTTATATTCAATTTCAAAATCATTCAGCAATTTTAAATATTCTTCCTTAAATGTACGTACCCAATGGCTAATTTCCTGATTGTTCGTATACTTTAATTAGTGCTAAAAGGTTGTATAAATCACAATTCATTCACTCCCAAAAATCAAACATTCTGAAAATCCGGCAACTGAATTAATGCGCCGCCCTGCAATGCCGATTC
>Ga0247739_10000571_pt1 | contig 12975 bp, 14 predicted proteins | sample UWRJL058202B2_FD_180943 | JGI IMG/M metagenome (GOLD analysis project Ga0247739, IMG submission 180943) | Plant litter microbial communities from Arlington Agricultural Research Station in Wisconsin, United States - UWRJ-L058-202B-2 | ecosystem: Environmental > Terrestrial > Plant litter >...
AACTTTGGTTATCAGAAAAACGAACAGCAAACCAATCAATCCACCGGCAATGCAAAGAATGGACGATTCTACTAAAAATTCTGTTAGTATGGTTCCTCGTTTGGCACCGATAGCTTTCTTCAAACCAATTTGTGCCGTGCGTTCCTTTACGGTTACAAACATAATATTGGCTATGCCAAAAAGTCCTACAATCAAGCTGAAACCACCAATTACAAAGCCGCCTATGTTGAGCGACGTAAACAACGATTCCAACTGCGTGCTTCCAGAAGTAATATCATTCAGCGCAAAATTATCTTCCTCCTTGGGTGTAAGTTTTCTCACACTGCGCATTACACCTTTCAGTTCATCTTTTAGGTCTTGTACCGCTATGCCTTCTTTTCCTTTTACCATAATAAAACGGCCAGCGGTTCTTTCATTTACCACTTGCCTGCAATAGTTGAATGGTACAATAATAATGTTGTCGAAGTCCCATCCACCCATCAGGCTCTGGCCCTTCTTTTTCACCACGCCAATAATGTTGGCCTTCCTTCCTTGCAAGTCTATTTCTTTACCGATGGCTTTATCGGCACTCCCAAAAAGCGATTCCGCATTGCTATAACCCATTACCACCACATTGCTACCGCTTTGGAATTCGGAAGCAGAAATATATCTTCCATCAAATATTTTTATTTCTTGTATCTGATTATACTCCTCCGTAACGCCGTACCAGTTTACATTTTGCAACACATTGTCCTTATATTCTACATTAGAGGAATTGAATAAAATAAAGGCGACTGCATCAGCATATTGGCTACGATCTTTGATGGGCTTCAACTCATTGAACAATGGATCAGGGCGTTTTGCATATTTCCACCAAGGTTGATCGCCACCTCCGCCCCAAGGCCATTTTTGCACATACACCGTATTGCTGCCTAAATCTTTCAAACCATTTTTGATATTGGCCTCTAAACTTTGTACGGTAGCCAAAACACTGATGATACAAAAAATACCAAAAGAAACCCCAATCAAAGAAAGTGTAGCTCGAACCTTGTTGGAATTAAGTTCCGCCAAGGTCATTCTTATGCTGTTAAAAAATACGTTGAGGCGTCGCATGATTTCAAAGGTAAGCGGAATTGGGTTTAGAAGTTTAGGGTTTAGCGTTAAGGGTTCAGAAGTTAGGAGTTGAGAGTTAAGAATGATGAATGATGAGTTGATGTCAGAAACATTGGCCAAATCAAACCTTCCTACCTCTTCCCGACTTATCACCTTACCGGCAAAACAAAAAGGACACCCTTGCGGATGCCCTCTTCATTTATTGTTCACCTTTAAAAATTATAGATCGTGGGTTTCTATTTCCTTTACTTGATCCTTCACAGTAAAAATAATCTTCTGGTTCTCCTTATCCAAATCACCAATCAATACGTCACCAGATTTAACGCTCATGTTTAATATCTCCTCAGCTAGTGGATCCTCCAGATATTTCTGGATTGCCCTATGTAGCGGCCTTGCACCAAATTGACTATCGTAACCTTTATCTGCAATAAACTCTTTCGCTTCTACAGACAATTCTAATGAGAAACCTAAAGCGTTCATCCTTACCAAGACTGTCTTCATCAATATATCGATAATCTCAAATATATTTTCTTTTGTCAAGCTATTGAAAATAATTACGTCGTCGATACGGTTCAAAAATTCTGGGCTGAAGGTACGTTTTAAAGCTTTTTCAATTACGGCCTTGTTGTTCTCCTCAGCATTTGCGGTGCGGGTTGCCGTTGCAAAACCTACTCCATCGCCAAAGTCTTTCAACTGCCTTGCACCGATGTTCGAGGTCATGATGATCATGGTGTTCTTAAAGTTGATCTTGCGACCCAAACCATCAGTTAGCTGTCCATCGTCCAACACTTGCAACAAGATATTATAGATATCTGGATGTGCTTTCTCGATTTCATCCAACAAAATTACACTATATGGTTTGCGACGAACCTTCTCGGTCAATTGTCCACCTTCTTCATATCCAACATAGCCTGGAGGCGCTCCAATCAAACGGCTTACGCTGAACTTTTCCATGTATTCGCTCATGTCGATACGGATCAACGCATCTTCACTATCGAACATATATTTAGCTAATGAACGAGCCAATTCGGTTTTACCCACACCTGTCGGGCCCAAGAATATGAAAGTACCAATCGGTTTCTTTGGATCTTTTAAACCTACCCGATTACGTTGGATAGCCTTCACCACTTTATTGATGGCGTCTTCTTGTCCTACCACCATGCCACGCATATCGTCATTCATCTTGCGAAGCTTATCGGTTTCAGCCTGAACCATGCGTTGCACGGGGATTCCGGTCATCATGCTCACTACCTCAGCAATAGCTTCATCATCAATTGGGTAACGTTTATTTTTGCTTTCTTCTTCCCAATCGGCCTTTGCTTTTTCTAGCTGCTCGGCCAAACGTTTTTCAGCATCGCGAAGGGAAGCGGCTTCTTCAAAACGTTGGCTTTTTACCACCTTGTTTTTTTCAACCTTCACATCCTCGATTTTCTTTTCTAATTCCAGGATATTTTCCGGAACATTGATATTTTTCAAGTGTACTCGAGCCCCCACTTCATCCATTACGTCGATGGCTTTATCGGGTAACAAACGATCTGTCATATAACGATCGCTCAATTTTACACAAGCTTCGATGGCTGCTGCACTATAATCAACGTTGTGGTAGTCTTCGTATTTACTCTTGATGTTGGTCAATATTTCGATTGCTTCTTCCACGCTCGGCTGCTCGATCAATACCTTTTGGAAACGACGATCTAATGCACCATCCTTTTCTATGTACTGACGATACTCATCCAAGGTAGAAGCTCCAATGCATTGCAATTCACCACGGCTCAAAGCTGGTTTAAAGATGTTGGAAGCATCCAAAGAACCGCTTGCACCACCGGCGCCAACAATAGTATGGATTTCATCGATGAACAAGATGACATCCCGGTTTTTTTCGAGCTCGTTCATGATCGCTTTCATCCTTTCTTCAAACTGACCACGGTATTTGGTACCTGCCACCAAGGCAGCAAGATCCAAACTGATCACCCTCTTATCAAACAAAACCCTACTTACTTTCCGCTGAACAATGCGGAGGGCCAAACCTTCGACAATGGCAGTTTTACCCACGCCAGGTTCACCAATCAAAATAGGGTTGTTCTTTTTACGACGGCTCAAAATTTGAGACACCCTTTCGATTTCGGCCTCACGACCAACAATTGGATCGAGTGTTCCATTCTCTGCAAGTTTGGTCACGTCACGGCCAAAGTTATCCAACACCGGTGTTTTACTTTTAGCATTGGGTTGCGCCTGGGCTCTTCCTTTACCTTGAGCGCCGTAGTTACCTTTACGTTCTTCATCAAAATCGTCGTCGTCATCACCAGTATATTCGGCTTTGGTAGGCGCATCGATGTTGGGAACCATTCCTTGCTCGCTGCGGAAAGCATCGTAATCCACATTATATTGTTGCATCAATATTTGTGAAGCAATATTTTCCTTGTTTTTTAAAATGCTCATCATCAAGTGCTCGCTCTCCACATAAGGGCTTTTGAGCGCTTTAGCTTCCAGCACGGTTACACGAATTATTTTTTCCGCTTGTTTCGTGAGTGGAAGGCTGTTGATATTAGCAATGTTTTTACCTGTCTTGTCCTTCACGGCCATCTCTACTTCTTTGCGAAGCTCGAACAAGTCTACGTTGAAATGTTTCAGGACACGGATAGCGGTATTCTCGCCGTCCCTGATCAACCCCAACAACAAATGCTCGATGCCAATGAAATCGTTACCTAGTCTTAAAGCTTCTTCGCGACTGTAACTGATTATTTCTTTTACTTGGGCTGAAAAATTATTATCCATAGTTTTTTTCATCTTTGCGTTGTTACAATATTAACCATAAATTTCGGTTCGTAGGTGCGGGGATTAATGCACAACTTGTGGATTTTTAAATCCTTGCGGAATGCATCTGGGTAAGACCTTTGGGGTGTGTCGAGTGTTGTGTGGGTAAGTGTAGGATGGATAGTTTGTAACCAGTTTGCTAGGCCGGGTAGTTTGAATCCATTTTTAAACAACCATTTTACGGAAGCCAACCTTTGCATTTCCATTAAATCCTTATCAATTTAGCTTTACATACGAGAAAAAGCAGTGATGGGTTAATTTTACCTGCTGCTTAACGCCGAGATGTAAAAAAGCGGATGATTTACATTTCAATCTTCCCTAGAAATTTGTTACGTTGCTTGCGGAAAATTTGAAACAATAAATGTAACTAAAAACACTTTTCAAAACAGAAAGAACTTTTACAGAACAATATTTAACAAAAGGCTTAAAATTATAAATTTTTATTACTCACATGAACGTCAAAATCGATACCAAAGAAAAATTTCATGAAATAAAGGTGTTGGAACATCAATTGACCGCCAACATGACAGCAGAACTATATAAAGACCTGTCGGTTTACGTGCAAAAAGACGTAAAAAACATCATTTTAGTGCTTTCTGATGTTGAATCGATAGATAATGGCGGTGCCGAAGGGCTTGTTTCGTTACAACAACATTTTTATGACGAAGGCGCATCATTTGTAATATGCGAAGTGCAGCCCCAAGTGGAACAATTTTTAGATGAGGCGCAACTATTGGAAACGATGAACCTAACCCCTACAGTAAGCGAGGCTTGGGACATTGTACAGATGGAGGAAATAGAAAGAGAATTTATGTAAGCGGCTTACAACTTCGTATGATAAAACAATTTTTAATAATTCCGTTGCTAATACTTAGTTGCTGGCTTAACGCACAAAATTTGACGTCAACAGACAGTAGTTGCTATAAATGTGAACAAGCGATGCGTAGGACAATAACGCGGTGGGATAGCGTTATATCGAATAATGCCGAAATAAAGCCTATAAGCTTTATAAAGCTGTTTAAAATTGAAACTCCGCAACAACGAGTACTGGCCTATCAAAGGATGATGAACGATACAAACTTTACGGTTGTTTTTGCAAGTGCCTTGGAGCATAAAGTAAAAATTATTTTCTATCGGTTAGGCAACGTTTTTGGCAAAAAGATTCAAATCGGCACAGTTGATAGCCTTATGACCAGGATACAGTTTTCGACTAAATTAGACTTCCTAAAACGTTTATGGTTTCGTAAATGCTGGAAGTTTCTTGTACGAAGTTGTCTATAGTTATGAAAACAAGTTTATATCAGTACCGGTCATCTGTTTAAAAGCCGGCTGGGTTTACGATAGTGGCATTCTGTCTTCCACCCATTTTTATTAATAGCAACATTTAGGTAGCAGGCCGATAAAGCAACAAAAATTGAAAACCAGCCAATTGGTAAATAATCAAAACCTAAGCTTACTTTTGATTTGTCTCTATTTCGTCACAAGCTTTCGGACAGTCTTTCTGACCTAAAGCTCTTAAGCACAACACTACACCTTGTTCGGACTCACGATTCTTGGAAACAACTCCGCCATCCCAGCCTTCGATAGGCATCCAACTGCGCAGGCACTCACTTTTGCCGACCAAGTCTATTTGATAGATTGTGGCGAAGGCACACAAATGCAAATTTCAAAATACAAGATCCGTGGCAGCCGGATCAACCATGTATTCATTAGCCACTTGCATGGCGATCACTATTTTGGTTTAATAGGATTGGTGACCAGCATGGGCCTATCTGGCCGTAGCGTGCCCTTACATATATATGGGCCTGCAGCGCTAGAAAAAATCATTGATGTGCATTTGGAAGTTGCCGCTACTACACTGCCTTACAAAATCCACTTTCATCCCCACCCGCAGAAAGATGCTTTGATTTTAAGCGATGACAAGGTGGAAGTGTGGTGTTTTCCCGTTATCCACCGCATTCCTTGCCATGGTTTTGTGTTTAGAGAAAAGAAAATGCCACGGAAATTAAATAAAGAGGCTTCCATTAAATATGGCGTGCCGCAAAACTTTTATACCCGTTTGCAACAGGGCGAAGACTATATTACAAAGGACAATCTGTTGATTAAAAATGAATGGGTAACCTATAAAAATACCAGCGCCCGCTCGTATGCCTTTGCTGCAGATACCGTTTTTGATTTGTCGTTAGCAAAATATTTTAAAGGTGTTGATATGCTGTACCATGAAAGCACCTACATGAACCAAGACGAAGACAAGGCACAACAACGGTTCCATTCCACTGCACAGCAAGCCGCAAAAGTGGCAGAGAAGGCCGGCGTAAAAAAACTCCTCATTGGACATTTTAGTAGTCGTTATGAAGACTTAACAGATATGTTGGGTGAAGCCACCGAAATATTTGAGAACACGGAACTTGCCTTAGAGGGGATTACGTTTATGGTATAAAATTAATTGATGGCCTTATTATTATATTAGAAAATGAATTGGGTAAGAATATTACTTTTTATTTGCTTAACACCTGTTTTAGTGGTTAACGCTCAGTCGCATTTAGCCACTGATTCTTCGGTTATTGTTATCCCTCATTGGAAAAAAGGAGAAATCCACAAAGTTTCCATCAAAAGCTCCACCTCAGACTTTTTACAAGGAAAATCTAAAGAAAGCCTATCAACGTCTAGTGCCGAGTTTACTATTGTTGAAAAAGATACGAGCGGCTATACGCTTGCATGGGAGTATAGGGAGGCGGCACTGGCTAACAATGAAATGACAATCGAGAACCACTTGTTGGCCAATACATTGCATCTTACATTACTAATCAAGCTTTCAATAACAGGTAAGTTCCAAGAGTTATTAAATGTAGACGAGGTAAAGCCTGCAATAGACAAGGCTGTGGACCGATTACTAGAAAATAATGCGGCCAACAATGCGCTCAACATGCAGTTTAAAGCGGCCAAACAAATGATAACCACCAAACAAGGCTTGGAGATTGTACTTTTAAAACAAATAAAATTTTACTTTTTTTCTTTTGGTTATAAGTACAAAACCAACTTTGTACAAACGAACAATATCATATTTCCAAGCCCGGTTGGTGGCAAACCTTTTAATGCTACGGAAAAAGTGGAGCTCACCCAATTGAATCAGTTAAACAATACTTGTACGATCGAAACAAACAAGCAGGTAAATATTAATGAATTAAAAAATGAAATAATAGAATATCTCAAAAAAGTTTCAAAGAAGGATACCAAATCAATTGAGACCGAATTGGCTGGAAATGACTTGCAGTTCTCGGAAAAGTCCATGCAGCAAATTGATTTTGTAACGGGCAAAGTGCTAAATTCGAGTTTTACGCGGAAGATGTATTTGGGTTTTCAAAACAGAACCACTTTGCTAGAAATAAAGACTGTCAACTAACCTCAGCTCACTCAAAAATCATCTTGATGAATTCTGGAAATACTGTTTTCCAGTCTTGCTCGCTGTGGCGGCCCTCTTCTCGAATGGACCGTACAATTTCAGCAGCACTCGACACAGCTTTTACGCTGGCTATTACCTTGTCCATATCCCGCACCATGGTCTTGCTTTCCATGCCACCACAGTAGTAAAAGAGTTTACCATTGTACCCTTTCAGCATGGTTTTTACATCGGTGTTAATCATCGGCGTCATAGGGAATGATGGCGAAAAAATTCCGGCTTTGCCAAATACGGACGGATAAGCCATTACTGCCCACTGGGTAATCAATCCTCCCATGCTGCTACCTGCAATCCAGGTATTGGGCTTATCCTTAAGCGTTCTGTAACGCTTGTCCACAAAGGGTTTAAGTGTTTCTACAATGCTTTGTATATATTTTTTCCCTAATCCTTTTCCAAATTTTTTATTGTCGTAGGGATTGTATTCCGCAATTCGTTTATCAAGACCATTGTCGATGCCTATGACAATGCAGCTTTTTGCATAGGCATCAAAATATTCGTCCAATAATTCATCCACGCCCCATTCGCCATAGGCAGCGGTGGCCTCGTCGAACAAGTTTTGCCCATCATGCATATATAACACGGGATAGCGCTTCTTCGAAGTTGCATAATCTTTTGGCAAATAAATCCAAACCCTGCGTTTTACACCCAACGCCTTGAGTTTAAAAGCTGAATCAAGCAATAATACTTGTGATGAAGCGGTATGCGGTTTTGTAGTGGAAGCGGAGAATGCATCTTTCCAGTCCCCGATTGTATAGTAAAGTGTGGTATCTCCAGTAACCTTTATAGCATGGTTAGTAATGTCCGCCCCGCCTGTTTCAGTTTCCACCTTGTCCCAATTGCCACGGGTAAACTTAAATTCAAGAATATCATCCATTTTGGCCTTGATGGTAATAATGCGCCTCCCATCCGGCTGGGGCACTAGTTTATATGCGTCGTTGGCAGGGTCCCAGTTGTTGAAACTTCCAGCGATATAAATGGCATCTTCTTTTTGCGGTTCCGGTATTTTGTTGATGATGATTTTCACTTTGGGTTGCGCCCCTGCATTGAATACGCCCAATAATGCAGCCAAAATAATCTTTCTGTTCAGCCACATAAGACGAAGGTTTATGGGTAAGCTATTAAAAGTATTGAATAAATATAAAATTCGACATGGATGATGTGAACCATACATGTCGAATCATTAATAGTTGTTATCCGCTTTCAACTTTATTATTTATATGTAACCATTCGGTAATCGGTTTTCACCTTGCCTTTACTAATGTCATCTAATTTTCCTTTAATCAATCTCCTTTTCAACGGCGGCAAATAGTCAATGAATAACTTGCCTTCCAAGTGGTCGTATTCATGTAAAATAACCCTTGCTGTAATGCCATTAAAGGTTTTTGTATGCGGTTCAAAATTTTCATCGTCAAAGGATATGGTCACTGTCTCTGGCCTTTTCACGTCTTCTCTTATTTTCGGAATACTCAGACAGCCCTCGTTATAAGCCCAAGGTTCACCATCTAAAGCATCTATTTGCGCATTGATGAAAACACCTTTATAACCAGGTTCATCCGAGTAAATGCCTTGGTCTTCTTCATCCATATTTTCAAAAATCTGCACGCTGTCCATTACGAACATGCGAATAGATTTGTTGATTTGTGGAGCTGCCAAACCCACGCCATTGCTATTGTACATGGTATCCCACATATCGTTCAAGAGCTTTTCAAAACCTGCATATTCAGGGGTAATATCTTCTGCCACTTTTCTCAAAACGGGCGAGCCATAGGCTACGATAGGTAAATTCACGACTATTCTATATTTATAATGACTGAAAAGGATACTTATGGTATTCCTTTTACATCGATGTAAAATTTCAGGCTGCAAATATGCAACAATTCTCTGAAATAGGTGGCTGCAACAGCTTTACGGCACACAATGTGTACAATGAGAAGAGCAGACAATCTCTATACGTGAAGCAAAAACATTCTATATTTAGCCGCTTATTATACAGATATTTTGATGTAAATAAATTAATATGCACCTATTCAAAATCGGGTGCAATAAATCATAATCCCCCTATCTTTATCCGTTGATTAATAGGATACAAAACAATATATATGGCCATTCTTAAATTCAGGATATACTTAGAAGAAGATGACAGCGTTTACCGTGATATCGTAATCCGTCATTCTCAAACCTTTTTGGACTTGCACAAAACGATTCTTACAGCTTACGAATTCGACAATAAACACCAAGCCACATTTTATCGCAGCAACGACCACTGGCAACGAGGCCGTGAAATCTCTGTAGAAAAATACGACAAACCCTATAAAGCCGAGCCACTACTGATGGCTGAAACACTGATTGGCTCCGAAATAAAGGAAACCAACCAAAAATTTATTTATGTGTACGACTTTGCCAAAAACTGGTCGTTCTTGGTAGAACTTATCAATGTAGCGAAAGAAGACAAAACTCCGCTTCCTTACCCATCTGTTACCCGTAAAGAAGGCATTGGGCCACAACAGTACGGAACCAAGGGCATGCTAGGGCCAAAGTTTGCAGAAATAGAAGAAAAGTATGACTTAAAAGCTGGAACCGAAGGCTTTTCTACTGAGGGCGATAGCGATGGTGGAAGTGATTCGGAAGATGAAGTAGGCGCAACTGAAGGCGAAGAAGATGACAATGGATTGAACGATCTATAAGGGTTGTTTGCCGCATTGTTACTTAATATTAAATGGACAATATTCAATACTACACCATCAAGTCAAGACACTTGATTTAAATAAAATGGACATCGAATATTGTGTATGGCATTTCCAACCAATCATCCGCATACTGTTATTGTTATAGCAGGGCCTACTGCCGTAGGAAAAACCGCTTTTGCCATAAAACTGGCAAAGCAGTTTAATACTTCGATTATTTCTGCCGATAGCCGGCAATGCTTTCGGGAATTGAATATTGGTGTGGCCAAGCCCTCGGCAGAAGAACTAGCTTTTGTACAGCATTATTTTATCGACTCACATTCTATACAGGATAAGGTTGATGCCTCGGTGTATGAAAATTATGCCTTGTATGCTGCAGGAGAAATTTTTAAGTCTCGACCTATTGCCATTATGGTAGGTGGCACCGGCATGTATATCAAAGCTTTTTGCGAGGGTTTGGATATGATCCCACCTGTAGACATTTCTATTCAGCAATTTGTAAGAACAGGGTATGATGAAAAAGGGTTGGCTTGGTTGCAGCAGGAAGTGAAAACCAACGACCCTGCTTATTTTGAAACAGGGGAAACGCAAAACCCACAGCGCTTGATGCGTGCTTTAGAAGTAAAATTAGCAACTGGAAATTCTATCCGTTTTTATCAGAACAAACAACCCATTCAGCGACCTTTTAATATCGTGAAAATTGGGTTGGAACTCCCACGCCCTATATTGAACGAACGCATTCATCAACGGGTGGATATCATGATGAAGGATGGTTTGCTAGAAGAGGTAAAGGCCTTGGTTCCATATCAACAATTAAATGCTTTGCAAACGGTTGGGTACAAAGAAATTTTCGATTACCTAAATGGGATTTCTTCCGTGGAAGCAGCAGTTGAATTTATCAAGATCAATACTCGCCAATATGCCAAACGTCAGATGACGTGGTTTAAAAAGGATCAAGCTTTTCAATGGTTTGAGCCTACTGATAAAATGGCCATTATTGATTATCTGTCGAAGTGGATATAATTAACCGCTGTTTTTTATAGTGCAGTGTGCAGGCTTTGGTAAATATCCCCTATTTTACGTACACCAAAACCACCTCGCATGAAAACTACTTTTTCTCTTTTATTTCTTTGTTCTGTATTTTTTGCGCAAGCGCAAGACAGTACTGCAACCGTTAAAACAACAACCGACACCACTTCCACTGCCACTGCCGCTACTTCCACTGAGGCCGAGCCAAAAGTAATAGCGGAGAAAAAAGGGAAGGTCAACTTCACGCTTAATAAAAAGCCTTATAAAATAGATTTACCAAGCCAAATGGCTAATTGTTTTGTTAACAAGACCGGCGGCTTGGAAATTACGATCATGTTTGGCCAAGGCAATGATAATACACTGCGGCTTTGTGTAGATAGCGCCAAAGCCAAAACTGCGGAAACGGATTGCTGCAACACAACAGATGATAAAAAGCGCCGGAAAGAAGTAAAAAACTATATTAAAATAGAAGGTTTCAACACAGCTTACACCCCGTTACAAGTATTGGATATTGATGAAAAAACTGGTAAGCCAAATGAAAAAATCAGCCTGTTAGGAACTATTACCATCAGTGCTTATGCGGATGGCTACGTTAGTGGCACCTTTCAAGCAGATGATGATGAAATGAAATTAAAGGGCAGTTTTACCAATTTAAAAATTGAATAAATTTAGGGCATCACTGCTGGGAAACTAATGGTATGTAAATGAATATAGGGTTTCCTTTTGCGTGAAGGATGGGCAGTAGTACCCCGTAAAGCGCCGTACGATATTTGAATAGCGAAGCTTTGGTTGTGTGTCGGCGCTGCGGAGTACTACAGACAGCCTGACACCGATGGCCGCCACCTAAGGAGACATTTAATTTGTAGAGACTAAGGCCAGCGGTGGCACGCCCAAATGTTCTTAGCCTTGTTGCATAAAAAAGCCCACGGCTATAAATCGTGGGCTTTTGATATAAAGTGTTTTAAGTTTATCCTATTTCCAATGCGCCTTCCACAAGAACACTTGCTTTATTATTTAGCACTTCTACAAAACCGCCAGAAATACTAAAGCTAACGGTACTGGTTTTATCCTTTAATACTTTAATGGTTCCTTTTCCCAAAGCACTTACAATTGGAGCGTGTTTGTCAAGCACTTCGAACAAACCGTCAGTACCAGGCAATTGAACACCATATACTTCACCGCTGTAAAGTTTCTTTTCGGGGGTTAATATTTCTAAATTCATAGTAGTAATTGGTATTTAGTAGTTGGTAGTTGGTAGTTGGTAGTTGGTATCCCCAGTCAAGTTATGCTATTGTGAAGACCATGAATCATTTTTTGGACTAGATCCAACTTTTGCGAAATGCTATCTAACTTTTCTTTTGTTATATAATTTAAACGGAGCGACAATTCCAGTTGCGTTTCCAGTTCATAACTCGAGCCAAGTGAGATACTTAGAAAATGTTTAAATTCATTTTTAGAAACTCGTCCGGCTCCTTCGGCGATATTTGAAGGAACAGAAACGGCACAGCGCCGAATTTGTGATAGTAGTCCAAATCTTTCTTCCTTTGGAAAATCAGCAGTAATCTTATACACTTCCTCAACAACATTCATGGCTTTTTGCCATACTAGTAACTCTTTGAATTTGTGCATACTAACTACTAAATACTACATACCAACTACTTTTCTTACATCGCTGCGGCCATCATTTTCTTTCCTTTTTCAACTGCATCTTCTAATGTACCTACCAAGTTGAACGCAGCTTCAGGATATTCGTCCACTTCGCCGTCCATGATGCTGTTGAAAGCACGGATGGTATCGAGAATGTCTACGAATACGCCTTTCAAACCAGTGAACTGTTCGGCCACGTGGAAAGGTTGGCTCAAGAAACGCTGTACTTTACGAGCACGAGATACAATC
>Ga0247739_10000573_pt1 | contig 12949 bp, 8 predicted proteins | sample UWRJL058202B2_FD_180943 | JGI IMG/M metagenome (GOLD analysis project Ga0247739, IMG submission 180943) | Plant litter microbial communities from Arlington Agricultural Research Station in Wisconsin, United States - UWRJ-L058-202B-2 | ecosystem: Environmental > Terrestrial > Plant litter >...
GTACCAGTCCGTTGTTTAAAACGCCGATGATAATGGCTCCTAACACGGTTCCCCAAATGCTTCCCCTACCGCCAGAAAGTGATGTACCGCCAATGACCACCGCAGCAATGGCATCCAATTCGTAGGTTACACCAGCATTAGGTTGGGCAGAATCTAACCTCGATGTTACAATGATACCACCGATAGCGGCCAAAGCGCCAGCGATCATATATACCGTTATTTTTATTTTATTGATGTTGATACCCGATAGTTTTGCTGCCTGTTCGTTACCGCCAATCGCATACACATATCTACCAAGTTTTGTCTTTTTGGTCAATACCATGGCAAGCAGCACTACAATGCTTGAAATCCACACGGGCAGCGGAATTCCGAGGAACCAGCCTGTGCCGATATAGGCGAATTTTGGGCCTAGTCCGCTAATAGGGAAACCCTTTGTCCATAGCATCGTAAGCCCTCGGGCAATGGTAAGTACGGCAAGCGTGGCTACAAAAGGAGGTACTTTGAACTGCGTAATAGCCCATCCATTGAACAGGCCGGACAGGCAGCCAACCAATACCCCTATTGTGATGGCACCCAATAAGGTAAAGCCAATATATAAATTGCTAGCGGGCATTTCGATACCGTTCTTAAGCAGCCCAGCCACAATGGCCCCTGAAAGCGCTAGTACCGAGCCGACCGACAAATCGATGCCTGCAGTAAGTACCACTAAGGTCATGCCGGTGGCAATGCAAATATTCACGGAAATCTGTCGCATTACGTTCCATGCATTATCTACCGTAAAAAATTTATCGGATAATATGCCTAGTATCAGGCACAAGAAAAAGAGGGCAATCAGCGATTGAAACTTGGATAAGTTTCGGGAATATTTTTTAATTCCTGCTCGTGGCGTAGCTGTTAAGGTTGCTTCCATTGAATCAAATGGTTTTAGGTATGGCTGCTTTAAGAATATTGCTTTCGGTTGCTTCTTGTATGGGGATTGTTGCGGTCAGGTTTCCTTCGGACAGAACTAATATCCTGTCTGATAAAGCCAAGATTTCTGGCAATTCAGAAGATACCATGATGATGCCTAATCCCTGTTCCGCCAACGTTAATATCAGTTTATATATTTCATTCTTTGCATTGATGTCGATGCCCCGGGTAGGTTCATCCAGCATCAGTATTTTTGGCTTTTTCGCTAGCCATTTTGCCAATACTATTTTTTGCTGATTGCCGCCACTTAAATTTTTGGCCGCTTGTGTATCAGTAAATGTCTTTATTTGTAATTTATCTATATAGTTTTTCGAAAGCTGTTTTTCCTTGCTCAACTGCAATAAGCCTGCAGTTTCCATTTCATCTAATGTGGTGATACTGATGTTGGTGCGAATATCAAGGTCCAGTATCAAACCATCTTTTTTTCTATCTTCTGGCACTAATGCTAGTCCGCCATTGATGGCATCAGCCGGAGATTTGCAATGCAACTGTTTGTTGCCGATATAAATTTTTCCTGAAACAGATTTTGGATGGAGACCGAAGATGGATTCCATCAATTCCGTTCGACCTGCGCCCATCAAACCGAAAATGCCCAATATTTCTCCTTTCTGTAAATTGAAAGAAATGTTGTTCAAAAGATATTTGTCTTTTTTATCTGGATGTTTTAGCGAGAGATTTTCGATCCGTAACAATTCTTCTGGAACATTCGAAGGGGCAGCTTGTTTTCGCATGACACTTATATCCCGACCAACCATTTTCTGTATCAATGTGTCTTGTGTCATGTTGGTCATATCCCCGCTCTCAATGGTGCAGCCGTCGCGTAATACAATGTATCTGTCAGCTATTTTAAACAATTCATCCAGTTTATGTGAAATATAAACAATGGTCTTGTTTTCTTTTTTAAGGTCTGAAATAATGTCGAATAGCACGCTTACTTCTTTATCGCTTATGGCCGAGGTGGGTTCATCCATGATTATTACATCCGCATTTGTTAGCAGCGCTTTAGCAATTTCTATTACTTGTTGTTGACCAACTTTTAATTCGGCAATAATGGTGTCGGCATTTACATCCAATTTTAGTTTTTGTAACAGGTCTTGGGTTTTATCTCTCATTTGTTGCTGATCCAGCAAGCCCCATTTATTAGTGATTTCCCTACCTAAAAAAATATTTTCCCGAACGCTGAGATGTGGAATCAAATTGAGTTCTTGGTGGATGATGGCAATTCCACAGGCTTGTGCATCCTTAATAGAATTGAATTTGATTTCTTTTTGCTTGTATATTATTTTCCCTTCGTACTCACAATAAACGCCAGACAGAATTTTCATCAACGTAGACTTCCCAGCGCCATTTTCACCCAGTATCGCATTGACCTTGCCGGGATGTAATTCCATGCAAACGTTGTTCAACGCTACAACGCCTGGAAATTTTTTGGTGATATTTTCTACGGCTAGCACTCGTTTGTTTTTAAATGGTCAAAATACTATTTAGATAAATTCAGCGAAATAGGAATCAATTCCAAATTGTCCAGTTTTAAATGTGCTTGATTCAATTCGATGGCGCCAAAAAATTTCACTATATCGCCTTTTTTAGCGGTTGTTTTAAATTGCGGAATAACAGTTGTTCTAATAATTTTATTGATTTCTGCTGATACATTATTAAAATCCATGGTGCTTTTAAATTCATTGATGTCAATCAGTCCCGAAGCATCTCGAATGGCGTTTCCGTAAACAAATTCGGTTGCTATTTTTAGTTGCTGTAAAGTAGTGTCGCTTGTAGTGGAAATTGTTGCATCGTTCTCATCTATCGCTGTTATAGTTCCACTTCCTTGTACCAAGAAATACCGGATATTTCCAATTCCCAGTGCATGAGAATATTTATCAAAAGCACTTTTTGAATCTTGTTTTACCAATCCAATTAGAGTGTTCATATCAATGGCCTTAGACAGATTCGGAACCAATTTTTTGCTGTAAAAATTCTTGGCATAAGTTGGCGCATCAAACTCCTTTGCGTTCGATATCGCCTTCACTTCATCCAACTTTTTAAAATACACAGAATTATAGCCAACGAAAATGATGACGATAATAGTTAAGATGTATTTGATTGGTTTTTTCATTTCAAAGTAAAAAATAAAAAGTAAAAAAAGGGAGCAGAATGATTTATTGTTTATTTCATATCGACAATGAAAGTTTATGAACGTGTCAATATATTTAAAATAATAATGGATTTAATATATTGCCTTGAATGTTTTCACGATGACGAATTTTCGCACATGCGGAATTTTTAATTATTTCTTATTCTTCTCCCCCATAAGCAATATAGTCTCCCACATTGGCTTGGGTTACCAACTCTACCGCTACGGGCATCTTTTTGGCAAAATCTCTTTTTCCTTTGAAATAAGCATCGGCGTAATCAGCGGCTGTTTCGGCCATTACTTGGGGAAACTGCATGGCCGTTGCTTGAATCTTGCCGTTCTTGATGGCATCTACGGCATCCTCCGCACCATCAAAGCCGAATACTTTTACATTGGGTTTGCCAGCCGCAACCAATGCCTGATAAGCACCCATGGCCATGGCATCGTTGCCACAAAAAACAGCATCAATATCAGGATGTGCCTGCAGGATTGATTCTAATACTTCCATGCCTTTGTTGCGATCAAAATCGGCACTTTGTTGGGCCACCATTACAAGGCCTGAGTAGTTATCGACCAAACTATGAAAACCCTTGGAGCGGTTCCAAGTATTATTGTCGCTCACCAATCCAAGAAGTTCTACATATTTGCCTTTCTTATTCATCTTTTCTACAAAGTGTTTGCCTAGTGCCACACAGCCAGAATAGCTGTCTGAAAGAATTTGTGAAGTAGCACCGTCGGTTGTATTTACCTCCCTATCCATGCAAAACACGGGTACATTGGCGTTCTTGGCTCGTATCACGTTGGCCACTGAACCTTCGGCATCGGTCGGGTTAAATAGAATGGCATTGTATCCGGAGGCTAAAGCATTTTCAAAATGTTCGGTCTCGGTGGCCGTGTTGTTTTGCGAATCGAATATCTTGGATTCATAACCCAATTGCTTGGCCCTTGCCGCCGCTTTCTGTGCCAAAAAAACAAACCATGGATTGTTAAGGGTCGATACAATAATGGCCATTTTTTTTGGAGCGTTGCTCGGAGCATCGCCTTGTTTGCATCCAAATTGAACGCAAATAAGCAATAGCAACATCCAATATCCAATACTGGTCAGCTTGTTTTTCATATTTATGGTAATCGTTATTTGTGTGGTTGGGCTGCAACAGAATTTATATGTCCATTCCTAGCGCTGTTCATGTTCTAATAGTTGTAGCGCTGCTTTGGCAATGCCATCTTTTGAGATGCCATAGTGTTGCATAATTTCAGTTTGTGATCCTGTAACGGTGTATTCGTCTGGGATGCCGATTATTTTAAAAGGATTTCGATAGTTGTGTTGAAACAAAAAAGAAGCACAAGCCTCACCCAAACCGCCATATACGCTGTGTTCCTCTATGGTAATAATGCCATTGCCAGATGCAGCTACCTCAGCTAACAGTTCGTAATCCAAGGGTTTAATAGTATGCATGCTTATAACCGTTGCATGGATGCCCTGCGTGTCTTCCAACCAAATTGCAGCTTGCAGTGCCGGGTAAACAGTCTCTCCAATACCAATTAAAGTTATATCTATTCCTTCTTTAATTATTCTTCCTCTGCCAAATTCAAAATCATTTTCTTCTGATGGCTTTAATAGCGGCATTACTTTTTTTCCAAAACGCAGATAGATGGGTTTGTCCAATGCTGCTGCTTGTTTGATGGCCTGTTCTGTCTCAAAATTATCAGCCGGCGCTACCACTATTAAATTGTTGATGGCCCGCAATACAGCATAGTCATGCAGGCTATGATGAGTGGAACCCAGTGCGCCATAACTCACGCCTGCACTGATTCCTATCAATTTCACTGGGTTGTCGGAATAGGCTACATCATTCTTTATCTGCTCCAAGGCCCTTGCCGTTAAAAAGCAAGCAGGAGACACCGCAAATACCTTTTTGCCAGCAGATGCCAAACCAGCCGCCACACCAACAAGGTTCTGTTCCGCAATGCCGATTTCAACAATTTGTGCGGGAAATTTTTGACCAAAGGGAACCAATTTGCCAGAGCCTCGAGAGTCGCTGGTAACGGCTATGATATTGCGATCAATGGCAGCCAACGTTTGCAACGTCTCACTGAACACATCAAGGTTCGCTTTGTCGGTTGTTTTGTTATCAACGATTGTTTCCACTGATATATGTTTGTCTTTTATAATGAAACTAAAGCGCTATCAAGCTCCTCTACGGCCAAGCTATATTGTTCGGGTGTAGGTACGCCATGGTGCCACTTTAAAATATTTTCCATGTAGCTAATACCTTTGCCCTTGATGGTATGTGCGATTACGATACTTGGTTTGCCTTCCGTAAAAGGTAAGGCATGAAAAGTTTCTTGCAAAGCGTTAAAGTCGTGCCCATCAACGTGGCGTACCGACCAGCCAAAACTTTCGAATTTGGCATCGATGGGGTCTGTATTGCAAACGTCTTTGGTGGCGCCACTAATTTGTAATTTATTGTGGTCGATAATGGCGCAAAGATTGTCTAGCTTGTAGTGGGCTGCGGTTAATGCTGCTTCCCAATTAGAACCTTCGGGCAGTTCGCCATCACCTAAAAGTGTAAAAACGCGGTAATCTTTGTTGTCCATTTTTCCCGCAAGGGCAGTGCCTACAGCCAGCGGCAGACCATGGCCTAAAGCCCCTGTGTTTTGCTCTACACCAAATACTTTTTTTGTGGGATGACCGATATAATGAGATTGGTAACGGCACAATGTTTCCAGGTCGGATGCCGGGAAAAAGCCTTTGTCGGCAAGCACCACGAACAATGCTTCTACGCAGTGACCTTTGCTTTGGATGTAACGGTCACGGTCAGGCGAACGGAAATTGTCCGGGCCAACATTCATCACATCATTATACAATACATTTAATATATCTATGCAAGACAAGCTCCCGCCGGTGTGCCCAGCTTTTGCACCCAAAATATATTTCAGTATATTTTTGCGATAGCCGACCGATTTTACGGCCAATTCTTTTGCATGCATATAAGTAATATTCAATTTTTAAATTAGGAGACAATTTTTATCACAGATGGAATTATAAAGTAGTTATATACCTTATATAATGCAATTTATTTCGTCCTTTCCCTAAGCCTTTTTATAATGAACCTTCGTGTGTATATACTTCCCAGCCCATATAATTGCCCATGGCTTCTTTTAAAATACCGGCTGTTTTAGAGGCGTTCATCACCACATGATGTTCAAAACCATTGCGACAGACATAATTCATAAGGCCTTGTAAATTAGGAATTTGAGATACGGCTCTAGTGCCGAAAGTATTTAGTTCGTCATCTGTAAGCCTGCCCTCGCCCACATATGCTTTAATGATTCCCTTCGGGTCGTCCGTACTTATGCGACCGTATGTAAGCGGCGATGCAGGTGTGCGACCGGCCAAAGCGCCGTAGGTATTTTCTACGCCCACCGTGGTGCCCAAAATAGGAGCGGTGCTGATTTCAATGTCTGGTAAAAACGACTTGGCCCAATTGCCACAGTGAAAGAGCACGCACTTGTTATCGTCATCTGCATAATTATTGTTCCAATCAACCAAGGCGCTTGGAGAACCCGAGGCCAACTGCATGGCATACATGGTCAACGTGCCCGTTACATCTACTTCGCAGGCGCTTGGTAACATGTTCTCGCTCATCATGCTCATGCTCGTGCACACATTACAACCATAGTTTTGTTGTAACGATGTCCAACATTGTATCGCTGTTGCATCCAACGAATGTTCTTCCATAAATGAGGTAAGCGCAACGTCAAGTTTTGCAATCTGTATCAACTTGTCGTTTGGAGTCAGCCCAGTAGGTGTGTAGCCTTTTATCTTTTCGAGCCGCTCTTTTACACTGCCATCGTCAATGGTCAATCTATTGGCGTGCCCCAAAATATGCGACAGATCAATGGTAACCACAGATATACCGTTTCGTTGCAAAATCTTTTCGCTATAACGAACCGTGTTAAAGGCTCCTGGCCTAGCACCGACCGCACCAATACGAACATTTCGTAAACCTTTCACCACCCTACAAGTAGCCACAAAGTTCTGCAGGTCGGTTATAAAGGTCGGGTCTGATGGATGCACTACATGCTTGGTGGTTAAGGTATATTTAATTCCGTATTGATAAAAGTTATTGCAAACAGATATCTTGCCGCACCATGCATCCCGCCTGCGGGCCACATCCATTTTTTGAAGGTCGTCGGGATATGCTTGCACCAATACTGGTACCTCTAGATTGGCCAATTTTAATGTTTCGGCTACTCCTTTTTCATCTCCAAAATTTGGCAATACCACCAGCACGCCCATAATTTCATTTGCAAATTGCCTGAACAGGGCTGCACACTTTTGTGCTTCTTGGAATGTTTCTACGCCGCCAAGCTTCGTGGCGGATTCTTCGAGCATAATGGGCCTGATATTGGTTTTTGCGAATGCCTCTAGCAGGTCGGCCCTGCACTCGCCCACCAATTTGTCAGGAAAAAAATCCCGGTTGCCGATAATAATGCCTAGCGTGATTGGTTCTTTTGTTTTGATTTCCATTTTAGGTAAGTAACAAGCTTTCGATAATATAAAATAAGTATCTGTTAATTGGCAATAATCAACTCTATCTCATGGTTTTGAAAAAGTTCCTTATGTTTTTCTTCAATACCATTATCTGTAATAATATAATCTATTAGTGATAAGGCTCCTAAACTAGCAAAGGCGCTTTTACCTATTTTGGTGGAATCTGCCACGAGGTAAGTAGTGTCGGCAGCGTCTATCATGGCTTTTTTTACCACCAAGTCACTGATGCTTGGGTAGGTGAGGCCCGATTTTAACGATAACCCTGCCGTGGCCAAAAACAATTTTTGAACGTTGAGGCCCTTAAAAAAATCGGCAGCTTTTTGTCCGGTGAGCGAAAGTGTGGGCGGTTTAAATTCACCACCGGTTACAATTACTTCAATCCCAGGTTCCACGCCTAACATCAAGGCAATGTTCAATGCGTTGGTAATAACAGTCAACTCTTTGAAGCCTTTTAGTTTCTTCGCTATTTCAGTCGTTGTGGTGCCAGAGTCCAGAATAATGGTATCACCCTTTTCTATTAATTCCACGCATTTGGACGCTATCAATTCTTTCTTGTCCATGTTCTCTAAGTGTGAAAGAGAAAACGATTGAACTTGATCCTTGATATTTTTTAGGAAGGCACCGCCGTGTTCTTTGGTGATAAGTCCGTCTTTTTCCAGCTTGTCCAAATCCTGTCTAATGGTTACTTCGGTTACCTTAAATATCCTCGCTAGGTCAACCACTTTGGCAGAACCATCTTCTTTTATGAGATCTAATATTTTTTCCCTTCTTTGGTTTGGGATCATCGACAATTATTTAATATGGAACTTTGGTTCTATGGCAAAACGAAAATAAAAGAAAAGATTCGAAAATTATCGAAATAAGGGTAATTTATTTTAGAAGTGGGTAAAGTTGACCGAACCATTGCATGGAAGTGGACATCTTGCTACTGAAAACACCAATTTCATTAAACCGGTTTGCCGCCCAATCCACTTAAAATAAAAAGTTAAAAGATTTTCTTTTTCTTTCGATTATTTTCTTTTCTTTGTGTTTGAAAGGTTGGAAGTTGATTATTGCCTTTGATTGTATTGCTTGTTTTGTTGTTAGCCGTGTAGATAGAATCCATACTTCCTCCTTCTATGAAAAACTGATTTTTCTTTCGATTTTCTTATTGGATGTTTTCAACATTCTTTTTGTAGCGTTCATATTGCTATTGTGATTTATATATTTTAAAATCTTAGGCCGTAAGAAAACTCCTACTAGTCCCGTATTGCCATAATTCGCATCTCAATTACCAACCATAAAAAATTGCTTTATGAAAAGAAAATGCTACTTGCTTAAATGTGCCTTGTTTTCGCAGGTTTTCCTTTTTGGCATAGCCGCAAGCACATCGGCACAAAAAACGGAAACCGTTGTTACCAAACAAATAAAGACCTCTGGCAAGGTTGTAGACGACAAAAATATAGGAGTAGCCAGCGTTACGGTGCAGATTAAAAATGGTGCCGTGGTAGCAGTTACAGACGAAAATGGCCTATTTACCGCCACCGTTCCAGAAGGTTCTGTGTTACTATTTACGTCGCAGGGATTTGGAACAATCGAACAGGTAGTAGCGAATACCGGTTCCATGAACGTTCGTTTGGTTATAGACTCCAAGTTGCTGGACGATGTAGTAGTGGTGGGTTATGGAACGCAAAAGAAACGGGCCGTTACAGGGTCGGTGGTTTCAATCGGATACGACCAGTTCAAAGATCGTTCGTTCAGCAATGTCGCTCAGTCGCTGGAAGGTGCTATTGCCGGCGTTAATATCAGCACTTCGCAAGGGGCACCCGGTTTTGGCCCCACCATCAAAATTAGAGGTACGAGTTCTATTACGGCCGGTACCACACCGCTTTTTGTGGTAGATGGGATGGCGTTGGAAAACTTTGACCTCAACCTTATCAATCCGCAGGACATACAATCTGTGGAGATATTAAAAGACGCCGCTTCTTCTGCTATCTATGGATCAAGGGGAGCGAACGGAGTTATTTTGGTCACTACTAAGTTGGGCAAATCTGGGAAACCACAGGTAGGGCTTACCTATGAGTATGGCATCTCTAAAGTGAACCGAAAAGTGGATATGATGGATGCACAAGAATGGATAAAATATTATATAGATGCCCGAAATAATGCATGGGTGCTGCTTGATCCTGTAAATAACAAAGCCAGCGATGACAACACCAAGCGTTCGCTGGTTTCCGGTGCAAAAAATTATATGATTCCGCCAGATTTTCTTTCCAATCCAGCACAGTTTGGCAAGGGTACAGACTGGCAAGATGTGATATTCCACACCGCACCATCGAACAACGTGCAAGTATCGTTGAGCGGTGGAACAGACAAAACTAGTTATCTGTTCTCGGCGGGTTATCTATCTCAAGAAGCGGTTGTAATCAAGAACTTTTATAGAAGATTATCGTTGCGTACAAATGTTCGCCAAAAGATATCCGAGCACGTAACAGCTGGGCTAAACCTTGCGTTCACGGGCTCTTACGATCGTACGGATGGTACATCTGGCAAGAGCGACGTCATCAGTTTGGGCATACAAAGCGATCCTATTTTTCCAGAATATAATGAAAATGGCAACCTCGGTTTTCTCGATCCAAACTCTACTTGGAAGCGCTTTCAAACCTACGGTGTACAGCTTTGGAACCCGCACTCACTCATTGATTATGCTGATAAATTAAATAAGAATTACAACACATTAGCAAATGCTTATCTCGAAATAAAACCTATTAAAGACCTTACGTTAAGGGGAAGCATGAGCGGTAACCTCACCAATAATAATTATAATTTTTATTGGGTCACCAACCAGGGTTATGGCTACTCTAGCACTTTGCCGGGACAAGGAACGGCCCGCAATCTATCGTCTTTCAATTGGCAGGCAGAAGGAACCGCTGCATACGATAAAACGATTGGCGATCACAAGTTTGGCCTCATTGCAGGGTACGCTTCGCAGAAACAACGGTATGATTCCAGCACGCTCAATGGCTTGGATTTTCCCAATGATCTGGTACGCACCATTAACGCTGCAGGTACCGTAATTAAACCAGCAACAGGAAATGGCGCTGGCGAATGGTCGCTGCTTTCTATCTTGGGACGTGTTACCTACGCCTACAAAAACCGTTATTTTCTAAATGGAACCATCCGCAGAGATGGCAGTTCAAGGTTTGGACCTAATTCCAAATGGGGCACTTTCCCGTCGGTATCTGGTGCTTGGTTGGTGTCAGATGAAAGTTTTTTGAAAAACTCCAAGGCCATCAACAATCTAAAACTTCGCTTGAGTTATGGACAAACAGGTAATAATCAAATTCCTAACTATGGCTCGGTTTCGTTGTTGGGCACTTCTAGGTATGTAAATGGTACCAACGTAGTAAATGGTTTGCGGACTATCAGTATCGCCAATCCAAACCTTAAATGGGAAAAGACGGATCAATACAATGTGGGCATCGACATGTCGTTCTTTAACAACCGTTTTACGCTTACAGCGGATGCGTACAGGTCTGTAACCAAGGATATGTTGCTGAACGTTCCGGTGCCATCCTACACAGGTTTCACCACACAGTTGACCAATATCGGAAGCATGGAAAACAAGGGCATAGAACTTACACTTTCGGGCAAGATCATCAACACAAAATCATTCCGTTGGTCGGCCGATCTCAACTACTCGTTGAACCGGAACAAGGTGCTGAAACTGGGGCCTAACAATGCACCGATCGAGATAGATGAATGGGGTTATTTCGTGACCGAAGTGGGTCAGCCGATAGCCAATTATAAAGGTTACATTTTTGACGGCATCTACCAGAATCAAGCACAGGTAAGCGGTTCCGTGTCTTATGCTGGTGCAGCACCCGGCGATCCAATTATCAGAGATGTAAATGGCGATAAAAAAATAGATGTAAACGATCGCACTATTTTGGGTAATGCTCAGCCAGATTTTACAGCAGGCTTAACCAATACATTTTCTTACAAAGGATTAGAGTTTTCTTTCATGTTACAAGGCATTTTTGGTAACGAAATCTGGAACCAACAAACAAGGTTCAGCAAGTTTTGGAACGATAGCCGTAACTCTTATGGATCCGTTACCAACTACTGGAAATCGGAACAGGATCCTGGCGATGGCAAGACCTTTAAGCCGTATGCTACCTATCCCGCAACAGCGCTCGGAAAAGCTGCTTACATCCAAGGCTATTCTAATTATTGGATGGAAGATGGAACTTTTGTCCGCATCAAAAACCTGCGGTTAGCGTATTCATTGCCTGCCAGTTGGCTGCGCCGTGTTTCCATCAAAAATGCCCGCATTTATGTTAATGCAGAAAATGTATATGTCTTTAGTAAATACGTCGGTTTCGATCCACAGAACAGTACATATTCAGTGGGGACATCCTCTAACCCTGGTGCAAATGGCGGTGCTAGTACCACTCCTCCAGGGCTAATGTTGGGTGCGGATTATGGCTCTTACCCCATTCCATTTGTGTTGACGTTCGGTGCAAAAATTGATTTTTGATTCTTTTAAAAACTTAATAAATGAAAACCTTTCATATAAAAAATATATTGCTTGTAGGCTTCGCAAGTGTAACTTTCTTGTCTTGTAAAAAGTCGTTCCTCGAACTGGCGCCCATCTCCAATGCCAATGTCAATGCGGTTTTCAAGACAAGGGCCGATTTTGAACTCGCTGTTAACTCGGCTTACTCAACTTTGTACACGGTATATGGGCCTAAGGGCGCTATGTCGTTCACAGGTGAGTTGATGTCCGACAATGCCACCGTTTCCACTTTGGCCATCTCTGGCGCTTTTACCATTGTAGACCAACAAGCTTTTCGTGATTATTCCATCGCTACTACCAATTCTGGCGTCTATCAGTTTTGGGTGGATTTATACACGTCCATGTACCAGATCAACATCGTGCTAGATAAGATTGTGCCGGCCGCTTTGGACGATACATATAAAAAACAGGTAATGGGAGAAATGAAATTTTTGCGGGCACTTTACTATTTCAATTTGGTACAATTATATGGAGATGTGCCATTGGTAACCGCCCCAATTGTTGGCGAAGAAGCTTATGCCATGAAGCGTTCGCCGAAGGCTGATGTTTTTAATTTGATAGTAAATGACCTAAAAACTGCTGCCGCTGACTTGAGTGAACCGGGCAGTGAGCTGGGAGTTGGTAGAGCGAATAAAGGAGCGGCCAAAACCTTGCTCGGAAAAGTATATTTAACCATGGGTGATAAGGCATCCGCAACAACCGTACTCAAAGATGTTTATAATACATATGGTGG
>Ga0247739_10000574_pt1 | contig 12944 bp, 11 predicted proteins | sample UWRJL058202B2_FD_180943 | JGI IMG/M metagenome (GOLD analysis project Ga0247739, IMG submission 180943) | Plant litter microbial communities from Arlington Agricultural Research Station in Wisconsin, United States - UWRJ-L058-202B-2 | ecosystem: Environmental > Terrestrial > Plant litter >...
CAGGAAAGCGATGATGAAGGTGGGCGTCGCCGAATAGTGAATGTCGCTGTGCAGCAGCTTCTCACCGTAGAGCCGCTCCCGCCGATCGTTCAGTCCGCGACCGAAATGCATGTGGGAGACGATGCCCATGATCAACAGCAGAACGCCGAGCGACACCAGCGCCAGACCCAGGTTGCGCGGCGCTGAGCTGATGCTCGGGACGGCGCCGCTTTTCTGCAGCTGCCGAAACGCCTCGAAGATGGTGAAGCCGAAGCTGATCAGCGACAGCGACGTCCGCACGATCGACATCAGGGTCCGATCCGCGCTCATCCGCGTCCTCTCGAACGACAGGCTGGTGCGGTTGGACGACAGCTCCACCGAGGGCGAGCCGGCGATGAACTGGCTGTCGTCTACGGGTTTGTCGGACATGGAGGCCTCGCGGGTTGAGCGGTTGACGCCCCGCTATCCAACCCTCCGCACCCTGCCTTGACGATCAGGTCTTTTGCCCAGTTCGCTTGCGTCCACGAAGGCGCCGCGCCGGGTTTGACCCGATCCCCGCCGCATCGAAAAACGGGTGTCCTTCGTCTTCAGGAGGTGAAGAGATGGAATCCGTGTTCAAGGAGGTCGCAAGCTACGTCTCGCTGCTTTGCGAATTTTTCGCGGTCCTCTGCGTGGCGGTGGGCGCCCTCAAGGCCGCGCTCATGTGTCTGCGGCCCCTGCTCAGCGACAGCCCCGGCGGCGCCTACAAGCCGGCCTGGATCGCATTGGCCGCCTGGCTCATGCTCGCGCTGGAGTTCGCACTGGCGGCCGACATCGCCGACACCGCCATCGCGCCCAACTGGACGGAGATCGGTCAGCTCGCCGCCATCGCCGCCATTCGCACCGTGCTCAACTTCTTCCTGGCCCGCGATATCGAGACCCTGGCCGAGCCCGCGAGATCCGAAACCGTCGCCCCCGCCGCGTAAGGCTGATCCCGGCGCTGCATGAAGCCGGCCCGCACCGAAAGGCGCGGGCCGTGCGGCGTTTCGGATCGTCGCGCCTTCGCGATGGGGCCAGAAAGAAAACGACCCCGCGTCGGAGAACGCGGGGCCGAGTGCGCCCGGGAGTTGGGGCGTTCCGGGACCCGACGTCATCCGGCGGTTGGGGGGCTACCGGGCTGTCGGGCAAGCTCAGAAGACACCCGATTGCCCCCCGAACCCATCCGGTCGAACCCTGATATTCCGCGCCGCGAACCCCGAGAATTCCTGATCGCCGCCGCGACCCAAACCACGCTGTGGACCAGTCCCCGGACTTTCAGTCCGGTCAGGGTTTGTGCCGATAGGCCCCCGGTCGGCTGGCGATAACATCGATGTTTCCAGACCGGGAGGATCCGATGCGACTGATTTGGCTGCCTGTTCTTCTTGCCGCGGCCGTCGCTCCCGGCGCGGCTCTGGCCCAGACCAAGACGGCCCAGTTCGCGGTCCGGGCCCAGGTGGTGGCGGATTGCCAGGTGACCGCCCAGGATCTCAACTTCGGCGTCTACAGCTCCGCGGCCGCCTCCACGGCGACGACGATCGTAACCGTGCGCTGTACGCCCGGATCGGCCGCGACGGTGAGCCTGGACGGGGGCGGCTCCGGCAATCCACAGGCCCGGCGCATGAGCGGCCCGGCGAACCTCAACTATCAGGTCTTCCGCGATGCGGCCCTGCAGGACCCGATCAATACCGCAGGCGCAGCCTGGCAACTCTCCGGGCAGGAAAACACCGGCCAGACGGTGACCTATTCCGTCTACGGCCAGGTCCCGACGGGACAGGTCGTACCGGCCGGCAACTATGTCGACATGGTCCGGGTGACCGTTCAGTTCTAGGAGCTCCCATGACACGTGCCTTGATCATCGGAGCGCTGGCGGCGCTTCTGGGGGCGCCCGCCCTTGCGGACTCGATCCAGATCGGGCCGACGCGCGTCCAGATGGTCGGCTCAGAGCGGACCACGACACTGACCATCCGCAATTCCAACGACACCCCTGCCAACATCCAGGTCAGGGCGATGGACTGGAGCCAGGCGGACGGAACCGATCAATACGCCCCCTCCTCCGTCCTGCTCGCGAGCCCGCCGCAGGTTTCGTTGGCGCCGGGAGAGTCCCAGGTGATCCGGCTGGTGATCGAGAACCTCCCGGCGGCCAACCGTGAGCGCGCCTTCCGGCTGGTGATCGACCAGGTCCCGGGCGACCAGTCGCCGACCGGCGCGGGCGTGCGCACCGCGGTGCGCGCCCTGGTGCCCGTCTTCGTCACCACCGCCATCACCGACCGGCCGAGGCTCCAGTGGACCGCTGCGCGAAGCGGAACCACGGTAACACTGACCGCGAGCAATGACGGCGCCGCGCATGAGCGACTGGTCGGCGCAGCCCTGAGCGCCGGCGGCCAACCGGTCGGCGGCCCCATCGAGGGCTATGTGCTGGCCGGGGAAAAGCGGGTCTGGACGGTCCAGGGCGTGCCCGACGCGACGCAATCGCTGACGATCGCGGGCGAAGGCGAGTTCGGCGAGGTCCGCGCCGATGTTCCGCTCGCGCCATGAGACGGTCCTGCTTTCGATCCTGCTGACGACCATGGCCGCGGCGTCGGCCGCCCGGGCGCAGCAGCCCGATCCGCCGCCGCCCGTGCCGCTCGCCCACGAAGACGCACCGGCGATCTATCTGCTGGATGTCAGCGTCAACCACTGGTCGCTGGGGCTCGTCGCCCGCTTCGTGATGGACGAGGGACGGCTGCGCATTCCCGCCGAGCAGTTCGACGGGCTCGGCTTCGTGCTCGACCCGAACATGGCCACGGCGATCCAGGGCGAACGCTGGATCTGGCTCGATCAGGTCGCGGGGCTCAGCTGGACCACCGACGAGCACGCACAGACCATCGACTTCACCGCTCCTCCCCGTCTTCTCAAGACTACCGAACTGAGCGTGTCGCCTGGCATCCAGCGGATCGAGGCGCGCGCGGACTGGGGGGCGATGCTGGCCTGGGACGTCTTCGGCCAATGGTCCCCGCGTCAGGACGATCCGCTGTTCGCCCGCAACGTCTCGGTCAACCTCGACGCGCGAGTGTTCTCGCCCCTCTTCACGGCCTCCAGCCAAGGCGTGATCTACGGCGGCCCGCAACAGGACACGCAGTTCGTACGACTGGAAAGCCGGATCGATTTCGACGACCCCGAACACAGCCGCCGTCTGCGGCTGGGAGATTCCTTCACGGTTGGACCAAGCTGGTCCCGAACCCTGCGTTTCGGGGGTGTCCAGTGGGGGCGGGATTTCGGCCTGAGACCCGATCTCATCACCTCCCCCGTGCCGACGCTGACGCAGGACGTTTCCGTTCCCTCGACGGTCGATGTCTTTGTGAATGGCGTCCAGCGCTATTCGAACGCGGTGACGCCCGGCCCCTTGTTGTTGAGCGATCTGCCGGTGGTGACGGGCTCCAACGCGATCCGGGCGGTCATCACCGAACGTTCCGGGCGTCGGATCGAGGTCGACCTGCCCTTCTACGCCAGCAACGGCCTGCTGGCGAAGGGCATGACCGACTACTCGCTCGCGGCTGGCTTCCCACGCGATAATTACAACGTGACGAGCAATGACTACGGCCCTTTCTTCACCTCGGGCAGTGGAGCGTATGCGGTGAGCGACGCGGTCACGTTGCGCGGCTTCGCCTCGGGATCGCGCGGCTATTGGGGCGGGGGCATTGGGGCGACAACCGCTATGGGCGGCCTCCTGGTACTCGACGGCGCACTGCTCGCCAGCCGGGCGGCGGGTGAAGACGGGTTCGCCTACTACGTCGCGGCATCGCGCATGACCGGACGCCTCAACGCCTCGGCCACCTATATTCGCAACTATGGCTACGTCGATCTTCCCGGCTGGTTTGGCTATTCCGTGAGCCGCGAACGGGCGACCGGATCGTTAGGCTACAATTTCGGCGCCTTCGGCCAGGTCAACCTCGTCTATGCGCGAGAGCTCACCGAGAACAGCAACCTCACCAGCGTCGTCTCCGGGACCTACGGCGTGAACATCGGGAATCGCCATCGCTTCCGGCTTTCCGCCTCAGCCTATACCGACACCGCCACGGGAGCCTGGGGCGCGCTCCTTTCCCTGACCATCCCCCTGGGCCAGAACGCGCAGGGCTTCGCCCAGCAGGGCTGGCGCGACGGTCGGCCCGACGGCGAGGTCCAGATGCAGGGCCAGCATTTCGATAATCGGCTCGACTGGCAGTTCCAGGCCGCCGCCGATGATGACCACAACGCCTCCCTCTCCGCCGATGCGACCTGGCACGGCGCCCGGGCCGAACTGTTCGCAAGGGCGGTCCGCTTCGACGACTCGACCGGAGTTCAGGCGGAGATCGCCCAGTCGCTGGTGTTGATGGACGGTCAGGCTTTCCTGGCCGGGCGGATCGATGACGGATTCACGGTGGTGGATACGGGATCGCAAGGAATCCGCGTCGCGCTTGAGAACCGACCGGTCGGACGGACCAACGGATCGGGGCGATTGCTTGTCACCGACCTCCAGTCCTGGCTTCCGAACGCGATTTCGCTGGATGCGACAGACCTGCCGATCGACGCCGCTCTTGCCGACAACACCCGGCTCGTCGCGCCCCGTGGCGCCGCCGGTGTGGTGACCCGCTTCGAGGTGAGCCGCGCGCGATCGGCGATCGTCGTGCTCGCCTCCCCTGACGGCAGCGCACCGCCCGCCGGAGCCAGCGTGCGGCTGGCGGGGCAGGACTTCGAGGCGCCGCTGGGATACGGCGGGGAGATCTACGTCCGTGGACTGACGCTCGGCGAAAACCGGCTCGACATCCTCTGGCGCGACGGTGGCTGCACCGCCCGCTTCACCGTCGTGGAGACGGAAAGCGCATTGCCCCGGATCGGACCCTATACATGCGTGCCCTGACAGCCTTGCCCGTACTGCTGATGCTGCTGATGCTGCTGACGGCGGACCCGGCGGCGGCCCAGACGGCGGTCTGCCGGATCACGGTAACCGGTCTTGCCTTCGCGCCCTATCGCAGCCTGAACGCCAGCCCCACCACCAATATCGGGCGGCTCGACGTCTTCTGCCTCCCCGGCGTGGGCAGCGCGGCCCCCCCCGTGGTCACCCTGAGCGCGGGCGGTTCGGGAAACTATATCGACCGGACCATGACGTCAGGAACATCGGAACTGCACTACAACCTCTATGCCGACCCGAACCGGCGTCTGGTGCTGGGCGACGGCACGGCGGGAACGGTCAGCTTTCCGTCCCCCCGGACACGCGCCATCGGCCGCGCGACCTGGCCGATCTTCGGCGTGATCCCGCCGGGTCAGCGTGTGTCCGCGGGCAATTATTCCGACACGCTCTTGATCCAGGTCGAGTTCTAGGTTTGGTCGGGAGAGATGATTTCGATCCTTCTCCTCGCCCTGATCCAGACCGCGCACACCGCGCCGCCCGCCCACAGCGTGCCGATGATGGTGCGAGTGCGCGTCGAACAGACCTGCGTCCTGTCGACGTCCGGCGCCGCCTGCAGTGGTTCGCGCGACGCTCCTCCCCGGCTCGTGCGTGAAGCGGGGCGTGTGACCTACAGCTTCTGACAATCCTCTGCCCGAGTCGGGGGTCAGCCCCCCGAAACCAGGATCGCCCGCGCCTTGCCGGAAAGCCGGCGTCGCCGCGGCGGCGCGTTCGGCGTCACAGGCGTTGAACGCCCATCGGCGGGCGCTTCGGGGGCGACGACGAGTCGGGAAATGAGAGCCGAGCCGCCGTGGGTGAAGAGGGTGACACGCATGGGGGAACCTCGAAGGATTGCCCCTCCTGATGCGGCTGCACGTCTTCCAAGCCAATCGAGATCGGCTCACGATCTATGTAGTTCCGCTAAATCGGCCCGCCACCGCCGGTCCAGGCCGCGATGCAGAACGTCTTATCTGCCCTGCAGATTTTCTGGCTCGATTTCGATGCCCGGAATGGGTCATAGGTCCGGCGCTCCTTCTCGGAGCGTTTCCTCCCTCTGAACTTCAGGCCGCGTCGCAGGACGCGGCCTTTTTTCGGTCCGCGGCTTCCCCGATCGCCGCCAAACACCGATGCGGCGCGGGATTTAGCGTTTCTGCCCCGGCCCTCAGGACTTCTGATGACGCCGCTTCAGCGCTTCAGGCTATGAAGGCCTCGTTCCCCGGAACGCTTAATCTCGCACTCAAGGCCGCGTCGTATCCCCGGCGCGGCCTTTTTGCCGGAAACGAGACGTGAGAGTTTTTCACGCCGAACAGGCGCATCGCGGTTAGACCGCTGACATTGACGGGTTCTCTTACGCCTAGAGTATTTCTATAAGACTCGGCCCGAAACCCGAGTCGTCGCCCATGTCCGCCGCCACCGTTCTCGACCTGATCGGCGACACGCCCCTGATCCGGCTGCGGGCGGCGTCCGAGGCGACCGGCTGCGAGATTTTCGGCAAGGCGGAGTTTCTGAACGCCGGCCAGTCGATCAAGGACCGCACGGCCCTGGGCCTCGTCCAGGACGCCCGCGCCAAGGGTCTGCTACGGCCCGGCGGAACAATCGTGGAAGGCACGGCGGGCAACACCGGCATCGGCCTGGCCCTGGTCGGCGCCGCTCTCGGGCACCCAGTGGTCATCGTCATGCCACGCAGCCAGACGGCGGAAAAGAAGCAGGCGGTGCGGATGCACGGCGCCAGGCTGGTCGAGGTCGATCCCGCCCCCTTCGCCAGCCCGAACCATTTCGTCCACTTCTCGCGCCGTCTGGCGGAGGACCTGAACGCCAGCGAGCCGAACGGCGCCTGGTACGCCGACCAGTTCGACAATCCCGCCAACCGCCGCACCCACTATGAAACCACCGGCCGCGAGATCTGGGAGCAGACGGACGGCAAGGTCGTTGGCTTCGTCTGCGCGGCCGGGACCGGCGGCACCCTGGCCGGGGTGTCGCAATATCTGCGCGAGCGGAACCCCGACATCGCCATCGGCCTCGCAGACCCACCGGGCGCGGCCCTCTACAGCTGGTTCACCGAGGGCGTGCTGAAATCCGAAGGCAGTTCGGTGACCGAGGGCATCGGCGTGAACCGCATCACCGGGAACCTCGAAGGCGTCACCGTCGATCACGCCTGGCGGATCGAGGACGCCGAGGCGTTGGCCCTGCTGTTCGATCTGATCGTGCACGAGGGCCTGACGCTGGGCCCGTCCAGCGGCGTCAACATCGCGGGCGCCATCCGGCTCGGAAAGGCGCTCGGCCCCGGCAAGACCGTCGTGACCGTCCTGTGCGATCCGGGTCAGCGCTATGCCGGCAAGATCTACAATCCGGCCTTCCTGCGCTCGAAGAATCTGGCCGTGCCGGACTGGCTGGAGGGGCTGTGACCGACGCCGACATCACCCCGGGACGCAAGCTCCCGCCGCTGAATGCGCTGAAGGCCTTCGAGGCCTGCGCGCGGCATCTCAGCGTGTCGCTGGCCGCGCGCGAGCTGGGCGTGACGCCCGGCGCCGTCAGCCAGCAAATCCGCGTGCTCGAGGACCATGCCGGTGGCCCGTTGTTCAAGCGCGATTCCGGCGTCACGGCCCTGACCACGCTCGGCGCGACGCTGCAGCCGGTGCTGCGCGAAGCGTTCGAACACCTGAAGCGGGCGGCCGACATCGTCTATGGCGCGGGCGTGCGGCAGTCGCTGACGGTCAGCGTGCCGCCGTCCTTCGCCAACCGCTGGCTGGTGCCCCGTCTCGCCCGCTTCTCCGCCGACCATCCCGAGATCGAGGTCTGGGTCTCCGCCGACATGCAGCTGGCGGATGTGGCGGGCGGCCGGGCCGACGTCGCCGTGCGTTACGGCCATGGCGACTATCCGGGCGTGCGCACCGAGACCCTGCTCGACGGCGGCGTCCTGCCGGTCTGCAGTCCCGAGCTTCTGAAGGGCGAACATCCGCTGCACCGGCCCGCCGATCTGGCGCACCACACCCTGATCCACGTCAGCCCCAGCCCGATGGAAGAGCCCCGGCCCGACTGGTCGAGCTGGCTGTGCTCCCGCAAGCTGGACGCCGTCGACGCGACCGTCGGGCCCCGGTTCGACCAGACCGCCTTCGCCATCGAGGACGCCGCCCGCGGCCGGGGCGTGGCCCTAGCGCCTCGGGCCTTCGTGACCGAGGATCTCGCCGCCGGGCGGCTGATCATTCCGTTCGCGGACGGCTATCTGCCGACGGACATGGCCTATCGGGTGGTCACCCGCCGCTCCCACGTCCGGCCCGAGGCTCAGGTCTTCGTCGCCTGGTTACGGGAAGAGGCGCGCGAGGGCGCGGTCGTCGCCGACGAACTCTGAACCGCCTCGCGGCGTTTTAGATTCTCTGTCGCCGAGCTCAGATATTCTGGACCTCACCTGCGTTGACCCGAACCGGCCCGACCGCAATATCGGCAGGTTCATCGAGACCGGCTATCGCTTCCGAAGCGGCTTCGACGACAGGGATGAAGACGATGCGAGCCGCCACCGCCAGAGCTTACGACCGCCGGCCGGGACCGCGCGCGCCCTGTCGACTCTGACCTCGTTTCCCACGACCTGACCGGCCGCCGCCGGTTCTTCTCCCTCCCCCAATAAAGCGCCATCCCCGCCGGGCTCGTCCCGCGCGAGAGGCTGGCCTGCGCTCTCACGCCAAGGACTGTCATGACCCACGCCCTCTCCCGTTCCGCCCGTCGCCGGCTGTTCGCCGCCGTCTCGACCGGCGCCCTCCTCATCGCCGGGGCAGCCGCCGCCCAGACCGCCGCGCCCGCCAACGATCCCGACTCCGCCGCCGTCGAGGACGTCGTCGTCACCGGCACCCGCGTGCCCAACCGCTCGCGTCTGGACACCCTCGCTCCGGTCGATGTCGTCACCGCCCAGACCCTGCAGAACCGGGGCACCACGGAGTTCGCCGCCGCCCTCGCCCAGGCCATTCCGTCGCTGACCTTCCAGCGTCCGGCGGTCGTGGACGGCACCGACTCCATCCGCCCGGCGACCCTCCGCGGCCTGTCGCCCGACCAGACCCTGGTGTTGGTCAACGGCACGCGCCGCCACGCCTCGGCCCTGGTCAACGTCAACGGCTCGGTCGGACGCGGTTCGGCCGCCGTCGACCTGAACACCATCCCGACCGTGGCGCTCGACCGCGTCGAGGTGCTGCGCGACGGCGCCTCGGCCCAGTACGGTTCGGACGCCATCGCCGGGGTCGTGAACCTGCGTCTGCGTGAGGCTTCGTCCGGCGGCGGCGCCAATGTCACCTACGGCCAGTATGTCACCAGCGTCGACACTGCCCGGGGCTCGCGCGACGAGACCGACGGCCAGACCGTCACCGCTTCCGCCTGGCAGGGCTTCGCCCTCGGCTCGGACGGCTTCCTGACCCTGTCGGGCGAGTATCTGCAGCGCGATCAGACCAACCGTTCGGACCTCGACCCGCGCGTGACGCCGAACCGGGTGACCGCTCGCGTCGGCGATCCGGAGGTCAATCAGTGGACCGTCTTCGCCAACGCCGGAAAGCCGCTGGTCGCGGGCTGGGAAGCCTATGGCTGGGCCGGCTATCAGCAGCGCGAGAGCGAGAGCGCGGCCTTCCCTCGCCTGGCCGACAACGTCAACAACGTCGTCTCCATCTATCCGAACGGCTTCCTGCCGCTGATCAATGTAACGTCGAAAGATCTGTCGGTCGCCGGCGGCCTGCGCGGCCAGATCGGGGGCTGGGACGCGGATTTCAACCTGGTCTACGGCCGCAACGCGCTCGACTTCCGCACCGAGAATACGCTGAACGCCACCTATGGCTCGGCCTCCCCGACCAGCTTCGACGACGGCAGCCTGATCTATGACCAGCTCGTCTTCGGCGCCGACTTCAATCGCCAGTTCGAGGTCGGTCTCAGCCGCCCGCTGAACCTCGCATTTGGTCTGGAAGCACGCCGGGAAGGCTATGAAATTCAGGCGGGCGAACCGGCCAGCTACAACCGCGGCCCATTGGGCGCCAACACCGCCCTCGCCGGCGGCGGCCAGGGTTTCGTCGGCTTCCAGCCGTCCAACGTCGTCGACGAGAACCGCGATGCGGTCGGCGTCTATGCCGATATCGAAATCCCCCTGACCGAGAAGCTGACCGTCGAGGGCGCCGTCCGCTTCGAGGACTATTCCGACTTCGGCGACAGCCAGACCGGCAAGCTCTCGGCCCGCTATGACTTCAGCCCGAACTTCGCCCTGCGCGGTTCGGTCTCGACAGGCTTTCGCGCCCCGTCGCTGCAGCAGAGCTACTTCACCTCGACCTCCTCGGTGATCCAGAATGGCGCGGTCGTCGAGACCGGGACCTTCCCTTCGACCAGCACGGTCGCCACGCTTCTCGGCGGCCGTCCGCTCAAGGCCGAGACCTCGACCAACTATTCGCTGGGAACGGTCATCCGGGTCGGCGGCTTCGACCTGACGGTCGATGCCTATCAGATCGACATCGAGAATCAGATCGTACTGTCGGAACTGATCAATCGCAGCTTCTCGAGCCAGGTCGCGGCCCTGCTGGACCCGCTCGGCATCCAGGCCGCCCGCTTCTTCCTGAACGGCGTGGAGACGACGACCAAGGGCGTGGACGTGGTCGGCCACTATCGCTGGCGCACCGAGACGGCCGGCGCGTTCGACTTCACCGTCGCGGCCAACTTCAACGATGTGGAGGTGACCAAGGTCCCGACCTCCTCCTCGGTGCTCAACCCCGTCCCGACCCTGTTCGCGCGCAGCCGGATCGAGACCATCCAGCAGGGCACGCCGGACACCAAGGTCACGGCCTCGGCGGACTGGACCTCGGGCCGTCTCGGCGGGACCCTGCGCGCCACCTACTACGGCGACGTCGTGCAGCCCGGCACGACCGCGGCCGCCGACTATTCGACCGGCGCCAAGACCGTCGTCGATCTGGAAGGCCGGTTCCAGCTGACCGACCGGGTCGGACTGGCGGTCGGGGTAGACAACCTGCTCGACGAATACCCCGACGCGGTCCCTGCGACGCTGAACTCCAACGGCGTCCTAGGCTTCCCCTACTACTCGCCCTTCGGCTTCAACGGCCGCTACGGCTACGCCCGCGTCAGCCTGAAGTGGTGATGAGCCGGGCCGGTCGTTCTCGCGAGAGGACGATCGGCCCGTTTTCCTCCAGCGGACACTCCCGGACCCCGACATGACAGACGCACGCACCGACCTCCCGACCGGCCCCGACGAAGACCAGAAGTGGGCCGACCTGCTCTCGCCCGGACGGCGTCGGCTCCTGATCGGTTCGGGCCTGGCCGCGGCGGGCGCGCTGGCGGCGGCCCCAGCCTCGGCCCAGACGGCGCCCGCCCCCGCGCCGACGGCGCCGCCCCATCCTGCAGGCCAGAGTCCCTGGGGCTATGAGACGTTCAAAGAGCCGGCGACCCGTCCCGTCAGTGTCCGGCCCGGCGAGCAGACCCTGCCGACCGCGCCGCGCCCCTACACCGACATCCGGAGCTATCACGCCCACATCTATTTCGATGAGGACAGCTACCAGAAGGCCGCCCTGCTTCGGCAGTGGGCCATCGAGCGCTTCCCAATCGAGCTGGGCAACTGGAACCTGCAGCCGCGCGGGCCGCATGTGACGCCGTCGTTCTACTTCGGCTTCACCAATGACCTGCTGCCGGTGATCGTGCCCTGGCTGCAGCTCAACAGCCTCGGCCTGACCATCCTGCTGCATCCGAACACCAACGATCCGAGGGCGGACCATCTGCACTATGCGCTCTGGGTCAATCGCGCCCAGCCCGTGAACGGCTATGGCCTGCCTTCCCACGTCAGCGACGCGGAGATCGAGGTCATCTATCCGAACGTCGCCCCGACCCTGCGTCTGGAGACGGGGCCGGGAACGCCCCAGCCGCCCGCCTCGCGTCCGGCCCAGATCCGGGGGCACTGAGCCTCTCCGCCCGGTCGCGCGTTCCTCGTCTCGCGGCTGGTCAAATCCCCGCACTGGCCTATATCCGGCCTGACGTTTCGCCTTCCCGACCGGACAGACCTTGCCCCACTCCTCCCGCCTTGCGACCCGTTCGACATGATCCGGCTTGAACAGGTGACCAAGCGCTATCGCAGCGCGGCGGGCGAGCGGGTGGCGCTGGACGCCGTCAGCCTGAGCGTGGGCGAGGGTCAGGTCTATGGCGTCGTCGGCCGCTCGGGCGCCGGCAAGTCCACCCTGATCCGCACCCTCAACCGGCTGGAGACGCCGGACGCCGGCCGCATCTTCGTCGGAGAAGACGAAATCACCGCCCTCAAGCCCGCCCAGCTTCGCGTCGCGCGGCGCCGGATCGGCATGATCTTCCAGCATTTCAACCTGCTGAACGCCCGCACCATCGCCCAGAACGTCGCCTTCCCGCTGGAGCTGGAGGGCCGTTCGCGCGCCGAGATCGACCGCCGCGTCGCCGACCTGCTGGATCGGCTCGGTCTGGCCGAGCACGCGCGCAAATATCCGGCCCAGCTGTCCGGCGGCCAGAAGCAGCGCGTCGGCATCGCCCGCGCCCTGGCCTGCGAACCGCGCGTCCTGCTGTGCGACGAGGCCACCAGCGCGCTCGACCCTGAGACCACCGACGAAATCCTGACCCTGCTGGACGGACTGAACCGCGAACTGAGCCTGACCATCGTCCTGATCACCCACCAGATGGAGGTGGTCCGCCGCGTCTGCGACCGCGTCGCCGTGCTGCAGGACGGGCGGCTGGTCGAGGAAGGCGCGACCGCCGATGTCTTCCTGCATCCGAAGGCCGCCGCCACCCGCGCCATGCTGGCCGAGGGCGAAGGCGGCGAGACCTTCGACGCCTCGATCGTCCCGGCCGGCGGACGGCTGGCCAAACTGACCTTCCGCGGTCCCGCCACCTATGAGCCCGAGCTCAGCCGCGTCGCCCGCTCGGCCGGCGTCGACTATTCGATCCTCTCGGGGCGGATCAGCCGTATCCGGGGCGAGCCCTATGGCCAGATGGTCGTGGCCTTCACCGGCGGCGACGCCGAGGCCGCGATCGCGCAACTGACGACACGCGGCGTCGTGGTGGA
>Ga0247739_10000575_pt1 | contig 12933 bp, 14 predicted proteins | sample UWRJL058202B2_FD_180943 | JGI IMG/M metagenome (GOLD analysis project Ga0247739, IMG submission 180943) | Plant litter microbial communities from Arlington Agricultural Research Station in Wisconsin, United States - UWRJ-L058-202B-2 | ecosystem: Environmental > Terrestrial > Plant litter >...
ATGCAGTGTATGGTATAGCGTATGCAGTTGACTGCTACATGCTCGCGTGTTTCGGGGAGTAACCCCATCCTCAGGCAGCTTCATTTGAGAAAAAACGAACATTTATCACTAACTATGGATAGATTCTAACCTCCGATTCTCCAAGGGATTTCTATCTCTACGATAGCTCAATTTGTACTATAATCGAGGATCTTCATATCAGAGTCCTCCAATTCCTCAATTCTGCGCTCAGTCTCAGTGGCCTTGTCCGCCAAGATCTGAGGGTTGAATTCTTCTTTGCGAGTCCTCTTGAAACTCAAAACCTTGGTCTTGACTGCTTCCTTGCTGTAGCAGTCATACCACATGTGGTTGCTCTTTCCACATTTCAGACAGCTACTTGCTGTCATCGTATCCTTCAAGATATCGGCAGGAATCCCAGCCAGCTCGACACTCTTGTCCTTCCAATCCGTGTCGCCCTCTCTTTTCCTCTTCTTTTCTTGCTTACCATTCTGCTTTCCAGCCTTATTTTCCTCAGGCTTTCTGCTTGAGGGTCCTGGCCTATCATCGGCCCTTCCTTTCCTCTTATCCAACCGGCGGGACTACTCATACCTTTCAAGACTACGGCCAAATCCCGAACCAACCTGATCTGCTCGTCTACCAAGTACGGTTTATTCCGCTCGACAGCTCATTTCTTGGCAAGCTTGTAGCTCAAGGATCGTTCCAATTTGTCCTTGACTACGTTGCCAGTGTACCCTGTTCTCCACTGCAGGCAAACCAACTTGTCAAGCAAATCGTCGATGGAGTTGGTGTGGCAAGGATCTTTCCACTGCTGCACCGCTTGCTGACGGCTGATGCGGTTGGAGAAACTTGATCGTAAGCTATCCACAAAGCGAGACCATGTTTTCCACACCGGATCCATGGGACCAGAGCGGTATCCTGGCATGCGCCTCGAAGCTTCTTCGTTGACTTTTAAGTGGTAGGACTCCATCAGCAAAAAACGCATTTTAGCGTTGCTTGTATCCACGTATCCCCTGTATCTGGCTATCCTATCATCCTGTAACTCACTTATCCATACCGAATTAGGTTCACAATTTCTCAAGTTCGCCCAAAACGTCAGTGTTAATTAGTCCGCGCGCGGACGTTTTCTGTTCGCGCGCGTGTGTTCTCCGCCAGCGCGATCATCTCAAACAGTTTAATTTAATACATATAACTATCTTATGACAAATCATTCCATGTAGTTAAATCTATCCTATCATTTACAATGAATTTGTTCTTAGCTATAGGTATCATATGTACCATGCCCATTATGTTTGTTATATTCACCACTGCGCTTCTCGGTGTTGCGTCAGGCATATACACTCTTGTCATTTGTTCATTGCCAACAGGCCCGAACTCATTGTTAACACCCTCTGTGAACGTAACATGTGCAAGTCTCCAAGCTTTTAATGGACCTCTCAGTTTGAATATCGCATTCAACCGTGCTACATTTCTCCCAAAAAGAGTTCCAGCTTCATCAGGATTTTCACTCACTCTTATCCACACCCAATCAGCGCGGTCTCCTTTCTTTCTTAAGCCCATATTCCCAGTGGCTCTCATTTTATGCTCCTGAAACTTGGTTTCATCCGAGAAATCAACAACCGGTAAACTGAGTGTATTGAACGCGTCGAGCGCATACGTGCGCAGACGGGTTCTGTCCGCTGGCAGATGGATCGGAACCTCGCCCGCGCGATACCCGTTCGCGTAAGCCAGGGGATATTCCTTTAGAAAGTACGCCCACGTATCCTCAAATACTGTGTCCAGTTTATAATTATGACAAAGATCATGGAGAGAATTGATGGTTGTACTTGCTAGCTTGCCTTGCATAAGTATCTTGATCTCATTTGAATAGGATGATTGAGGATGTTTCACTGTTCCCTCAGTTTGTAACACTGCTAGTTCTTTTCTACGTCGTTTAGCACGTGTAGAGTGATCACCTACACCGTGTGTTCTGCATAGAACCTGTATTATTTCCTCTCCTAAATTCTTCTCCATATGCCATTCTGTCAGATTTCTTTCATGCATATCAAACAGATGCTTTCGAGTATATGTTTCAATGATCTGTTGAGCTGCATCATTGTGATTAGACCGTCTATAAGCATCTTTGAATGTGGCGTGCATTGATTCAGAAACCTCAGTAGAGTATTGAACAAGCTCACCATACTCTTTAATCTGTTCCATATAATGGAGAAGTAAGTGCATTTTTGGAAAATTGAAATGAGCTTGCTGTTCAAGGTCGGCGTTTGTGATATTGGCGTTGGCGTCCGCGCGCGAGCCAGTCTTGTCCGCGCGCAGACGCTTATAGCCCGCGCGCAAACTTTCGCCGGCCGAAGGATCATTTTGGACTGTGGCCAGCTCTTCTCCTTTTGGTTGTTCGTTTGCTCTGGCTTTTCTCTTAGCTACTTTGCCAGCTCTAAAAACCAGAAATACATGTTTCTGTTCATGGAACTTCTTCAGATACTCCTCCAAGTAGCCAATAGTGTGTTGATTGTGTGATCTGTACTGAGCCATCAAGTGAAAGTCTATGAGTGCTGCAACACAATCAATAGCTTGGTCGAATTTCTGGGAGGTTTCTTGATCAGTATGGATATCTCCAATAGGAAGGTCGAATAGTATATCGGTGTGAGAATGCTGAACGTCCGCGCGATGACTGTTTCCGCCCGCGCGCGTACGGTTGGAGTCCGCGATCCGACTCGATTCGTCTGTATACAATGCGGCCGCTAAACACCCCAAAATTACTTTCCCAAAATTTCTCATTTCTTTTCCTTGCCACTGTGATATCTGAGCATATCCTGTGGTTGGTTTGAGGAATCCTGGATAGTGAGATAAGTTCTCCCATATGTGATTGAATCGATCAAGTCGACCATACTTTTTGAGGAATGCAACTATCCAAGTCATCAAATGTTTGAGTATCCCAAGGTATATATTATGAAGTAGATCAGCTCTCACTACCTCATGACCTTTGATAAATGGTAACTTCCATAGAACACTCTTGACTCGTTTGATCCCCAGTGCATCCAATGCTTTCTCGGTTGGCTTCTGTAACTGGCTTAATAGTTGATGATACTTGATTGAGTCACGCTTTGGATAAACGTTCTGAGTGTCATCATTAGCCCAATCACCAAGCTTGTTGTTTGGACAAGTACATGTTGGACAGAGATTGTTCTTGATGCAATGTATAAGAGCATTTTCCTCATGGTCAGCCAACCAGGCGCTGATTACCGGATAACACCTGCGGATTTTCTCGTCTGAACAGAACCATTCGTACCCCGTCAGACCGTTTCTGTCCGCAAGCGGACTCAAAATGCCCGCGATCACGTCGTGATATAACTGTTTTGCCTCGAGCGCCTGCTGTTTGATTGTCATCCTAGAATCATACTCAACTCGAAGTGGCTCCTTGGGAAGAAACGCTAGAGGGATCCATGCATGATAGCTCGGCTTATTGCGTACAGTAGATGAGATGTTTCCAATTGTCATATAGATAGGCCAAAGCTTCTTATCACCAGAGAACACAGACAAATGAGTCTTATCCGACGCAAGGATAATGGGAATGACTGTTGAACCATCTGGCAGTTGAGTCTGTACACACGCAAATTAATTCTATTTATGAGCGACCGATTATCGCCCGCGCGCGGACGATTTTCGCCTGCGCGAATCCACGGTTCAGCTTACCTCAATTCGAGCCCACCAGTCGCCAGTATACATTTCATGATATTGTCTTACTCCTTCAAAATCATATTCTTTCTTTGATGACCATGCCCAATGTTGTGAGAATGATTTCTGTCTAAGTAAGTATTGAATACACTCGAGAATGTTCCTATGAAAGAACTCCTGTTGACCAGCTATTGTGTATGTTACTACACCTCTTTCCCATATAGGTATGCGATATTTCTGCTCCATGAGACGTAGCTTGTTGCGCATAGTGTGTGCAGATCCAAAGGAAGTACCTATGAGTTGAGGAGGCATAATAGAATAGAAGTATTCATCTATGCGCGTAAGTGGTGATTTAGATTCAACAAAGTATCGTGCCATCTTGTAATCAGTCGGTGAAATGAATGGCTCAAGAGGATTCCATCCCAAGCTATTCTCCTCAACATATGGAGCTTCTCGAATTGGGCGACCATAGTATTTAGTGGATTCTGTGTTGACGGGCGAACTATCGGCGCGCAGATTTTTCTCGTGCGCACGCGGATCGTTTTCGTCCGCGCGCGTGTGTTCCGTCCGCGCGCTCTCGCTGCCTATGCCGTGTTCTGTAACATTCTCCGGCAGAGTAGCATCAAATAATTGCAGGATTTCGAAATCTGCATCTGCATCCTCAGCTGATGTAGGTGCATCATAGATGGGATCTCCTCTATAGCGGTTGACTGTTATAGTACTTCGGTAAAGTCTACTACTATCAGTTAACAATTTCACTTGAGACGGGTGATACTTGTTGACATGGTTTGTGAGTGCTCCACCCCGTTGGAAACGCTTGGAGCACCAGTGACACTTCTCTCCTTTGTTGTCTGTGTTCATTATGGTAAGTGGTGGCATTCACTAGTAGTACTAGTAGTACAACCTGGCTGTAACCGTGTGCTTCTGTATGAACAAAGAAATGCCCCTTGCAGGAGAACCTGTGAAACAGCCTCTGCTGCCATTGACATCTGCGGCGTGCAACGGCTGTAACGCAAACCATCCGCCCGCGTAAGGCTGGAAACTGTCCGCCGTCGCGCAGATTCTGTTCGCGCGCGGACTGTTCGCGAGTTGCGCAAAGTTTCCTAATGATTCTGTATTGCATTATTCCTGGCACTAGACGATTCTATCAATCCTTGTTTCAAGCTAGTGAGATATGGTGCAATAACCTTATTGTCAACTGTAGCCTTACACACTGAACGATTCCATGAATCTTTATGATCAGTTTCAAGCTAGTAGGCTAGAACATAATAGTCTTATTCTCGTTAGAAGTCATGAAAGTGCCAGATGTATCATAATGGTTATTTTTGGAAATAGAAAACTGATTGGTATTGTTCATGTCGAGTTTGGCCATGACGGTATGTAGCTGATGGTGTCATCCCAAATTGGAAATATCTAGAGAATTGAGCATGACTATTGGTGTGTATTAAGTTACTTTATGAGGATAGTAGACAAGATAAATAGCACGTTCTCCCGCCTTGACTTCTGGATTTGCGTTCTCATCAATCAGTATAACAGTTCATCATAAGTCCAGAGCATTTCCAAGCTATACATATAGCTTTCATCTCACAATCAATTTACCGTTCAGACTCCTCATACCTTTGTCATTTTCCTCCTCAAGTCCAATTGAAGCCCGCCTTTTCGGAAACAAATAGCGTGCCGAATCCGTCCGCTCGAGGATAGTTACCGTCCGCAATCGCGCAAACTCGCCCGCGCGCTGCCCAGAATCGCACGCTCGCCAATACTCACCCGCCCGCCCATCCAGCCTTGAGCCCCGAACCATTCAGCAATATGCCTGAAAAGTCAGTTCCCATTGGTGCTAAGGTCATTAGCCTCATTGAGTCTGATGATGAGGGTGACACCATTATGACACCCGATCCTGTGCCGCAAAACATGAAGCAAGTCACCGGTGACATGGCCCATGAGTTCTGTGGTTACAAGGTGAAGGAACAGAAAAACAGCCTATGGAGACATATTAGCAGGTTGATCTCAGAGCACGGGATAGTCAACAAGAAGGATACGTCAAAGGAAGCATGGGTAAAATTCAGAGATGAAGTTATTGCTCACGCTATGTTCAACAAGGCGGTGAAGAGAAAAATCAAGAAGGAGGACAAGCTGTGCCTCATGATGATTGAGTACATCCTGCAGGACAGGGTGAAGAGAGAAAGCAAAAAGGAGAAGATTGACGAGGCCGTCATCACGAACTTTAAGGACCTTCGAACCCGCAAGCGGACAGTTCCTGTCAGCGCGCCAACGCATTCCGTCCGCGAGGAGGCAAAACGCGCCCGCTTGCTCGAGAACCCGGAAACACCACTCAACGTTTCGATTTATTTTATAGATCCTCTAAAAGCAAACACTAGTGGACCAGATGAGGAGGAGTGTGATTATGATACTATTGTTGACCGTAAGCTTGGGTGTTCTCGGGAGCTCATTACTTGCGATAACTATACCATTGAAGAACTGATGGAGCGCATCATGGAAGCTATACCTAAGGGACAAGACCGGTATGTTAGAGAATTGCGAGGAATAATAGCAGATCCAAAGGGGAAATCAGTTAAGACCCCATACGTACACCTAAGAGAACACAACATCAAAGCTTGGTGGACTCGATACCAAGATGCTGAAGACCCTAGCATTCTTGCTATTCTGGGACGAGAGACTATAACGGAATTTGAGAATCGTGTCAATGCTGATCAGCCTGCACCACGCCCTGACACTCCCCTTTCTACTGAAAACGTTGAGCTCTTACCTCCTGTGATTGAGGATGACGCTGTTATTCAAGTTGTTGATGACAACAACTTATCTAGTGATTTTGTCGGCACAACAGGAGTTCCTAAATCAATTGTGGGGTTCGAGTCAGCAATTGCTATGCACCATTACAAGATTAACCAACACCAGAGATGTATCAAGTCGCTTGTTAAAGAGAGAGTTAAACAACGTATTGACCCTGACGCTTTGCTTGATACAAATCCTGCATGGAATGAGTATCTCAAGATATGTACACTCACCGGATTGATGGACAGGAAGTATAAGGAGATCAGCATCAAGATGGCCCGTAAGAAAGCCAGAGCTATAGTTGCAGCACTGGATCCAAAAAACAAAACTGCCAACACCTCCACCTCCACCTCGAGCAGCACCACCACCAACAATCCAGAGCCAAAGCCGTCCTCCAGTGGCGGTGGCAGCAGCTCGGCAGCGACCGATAGCAGCAGTTCTGTGTGAGAATTAAGTATCAGCGGCGCGCGGACGGCATCTGCGCGCGGGCGGGCGGAATTCGTCTGCGCGACGGCCCGAGCGGATGAATTTGATTGATGTGATGGGGCGAAGGGCGAGGTGTCAAATGTCTATGGCAATCGGACAGATTTGGCTTGCAGTCAAGCTGATTCTATTTGAGTGGCGGCCGGTGTAATACTACTGCATTGATATTTCCTGTCTGCTTGAGTTTCTTGATTATTAGTAGATTATATTGTTTGTCAATTTGATTAGTTGTCATAGATTGTTTATATAGAGGATAGAATATAGAATTTTGCATTTTATGTTTGTGTAGTGAGGCGATAGTATTGGCAGTAGTACTACCGCATTGAGTAGTAGTACTACTACGAGTATGTAAAAATGACATGCACAATCTCATCCACAACATCAGGATATGTCAGATGAGATTGTGCAGATTCAAGGTGCTCAATTGGGAAAGTTTGATCATATGCACAATCTCATCCTGTGTGTCAGGACGTTGGGGATTCAATCTTGCATGTGGCGGCTCCCCGAATTGGTTCGGTGTCTTGGCAGTTTGTTTTGGTGAGCGCGCAGACGTTTTCTGTCCGCTCACGCACGAAGTAGCTTGATTTCCTAAAAAGGGAACCAATCAAACGGTTCAGATGTATTTGTCTGCATCTAACCGCACATCTCACAATTGAGTTGTTTGGACGTTTGTATGAGACGAGTAGTGTAATGTGTAGAAATTGAGCTTTCACACTCATTTGATAAAAGCCACTTCATTCTCTATTGACTCAATTCCACCAACTCTAGATAGTAAGACCCATAATTCCATTTCTTCTTCCTGCATCCATTAGCACCCAATACCACCCAACACCACCCAATACCACCCAATATACCCATACGAGATGCCTCATCTCATTCACGAAATAGTAAGTCACCGTGTCGAGTTCGACAGCGTTCTAAAACTGTCCGCGCGCTAACAGATACCGTCAGAGGATGCCCGCTACGAGAAAGACCGCTCCCAGAATTCACCGCCGACGGAATCCAGACCTAAATTTTGTTCATGGTTTGGCCAAAACTGCAGCTAACCTATCAAGGAAAAGGTTGACTGCAAGACAAATCAAGAGCTCTGAGGCTTATAGATCCATGGGTCTTGGAAACATGTCAGTTCGCACTGCGTTTTGGGAAGCTATTCAAGCTGTCATTGTTAAACATGATATGCTCTCATACCAGCATGTGGATAAAGCACACTGGAAGGAGCTTGTGGATACAGCTTTGAACTTCTATGCTTGCACCTGTAAAGCTAGTTATATGAACGGCTGTTCTGACACTATTATGAAGGTGGAGCTCGTTCTGAGGGATAGGCTTAAGAGGTATAGATCGAAAAAAGCCAAATTTGGAAACATCGAGAGGGCATACCGGTGCTCAATACCCGAGACAGCTGATTCGTATGACGAGGGGACAGTTTCTGACTGCGAGCGGGCTGATGGTGTCCGCGCGAGCACGCGCTCGTTTCATGTAGAACTCCATGTTGTCGATCCATCAATAGTCAACCCCGAGCCTGGCACTCAAGTACGCAATTATGAACCACTTGAACAATCTGACACAGAAACAGAAGCCATCTATATTGAGCATATCACCGTGGAGGACTCTAGTTTCTCGGAGCTCATATATAGAGTCAATGAGGTCGTGCCAGAGAATCGATATGTCAGAGAGCTGAGAGGGATAAAGCCGATCGACGACAACATTGTGCTCGCGGGAGCAAATAGAAACCGTCTGTTCGCGGACTGCTGGTGCCCGCTCAAGGACAGTAACATCCGCGCATTTTATGAAACCTATTCGGATTTGGAGCGCAAATTTCCCATTGTGGTGGCAGTTCTTGGACGCGAATCTATTGATCAGTTCAGACTAAGAAACAAAAGCAAAACACCCAGGCCTGACAGTCCTCCACCTCAAAGGTCTGTTCATATGGATGCTCCACCTCCACCTCAGACGTTCTATTCAGATGTCAATGATATGTTTGAGCCTTCTGATTTGGTTGCTGCCAAAGGCCTTCCCCGCACTCACCTTGGATTTGAACAACAATTGGCCTACCACCGCGTGAAAGTCAAGGCACACCGCAAGGTCATAGAGAATCTCAAGTTGGAACGAGCTAAGCTTGGAGATGATGATCCCATAGATAGTGATGATGAACACTACGAGGTCTTCAATGAGATTCTCTCTGAGGAGAGCCGGATTACAATGAGTTTCAAGGAACTCCGTCTTGCCCGTGCCGAAGCCAGGCAACGTGCAGACTCATCCAGTCCGTGATCGAACAGAAACAGTACGCTCGTCGACCGATCTCGCTCGCGTCCCTCTCGCTTCCGTCCGCTCTCGCTTCTGTCCGCTCTCGCTCCTGTCCGCTCTCGCTGGCGTCCGCTCTGTGTAGTGCTTGTAGACAGCGTTGACAGTTTATTTCCTTGGTGTTGTTTCTTTTTCTGTTGCTAGAGCTCTATAAGGTTAGCGTATATGCATGCTGTGTAGTGGATTGGTTGTATATGGGTTAGTTTGGGTTAGTGTAAATGAGGGGCTGCATCTTTGATAGGCTGTGTGTTTGATGTGTTGCGTGTTTGATAGGTGGTATGTTTTGGTAGAATTGAATTGAGTTTTCATTGTGATGATTTAATTCGTATGTAAACAAGACTTCAAACCTCATTTCGGTATGTTCTCACATTTGACAACACTACACTAATCATCACATACTATACACATTAGCCATCATAATTACCTATCCACCACAACCAAGCCTTACCCATGCCACCAAAGATAAGCAAAGGAAAGGCTCCCTTCAACAGGCGCAGGTCTTCACGGCCTGGGTCTTTGATTGGGACAAACTCAGAGTCCCAGCTATCAACACTTGGAGAAATCAACCAGCCGGGTGTCTCGTTCGGGCAGAGCACAATCGCTCGAAAACAGAAAGCGTCCGCGGGCGGACGCGAAACGCCGGTTTATTTGATGGGACCATCTTTCACGGTCTCTTCATCATCGTTCATGGTATCCTCACCCACTGATCACTCGGAGCTTGACGCTGTCAATCCTGTAATACTCTCTAGAGCAAATGTAGAGGCAGCATTCTCTCAGATGCATGGATCCTCTCTTCAAGAGAAGATTGACCGGGCTTTCCCAGATCCGCCAATAAGTTTGACAGGAACCCAATCGGCGTCTGGGCAGAATTCTGTATGTGATTGAGGCTCGAGCGTGGACGAACAGAAAGCGTCCGCGCGTGTATCATGTCTGTCCGCGCGCAAACAGTTTCGGTACGCTGATAAGCTGATCTAGAATATGGAAAATGTCCCTCCTTTGATTACCGCCCCCGCAACCTTTGCAGAGCCCCCTCCTGCTGCTGCTACCATTGTATCCACAGCTCCAGGATTCTCTGTTGCTTGTGAATCTTCCATCAGTTCGACTAAGGAACATAGGATGTCTGCTGAAGAGAAGGATGCTCTTCTTGCTCTGCAGGAGGCTAAGAAAAGAGAGGAAATAGTTAAGTATCTTATTCTGGAGTTCTATAAACATACCTTTTTCATACAGGGTTTCTATTCACCGAACAATATTGAAGCACACTACCACCACATGTGGGATGAGGCCTGTGCTGCTCATGGGTACACTATGCCTCTGGGAAGTTCTAAACCAAATGTGAGTGATCATCTAAATAACTTTGTGGTATTTGAGTAACCAAAGTTAGCTTGTATCATTGCACTATCGTAGTCGTGGGCATCTTATGAACAAGGCTCGTATGGTGGTTGGTGTATTGTATGGTTTAAGCAAGTTGGAGAAACACGAAATCATAGCCAAAGTGGCCTCTCTTACAAGAGAACATCGACATATATACTCTCATGAAGACGATCGCGAGAACGCCCCTATCCAAGTGAGTAATAACCTATTGCGTTGGGATCAGCGTGCACACGCGAGGATTGAAACTGTCCGCGCGCCGTCGGAGAAATCGTCCGAGCCGCCAGGGATTGCCCGCGCGCCGCTGTATTCCTCCCTGTGCAATAATTCACTTGACTTGTGATGGTTGCTAATGAATTCTAGACGCTCACAACCGCCTTTGAGGCTAAGGAATGTGCTGATTTGATTTTCATGCACTTTTTTGACGGAGTTAAGAAAGGGAACTCCGCTGAGGAAAATAACATCATGGGCTCTATGAATGCTCCATTCATTGCAATGATGTTCACTGCGCTTGGTCATGCGCTCTTAGACTGGAGAACTGGTGAGAGGCGGATTGGGGCGGTATTCAATCATGTTAAGTGTCTAGGTGCGTACTCGTCCGCCCGCGTTCGAATTCTGTCTGCGCGCGGCCAATTCTACCCCGCGCGATAGCTAGATCAGCGCGCGATTGAGCTAATTGCTTTGATTAAAGATCCGTATAACACGTATAGGCTGCATCTTGAGGAAGCAGGTCCTGAATTTCTGCAAGGTCTTATAGGCCAGATCAAGAGGCGAATACTGGCTCACCAAGCTCAGCGTGGCTATGGTCCACCCGCTCCTTCTCCTTCATTTGCTATGATAAATATGGGGAACACTGCTGCTCGTGCAGCAGCTATGAAAGCTAGAATGAATGAGCCTATTGGTCTTGTGAGCTTAGTGAGAATCACAGACCTTACTATGACTATTGATTGCTATTTCAGTACAACTAATGATTGATATGATAGGGAACCACACAATATGGACCTCCCAATGCGGATGATTTTGGCCATGGTGATCATGCTCCTGTGGAGATCTACAAGGATAGCAACGCTCTCACTCCCACGCCTCTCCCATCATTTGAAACGGTTCAGCATTCAAATATGAGCAGTATGGTCATGCCTTCATCAACTGCATGCATGCCATCTTCAATAATTCAACCTGTTAAATCAGTATCAAGCCATATATTGAGGGAGCAAGTGACGGACAGTTTTCCTTTGGGTCAATCTGACATCGACGATGCTACTACAGTTGCTGATTCAGTCATGACTGGTATGTACGGAGAAGATGACGAGGATGAATAGTGTTCGGACTCCAGTATTGCACGCGTTCAAACTGTCCGCACGCGAGTAGTTTCCGTCTTCTCGCGAACGAAATCTATCCGCGCGCAGATCTTTTCCGCCGGCGCCCGATTATCTCGTTCGGTTCATTCTTATGTCGTTTGCCGTTTTTTTTTGAGTTCATTATACTGTTTCAATTGCTCGTATCTGATGATGGTGATGATGATGTTTTCCTTTCCTTTGGTCGCTCTGTTCAGCTTATGGTTTCTTGTTTTCTAGTGTGATTGTGTTGCTTGTATATGAGTGTGTTTGTTCTTTCCATGTTGTTTGATCTGGGGATTATTGTCAACCTTACGGAAAACCCCCTGACAGTGTTTGGTTGAACGGCTTCACATCTGGGTTGGCTTTTTTGGTAATTGGTTTAGACATAATGACGTCTGGAAAAGGTCGGTTTGCGCGCGAACAGATTCAGTACCCTCACCGACACATTCGATCGTCTAGCAGGCGTTTTGTGTGAAATTATGTCAAATGTGCAATCACCTTGCCATAAGGTCTGGCGAGAGAGAATCTGGTGATTGAGGTGATTGAGGGTCTAACGGGAGACTCGGGTAATTTAATCAATGAGCTCGAATTACGCCTTTTCAATCATACTAGTAGCAATGCAATACAATCAAAAACAAGAATATGCACTATAAGGTGATGAGTAGATACAGTCTATTTTCAGGATAGTATGATAGGTAAGGTGGTTTGTCGAGATAGCACATCATGCAAAGGTCATATCTGGACATCGATTGTTATATCCAGATATGCATGTTTTATCCTGTAATCCAGAAATGGGTTCGCGCGCAGACAAATTCTGACCGCGCACGGACAGGGTTTTCTTGGCGTCGCACAATTCAGCTTCTGGACGGATTTCATGAAAAAACTCGGTTATCTGGACGAAGGATAATTATCCGAGTATCCACATGTCCAGAGGAGCGAACATGTCCAAATCGGGATGAAATTTTTTACTGATGTATCCTTG
>Ga0247739_10000577_pt1 | contig 12918 bp, 11 predicted proteins | sample UWRJL058202B2_FD_180943 | JGI IMG/M metagenome (GOLD analysis project Ga0247739, IMG submission 180943) | Plant litter microbial communities from Arlington Agricultural Research Station in Wisconsin, United States - UWRJ-L058-202B-2 | ecosystem: Environmental > Terrestrial > Plant litter >...
TATTGAGCGCGGCCACGGTTTTCTTTATTTCGAGTTCGGAGAGTTCGCGCTGTTTGCTTACCGTGTACAGCAGGTTGTTTATTTTGGCAATAATTACCTCAACGGGGGTGTCTTTCGATACATAGTCTATGGCCTGTAAATCCAACCCCTTATACATCACATCCTCGCCCGCAAAACCGGTTAAAAACATAAACGGAATATCGCGCAGGCGTTCATCGGCCAAAACCTGCTGCCTGAATTCGAGGCCGTTTATTAGCGGCATCTCATAATCAGATATAATTACATCGGGGGCAATACCTTTGAGAAGTTCGAGCGCTTGGGTAGCATCGGGTGCCGAATTACAGGTAAACCCTGAGCGCGTAAAAGCCTGTGCCAGAAGTTTTAAAAACAACGGGTTATCATCAACCAATAATATATGTTTTGATGAAGCAGCCATTAGCTATCGGTACTGAGTTTTTTGTAGATAGATTTTACCAGTAAATATACGCCGGATAAAATTATGAGTAACGAAATAACATCCATTAAAGTAACCCCGTCATTTGGGTTAAAATAAAAGATGGTAAACATTTCAAAGTAAGGAGGCGCAGGCATAATGATCATGGCAAAGCCCAGCATAATAAGCACCAGGCCAATAATACTTAATACGGCTTTGGCTATACGTTCGCCACGAAGGTATTTTTTAGCCATTTTACTGTCTACCTCGTGGCTGGCCAACATTACGCTAAACTCATCGAGCATACTGGCACGATCATCTAACGGTGAAACCCGGATTTGCTTAAAAGCATCTATCTGCCCGCGATAATTAGCCGCCGGAAGCGCGTCGTTAAGTCGCTGCTTTAATTGCTTTGCCTTTTCGCTGTCAATATCACTACGGGCAAGCAGGGTTAGCAGTTCGTCCAGTTTGGTATCAATGGCAGCATGGTTACTAACCGCGTGCTGCAACTGTTCCACCTCTTTTTTTATATTTTCGTGCTTACTCAATTTAAAGTAATAAATTCATCACAAACTTTTACGGCCCAACAATCGTAAACTACATTAATGAAATTGGTTTCCATCATTACGGTCAATTATAATCAAAGTTACATTACCGAACAATTACTGGCCTCGGTAATTGCAACCAATACTTACCCGGCCATCGAAATTATTGTGGTTGATAATGCCAGTAAGGATAACTCCGTACCTGCATGGAAAACCCAATACCCCGATATTACCTTTATACGTTCGGATGTTAACCTGGGTTTTGCCGGGGGCAACAATTTGGGTGTAAAAGCCGCTAAAGGCGAGTATTTATTTTTTGTAAATAACGATACCGAGTTTACCGAAGGACTGGTGACCGGTTTGGTAAAAATACTAGACGGAAATCCACGGGTGGGTATGGTATCGCCCAAAATACGGTACTTCGATCAGCCAACCATGCTACAGTACGTGGGCTTTACCGATATGAACTATTACTTTATGCGTAATAGCACCATTGGGCAGTTTGAGGAGGATAAGGGGCAGTACGATAACTATACCGGCAAAACCGGCTACATACATGGTGCTGCCATGATGGTGCGCCGCGAGGCTATTGAAAAGGCCGGTGTAATGGCCGAAAACTTCTTTCTGTATTACGAGGAAATGGACTGGAACGACCACATTAAACGCGCCGGTTACGAAATTTGGGTAGAGCCTAAAACACTCATCTATCATAAAGAATCGGTTTCGGTAGGGCGCATAAGTGGATTGAAAGAATACTTTATGAACCGTAACCGCATCCTGTTCATTAGGCGTAATGCACCATCGGCTTTAACCGTCATGATATTTTATATATACTTTATACTGCTGGTTACGCCGCGCAACATTATCAATTATAACCGCAAGGGTAGCGAATACAAAGGCTTTACCGGCCTGCTGCTTAAAGCCATTTGGTGGAATTTAACACACGCTAAAAACAGTACCGACTTAGGCTACAAGCTTAACTAACTATGGAAATTGCACTTTGGCTCAGCCTGTTTATTGTTTTTTATGCCTTTGCCGGTTACGGTATTCTGCTGTTCATCATTATAAAAATTAAACGGGCCTTGCGCGGTAAGCCGGTTGCGCCTGTAGTGGCCGATGCCGATTTACCCACCTGTAGTTTGGTAATAGCCGCGTATAATGAAGAAGGCTTTATTATTGAAAAGATAAAGAATACTCTTGAGTTGGAGTATCCTGCCGGTAAATTGGAACTGGTTTTCATTACCGACGGATCAAGCGACCGCACACCGGATCTTATTTCCACCTATCCGCAGATCCGCTTAATGCACTCGCCCGAGCGCCTCGGAAAAATTGCAGCTATTCATCGGGCAATGGATACTATTACTAGAGATGTAGTGGTGTTTACCGATGCCAATACCTATTTAAATCCCGATGCCCTGCTGAAAATTTGCCGTCATTACGCCAACCCCAAAGTAGGTGCCGTAGCAGGCGAAAAGCGGGTACACGTTGATGCCACTGCCGATGCTACCGCTGGCGAGGGCTTTTACTGGAAATACGAATCGAAGCTTAAAACCTGGGATGCTGAGCTACATACCGTAGTAGGTGCCGCAGGCGAATTGTTCAGCATACGCACATCGCTATATCGGCCAATATCGCCCAATGCCATATTGGATGATTTTATGATCTCGCTACTGGTTGCCGAAGAGGGTTACCGTGTGTTATATGAACCCGAAGCATACGCCACCGAAACATCATCAGCCAATGTAAAAGAAGAGCTTAAACGTAAAATACGCATTGCGGCTGGTGGCATACAGTCGATTGTTTGGTTAAAGAGTTTGCTAAACCCTTTTAAGCAGCCGCTGTTATCATTTCAGTACATTAGTCACCGGGTTTTACGGTGGACGGTTGTGCCGTTTTTGATGATATTATCGCTGATATTAAATGTTGTAATTGTAGCCGCAGGTGGTGGCCTCATTTACCAACTGTTGCTTATTGCACAACTTGGTTTTTACGGTGCCTCGTTAGCCGGATGGTTGCTGGAGCGCCGCGAGATTAAAGTAAAGTTACTGTTCATTCCCTACTATTTTTGCATGATGAATTATGCGGTTATAAGGGGGATATTCAGGTATATGGCAGGTGCGCAAAGTGCGGTTTGGGAGAAGAGCGAAAGGAAGTAGCTCAAGCCCCCCAGCCCCCTAAAGGGGGAGCTTTTGATTAGCTTGTTGGATTTATTCTCGAAGCCAGTTCAAGCGTCCACGCTTGAATTATGCCCAGCGTAAGCGTCCACGCTTACGCATTTATAGGAGCGTAGGCACTAAAAAACTTTATACGGTCAAGCGTGGACGCTTGATCGGGCACGTGGTGAATTAAGAAATTAAGAAGCAAATTAGAAGCGTATGTCGCTTAAAGATAAAATAAAGAATAACCCATCGCTCAAGAAGCTTGTACACCGTATGCTTATCCCCAAGGGAGAAGCCGCGCCGCGGTTATGGGTAAAATGGTTCGTTAATCCGTTTTTGCATAAAAAGGGGAGTGGCTCTAAAATAAGGTGGCGTACGCGTATTGATGTGCTGCCGTTCAATCGCTTTGAAATGGGCAAGAATTCCACCATTGAAGACTTTTGCACCATTAACAACGGCGTGGGCGATGTGCTCATAGGCGATAACAGCCTGGTGGGTATGAGCAATGTAATTATTGGTCCGGTTACTATTGGTAATAATGTAATTATGGCCCAAAACATTGTGGTAAGCGCCCTTAATCATGAATATCGCGATGTTACCATGCCCATCCAGGCACAAAAGATATTAACCAACCCCATTGTTATTGAAGATGATTGTTGGATAGCGGCCAACTCGGTTATAACCTCGGGTGTTACCGTGGGCAAACATAGTGTGGTGGCCGCTAATGCGGTAGTTACTAAAGATGTTCCGCCGTTTTCGGTAGTGGCGGGTAATCCGGCCAAAATCATTAAAAAGTATGATTTTGAGTTGAAGGATTGGGTAAGGGTTTAGGCTACAGAGGCAAGAGCTTGAGGCTAGAGTCAAGAAATAAGAGCCAGGAACCAAGATGAGGAGCGGGGCTTAATTTTTTCGTGTTTTATGCTCCATGGGAGCTACCTGTTTATAGAAATATATTACCACATAAAATTTATGCCTCGTTAGAGGCTACCCAACTTTACGCAAGGGTAGCCTCTAACGAGGCATATTTGTTTTCTCTCAATTTGCTGTGATAGGTGGCTCCTACGGAGTATTTCTTGCACAGTAAATTATCTATTCCGGCTTCCTTATTACCGCGGTTGTATCTTTCAACGGCTGCTTCTTAGTGCTATCGGCAGGCGGCGCTAAGGGTTTAGGCATAACTGGCTTTGCTTTTATTACCGTGTCCTTTACAGGCTGTGTTGCTGCCGAATCAAGTTGCATTGGCCTGCCTTTTATTGCCGCCGAATCTGTTTGAAGCGGTTTGCCTGCAGTAGAATCTGCCGGGGCAGTCTTTTTGCCTGATGGTGGTGCAGCTTTGCCTTTGCCGCCGGGCGATACTTTGGCCGGAGCCTTTTTAGACGGGATAACCTTCTTTACTTTAAGGGGCGATGTTATGGCTTCTTTATTGGCCGGGCGTTCTTTGGGTTTCCATAAAAAGCCTTTCAGTATCCGGTCATCGTCTTTGGTTTTATCCAGCGGGAAAATATCCTGTCCCACCTTGGTGTACAAGGTTACGTTTTGTGCCCTATTATCTTTAAAGTTTACCCTTATGCGGCTGCTCACCGAGCGCATCATCTCGGTTACTTTTTTGGTACTGTCGCGATTAAAATAAATAGTTTCGGCATTGCCATCCACAAACATGCGCTGCAGCTTATTCTCCACAAAATATCCACGCATTTTCTTGCCCGCTACCTGGTTAAAGTACGTCGAATCGCCCTCCTCAATATTTACCGTGAGGGCAGATGGCCACACATCCATATTATCAAGCTTTTTATTCTTAAGCTGAAAGTAGATAGTATCCCCTGAAATTTGCGAGCCTTGTGTCCATAAAATAGGATTTACAAACATACGCATGGTAGAGTCGGCATAACTATAAAACATCGAATCGGCCTTGGCCTGTAAGTCCGATTTAAAGATCTTCGAATTATGGTGAGCGCTCAAAATGCGTATGCGTGCCGTGTCTTTTAAATTAAGTGCACGCTGCATGTATACCGAGTCGGGCCGAATTACTTTTGGCGGACCAGCTTTCTTGGCACTGCTATCTTTAACCGCTTTTTTAGCCAGCGAATCGGTGACTTTTTTCAACTTGGCGCTATCTACCCGTGGCGGTTTAGGTTTTCCAAAGTAATCGGGCTTCATAAAACTCATGTCCATGGTAATTTCGGCCGGGGGCATGAGTATTAGGTTTTTGGCGGTCGATAGCTTTAGCGGTATCTTTTTAACGGGCTGTGGCTTGTCTTTAAGCGATGTATCTCTTATTCCCGATAGCCGCATCTTTTCTTGCAACTCCCGCAGGGATTTGTAGGTAACGATCTGCGTTTCAAGGGTATCGGCACCCCAGTAAATGGTATCGCGTTTTATTTTTGGTGCCGGTTTTGCGGCAAGAGAATCGGTGGCAACGATGGTCTTGTCCTGCGTAGCCTTGTCGGCAGGTTTTGCTTTGGTAAGTATAGGTGTCGGTTTCTTGGCTACCGTGGTTTTATCTTTTTTAGCTTTTATTGGAGCATCGGCAACAATGGTGTCTGTTTTGGTGGTGTCCTTTTCCTCGGTTATGAGTATTACATAAGGGTCTTGTGTTACCACGGCTTTGTCTTGTGCCCGGTAAAATGTACCCAAATGGCCCTTTATGGTTACCTTTTGCTCGTTATCATTAAAAGTAACGTTTTTTACCGCGCGCCCATAGCCTTTTAAACGATCATAAAACAGACTGTCGCCTTTTAACGATTTTGATGTTTGGGTGTACAGGTTATTCTTGCTGAAAAAGGCCTGTTCGGTTATGGTATGGTACTCACCTTTTTCCGTATAAAGGGTATCTTTATCTTTTCCATAAATATTTGTAGGGCCATAAAAGTATGATATACGCGTGCCCGAATTATAGCGCAGGGTGTCGGTTTTAATAACGGCATCAATCGTGGTTAGTACCACGTCATACTTAAAATATGCATCGCGCGTACTGGCAAAATAATCCCCTTTTTTGCTTGCCAGCGTATTTTCCTTATTTACAAGTCTGCCGCCTCCGGTGTAGCTGCCAATTTTGGTAGCTGTGTTGTAGGTGAGGTAATTTGTATAAAGTGTGGCATCTCGGTCTACCATACGTACATTGTCGGTTACTAGGGCTACGTGAGTATTACCGTTATAATATAGTTTATCGCCATAAACGTTTAGCGTATCGCCCTGATTAATGTTCACATTGCCAAAAGCATCAAAGGAGTTGCGCGCCTTGTAAAAGTAAGCACTGTCTGAACGCAGCGTTGATCCGGTGTGCCGGAATACACCATTATAAACCTTTGCAACTACCTCTCCATTCATTTTAACAATAACGGTACTTGTAGAACTAAGCAGATCCACAATCGTAGTTTTAGGTTTTCGCTGGGCAACAACAGTTAGCGCCAGTAGTAATAAGGTGTATGTAAAGAGATATTTTCTCACGCTGCAAAATTAGTTGTTTGGATGCGCTTATTAAATTAATAATTTTGACCATGTTGCCTGCCGCCCGCTTTAGTACTTATATCGAACAAAATCAGCTGTTTAATACGGGTGATCGTGTTTTGGCGGCCGTTAGCGGCGGTATGGATTCGGTATTAATGGTTCATTTGTTAAAAGCCGCAGGTTGTAGTTTTGGTATTGCACACTGTAATTTTCAACTGCGCGGTGCCGATGCCGATGCCGATCAGCAATTTTGCAGGCAACTGGCGCACAATCTTGGTGTCGAATTCCATACCATAAATTTTGATACAACTGCTTATGTTCGCGAGCATAAAATATCGGTACAAATGGCTGCCCGCGAGCTTCGTTACCAATGGTTTGAGCAAATACGTAAACAGTATAATTATGCAACCGTTGCGCTGGCACACCACCAAAACGATGCAATTGAAACTATATTGTTAAACCTTATCCGCGGTACCGGTATTGCCGGGCTGCACGGTATTTTGCCTAAAAATAACCAGTGGGTACGCCCTTTGTTGTTTTTAACCCGCGATGAAATTGCATCCATCATTACACAAAATCAACTGGCGTATGTTGAAGACAGCTCCAACGCATCAACCAAGTATGCCCGCAACAAACTGCGGCACGAAGTAATTCCTAAGCTAAAGGAACTTAACCCCGCTCTCGAGCAAACTTTTGAACGCAACCTCGCTCACTTTCGCGAACTGGAACTATTACTGCAACAACAAGTGGCTCAAGCCCGGAAACAACTATGGGTTGAACACGGAAAAGATATACATATAAGCCTGCAAGGTATTCAGCAATTGTATCCACAACGCTTGCTTTTAATTGAACTGTTAAAGGGGTATGGCTTTAATGATATCAGTGTTGATGACCTCATAGCCTCGCTCAGCAAACACAGTGGTCGTGTTTTTGAATCGGCAACACACTTGCTGGTGCTGGATCGTGAAAAGCTTATCCTCACACCCATAAGTAACGATGAGGCTTTACAAGTAAGCGTTAGCGAGCAAGATGAGCAGGTAATTTACCACGGTATTATCGTTAAAATAACTCATGAGAATGCTGGTGCCGATGTGCAAGCGGGTAAACACATAGCCATTACCGATGCTGAATTATTAATTTATCCGCTTACCATCAGGAGCTGGCAGCAGGGCGATTATTTTATTCCGCTGGGAATGAACGGGCATAAAAAACTGAGTGATTTTTTTGTTGGCCAGAAAGTGCCTTTGCACCAAAAAACACAAATCCCCGTTTTAATAAATGGTAATAACGAGGTGATATGGATAGCGGGCTACCGGCTCGATAACCGCTATAAATTAACCCCGCAAACCAAAAAAGTTACTATCTTCGAATTATTATAACAGCCATGACAGCTATAAAACCGGTTTATATTGAAAAGCAATACCTGGGCAGGGAGTGGATACCGGTAAGCATACGACTGGTGCTGGCTATGCTCTGTTTTGCTATTTTCTTTTTTACCGATGCCAATGAGCGTAACGCCGATCTGCTGGTAGTAGTAGGCTTTGGCATTGTAATCATATCTATAATTTTAGGTTTTGTGGTACACTTTACCATCAAGGTTCAAAATAAGAGCATCCTGCTCAATGGCCTGTGGACCACCAAGCTGGTTAAAATAGACCTAAATAGTATAGTTAAGGTTGAAAAAGGCAGCTACAGCCGTTACCTGGTAAATAATCCGGTATATAACCTGCACACTAAAGGCACTATCCGTTTTTATACTGCCGGTAGTGAGGCCATACACCTTACCGACCGCGATGGACTGGTTTACATCATAGGTTCGCAGCACAGCAATGAGTTTTTGCGTGCCATCCAAAGCGAGATGAAATAAGTTTGTTTTCCGGGCGTTCTTTGTTTAAAATAGAAATTAACCAAACATTTTTCGCTAACCATACTTGTTTTTGTATGATACCTACTATACGACCTGCTACTTTAGCCGATGCCGATTATGTTGTAAAAATTGCACACCAAACCTGGTGGCCTACCTACAATAAAATACTTTCTACCGAACAAATTACCTACATGCTCGATAATATGTACGTGTCTGACACGATTGCCGAGCAAATGGATAACCAGGATCAACACTATTTAATGCTGGAAGAAGAGGGTGTGCCGGTTGCTTTTGCATCATACTCACCACGCGAAGACGATGCTGATGTTTATAAACTACAAAAGTTATATTGCCTGCCCCAAACGCAAGGCAAGGGCTATGGCCGCTTACTGGTTGAAGCCGTAATTGATGCCGCCCGCAAGGATGGCAAGAGCACGCTTGACCTGAACGTAAACCGGGATAATAATGCCAAGAACTTTTATGAGAAAATGGGCTTTGCCATTGCCTACGATGAGGATATTCCTATTGGACCATATTGGATGAACGACCATGTAATGCGTTTAAAGCTTTAAGGGGTATTTGTAGTGCACTGATTTATAGTTAAATTAGCGCACACACTTAAACCATGAGAAGTTACAGATATCTTGTCCTGCTTTTAATTTTGGTTGTTGCCTCTGGCTGTAAAAAAGATAGCAAAAAAGAAATCATTAACGATTTTACCACCCAGGCTTTAATCAATGGCAATTGGAGGTCGGTTTTAAACGATAGCAACCCGGCAACTAATCCTAAAGCGCCTAATACATTGTATTGGGCAGTTCCGGGCTGCAGGCAGGATGATTTGTTAACTTTTACAGCAAACGGCGAACTTTTAACCGCAAACAATAACACCGTTTGTACCGAAGATGAACCTCCTGCAAAGCAGGCTTATGCATTTGATTCGGCCAATAAAAAACTTACTATCAACGGTTCGTCTTTTGATGTATTGGAACTGAGCACAACCCGCCTGAAACTTTCGCGCACAATTCCGGCTGCTACTGGGTTTGGGTACCTTGTTTATGTGTACGAGCATCCTTAATAAAAACCAGCAGGTCTTCTTTATCTACATGAACCGTATGCTCAAACGCAAAGCCTAGCTTGTGGAGTAGTTTTTTTGAAGGTTCGTTTGTGGTACTGGTGATGGCCGAGAGATGAGTGAGGTTAAATTGCTCAAAGGCATAATTAACCGTTGCCGATGCAATTTCGAAAGCATAACCCTGCCTTTCATATTCGGGCAGCAGGGCATAGCCAATATCCATGTATTTTAGATAATCGCGCTTAAGCAGCCCGCACATGCCTATGGGCGTTTGATCTTGTTTAAGTTCAACCATATACAAGCCAAACCCGTTCACAGCATAACTCATCAGCGGAACTTTAACCAGGTAGGTTTGCGCATCAGAAATGGTACGTACACCACGGTCGCCTATGTAACGTATCCAGGTGGGGGTATTTAGCAGGTCAACAATAAACTCAGCATCGGTAATGTTGAATTTGCGGAGAACAAGCCTATGGGTTTCAAGAATAATGGACATTGAAAAGCAGAAAATTTAGCCAACAAACCTAAATAAAAAAACCACAGGCGGTACCTGTGGTTTTAACGGTATTTTTTAATTACCTCTTATCTTTCTTCGAGTTTGGGTATGCGTGTTGGGGTTGCGGTACCGGCTACTATGCTGCGTGAGCTTAATGCAATGGCACGAATGGTTGCCGTAATGTTTGATACATCCAGCGAACTGAATTCGTCTTTTACCGTATGATAAAGCTTGTCGATATCTATCTGGTCGGTTGATATGGTATGCGCAGGTACACCTAAACGGGCCAATGTGGCATTATCACTGCGGTAAAACAGGTTTTGCTCAGGGTACGGATCGGGGTGGAAAGTAAAAGCAGTTCCTTCAAGGTTACTCTGCAGTATCTTGCCAAAGTCCGACCGCTCGTAACCGGTTATAAAAGCCGTGTTCTTGCCAAATTTCGATTGCTTGCCAATCATCTCGATGTTAAACATGGCTACCACCTTTTCGGGCGGTAACTGTTTTGAAAAATAGCGTGCACCATAACCGCCAATTTCTTCGGCTGTAAAGGCTACAAAGATGAGGGTACGCTCGTTGTTGTTTAGTTTTTTGTAATACTTAGCTAAGCTAATCATGGCTGTAGTACCTGAGGCATCATCATCAGCACCGTTGGCAATGCTATCGCCCTGCATGGCAGGCTGAATGCCCAGGTGATCGTAATGACCCGAGAATACCACGTACTCCTCTTTTTTACTTTTGCCCGGCAGCATACCCGCTACGTTAAATATGGGTGGGTTTTCTATTTTGGTTTTGTACGATGCCGTAACCGCCTTTACATCGCCAAAGCTTCCTAAAACCATAATTACTTGTTGTGCACTGGTCTCGGCCGGTTTTTCCATAGAAATAGAACCGCTGTTAAAACGGCTACGCAGTTGAGCAAACAATTCTTTGTGCGATGGATCTACCAATACCAATACTTTTTTAGGACTACGGAAAAAAGCGCGGTATTCGGTTCTGAAGTTTTTACCGGCTTCAATTTTGGCAACCTCTACGCCGTCAAGGTTACTCCATTCAAAGGCGCTACCTGCGTAAATTGCTATGTTTTCTGGTACTATGGCTTGCCCTTCGATAGCTACTTTTCCCTGCTCAGGAACGGTGCGGTAAACGGCAAAGTTTTGACGGAAGCCGGTAGCGCCTGTTAATGGCTGTAAACCGGCTGCTTTAAATTCGCCTTCAATAAATGTGGCTGCTTTATCAATGCCCGGCGTAAAGGTGCCGCGGCCTTGCATGTCATCGGCGCTAAGGGTTTTAATTAAACGCTCAACATCCTTTTCGTTAATTAATTTGTTTACATCCTGCGCAAAACTACCCAGGCTGGCAGCCAAAAGAGCTATGGCTATACTGTATTTTTTCATGTTATTTAATTTTAGAGTTTAACCAGTTGTTTAAAAACTGCTTTTGTGCTGCCGAAGGCTGTTTACCGGCAGCTTCGTAAGTTACAACTTCCAACGCAGGATTTTCTTCGAGTGTTACCGTGGTTTCATGGTTTCCGGTGCGGTTTTTATAAGTAATGGTGATCTTGTCGCCCGGCTTTTTAGCGCCAATGGCATCAATTATAGCTTGCCCGTCCGACTGGATAGCTGCGCCATCAACCGTTAGCAACACATCGCCCGCATCTAACCCGGCTTTATACAACGGCGAATTCATGGCAGTACTGGTTGGAATAAGCAACCCGGCACTCTCGGCAGTACGCGCCTGACCTGAGCGGCCACGACCCCCTGCACTACCTACTGATCCAAGCCAGGCTTTGCCAGCCTGTGCCTTACGTAAGATCAGTCCCGCTTTATCTAACAGGGAAGCATAATCGTTTTTCTCGAAACCGTAGATGTAGCGTTTGAAAAAGTCGGCGGCAAAGGCCGGATCTTTAGTAAAGGTGGCCAATACGTTTTGCAGATCAGGTATTGTATAAGCCTTTTCGGTTTTGCCATGTGCCAGCCATACAGCGCGCATGTAATCATCAAGCGTTAAATTAAACTGGCCACGCAGGCGCAGGTCGAGCGCCAGTGCAGTTGCACCGCCATAGGTATAATAACTGGTGAACACATTGGCATTATTATTCTGATCAACCGATACACCGGCATCGGCAAATACCGCGTAACGGCTCATTTGTGCAGGCGAATAGTGATTGGCAGCAGGCGAATTGATGACTGTGTTGATTAGCCCGGCCATGGTACGGTTATAATCGGCAGGGGAGGTAAAGCCTGCGCGCTCTAAAATTAGACCACCGTAATATTGGGTAAAGCCCTCGGCAAACCAAAGCTCGTTGCTCATGTTGGCATGCTCAAAATTAAACGGTTCCAGTGTTTTAGGGCGAATACGCTCCACATTCCAGCTATGAAAGTACTCGTGCGAGAAGGTGCCCAGCAGGCGGGTTTCGTTGCCTGCAATTTTAGGCGTGGTTTGTACAATGCTGGTAGAGTTGCGGTGTTCCATGCCATCGCCTGCGTTGGTTGAGGCTACATCGTGCAAAAATACGTAGTTGCCATAATCGTAAGTGGGCAGTTCGCCAAAAACGGCTTGTGCCTCGATGGTTGCTTTTTTAACCATCTGCCCAAAGGCATCAACGGTAGCCTGGTCATCGTCGCTATGCGAGGTAAGGTGGATGGCCTGTTTGTTACCGTTAGGGTTGGTTATATCCCAGCTGTATGTTTTATATGGAGCCAGCGATGTTGGGCTGTCCATCATGTATTGCAGATCGCGGGCATAATAGGTGCCTCCGGCTTCGGGTTTTAACTGGGTGGCAACTTTCCATCCGTATTTATCAAGATTGTTGAATTTAAAACGAGCAGGGCGGCTTTCCAATCCTTTTACCCACATGATGGCGGCGGGCATGTTCAGGTGGGCGGTGCTGGCATCAATG
>Ga0247739_10000578_pt1 | contig 12900 bp, 6 predicted proteins | sample UWRJL058202B2_FD_180943 | JGI IMG/M metagenome (GOLD analysis project Ga0247739, IMG submission 180943) | Plant litter microbial communities from Arlington Agricultural Research Station in Wisconsin, United States - UWRJ-L058-202B-2 | ecosystem: Environmental > Terrestrial > Plant litter >...
ATAGACGGAAGTCTGGTCAGAGAGGGGTGTACGCGCGGGGTGATTTACCTTAGTTTTGGGCTTGAAAAGACCGGTAACCCAAATGTCAATGGACAATTACAGTGCGAGTTTCTCGAGTATGATTGCCAAACAACCGTGTTAGACGACGAAAAATAAAATAAAGTATTGGGAGGTTGTGAAGCTCACTGTCAAATAGTGAGACGTCTGGGCTGAGGGATTGTGTGGAAAGTTCTAGCAAGAGAGTTTTGAAGCCTGATAAGATAGGCATGAATTATCAGCCCTGTCGATACTGTAATTGTAGGTTGCAAAGTCGGTGGGATTTACTGTAAGTTGGGACATCGCTTAATTAAGGAGGTGGAATTATAGGAGGCTTCGAAATATAAAGATAAATAAGTTAAAATTTCGGATATATCGCCATTTTTAACAAATCCATCGGCCAGAGTTTCGGGTTACAGTGTTGCGCAATCCACTGATACTTCGGGAGTTTTATAGCTCAATACTCGGAGAGCTTTCCTCTTATGTTTCTCTTCTTGTACCGACTATATCTATCATACAAGTACACGCTCTAACTCTAACAGGGCCAATGCAGGGCGGCTGTCTATGCTTTGGACATGTTTCATCAAGTCTGACCTGTGGAATGCTCAACAAGGGCAAGCCAGGATGAAAAGAAAGCATTGGTCATCAACGCATTCTATAAGAAACTTGGTTTAGTACAACCTGTTATAACAATTAAGCTTATACTACTTAGGAGATGTACATAAGTAGGTAGCTCTTTAAACTATTAATTACATCTTTCGTCGCATGGTATTATTGAGTATCAATTTCCTTCCGACGGGCCTGAGATCGCTAACGGCGCGGTCTGACCTTACAATAGATCCTCACTTGAGAGGAGAAAGTCAACGCACCTATGTATCTCATCTCACCACCTCTTAGTATGTGAACATGTAAATGATCTCTGTGGTACTTTTTGGAGGGGACCTGTAACACAAAACTAATCCAGAAGAAGAGTTTAATGTGGTGGACTTTATCTGGAACTGTGTAACCTCAATATAGCCTTACCGGCCCCACGGGAATCACATTTGTTCTTGGCACTGAAGTGTCATTTGCCTTTGACTTATCGGCTGCCCATCTACACGTGATAGTCTCTCTCTCTCTCTCTTATTAAGTATGAAAGGAGAGGAATAGAAGGATTTGGTCCCCCTTCTGTGTTGTCCTTTTCCGTATGTATAATGTTTCCCAGTTTTATATGTTAGTGACTAAGACTCTTCGCAACTTAACGTCAACTAGCTAGTCGAGAACTTGAGACTATTGATATCCAGTCCAATTTGGCCCATCTACTTAGATCTATTTTACGTCATCCCCCTCAATTAGATTGATCTTCAAGTTAAGCAATGCCCGGATGCTTGATCATCGAAGCCTCAAAAGTTTTAGTCATCTTACTAACCTCCACACATTGGTTGATTAGGTGTAAAACAGCCGCCGCTCATCCCGCGTGTTCCGCTCACCACATTCCAGTTGCGGTGAATTATTGGTTTGCAAAGTCCCTTCCTTTGTTAGCCAGCACTATGACGTTAGAAATAGATGGACTGCACACCTGCACTATTGATCAATCAGCAGTAATGTCTCCATTACATACCTGGTTGCGTCAGTTTATTGGCCACACAGTGTATTGTTGCATCTTTATATTGAATTCATAATCCTGCTCTCGCTATTCACTTTAGTCTCTCGTTTCATCCGATTTCGAGGTTATCTTTCTAGTCCCACGGCGTCTTCTGTGACAAGGACACGGGCGAACAAATTGCAGTATTGGCGTACAAATCCAAGTCAAAATGGCAGTGATCTGGGGTTTGGACTTGAAGGAGATCCAGTGGTGGAAATTCAAAGGAAGCTATATGTTTAATCAAGTCTACCACTTACGGCGGACAAAAATGATTGTCTACCAAATAGCAATGATTCTCTGCGTGGTCTCTGAATCTGTAGGCACTGCTGCATTATCGGGTATCTATCTCCCATCACTTTCCTCCCCAATCCACTATCCCAATACACAGCTAAACAAAATGCAATGTATAGATTATGTAGACCAACAGGACGGCATCTCTACGCCTACCAAAGGAAGAGCAATGGTGCACAACAACGATATCGTGGGAATTTTCTCCTACAATATCTTCATCGGCATATCAGTAGCTACAATATTCGGCTCCGGATTCTTTTTCGATCTCTTCTGGCCCGAAAGATCGGAGTCGTCCACGGTGAAGCTAGCCTGGAAGATATCCTCAATCGTTGTCTCGTTCATGGCTCTCGCAGATGCAATAGCTCTAACGGTAATCGTTGCAACACGAAATGCCTTCATAACCGGCGTCTCCCCCTCCGAAGCACAAATGCTCTTCGCGGAAAACGGGCCCCCAAATCCAATATATCGGCATAACGCTTACTGCATCGCTTCCACCGTGATCCTATGGCCGGGTGTCATTGCTTCATTCGCTAGGTTAGTTAGCACTCTTTTTGCCACTCTATCACCTACCGGACTAACTTCTATGAAGCGCGTACATCATGCACAAATCACTTGCCCACAACGAGAAATTCGGACCCAAATCCAAGACATATCGCGAGGAGGCCGAAAAAGAGTCACTGGATATGCCGTCGACAGACTTAAGTGGGCCACAGATTACGGGCGTTGCTACACCACACGAGAGTGAGGAAGCAAATACGAAGAAGAATGCTGTGTAAGAGGAATTGGAACGAGACTGGGGAGGGACGTTAAGCAATTACATTGGCGTGCTAGATAGATTAAGAAGGAGCTTTCTAGCTTACAGACAGAAACAGACAGAAAAGATGGCACTGGAAGCCACGAGTTACACGTTATTAGAAATACATCATTCTGGAGACACCACTCTTTTCTTCTTCTACATACCGAGTTTGGTACAGTGTTGTTTTGGCGGGTTCACCAAACCTGGAGTTGAAAAAGTGGGTAGATAGTATCCACAAGGCTCTACGATTGATTGCTGAAGCCCATCACCCCATACTGAGTCCCTAAAAGGCATTATCTTGTAAAGAGAAGACAAGTTCTTAACCTTTTTTATTGTGTGTACGCGAAGGATTTTGGAGGTTTCGGTTAGAGACCCCTTTTTAGGCGAGGTGAGTGTTTGATGTGAATCTGAATCTGCTGGTTTGCCTACTTGACACGTGTGGACCATTCATTCTTCGCGAAGTTGAGAGCCAAATATGCACTGTAATGATTTATTGAGGATTTACTAAGAATGTGTTGCATTGCTAACGAACTATATACTGTATGTATGATAGCAAAAGCCAAGCCAAGCCATCGAATGAGCAGAAAATCTACAGCTCCCAAGATAGCATGTTTGTAGGAGTTTTTCCGTCCATATAGTAGGGTTCATCCCCATAACTTGCACAATAACACCCCCCCAACGCTAATTATGCTGTGATGATTGGGGGACCCATCCCAAAAACGCCTGTATTTTGACAGAATAGTAAATGTAGGTATAACGCCTTGGCCGCATCCGTAATATTATCATTAATAGACATTGATCCATCAAGGCTCGTCTGATTCCTCTTCAAAGTGATCATCGTCTATGTGAAGCTGTTTCTCGAGTTGTACAAGATCTCGATATCCACGCTTTGATCGTGGGACACCGTCTCTCGAAGCACCGAAATCGATGACCTGTTTAGAATTAGTATTAAGTTTTCAACCGATAAATAGTAAAACTAACCTCCACATAGGTACGATTATCTCGCTGAACGGCTGCCACACATCTTCGCTCATCGAATTTTACTTGCCATACACCACTTAAATCAGTCAGAAGATCTTTAATGCATTCACCAGTCTTGACATTCCACATTTTGAGTGTTCTGTCTGAACCGGAGATGACCTTTTGTCCATCATGCTGGAAGCAAGTGATGGCACCCGTATGCGCAGTTAGCGTACTCTTGCATTGGCCATTCTCAGGGTCCCAGATTCTGAGGGTGGAATCTGCAGCAGCGGATACAAGGCGTTCATCTCGAAGGTCCAATAGCCCAACAAGAGATGTGTGCCCCTCCAGTGTAAACAAGCACTGTCCAGTTTCGAGTGACCAGATCTTGACAAAATTATCCATGGAACCACTGATACATCGGTTGCGTTTAGTATCCAAGACAACGCTGTAGACCTTCATAGAGTGTCCTTGCAGCCGGTGCAATGTTTCTCCTGTTGAAATCTTCCATACTCGAACAGTATTGTCGTAACTGCCGCTGACAAGTGTATCTTGATTCGCTGCGATGGCACGCACGGAATGGCTATGACCCTGTAATGTGCGAACAAAATAGGGACAATCAGCATCATTCGCTGGTGGGCCAGTCTGAATATATCGCTTTGCTCCTTGCTCGGGAAGTCTCCAGACTCGAAGCTGAGAGTCGCGAGAGCCGGTTATGATTAATGGCCTTTCTGGAAGCATGACTGGCTTTCCGTTTTCAACTCGACCGGTTGCTTCTGGCATAAGAATCTGAAGGCAGCGTACTGTAGACGTATGCCCATGGAACACCTGGGTGCATAACCCCTTCTCAATATCCCACACGCGAACGGAGCGATCGGTGGAGCCGGAGACCAAAACGTTTCCTTCGTATTGCAGGGCCCAAACACCACCTTCATGACCTTCAAGCTTTTTTCGTAATTTACCAGTTCGAGTGTCATAAACATGAATAAGTGTATCATCACTACCAGTTAGAATCTTGTCATCATCAAACTGAAGGCATGTAATGACATGCGATGGGTGAGCTGGAAAAGCAAAGTGGCGAGGCTCAACTTTACCACTAGTCCAACTGCGTTGGAGTAGAGAGTGCCGCCGATAAAGAGACTTGAACAGATGTAGCTTACGCAAGCTCGGCAGGCCGACATCGTCAGGTGTAGGTACTGCAAGGGCGGCAGCATTAGCCGCAGCAAGAGGGCCTTCTGACTTGGAGAATTGGACGAAGTTTGACTCTTGGGTCTTCTCTGCAGCTTCATTATCGAAGGCTCTTCTCTTAGCCCGATCAGAGGAGCTAGGTAACGATAGAATGCGCTTCCTCTTAACGCTAGAGCGAAGATGCTTTCTAGTTATTTCAACCTCAGCCTTCCTACTAACTTGAACAGCCAAGTCAGACTCTGAGGATAACGTGCTATCACGTATACTCAAATCAGCTTCGTACCCATCTGGCCCATACGGATTTTGCCATCCCCATCCCTGCTTGATTGCCTTGTCTAGTTCTCCAACTGGAAGTACAAAGCCATCACGGTCGAAAAGTTCCTTCCATCCTCTCTCGTTTGAATCGATTGTATTTCTCCATTGTTTGGAAACTTGAGCGGCTCGTGTAAGATCTCGGTGATCTAAATAGCTGAGGATGATGAAGCTAAGCTCCAGTGGCAACTGGCCGATGAAGTCGCACTTCAGCGCCGGGTTGACAATATCTGCTATGACATGCAAGGTCTTTTTAGAGCATCGTCTGAGAAAATGAAACATCATAAAGGCTTGCATTTCGCTAGGCATGGCTTCAAATGTTCTGAGCATAGCACTCGTTGCCGAGACCGATGGTTCATTGGTGGGGGGTAAAATTGAGGATTCGCATGAATCTATGGTCTCCTGGCTATCGGCTAGCTGCACTGAGGATCTGCCATCATCGTGATCGTCGACTTCGAACCCTTCATCATATTCATCACCATGGTATGTAGGTGATAATCCGGGGCTAGGTAGACTTGCATTCTGTGCGACAGCGGTGTTCAGGGTAGGACGCTGCGCGGCTACTTGTGAGAGAGCAACGTTGACAGCTTCGAAAGGTTCGAGATCGGAGTCGGCGATTGGAGGCGTGGCAACAGCACTGGGAAACAAGCCATCATTCGTAGCACTCTGCTGGCTATCAGTTTCATCAAAGGCGTCGCTTTGGCTAGTGCCCGATTGTGGTGTGTAAGTATCTTGAAACGATGGAAGCGATTGACTTTGGCTATGGGTCGTATTGTCGAGTTCGGACAGATCAGGCGTTGCTGGAAATGTATTGTCATCCGACAGATGCATACCAAGCCCATGTCGCCGAGCACGATCTTCTTTTCGAAGTCGAGACTTGCCGTCTCTAGCTCCATTTCCAGTGCTATGTTGTAGTCGTTGTGGTCGTTGTGGTTTCGTAACAATGGACGCAGGTGATTTTGGAAGCTTCTCAGATAAACGTTGCTTGTTGAACATCAAAGACTGCTTCGTGTACACGTTGCTCGCTTGATCTGCATTTCCCCTGACTTCAGGCGTGCTGTATCCTTGTCGGCAACTGTCAAAGTATGACTGTGAAGTTTCTTCTGGGGACGACCGCATAGTCTGTATGATATTTGTTAGCAGATACTCGCTACCAGGGGCCTCCACAGCTCACATTTCGATCCTGAACATCCCCATGACGGTCTTCAGTCTCAAAGGAGAAGTTCTTGAGTTGGTCTGGAATTTCCTTGTGGGCTAGAGGATATTCTTTGGAATCCAAGCTGGCAAGTGGTTGTTGAGGAACGAGGATAGGAGGATACAGTCGTTTGGTGGTGGTAGTGGTAGTAATAGTCTTTGTTTCGACGCACTCAGCAACTGCGTGTATCCTTGATATAGCATCTCCTTCTTCCCATCCTATAGATACCGTCTGACTTGTTCGGGGACGTCGAGCGTCGGGTCCATTCTGCAAGGGCTTCGAAGTAGAGGAAAAGGGGCTCGGTGATCTATCAGATGTATGTTTGGCATGTAGCCGGCCTGGGGCGTCCATGGTGACAGCACCTTGTGTGTACTTTCACGAAATCCTGAAAACTTCAAGACACAGCTTTGCCCCTCTTGACCCCTAACGCGTCCTCGACACGGAGACCTCAAAACGCGTGGATAGCCGAAAGGATTCTTTTCACCACTATCCTAATATTGTGCCAGCAATAACATATCAAAGTACCAATATCTATCAGAGATCGTGCGGGTGGGTCGTGGTGGTGCCGGGTGGTAGTGAGGTCTGAAGCGGTCGTTCAGATGAAGAGGAGCCAAGGTGAGTAAGGTGTTCGCAACGCAAGACGAAGGTGACGGGATAAAAGGGTATTGTGCAGAGGCAGGAAGTGCTGGAGTATATACTGTGATCTTCCACTCTCTGCACAAGTGAAGGTGATCGTGTAGTATTTTGCAAGCGGTGGAGGCTGGCGAGTAGATAATGGAGGTTGGAAGAGGAGTCTGTGGTGGATGGTGGATGGTGGATGGATGGTGGATGCTTCGGATCGGGAGTAAGCAAAGAGGCAAGGCCAACAGGGCCGAACGGTTGTAGGTAGTGGCCAAGGAAAAGGTTGACCGAGACGGCTGATTCGCCTTCTATTCAAAAGTGGGTTTTGGCCTACTTCTACCTCGCCGGCCTCGCTAAAAACAAAAAGGAGGTATTTAGGTACGTACCTCTACCCTACGAGCCCTATATAAATATATAAGGCTGATTCTCATACTGAATTCTACTGCAACAGTTTAGCCTTAGCCTTTCGAATATGCTATTGTCATTGTCAGGTTGGAGTTAGCGATTACCGGTTACCTAGTTAGCAATCCCCTCGATAATATCAATACTCGTCGATGGGGAGGGCTACCGGCTACCTAGCTTCTCATGTCATGGTAGGGATGACAATATTTTACACTGGGCTATGGCGAGCTCATGTTGCGGTATTACCTATACTATTCGAAGTCATATTGTATATTGTGTTATGGCTACATCTTGATACGTCGGCCACCATTTTCCCGACTTCTGACTACGCAACATAGGGCTATGTTTCTTGTATTCTTCTCTCTTTCATTCACTATTCCTGTATGAGGAGTTTAAGAGAGTTGTCTGTTCAAATTTTAGGACACTATGATGCTCTGGGTTCGTCCAGGCTCGCAGAGTGGCTTCTTCTGGTTTACCTCAGCTTACTTCGGTAGCCGCTTTCTCCGATGTTGCTGCATTTTCATTCTCGTTAGTTTCTTCTTTATTTCCTATTTAAAGAGAAAAGCTCCTTAGTGCGAGTTTCTTAAGTTTCCACTTTTGGCTGTGTGGTAAAAGCAACTGCGTAAATTGAGCTACGATCATTTCATCCCTTCCATATCTCATATTCAGATATGTTTCTATGCATAAGCTTTTTCACCTTGAATCCACATTCATCGTAAATAAACACTTTAGAGTATAATCTTCTATCGACACTGAAGTCAGGTGCTTCAACTTACCCACGCATTATCTAATTGTGGTAATATATTCGTGCTGCACTGATGATACAAACACACGAAACACGACACTACAAAGAAGTAAAATGACCTAATGACTCTGCAATCCATCCCATAGGATTCCAATATCATTTCGTATTGTGTAAATGCTAGTATCGTCTCCTAGTTAGAGAAATTCGGTTCTAAGAGTTCGTGATATACTTTGGTTGGTTCTATAGTACATCCTAATTGGAACTGTTCTATGTTTATATAATATTGTTTGCAACTCATTGAATTTTTAACACAACAATCCCAAAAGCCAATTATACTTTATATCTCTAATCTTTGTAGGGAGTGTATTATACAGGAAAGCTAGCTAAATATTGAGGCAGGTAATGGTTATGGCCAGTACGACTTCTAGCATTTTTAAATATAAGTGCCCTATCTTTAATGTAGACCTCAGTTTTAGAGTACTTAAACACTGCTATAAAAGATGTTAAAACTTATTAAATATTCGATACATAGCAATACATGGTGAATAGTGGTGCTGTTAGAGGGGTTACAACAATGGTAGTCCTTCCTGGGTCGTCCTTTCCTAATTCCCCGTGACCACCAAGTTAGACAACATCACATCTTTCGTAGAGTCCTACAAATACCCATAGTCTACTATCCTTCTCCTCCCATCCTATATCTGTCCCTAATGCTTTCTTTCCGACCTTTCGTCTCATTCTCCTTCATATAATTTTGCGTGTGCCAGATAATTACACAAACAACTCACGCATCTACATTTCTTATCCTTTCCTACCATCTGCTTGTTACCCTACGGATCTCTCTACAAGCCATAAACATCAGCATTCTACCACATTGAGGGCTATCACCGTACTAACCTCGATCTATCATATCATCTCAGCATCATGCCGCCAATAAAGCGAGCCGCCCAGAAGGCAACTATGAGCAAGCCAATCCAGAAGAAAGAAAGAAGATCCCGAAGAACAGCACCACAGCCCGAAATTCCCCAAATTAATGCGCAGGAGATCGTGGTAGACAATGTGCAGAGCCTCGAGCTCGTTCGTTGCGTTATTACAGCAGCGGTACCTATCCTTTTGCTGCAGTACACCTTATGTTTACTAACAACCCATCTTTTAGATTAGTAGTGTTGCTTGGGTCAGAGATCTGTTCCACGAAGACTGTTTCGAGCCTCGCATGTATGACTACAACAATCCAGATCCTTCATACGAAGCGTTTAAAAAAGGAGAGCATGGTTTTGTCACAGCGAAAGCTCAAAGCGATAGGTTTTTCCACTGGAAGATTCTTGTTCCTAATGTAGACAAAGGTGTGGACAAGCTGCTCTACTGGCTTGTAAGTTTACACGGGGGCTGTAATATACGGGAGGGGAAAACAGCATCTAATTGCTGTAGGAGAATGGGGTTGCAGAAGCTCTGAGACTGAAGTATCTGTCAGATATTCAGTTACGAATATACGATGGCAGTGTTGCTCCAGAAAACTGTATGTCTCAAATCGATAACACTGATATACAATCAGTATACGACGGAGAACTTCTTTGTGCTGACTCCAATGTTATAGTGGTGGAAGCTTATGTGATTGAGATTACTTATGATGAAAGTGTTGCATCTCTACAGGTCAACCTACAGTCGAGCGGCAACATTCAAAGTATTGGGGACAAGACAGTCATGCTTGCTGATGCGAAGAAGAATATTTCAAAGCTCGTCAATAACGTTATAGTTCAAGCTCAAATCCTGACCGACAATGTCCTAGAACTACCAACTCATGGAGTCCTTGACATGAATCTAGGTTATAACGAAACTTGCCCACCAGGCTGGATCGCACCTGGCTTCAAGCACTGTCTGTACCCGAATTTTGTTCTCAATGGTAAATATCGCGTGGAATCCGCAGATACAGGTATGTGGCTTCTTTTTTGATCTGTGAGTCAAATATCTGAATGTTTTCGCATAGGATACCACCATGTTCGGATTTCACTATTTAACAAGTATCCAACACCCGTACAGGAGAGTATACCAATAGAATCCGAGGTGTGCATTCTCCCACTTATTCAAGCTAGCCATAATATTACACCAACCAACTGACTGGTGATGATATAAGGAGGTTGCCAGCAGAGATCATACCCAACCATCTCAATCTTCGGTAATCGAAGGCGGTGAAACTCAGGAATCAGGCTTGAATGCTCTTCGTAATATCGGAACAACTAGGATCTTATATGGAGAGACACAAGATACTCAGCAGATTTCAAGTGAAGCGAGAGAATCTCCCGATCCAGAATACCGACTATACACGCAGCCAGTCCTAGATCGAATCATTGAAGCACGAAGCCGACATGTCAAGGCACAGAGTCGCGACTTCGATGGGTAAGTATTAAAAACTTCTGCTTTGTTTCGGGAATGAGCCTAACTATTTCTAAGCACCAACATACAACCGGATATGGTAGAATGCGAATGCGAGGCTCCCTGCTTTTCTCGTACTTCCAAGCTTCAGTGCGACATATGCTCCAACTATAAGCATTTAGAGTGCTATGGATACCTTGAAACTGGCCGGCCACGGGTGGACTTTGTATGCTATACGTGTTTATGTAGCTTCGACAAAGGCCTACTAACAAAGATGCGGAGTGTTTGTGTTAAGAGACGCCTCCTTCATTTCTTACGGGAAGGTGGAAATGCCGATGAGCTAGGAGAGGCCCTCAACATGGAGGACTCAGCATTGTTGAGAATTTTAGGAGAGTAAGTACATTACGTTGCTCTTATGCAGTGTTTCAAAATGTCATTATGGCAGGCAATATCGTACATATTTGAGCTGACCAGAAGTTCAGACTATCCGAGGAAGGATGCATCACGCTAAACAAACGAAAATTGAAAGGCAAGGGAAAGGCAGGTGAAGAACCCGCCGTTCATTTTATTGGGAATGGCGAGTACTTTCAGCCATATAAAAACATCCAACACCTTGTTCGTATACATTTTCTTTCAGTTGCTGTGCGCTTACTTCATCACAGTTCACCCTGTCCGACTTCCCACAAGAGAGTGTCCAGGTAAGTAATTTGTATTCCCGCCTACGCTCCTATTGCAGCTGCTAATAGAAAGTCTTTCACACAGGCAGAGGAAACCATAAGCCAACATCGTAGCAAGGCACTGGACGAGCAAATTGCATTTACCAATCCACGAATTCCTCGGGAGAATATCGCTCTGGATGTCACCCCAGAGGTCACCCCAAAGCGCACGACTAACGCAGACACGAGAATCGCAAAGCGAGTCAAAGCCAATGGCCAGAATCACTCTGCAAATAGTCCCTGGGCTTATCGTCGTACTTGAAATGGTGCGGCTGCTCTAGGTGTCTAATCCATCATGAAATATAGAATCTGGGACATTTGCGATTTGAAGACCTAAGAAACAACTGTAGTAGATAGCTCTGGCGGTTTGCTATGCTACAGAACATAAAAAAGTGCTAGAAAATGCGAAGTTTGCTTTCGGAACTAGCTTGTGGATTTTGAGCAATCTCTTGTATTGTTATACCAGCAAAGATAGCTTACTAGTGCTCGTCAATCCAAACATTGTTGCGCAAATGGAACGCCTTCAGCTTCACTGGAAGATAAATTCACGGTGACAGCCTAATACCCTAAAGAATACAGTCGTATCGTGAGAATAAAGTGATACTGTCCTACCGTCCCCTTAACTGTCGATCAACTTCGGTACTTGGATTGGCAATGGATGAGTTCAATCTTCGAAGAGTGCTTTATCCAAGGGATTCTATGAAGCGTCTATAATAAGATCTTGCCTGACAATCGTATAGCAGGCTAAAATGCGATGGTCGCGGCTACTAGGTGGTTGAAACCGTCTTGACAGAAAGTACTCCGTACTTCCACATCAAACAGACTTTCATGTGCCTGAGAGACGGGGGCAGTTTATATAATTAGAAGATCCGCTGCGTGGAATAGGGGCCAATCAGAACCCCTACATCTCAATGACCACGGGGATACGAGAGGTGGTAAGTATGAAAGCTGGAAAGGTCCGTCCGTACTTCGAAGTATGCCGGAAAGCTGGGACCCCTAAGCTAATGAAATGCTAAGGACGACTATCGAAGTTGTGTTGGGTTAAGTGTCAGGGGTAAAGGACGAACGTGAAGGCTAGTATGATAGTACTAACTGTACTACTTCTCGTACTCGTTATATCGAAAAACGAACTTAAAGCAAGCATGCTTCTTAATACACTCTTCTGTTGCTTCCATTATAGTAGTTATTATTGGGACAGATTAGGGTTTACGGCCATTCAGGTTTCACTTCTACTATTCTAGCTTTCCCGCACTTGCTTCGCAAACCATTCTTGTAGCTTCCCCATTGAATATGTATCATGCTCTTGCGCCGAAGTATAAACTCCTCCTTATACCACCCTTCTGTCCCCAGCGACCGCAGCCGATTTCCAACCGGCTGGCATGATCCAAAACCAATCAAGATTGCAGATCTATTCTTAATCATAATATTGTCTGGGTTAATGTTGTGTGCCAGTCCTAACGAGTGGATATAAGCAAGAGCGTTATTGAGCTGCTGTAGAATGTTGGCATAATCTAATCGCGGCATAGTTTGTGTAGCTATATATTGAGTCAGGGTCTGATCCAGTTTCTCAAGAACAATTGAGGTGATACGACCACGGCGGACATTACAACCATGATAAGTGATGATATTTGGGTGTGGGATCTTGGA
>Ga0247739_10000579_pt1 | contig 12893 bp, 11 predicted proteins | sample UWRJL058202B2_FD_180943 | JGI IMG/M metagenome (GOLD analysis project Ga0247739, IMG submission 180943) | Plant litter microbial communities from Arlington Agricultural Research Station in Wisconsin, United States - UWRJ-L058-202B-2 | ecosystem: Environmental > Terrestrial > Plant litter >...
ATCCACATTGGCTACTTGGCCCTATTAATTCACATTAATTGCACGATTAAAGATTTTTCTCGTCCACAGCAAGGATATAATGCGAGCGATTCTCAACTCCATCCGGACTTATCATGCGCGCTCTAACTTCTTTCACGTCCATATTATTTTGCAGCCTCATAACAATTTGTTTACTCGCGGCCTGTAGCAAATCCCCCGAACCCACAAAAATTGAAGGCTTTGCTCAAGGCACAACGTATCACCTGACGTTTGTATTGCCCGATACAAAACAAGAGACTGCGATTACGCAGGAAGTTACTGCCGAGCTGAAACGTATTGATGAATCTATTTCCAATTACCGTAAAGATTCGATTATCGAATTATTTAACGCTCAACTCGATACAGAGCCGCATGAAGTTAATGATGAAATTGTAAAGTTGGTTGAGCATGCACGCGGTACTAATAAAGCCAGCGGTGGCTGTTACGATCTCACCATAAAACCTTTGTTTGATTTGTGGGGTTTTAAAAAAGATGTTTTTCATTTGCCGAGTGAAGACGAGCTACAACAAACATTGCAATTAATTGGTATGGATAAACTCATCACCGTTGACGCAACTCATTTGCAAAAAACATTGCCCAATCTACGCGTAGATTTATCATCCATTGGACAAGGTTACAGCGTTGAGCGACTTGCGAATTTATTAGAGAGCCATCAAATCACAAATTACATTGTGGAAATTGGTGGTGAACTTAAAGTTCGCGGTAAAAAGCCGGATGGAACGCCCTGGCGTATTGCCATGGAAAAGCCTATTTCCATTGAGCGAAAAATTGAAAAAATTGCGGTGTTTGAAAGTGGTGAGCCTATTTCACTGATGCCTTCGGGAACCTATCATCATTATTTTGATAATAATGGCAAACGATACAGTCATATTTTAGATGCTCGTAATGGTAAACCCATCGAACACAACACCGTGGTTGCAAATGCATTTATCGCCAGTTCAACACTGGCGGACGCCTGGTCAACCGCATTGCTGTGTTTGGGGAGCGATGAAGGAATTAAAGTTGCCGATGATAATAATATCGCCGCACTTTTTATAGATCAAATTGGCGAGCAACTTATCGAAAAAAAATCCAAAGCAATGGACAAATTGACGAGTGTAAAACTCGAAGAGCCGCCGAAAGAATAATTTCCACCGAAAATAAAAAATCGCCAACTGAAACTTATTCAGTTGGCGATTTTTTTAGATCATCATTCCGCCTGAGGCCTCAATTCTCTGCCCGTTCACCCAGCGGTTATCGTCAGATAATATTGACGCTATAACACCACCAATATCATCTGGAATACCAACACGACCCAACGCAGTGAGCGATGCAATGTGATCGTTCAATTCTTTATTATCACGCACCGCACCACCGCCAAAATCTGTTTCTATCGCACCTGGTGCAACTGTATTTACATTAATCCCGCGAGCGCCCAATTCTGTTGCGAGATATTTACTTAAGGTCTCAATCGCACCTTTCATAATTGCGTAAGCGGAATAACCAGGGAAGCTAAAGCGTGTTAGCCCGCTCGAAATATTTACGATGCTACCGCCGTCGGCCATAAGCCCGACAAGTTTTTGCGTGAGAAAGTAAACGCCTTTCAAATGGATATTTACCATTTGATCGAATTGCTCTTCGCTCGTTTCAAGAAACGGTGTGTTGATACCTGTTCCCGCGTTATTTACCAAATAGTCAAAACTATCGCGCTGCCACTTTGATTGAAGAATGGCTTTTACATTTGCTGCGAACTCTACAAACGTTTTACTTTGCGAAACATCTAACTGAAGAGCTACTGCTTTAGCGCCAGCTGCTTCAATTTCAGCTATCACTTTATCGGCTTCTTCCCGTTTGCTGTGGTAGGTGATGATCACATCCACACCTTTGCTAGCTAAACGAAGTGCCGTGTTTTTACCAAGACCTCGGCTACCGCCGGTTACTATTGCAATTTTATGATTCATGAGAATTTCCGCCTGTTAGTTAATTCAGATTTTTTTCAAGCACGTCGTTGCTTGATGGTTGCCAGTCTATTAATCTAAAAATAATAGATAAAGTGATCATTTTTGAATTTACTGTTCATAAAATTAAAACAATGGACCAAAAGCATGAATCAACTAGATGCCATACAGATCTATTTGCGGGTTGCAGAACTAGCGAGCTTCACGGAGGCAGCGGATAGTTTGGGGTTAGCGAAAGCGAATGTCTCAAGCGCGGTGCAACAGCTTGAAGCCATGCTTGGTACACGATTGCTGCACCGCACCACACGCCGTGTGCAAATGACCCACGATGGCCAAGCGTTTTACGAACGTAGCAAAGATTTGCTTGCAGATTTCGATGAGCTAAAAACCCTTTTCAACAACCATCAAAACCAGTTGCGAGGTCGCCTGCGAGTGGATATGCCGACGGCGATGGCGCGCGGTTTGGTTATTCCTGCTTTGCCCGAGTTTCTGCGTGAGCACCCTCATCTGGAGATCGAATTGAGCAGTACTGATCGCCGCGTGGATGTTGTTCGTGAAGGATTTGATTGCGTGGTACGTGTGGGAACGCTTCATGATTCGAGCTTGGTTGCTCGCTCCATCGGGGAATATCAATTAATTAATTGCGTATCGCCAAGTTACGTTGAGACTTACGGCACACCGCAATCGCTTGAAGATCTCGTTAACCACAAATTGGTTCACTATGTGTCAGTGCTTGGTGGTAAATCGCACGGATTCGAATACCTAGACAAATTAACATCCGCCGTAAAATATATTGAAATGGACGGAGCGCTCATCGTGAACAATGCCGATGCTTACCTAAGTGCATGTTTGGCAGGGCTTGGAATCATCCAGATACCCGAAAATGGAGCTACCGCACGGCCTTACATTGACAATGGTCACTTGATTGAAATTCTGCCGGAATATCGTTCAGCGCCCATGCCGGTTTCGTTGTTATACGCTAACCGTCGGCATCTACCAAAACGTGTACAAGCTTTCATGAGTTGGATGATAGAAATTCTTAAACCAACTCTAAGTAAAAGCAAACAATAAAAATTTTGTTGGATTTATTGGAATCAACATGATGGGAAAATTATGGCGGTTATAAAAAAAGCAGTAAGACGCATATTGCGAATTGCGAATCGAAATCCGTGGATAATACCGCTCTTCGGATTTGTTTCTGGAGCTGCAAGTTTTTTTTTGGTCGAGAGAAAACAGGAACAATTCGCTCAAATTATTTCAATTATGATGCTGGCAGGCTGGGTTTGGCTTTTACTGGAAAACTCACTAAAACGCGGAATCTCACATTGGTTCGGCATAAAAGTTCCGCGTGTTGTGTTGCGTTATGTTAGTCAGTTGGTGCATCAGGAAAGTTTATTTTTTGTAATTCCATTCTTTTTTATCACTACCACGTGGAATAGTGGGCAGTTGGTTTTTACCTCTCTGCTAATCATTGCTGCACTTGTTTCGCTTATAGATCCCATTTATTACCACTGGCTTGCTCCGCGCCGCTGGTTATATTTTAGTTTTCACGGTGTGACTTTATTTGCTGCGTTATTAACGGCATTACCCTTACTTTTTCATTTACCAACATCGCAAAGTTATTTATGGGCACTAGGTGTTGCAGCGATTTTATCCGCGCCCGGAATTGCGCGAAGTTTTTCTGAAATTTGGTGGAAACGAATTCCAATAACGCTGCTATTTATTGTCGGGACATTCGGAATCGGTATGGCTGCGCGCCATTGGATTCCACCAGCATCCATTTGGTTAACACAAGTCGCAATTACCGATCGCATCGATGATAAAAATCGTTCGCCTAATAAGAAAATTAAAGTCATTACTTTAGAAGAATTACATCAAGGTGTTTACGCCTACACCGCAATTCACGCACCACGTGGATTACGTGAACGCATTTATCACGCCTGGTATCAAGACGGAAAGCAATTTGATCGCATTGCATTGGACATAAGCGGCGGCAACGAAGACGGCTACCGCTCGTGGAGTCACAAAAAGAACTTCCCGAAAGATGCCACAGGAAATTGGCGAATTCAGGTTGAAACAGAAGCAAGGCAAGTGTTGGGAATTTTGCGATTTGAAGTTGTGGATTCGAAAACTACAGCATCTTCTGCAAGTGAATCTCAACATAAATCAGCTGCACCTGAAGTTAATACGGAAATTAAAACGGATTCCAAAGAAATAAAACCGGAGTCCTCTGAGCAGGAAGTAAAAGCTGAAATGAAAGAATCTACTTCAGCCGAATCTAAACCTCCTGAAACTGAAGCTTACGAGCCTGTGCAGCCAGAAGTAAGTGCTCAAGCTGAGGGACTTTCACGTCCAAATTAATAGACGGGCTTGATCATTTAAAATGTGAGGTCTTTTTTTAGGTACTATTTACGTGGTGGAATCGGTAACTGACGATTTTCTAAAATTTAGAAGAGGTTGGTATTATATATTCATTCACGTCTGAAAAAAGCTACTAGAGAATGCCTGCTGAGAATTAGAAGTAGTAAAAACGCTGCTATAAAAGGGCTAGCCCACGTACCCAGACTAATGAGTGAAGACGCATAAATTGCACCGATCAACATAATATAAAATGTTTGGGAGAGCGGCGCGGAATATTTTATCGCCATCAATTTATACGCAGCGGAAGACAGAAAACCAATTGCACTCATAAAAAGCAACGATCCGATCAAACCAAAATCCGTTACTAATCCCCGAAAGCTCGTATATATATTCGTACGTACCACTCCTGGAACCTCAAAATATTCTGAGTAATACCCATCAGGCATTTGATATGCAGTTGGGATATATTTGGATATTCCCCAAAAAGTAAGTTGCCCCATAGTATAACTCTGCTCAATATAGCGCGTGCCATATTGAGGACTGATATACCAGCTTAACCAATCAGAAAATGCATAAACACTTCCGAATGCGTATGACCGAAAGGCATAATACAAATTTTCAACTAGCTGAGAATTGGGAGCCTGAAACTTACCGACCACTTTTATTATCATCGCGACAGTCATAATCGGCACCATTGCGAAAACTCCGATGGTGAAAAAGATTGCTGCTCGCTTGGTCATGATTGTAGTCTTACCAACACTAACCCAGCCAACGAAAAGCCCACCACAGTATAAAGCAATGCTTTGCGGGAGAGTTCCTTTGTCCCCCATAAGAAACATTGTGGCTAACGAGGGGATGAAAGCAGCAATGGTTAGCAGAGCAGGAATCACATAGCGCCGATCATTCGCTACAATAAGTCCGCAAAGTGCAACGCAAACATAGTTTAAGATAGTCGCGATTTGAATATAAAGTGTTGAAGTAATCTTTCCACTGTAGCGAAGGCCGATAAAGTCGCCACCAAATTTATCGGGAGCTTTTATTACATTGGAAATAGAAAAACCTTGCGCCCGGATATGTAAAAAAATTCCAATAATTATAAAAATTTGCATAGCAATAAATATTGAGGTCATCAAATCACGACAATCTGTCGCATGATGGTCATTGGTGATTTCAATTTTTTTGAATAAAATCGATGGAATACCGAAAGCAAATACTGCAGCTGAAATATAGATAGCGGCTGCGTCGATATTTAATTGCGAGCCGGAAAAAATCTTGGCTATTACCAAAACAGAAAACCAAAATATTGAAAATATAAACGCCGGATGTGAAGCGGCTCGAATGTGTGCAAACAGAAAATATGACCATAGAGCAATTATTATCAAAACTAAAACTGAAATCACATCGGCCATCCTTTAAGTAGGCAAACAGCATTGTTGCAAAATATTTATCCAGCAAGACTTTTAAGCTTCGCTAAAACGAGTAGCATCGCTTTATAAAGCAGAATTTTTATTAGATATTCTCAAAACTCAATATAAAGCAAATAAAATTAATTACTATTCTATCTTTCTAAATATTAACAATGAGAAAAGTCTATTTTTTGGATCTCATTTACTCAAATTCCAATGAATCTACGTAAATTAAAAAACCTAATTATGAATTACCTCTATAAGCTTGAGCCTTAACAACGACATTCAGGAATTAACAAGACCAACCTGAAGGCCTCAATATTGTATTAAAGGTGGAAAACACATTTTGAGCCAACCTCCTAGAGTAAGTAGAGGCCGCCTATAACCAAATAGTAGCTAGGCTTAACCAAGGAAAGGCCCCTCTGCCAATATTTGCACTCTATGCTAATATGCGCCCCTTTTTCCGATGCCAAATTTTCCGTTCGAGACAATGCTATGAGCACTAAAGTCGCCGTTGTTATGGGTTCCAAGAGTGATTGGGCTACCATGCAAGCTGCTGTTGAAATCCTGCAAAAGCTGGGTGTGGAATATCATACTGAAGTGGTTTCAGCGCATCGCACGCCGCAGAAGCTTGCTACCTTTGCTGAAGAGGCTGTGGGTAATGGTTTCGGAGTAATTGTTGCGGGTGCGGGTGGTGCGGCGCATTTGCCAGGAATGATTGCGGCTCATACTCGTTTGCCGGTGCTCGGCGTTCCAGTGCAGAGTAAAGCGTTGAATGGAATGGATAGCCTTCTATCTATAGTGCAAATGCCCAAAGGTATTGCTGTTGGCACCTTGGCGATTGGTACGGCGGGCGCGTTTAATGCAGGTTTATTGGCTTGCCAGATTCTAGCTCTGAACGATGCTGAACTAGCGTCACGCATTGATGAATTCCGCTACACCCAAACTCAGGCTGTGCTTGATAACCCTGATCCCAGCGTTGATTAGCCGTCATTTCATTGCAGTAATAAATTAAGCGGTAGGTAGTTAATGAGTAGTAGTAAACCAATTTGGGTTTTAGGTGCGGGCCAACTGGGTGCTATGTTGAAACATGCCGGTATGCCATTGGCATTGGATGTACGCCCAGTGGACATTAACGAAAGCAGCGCACCCGTTTTGGCAGCTGATGACCTGGTAACTGCTGAGCGCGAACAATGGCCTGCAACTTTAGTAACACATACTTTGGCGCAACACGCTAACTTCGTAAATAAGCCGATTTTTGGCCGCTTAGCCGATCGCAAAACTCAAAAAGAATTGATTGATTCCCTAGGCCTTCTAACAGCGCCATGGCGCAATGTCATTGGCGACATTAATGCCAGAGAATTACGCAACCAACTTGGCGACCGTGTGTTGCTCAAGCGTCGTACCGGTGGCTATGACGGTAAGGGCCAATATTGGCTACGCGCGGTTGACGATGAAGTTCCAGCAGATTGGCAAGGTCATTCCATTGCCGAGCAAGCAATTAGTTTTGAAGAGGAAGTTTCACTGGTTGGTGTTCGTAATCGCAGTGGCCAATGCGTGTTCTACCCGCTTACACTCAATTTGCATCTGAACGGTATTCTCTACGCCTCTGTGGCTCCACTTGCACGACTGCAACATTTGCAGCAGCAAGCTGAAACCATGCTTGGCAAGCTGATCAATGAATTGGAATACGTTGGCGTTATGGCGATGGAATGTTTCCGGGTGGGCGACAAGCTTATGATCAATGAGCTGGCGCCGCGCGTTCATAACAGCGGTCATTGGACACAAGCGGGTGCAAGCATCAGTCAATTTGAATATCACCTGCGTGCTATAGCTGATTTGGCAACGCCTAAAGCGCAGATTCTCGGCCATAACGTGATGATCAATTTAATTGGCACCGAGCTCAATCCAAAATGGTTCAATCTGCCGGTCGCACAAGTTTACTGGTATGGAAAAGATGTTCTCCCCGGCCGTAAAGTTGGCCACATCAATCTCGTCAGTAAAGACGTACAAGACTTGCGCGGCACGCTGCAACAACTCAGCTATCTTTTACCGGAGCAACATTACAAAGAGGCAATTACCTGGAGCCTTAAAGCGCTGGAAGATATAGCATAAATTGCAATAGACTAGGCTGAACTAAAGACCGAGCCGAATTAATACTTCGGCTTTTTAGACTGGGAGTCAATCATGTACACATTGCACATCGCCAATAAAAATTATTCATCGTGGTCACTTCGCCCTTGGCTGGTTTTAGCTGCGCTGGAAATTCCCTTCAACGAAATCATTCATCCGTTTCCTGAAAACGACGCATGGGATTTGTATCGCGCATTTTCTCCGAATGGAAAAGTGCCCTGCTTGCAGGATGGCAATACCGTGGTGTGGGATTCGCTGGCGATTGTGGAATATCTCGCTGAACATCATGTACAGGTTTGGCCGAGTAATAAACTGGCCAGAGCTTGGGCGCGCAGCGCAGCGGCAGAAATGCATTCTGGTTTTCAAGCGTTGCGGAATAATTGCGGAATGAATTGCGGTGTGCGCATTCAGTTGCACTCGATATCGCCTGCGTTGAAAAAAGATATTGATCGTATTGATGAACTCTGGAGCGAGGGCCTGCAAAAATTTGGCGGGCCGTTTTTGGCTGGAGAAAAATTTAGCGCTGTAGATGCTTTTTTTGCGCCGGTAGTTTTTCGCGCGCAAACTTATCAACTTCCTCTAAGCGAGGCAGCGCAAACGTACGCAGAGAATTTATTAACGTTACCTCCAATACAAGCATGGTATGAAGCTGCGTTATTGGAAACCTGGCGCGAACCAAATCACGAAAAAGAAACATTAGACGCAGGAAAACTTATCGCTGATTTCAGGAGCTAAGTTTTCCACCCAATCTTGTCCTAACATTCTGAATATCGCGATTGGAGAATCCGTAGTGTCGTATGAAGTAAGTATTACCTTTAGGGAAAATTATTTACATGTCTCGGTAAGTGGGCATTCTACGTTTGACAACGCGGTTGATCTTTGGCAAAAAATTGTTGCCGCCTGCAAAATTCATGACTGTTTTAATATTCTCGGCGAGCAAAAAGCAATAAACCCGACTTCCACTATGGATGCATGGAATCACCAGCAAATTTTTGCTGCCGCAGGTATTACCACAAAATATCTTATCGCCTGGGTTGACCATAACCCAAAAACTTTTGAGCAAACGGAGTTCGTCCGTGTCGTCCTTGCAAACCGGGGCATGGGTTATGGAAAAATATTTTCCGATACTGAAAAAGCAAAAACTTGGTTGCTGAATAAAATGGAAGCAAAAAATAAAAAGGCGCCATCCTGAATTTACTAACGCGCCTGCAATGGAAGCCGTACAATAAAATAGATGACGAAAAGCGCCCCACCGAAAATAGCAATTACAAAATCCAAACTTCTACCCGCCGATTAATATTTTTACCCTCTTCGCTATCACTCGCGGCCAAGGGTGCAACATCTCCCAAACCTCTAACAACCAGAGGATATATACCGCGCTGAAATAACTGTTGTTCGACCACCTTTGCGCGGCGTTCGGACAATTTCTGACTCTTACCTGCATCGCCCTCATTATCAGAAAACCCGAACAGCTGAACACGTTTGGGTGCATTTATTTCTACATAACGCGCGACTCGGTCCAAATCATTGAGTGATTTTGTATCCAGCTCGTCACTACCGCTTTTAAAACGAAAGTTAATTGATAAGCGTTCTGAGCGCGCCGTTAATTCGCGCATTTCCGCTGGGTAGAAGTCATTGTCGAATGGTTTTCCCAGTTTGATATTTTGCGAAACAAAACCCACATCTTCCACAATCGACTGGCCACGATCAGAAATTACAAACCGCACAAATTCCTGTGTTTCAATATTGGGATTAATTTGCGATGTGTAAAAAAACAAACGCCGCGATAGCGGGTAGTCTTCAGTGCCCACCGTAAAATGTGTTGGCATAATGGCTTTGTTGTTATCGGACGATGAAATCGCGATTAATTTCGCGTGCCGTACATAAGGCAAACCTATAAAACCTATTGCACCATTTTCACGAGCAACAGCGTCAGATAATTCGCTGCTAGATTCTATACGTGTAGCTGAATCAGCCAATCTTGCTTTATGAGGATCGAGCACCATCGCTTTAAACGAATCCCAGGTTCCGGATTTTTCATCACGGGCATAAATTTTTATCGGAATGTCTTTGCCACCTAATTGCAGCCAATTGGTGATGCCCCCTGAAAAAACTCCAACCAGTTGATCCAGGGATAGACTGGAAACATTATTTCCCGCTGAAACAATAATCGCCAAACCATCCAACCCTAAAATATGCTCGTTGCCCGACGCAAATAAATCACCCGCTCTTGCCAAAAGATCTTCGCGCTCTTTATCTTTGATGCGACGCGAAGACATACCCATATCAGTTTCGTTTTTTAGCAAATCAGTGAACGCAGTACCAGACCCATGTGCTTTCAATTCGATATATTCAATACGGCCATTGATATCGCCGGATATTATTTTTTCGTTAGCAGATGCCGGACTCACTTCAGTATGCACATTGCTTGCGCCTTGGCTCATTAAATAAGCTTCAATTAGTCGTGGCGCCAATTTCTCACCGATAGTATTAGAACCATGCAAACGAAACAGAGGTTTATCGCTTTTAATAAGCTTATCTGACTGTTGATTATTTTTAGCTTTTAAACGCGATTCAACACTAACGTTTTGTACTGCCTTGACAACAAATACTTCACCAGCCTCCATAGGTAGAAATGATCGCAATAAATATCCCCCCATAAATATAATTAATGAGAATGCTGCTGCGGTGAAAAAATGAATACGAAAACTGTTAGCTTTTTTGCGTGATTTTTGTGTTTCTTGATCGGTTGATGATTTGAGGATCGCAGCTTCCATATCGCGAATTTCCCACACCAGTGATATCAACTCCTCATTTTCGGTAAGTAATGCTTTAGTAAGCAAATCTGCTCGATATACCTCATCTTTTAAAACCATATTCAAAGGAATATGAATTCTCAAATGGGTTTCGCAGAGGCGTTTTAAATTCCAGACTTTATCAACCAGCACTACGTTGTAGTGGAGGTGCTTGTGAGATTTTGGGGACATAACTCTTTCTCGATCGCAGTCAGTAGAAAATGGCTGGCGCACTATAGGGAGAAAAAATGACAGTTCAGTTACATGAAGTTTTGGAGGAGAATCGTAGAAAATGATTAATACTGGAGGGAGATTGTAGACCCCGCGTCCTTACGGGGGATGTGCTCATCTACAATACTGATAGAGGTGTTGCGTGATCATTAACACATAATAAAATGACAGCTTGATTACATCGCGAGTCTTTTAATTTTATCTTTCATTTTTACAACCTTGGATTCCTGCCCAAGCTTTGCATAGATATCAGCAGCAAGTTCATAGAAACGTGTGTCATTCTTTTCGCGATCAATGGCGCGTAATGTATATTCCAGCGCTTCAGAGTACTCATTTTGTTCATAGGCGGAAAGTGCAACGCTATATTGATAAAAGGGATTGGATTCGCGGTAGCGTTGCGCCAAGCGCAAATATTTTTGCGCTTTTTCTTTCTCGCCAATCTGAGTATAAAGATAAGCAAGATTGTTTCTTATGGTGAGATCTTCAGGGGCCAATTCCAAGCCATGCAAATAAGCGAGTTCCGCCTCTACCCACAATTGCTTCCTGCCATAAAGCGCACCGAGATTACTCCACACATAACTTTCTCCGTCATTCAATTTTATGGATTTGCGCAAACTTAAAAAACTATCTTCCACGTTTCCTTGCTCTAAATACTCCATTGCGCGGTTGCTGTAAAATTGTGCTTCAGCAGCAGCATCACTGATTTGATGTTGTGAGTAATTTGATTTATAGCGATTCATTTCCAAATCAATAATCACTTCATCGCGTTTTAAAAAATTTACACTGGTTGTTAATATCGGAACTTTCACATTCACGTGCCGCAAAAAAACCATGTCTTTTTCTTTACGTAAATCCCACGTTGGGGGAATTTGTACTTCATTGACGTAAGCTTTAATACCCACCGAGCGCGCGAGCGCGACGTACAGCAACGTAAAACTTAAACAATTCGCATTTCTCTGCTGAAAGGAAACCTTGGGCACTTCTGTTACGTAGGTGTTATAGGTGATTCCAAGGCCGCCAGCTTGCACGGGAGAAAGGAGCGCGATGTGCAAGTTTTTAACCTTGTCAAAATAACTTTCACTATGACGAACGGCTTCTCTTGCGAAAGCCTCCATCTCAGGAGTGACTGCAAATATATTTACATAAGGCAATTCATCGTCGGTAACCTCATGCCCCAGGATGGCCTTCCCCGACAAAATAGTAGCAACGGTGGTGGAGTAAAGCGTGGATTCCTTTGGCTTAACCGCTGCACAACCAGCAAGAGCGGTTAAACACAATCCTGCAAAAATCATTTGTTTGAAATATGCATTTAACATTATTTACCACCCCTATGCCTGCTCGGGTAATAGTCGCTAAGACATCACCCAAACCAAAACTACGGCTAGCTCGCTTGTGATGCGCCATCGGCAAGTCCACAACCCCTAACAACCTAGTCGATGCCCGACTACTTTTTGCCAGTTTGGAGAAAAGATGGTTAACCACTACTAAAACGATAGCTTATGTGCACTAGACGTGATCATCTTTTTGCAAATTATTTTGCTTTTTTTCAGAAACTTTTAGTGTTGCCAAGCTGAACAGATGAAAGCCAATCCAAAAAAACCATTATTCTTCCGCAAAGGCTTAACTTAATGCTTTGAATTCTAACGAATAAAAATAAGAACCAGACAACACCTGGAGCAGCGCTTCCCCCTTTCTTAACAAATGCTTCAAAAAAATGCATGGCTTTTTTATTGGGCATTACAAGAGCACAAAATTCCCGCCCCGAATGAGACCAAACATCCCATTTTGTGAAGTCGCCTGAATCATTAATGTGCATCAACTAAATTTCAGTATTTTTCGCGAACCAAAAACGCTCAAAAGGAAAATTTAAAAGTGCTTGGCACAGAGTTTGAATAGCTCATATTGAAAGAAAAACTTTACGCATTAAATTTTAAGCAGAAAAAATTTAAGCATGCGAGCAAAACGTTTGTTTCAAATACTTATCAGGAGCG
>Ga0247739_10000580_pt1 | contig 12889 bp, 7 predicted proteins | sample UWRJL058202B2_FD_180943 | JGI IMG/M metagenome (GOLD analysis project Ga0247739, IMG submission 180943) | Plant litter microbial communities from Arlington Agricultural Research Station in Wisconsin, United States - UWRJ-L058-202B-2 | ecosystem: Environmental > Terrestrial > Plant litter >...
GTTCGAAATATCGCTCAGCCCAAACTGCTTTTTCAAATTCATCGACATTAACAGTAGTTACGGCAGGTAATTTTGCACGGCTTCTAATATCATTCAGGGCTTTTATCGCTTGTGCATTTGGTTTGCCTTCTGCCCGGTTTGATGCTTCTGCGTACATCAGCAAAACTTCCGCATAACGATACAAAGTGTAATTGATATTCGCCTTGGCATCATTGTCGACGGCCTGTTTGTCAAAATATTTGTAGATATAATAACCACCCAGATTCAGGCTGTCACGGCGTACATCACCAGCCGGATAATCGCTGGGATGTCCTTTGTAATAAGTGAAAAAGAATTGTTTTTCCTGGGCACGTTTATCACCTTTTTCATAACTTTCTACAAATTCTTTACGGGGAATAAGTCCGCCGTATTCATCAGAATAAGATGCAATGCCCCGGAATGCAGGCAGTGTAACAGGTGTTAAGCCATTATTTCTGATATCTTTTTCATGCTGAACCTGGAAAATAAATTCACGCAAATTCCGGTTTTCCGGCTTGATCATATCAGTATATTCCGCGAATAATGCATAAGTACCATTATCAATTATTTCTTTGGAACGCTTGGCAGATTCGGCATAACTTTGTGCACCACCCTGAACCGGAAAACCTGCATAAGTAAGATAAACATCTGCCAAAAGCGACTTGACCGCACCCATTGAAATCCGTCCGTTCAGATCACGCCAGGGTAATGTTGACTTTTCGGCTTCCAGCAAATCCGGAATAATAATTTCATCATAAATTTCCTTCACCGGGGAGCGAGGAGTCTGAACTTCGTCCAGGGAAGTTACCAGTCCTGTTAGTTTTGGCACATCACCAAACATCCGCACCAGTTGAAAATAATACAATGCACGCATGGCTTTGGCTTCGGCAATCATGTTGATTTTAGTTGCTGCGGGTAAACTGGTTATTTCGCCAATTTTCTGAATTGCCAAATTTGCCCGTGCAATGCCCGAAAACATTCCCGACCACCAGTTATCAATATAAAATGCCCGTGCGTCGTATTCCAGGTCGTAAAATTTGAAAGCTTCGGTTTGAGAATTTCCATCCGCTTTGCCGGTCATAAATTCGGTGAGTGAAGCATTATTTCCGCCCCATCCGCCGCCGCCGTTGTTAAAAGTGGTAATATTGGAATAGGCACCATCCACAAAAGCCCGTGCAATTTCAGGACTTGAAACCGTGGACGAAGTCGTCAGCGATCCTGTTGGATCTTCTGTTAAAAAATCGTTACAGGAACTAAAACAAAACCCGAGTAATAAACTTGTATATAGGATGTTCTTTTTCATGATCATATTTTTAGAAAACGATGTTCAAACCAAGGTTGAAAGTACGCGGACGAGGATACTGGAAAAACTCCATATTGGCATTCAGCTGGCCTCCAAAGCCGGTAAGTGCTTCCGGATCATAACCTGAATATTTGTCAGAAAGGAAAAAGTTTTGTGCACTGGCGTAAATCCGTAATCTCTGGAAATTAACCTTGCCAAATTTGGTAGGAAGGGAATAGCCTAAAACAGCATTTTGTCCACGAATAAAAGAGCCGTCTTCTACCCACCAATCGTCCATATGCGTATCATAACCGGCATTGTAATGACGGATTTGAGCGATGTAAGTATTTTGGTTTTCAGGAGTCCAGGCATTTAAAACCGTACGCGCGCTGCTTGCAATCGCCTGACGATCTTCTACGGAATGTTTGGTTGCATTCACCGTATTTACACCAATCACAAAACGGATATCAAAAGAGAGGTCAAATTTTCCGTATTGGAAAGTGTTGCCAATATTCAGGTTCCATTTTGGATAAGAGCGCCCAATAATGGTTTCATCAGAACCGTCAATTTTTCCGTCTTTATTAATATCCTCCCATTTCAAATCACCTGGCAAACGATTATAAGTTGCTGCCAGATCTGCTTCGTCTGTTCCGTAAGTGCCCAGCCTGCGGTATCCCCAAAGCGTTCCGATTGCCTGACTAATCCGTAAAATATTGGTATTGCCCAGGAAGTTAGGGCCAGGGAAAATGTCATCTCCGTTAGCACCCAGTTTCAGGATTTTATTTTTATTAGCTGAAAACGCAAAATTGGTGCTCCACGTAAATTTGTCATTAGAAATATTTCTGGTATTTAAGCCAATTTCAATTCCTCTGTTTTCAACTGAGCCAATATTCTGAGTTACTGAACTCAGACCCGTCGACCATGGAATTGGTGCATTAAGAAGCAGATCCTTGGTTACTTTATGGTAATAATCAACGGTCAGATCAATGCGGTTATTCAGTAAACTAATGTCCATACCAATGTCCAGTTGGTTGGTATATTCCCACCGCAAATCCGGATTACCAAAGGAACTGCGCCAGATTCCGGTTTGTCTTGCACCTCCCAGCAACACATCGCCTGTGCCCAGGAATTGCTGCGAAGCATACTGGCCGATTTCTTGGTTTCCTGTTTTACCATAACTGGCTCTTAATTTCAGGTTGGAAATGGCACTTATTCCTTTCATAAATTCTTCCTGACTTACATTCCAGGCAACTGCCGCGGATGGAAAGAATGCATATTTATTATTTACACCAAACTTGGAAGCTCCGTCGTAACGGCCGGTGAAAGTAAATAAATATCTGTCTTTAAAATTATAATTCAGTCTTCCGAAATAAGAATTTAATGACCATTCCTGATCACTGGAATTAGGTTTCACCAATGTATTTCCAACATTGACATTATGCCATCCCCAATAATCATCAATGAAATTTTGCGCAGTTACACCAAAGTTTTCCCACGAACGTTTCTGCCACGACAAACCTGCCAAAGCTGAAATGTTATGATTTGTGCCAATGGTTTTATTATAATTAAAATAGTTTTCAAACTGCCAGTAAAATTCATGATTGGCAGAAATACTTGCTGAACCTTTCTGGTCAGCTGACAAAGCATTAAGATCACGTCCTGAATAAAAATTATTCTTGTCAAAACGCATTTCAAAACTATAATTTGTCCTTAAAGAAAGATCAGGTGTAAACTTGATATTAGAATAAATCTGTCCCAACACCTCTGTTCTTGGATTGGTTTGCGTGCGTTGATCGGCAATACGTACTGGATTTTCACCACCTTCCATTCCTGGCCAGTCCTTATTTCTTCCCCAGCTTCCATCAGGATATTTAATGGGCAAAATAGGCACAGCTTCAAAAACCATCCGCGGCACATTCAACCCGCCCGAGCCACCGTCTACTTCATAAATTGTTGCTTTATTCAGGAAAATACTTCCACCAACTTTAAGCCATTTAGTCGCATCATTATCCAGTGTAAGTTTGGCTGAGTACCTGGTCAGAGAAGAATTTCTCATCAAACCGCCCTGATCAGTGTATCCAATGGAAAGACTGTAAGCACTTTTTTCTGTTCCGCCTCGTACTGCAAACTCATGGTTTTGAGCAGAAGTAGGTTTATAAATCTCCTTTTCCCAATCTGTATTGTACAAAGGTTTTCCACTGGCATCGAAAAGATTTGGGAAATTTGCCGGCAGGTTACGAACATATTTTCCGTCTTTAAAACCTTGTTCATCAAATTTCTGAGCATTGTCGAACGCCGTATTATAAACCTTCATAAATTCTTCAGAACTTAATACGCCCAACCTTTTAGACGGCATAATATAAGATCCCCAAACGTCATAAGAAATTTGTGTTGCACCGGATTTTCCGCGTTTGGTTGTAATAATTATTACGCCGTTTGCTCCGCGTGCTCCATAAATTGCAGTTGCAGAAGCATCTTTCAAAACTTCCAGTGATTCTATATCATTGGGATTAAGCAGATTGGGATTGCTGACACCTACAATTCCATCAATTACGTACAACGGTTCCAGGCTGGAATTAATGGAGCCAACGCCACGGATACGGATTCTGGGCTGATAACCCGGAGCAGAAGAATTGACCGCAACATCCACCCCAGGAATCCGTCCCTGAAGTGATTGTGCAACGTTGGTAGCCTGCCGATCCAGCAGTTTTTCACCTTTTATAGCGCCAACAGAACCTGTAAGATCACTTTTACGTACACTTCCATAACCAATCACCACCACTTCATCCATGCTTTTACTATCCACTTTCATGGATATATTCAGTTGTGTTTGGCCTCCAACGGACATTTCCAGTTTTTCATAACCTACAAAACTGAAAACCAAAATGGCATTATTATCGGTAACCGTTATTTCATAATTTCCTTCGGAATTGGAAGATGTTCCCTGGCTGGTTCCTTTTACAATAACATTTACTCCGGGAAGTGGCGAACTGTTTTCGGAATCTGTGATTTTTCCTTTTACAATTTTTTCAATAGGATTTGTACTGGTAATATCATTTTTTGCGAGAAGATCATTTGCGGAAAATACACACGGCAGGATAAGAAAAAGAGAAAAAATGGCGTGTTGCATGAATCCGCCGGGCTTTTGGCCCGGTTGGGTAATTTTCTTTTTCATTTTTAAGATTAGTTAGATGAGTAGTAAAATGTGGAAATCATTGACACGATTATGTGCAATTCATCAGGTTGAGCTATAATTCATAGGCAATTGAGTTAGTACGCGTTAGGTGATTTTGAAGTAATTAATTTACCTGGAATCCATCCTTTGCTTCTCAGCCTTATAAAATGCCAATTGGGAAAAGGTGATCCGTTTTGCAATTCTATTTAATCTGTATTACTACTTTGTGCTTGATTAAGCTAATAATTAATAAATATAATTATATTTTATAATTATATAATAAGCTTTTTACTTATTATTTATACTTATGGACTATGCTTAAAAATAAAGAGGATATAGAAATATTGAAAATTAACGTATATGATATACGTTAATAAGTTTTTGGAGAAAATAATTTTATTGTGAATGAAAAGAGAGCAGTATATTCAATTAATCCTTCTATATGGTTTTTGTAAGAAGGTTTTTTGATCAAAAAATGACCTTGTGAAATAACTACAATAAGTTAATCCACAAGGTATTAAGGTATGATTTAATGATAGATTTGCAATTATCTAAAATTTCGTTTCCCGCATGAATCTGAAAGCCGGGGGGCGCTCAGCCGACTGCCGATAGCTAAAATTATTCCAAGTCCACAGTTCTTCCCGTCCTCACCGACTCATCGCAGGCGAATGCAATCTGTAAACTTTGCACGGCATCGGTTAAATGGTCCGTTAGATCGGTGTTGTTTAAAATTGCATTCAGGAAAAAGCGTTGTTCACGGTTGCAAAGTTCCTGATGATCCGGTTCGTCTTCCAGATTGATCCAGGTATCCTGATGCACAAATTCATCTTTTTCATTCAATTCCGCATGATGTACACGAATGGATTCCGTTTTGGTATGCGCTTCTACCGAAGATGATTTGCCCGATGCGCCGGCATCTTTTGCCACAATGGATACAGATCCTTTTGGCCCGATCACATCTTTTACAAAAAATGCCGTTTCGCTGATCATCGGTCCCCAACCGGCTTCATACCAGCCGACAGAGCCATCTTCAAACCAGATCTGTAATTGTCCGTAATTATAATTTCCAGCCGGAATATCTTCCGTCAAACGTGCACCAATGGCATTAACCCGTAGCGGTTTTGAACGTGTCATCTGGCACATTACGTCAATATAATGTACGCCGCAATCCACGATCGGGCTCAGGCTTTTCATTAAATTGCGATGTACACCCCACATATAGCCATGACTTTGCTGATTCAGGTTCATGCGCATCACCAATGGTTTTCCCAGGTTTTGTGCTTCGGAAATAAAACGTTCCCATGAAGGGTGTACACGTAAAATATAACCCACAACGACTTGCTTTGCGGCTTTCTGCGCAGCTGCAACTACTCTTTTTGCACCTTCAACGGTATCGGCCAAAGGTTTTTCTATAAATACATGAGCGCCGCTTTCCAATGCAAGAACAGCAAAATCTTCATGCGTATCCGGATAAGTTGAAATGCAGACAGCATCAGGTTTTGTTTCTTTTAATGCAGCTTCATAATCGCTGTATAAAGTATAACCGCCGCCTAATTTTTCGTTTAAAACTTCTTTGCTTTTTCCGGTAGAGACAATACCGCATATTTCAAAACCATCCGAAAGCTGATAAGCAATCGCATGGGATGCACCCATATTACCACAGCCGACAACAAGGACGCGCAATGGTTTTTCATTTTGTGAAGATGACATAGTAATTAATCTTTTTAGTGGTTCCGGTTTAGCAGGAATATTATAGTCTTAACAACAGCAGATTTATTTAAATCCCAAATTAATACTTTTTTGCATTTATCTGACAGCTGAATGCCGAATGCTGAAAGCAATATAATAAGTCATTATGTGCCCTTTTGTTTACTTTCTTTGTGTTTAGTCTTTGAAATTTAAAGTAATAATTGCAACTATGCATTATACCTACTCTATCTATCAAAATGAATTTCTTTCTATCAGGAACCCGACGTTCCGTTTTAAGTTGCGGACTAGTGCTCAGCTTGATTTTTCTATTCTATTCTTTCAATAGTTTTTCTCAAAAAGTACAGGATGATTTTAAACCCAAACTCGGGCTTATCGATCGTGAATCAGTAGAAATGACGGCTTATGCCGGTGACAGTACGGCAGATGCTGTGTATTTGTATGACTATGGAAATGTCAGGTTTAGTTATGATACTAACCGTGGTCTGATGATAATTATGGATACCTGGGTCAGAATTAAGATTCTTAAAGAATCGGCACTCGACAGGGCATCCGTTTCATTAAATTATTATGAGGTCAATAATTTTGAAAAAGACGAGCGCATTGATGACCTGAAAGGGTTTACGTATAATCTCGTGGCAAACCAGATCGTGACGACAGCTTTGGATAAAAAATCCATTAAAAAAGAAAAGTCCTCTGATAAATATGGGGCGGTTAAATTCAATTTGCCTAATGTAAAAAAAGGTTCGGTTATAGAATATTCTTATACGCGTACTACTCCGTTTAATCTTCGGGATAAGCCTGGTACCTGGACATTTCAAGGTTCAATACCTTTTAAATGGAGTGAATATCGCATTGCAATTCCACATTTTCTTGAATATAAAATAACAATGGGAGGTTACCTGCCTCTTCACATCAGAGAACAGGAACAAGTTGGTATCACTGTTGGACATACCCAATATAATGGTGTTGGTTTGGCTTATCGTTTTGTAGTAAAAGACTCCCCGGCTTTTATAAATGAGCCTTTCATTACTACTCCTGATGATTATTTATCAAAAATAAGTTTTGAGCTCGCGACGATATCGGTGGCTGGGGAAACGATCAAACATTATTCAAAAAGCTGGGAAAACGTAGAACAAACGCTTAACCAGGCTTCCTGGTTTGGCGGAGAATTAAAAAAGAGCTCTCATTTAAAAGCAGTACGGGATGAAATTGCAGCGAAAACCAAAGATCCGGAGGAGCGGATGAAACTGGCTTACACGCATTTGCAAACCTATATGAAATGGGATGGTTACAATGGCCTGGGATCCAAAGAAGGAGTGAAAAAAGCGTATGATAATAAGAAGGGAAATACAAGTGATATCAATCTTACTTTGACGGCTTTACTCCGTGAGTTGGATCTTGAAAGTAATCCTGTTGTTCTCAGTACACGTTCCAACGGACAGATATATCAGGAAATTCCAATGCTGGAAAGTTTTAATTATGTAATAAGTCATGTGAAAATTGGTGAAAAAGAATATTTTCTGGATGCCACACAGCCTTATGCAAAACTGGGATTGCTACCGGAACAAGCGATGAATGGAGTAGGGCGTTTCATTCCAAAAAATGGCCTGGGACGTTTTATGCCATTAATACCAAAAGATAACCAGAGCAAACTGGAAATGATACACGCCAGTATTTCACCTGAAAACGGTATAATAAAAGGCGATTACAGCATTTCTTACGGAGGTTATGAAGCTTTGCGATGGAGAGATAAATATGCAAAAGAACCGGAAAGTGTTTATCATGATGATCTTAAAAAGAAAGTTCCGGAATGGAAAATCCAGGATATCAAAATTGCTAACAGAACTGAGGATCTGAATGCAACGCTAAACATTGCCTGCAATTTTGAAATTGAAGATGAAAATGCTTCTCAGGATCTGTTTTATTTCAATCCGGTTTTGGCAGGCAGATGGACTGAAAATCCGCTAAAATCTTCTGAGCGGATTTATCCTCTGGATTTTATCAGCGGAATTTCTTCTTCCTATATTGCAAGTTTTCGTTTGCCGAAAGGTTATGTTTTAGAAGAAACCCCAAAATCAGAAATCATTGTTTTACCTGAAAAAGGCGGCAAATTCACATACCAGGTGAGGCAAATTAATGATCTTATTCAAGTGAACAGCAATGTGATTGTTAACCAATTACGTTTTATGCCTGATGAATACGGAGACCTTAGAGAGTTTTTTGAAAGAGTTGTTCAGAAGCATGCGCAATCTCTGGTAATTAAGAAAAAAGCTAATTGATTTCTGTTCCTTCCTAATTATGAAAATATCATTTATTATCCGGTGGTTTTTTGTAGCCGGTTTTTTATTAACTATCTCTCCGGTTTTTAGTCAGGAAAATTTTAAAGTCTCCGGCATTAGTCCGGGTTTGCTGACAGACGCTAATGCAATCATAAGACTGGATGAAACGTACTGGGAAATTATTTCAAAAGGTGAAGCCAAAAAGCGCATCAGGCTGGTAGTAACTGTTCTCAATGAAAAAGGAGAGGACCAGCATAATCAGTTAATGGTAAGTTATGACAAGTTTACAAAAATCTTGGACATAGAAGGAAACATATATGATGCGGATGGAAAACTGGTTAAAAAACTGAAAAGTGCAGATATTAAAGATTATGGATATGGCGGATCAGGAGATGAAATTACGGATGCAAGAATAAAGCTGGCCGATTTTGGCAAGAAAAGTTATTCCTACCCATACACAATTGAGTACCGTTATGAGACCAGGAACCGTAATATGATGTTTTATCCTGGTTGGATGCCGGCTTCTGAATCCAAAACCTCTGTTGAACATTCGGTTTATACGATTAAAGTGCCAGCGGGATTTAAATTCCGTTACAAAGAATACAATGGAGCTCCGGCTGTTGCTAAAACCGATGCTGCCGGTTTTGAAATATATCAATGGAAAACAGATAATCAGCACGCCTTAAAACCGGATTCATATCCTTTGCAGCTTTTGGAGTCTTCGCCTATGGTACTGGTTGCTCCATCTGATTTTGAGGTTCAGGATTACAAAGGAAATTTTAATAGCTGGGAAGACCTTAGCAAGTTTTATTACACATTAAATGCTGGTCGTGATGCGCTTCCGCCTGCTATGATCGCTGAAATTAAAACACTTGTAAAAGATGCGAAATCAGATCAGGAAAAAGTATTGCTGATTTATAAATGGATGCAGGCCCGGTCGCGATATGTAAGTATTCAGCTGGGAATTGGCGGATGGCAAACAATTGATGCAATGACAGTAGCCAATAATGGATATGGCGATTGTAAGGCATTGACCAATTTTACATTAGCAGCGCTCAGGCAGGTTGGTATAAAATGTTACGGTGCTTTGATTAAAGCCGGAGAAGAGGTTAAAATTAAGCCGGATTTTCCAAGCAGCCAATTTAACCATATTATTGCCTGCGCCCTGGTTGCGAAGGATACGTTATGGCTGGAATGTACCAGTCAAACCAAACAAGCCAATTTTATGGGTGCTTTTACTGGTGGACGTTACGCTTTGCTGGTAATGCCCGAAGGTGGAAAACTGGTAACGACGCCTTATTACAAATCGCAGCAAAATGCACGAAGTAGCCGCAGTAAGGTAAAATTGGAAGTTGATGGAAACGGGCAAATTGAAGTGCAAACCTTATACACGGGATTACAGCAGGAATCCAGAAAAAATGTTATTCACAACAATACAAAAGAAGAACAAAAGAAATGGCTGATGGGCCACATCAATCTGCCAAGTATGGATTTGCAGCGCTTTGAACTCACAGAAGGAAAAGGATTTGAACCTGATGTCACTGAAAAACTGAGCATGAATGTACGCAGCTGCGCAACGAAAACAGGAACCCGGTTATTTGTAAAACCCAGTTTACTAAGCCGGCCGATTGAATTACCGGCTTCCACGGAACGTACAACAGATTTTTACCTGCCATTATCCGATTATGATTTTACCGATCTGGATACTGTTTCCTATACAATTCCACAAGGATATAAACTGGAAACTACTTTGCCTTCATTTAAGATCAATTCAGTATTTGGTGTTTTTGAAAGTAAAACGAGTTACGAAAATGATCAGCTGGTATGTTCCCGAAAAGTGGTTTTGAATGATTGAGGGGTTAAACTAAAAAGAAAGAAGAGGTTAAATATTTTGGTGGAAATTTGATTGATTATCAATAAGTTATCCACATTTTAGAAATAAAAGTGTTGATAACCAAAAAGAAAGAACTGTAATAAACTGTTATCCATCTATAATTTTAGGAGACAATTTAAACGGTATTTAAGTTCTATTTAAATACATATTGAAAAAGGCGACCAATTGGCCGCCTTTTGTTTTTTGAGTCTACTTAATACCGATTAGCTGAATAGTGCCTTAGTGCACTTTTATGGCGGTTAATTGGTTGTTTTCTCCCAATCTTCGACTGTTTTTAATTCTTCTATTGCTAATGAATCAGACACTTGCAGAATTGGTTTGATGCCTGATATCTCTAATATATCCGGATGTCCATCGGTTTTTACCCAGAATGTATTACCATCAATATTAAATATTAGATCATTTGGATTCTGAACGAGTTTTGAGGTCTCGATCAAAGTTTTAAGGTTGCGATCCAATAGTTTTTTTAAATGCATAATGTGATCAATTCTCGGTTGATCGACAAATATATCTGAGGTCTTAACCTTCGTCTTATTCAAAAAATAGTAATAAAACATCGCTCTAACCGGCTGGCTCATTTCACGGGTGCCATTTACCCATGCTGAGACGTTTGTTTTGTCAATTCCAGTGTCTGCCACAATATCTTTCACTTTGACCTTGTATTCAGTCATTGCGTGCCTTAAATACTCTGGTGTTACCTTTTCTGTCGGGTTGTCTTTATAGGTGACTGCGTTTACAATGATCTTTTGATCTGGTAAAAACCTTGAAAACAGGTCTTTGCCGCGTTGAATTAGTGTTTCTTCATTGGCGTAGTTCTCCTGTGGGCTTTTACCTTGGATTGCTTGTATTTTAATGGTCTTATCAGTTACTGACAGTACTTTAAAGGTTATTCTACTGAATTTTCTGTGTTGTAATGCTCCGTTCTCTAATTTCTGCAAATCGGCTTCATTGATTAAGTCCTTAACCAGATGAATGTTTTTAATGATCGTTTCCATTTTGTTTTTATAAGGCCGGTTTCCCGGCCTTTTTGATTTAAATGTAGATTAATTCGTTGTTCTCAATGTTGTAAAGGGCTATTTGCTCATTTTCCTTGGCAACCTTTATGGCTGTTTCGCGGTCTGTGATTAAATAAACCGCATCCCAGTAGAATAAGCCGTCTTCTGCCCAACCTCCCATTACGCCGGTTGTTTCGGTCGCTTTGGCGATTACAGTGGCTAAACCTTCGTCTCCAAAGCTGTTTTGCGTTTCAATCATTGCTACTACGTATCCAGATTTTACGAATTCGCACGCTGGAAGGGTGATTGTAAATCCTAGCTCATTCTGAGAAGCGATTTCTTTGATTTTTTGAATTAAATTTTCCATTTTCCTGTGATGCCATTTACCGTCTGGCTGACGTTGATTGTTATGTAAAAGTACTAAAAAGTATGTTAATTACAAACTTTTTAGTACTTTTTTTTATTGTTTTTGAAAATATTTTTCACAAAAAAAGCTCTGGCATAAATTGCCAAAGCTTTAAATTTTATATTGTGATTTTCAGACACTTAAAACACTGAAAATCAGTCTTTTTTATATGGAAAAGATTCAAATTCGTCACCCGAAACAGTGGCAATAAGATTCTTTTGAATAGTAATCCAATGATTGTCAGCCTTTTTCCATTTCTCTTCTTCTTTAACCATTTTCTTCATATCTCCTCCAAATTCAATTTCTGGATTGCTAAATTTAGTCCTTTTAACTGCATGTAGGTCGTATGCCTCTTGGCTGCTATAAAAATAGGCCATTGCGCATGGACCTCCACATTGTTTATATGCTATCTCTTTGGCGCTTTTTTCGGTCAATCCAGCCCAATCATAAATTAATATTGCTATGTTCTTTGCATCTGGGCCATATTCCCATTTTTCTAATACTGTTACCTCTGATGGCGCTTTAAGAGCTGTTTCAGCTTTTGCTGGCTCCGGGTCTTTCATAATTAAGCCTGCAATGGCAATTCCTCCTACCAAAATACCTGCCCAAACTTGTTGTTTTGTAGTAAAGTCGCTGATTTTCATATTATTCGTTGAGTTTATGGTTTACGCTTTAAAAGTATTTCAATGTCTTCTATTTTGTCTTCCAGCCGGTTTATTTGGTCCTGTAATTTCGCTGCTACGTTGGGCAGATTGAAGCTTATCTTACATTTAACTTCAAAAAGATTAACCAGGTCATTCGCTTGCACATTGAAGCTGTGATAAAACTTATTGTCTGACCTGCAACGTATTATGCCTGTTTGTAATAGTCTGTTGCGGACGCGTTTAACCATTACACCTTTACTTTTTGACGCTACAACACAGACTCGGTCTTCCTTTAACTGATCGTAATTGGACGGCTCCACGTGCGAAACGATAATAATATCATCAACAAATAATGTCGGCTCCATACTGTCATTTATGACCCGGAATGCATAATGATTTTGGCCCCTACGTAGCATTGAAGTGGGAATAAGGATATGATCTATCACTTCAATATTATCCGGTGCAATAAATCCCGCTGTTGCGTTG
>Ga0247739_10000581_pt1 | contig 12877 bp, 8 predicted proteins | sample UWRJL058202B2_FD_180943 | JGI IMG/M metagenome (GOLD analysis project Ga0247739, IMG submission 180943) | Plant litter microbial communities from Arlington Agricultural Research Station in Wisconsin, United States - UWRJ-L058-202B-2 | ecosystem: Environmental > Terrestrial > Plant litter >...
GGTTCGAAATCGAGCACAGCGCCGTCGAAGACCGGGGGCTGGTTGTTGCGGGGCTCGACGGTGATCGGCAGCACGATGATCGCGGTGCGACCGGACGGGTCCGTCGCCGAGGTGCCGTCGGTGACCTCGAACGAGATCGAGGCCGGGCCGAAGTACTTGTCCGCCGAGGTGTAGACGAGGGTGTCATCGTCGACGACCAGGTTGCCACCGTTGCCGTGGGTCGCCTTGACGGTGCTCGGGTCGGTGAGCCGCACCTGCTTGCCGCCGACGGCGATCACATAGCGGTTCAGCTCGATGGTGAGCGCGTCTTCGCTGTTGACGCGCAGGGCGGGCGCCCGCTTGTCGAGTTGCGGCAGTGCGTCGTCGAACCCGGGGACGCGGATGAACGCGTAGCTGTACACCGAAGGGTCGTCCGGGTGGGTCACCCGGAACGGGATGATCTGGCTGCGGTCGCCGATCGTGACCTCGATGCGCTTGTTGGTGGTCACCTGGGCGACGTCGCCATAGCCGGGATACACCGAGACCCCCAGGGAGCGCGACTCGCCGTCGGCGAAGAACACGTTGGCAAGGACATCCACGACCACGGTGTCGCGGTCGAGCACGTCAGACAGGGTCAGGACCGTGTCGGCGGCCAGTGGGTATGAGAGGGGGGCGTCGGCGTCGACGGTCACCCTGATGAAGTTCTGGCTGGTGCCGCCCTTGCCGTTCTCGATCGTGTAGATGACGCCGTAGGTCCCGGGGTCCCGCGGCGGGGTGATGTCGACGACATCGTCGTTCACCTCGGCGGTCGTCAGGTCGTCGTTGGGCTCCGCGCTGACGATGGTGAGCGGGCTGCCGTCGGGGTCGGAGTCGTTGGCCAGCGCCTGCACAGACACCGTGAAGCCGGGTCGCACAGTCACCTCGTCCACGATGGCGACCGGGTTGCGAGCGCCCTCCAGCCGGGGGCTGATGCCGACCCGCACCACGCCGGTGGCCCTGGCCCCGAGCGTGTCGATCACGGTGTAGCTGAACGTGTCGGTTCCGGCCGAGTAGTCGCCGGCCCGGTAAATGATCGTGTCGGCCTCGACCTCGGTGACCGAGCCCTTCTCGGGGTTGGTGGCCTGGCCGAGCAGCTGCACCGAATCCCCGTCGGGGTCGACACCGCTCAGCGGGATGCGCACGCGCACGGTCTCACCGGCGATCACCCGAGCCGTGACCGTCGCAGGCACCGGCGGGTTGTTGGTGGCCTCGTCGGCCTCACGAACGGCAATCCGCACCAGCGCGGTTGCCGCCTGCCCGTCGGGGCCGGTGACGTTGTACGCCGCGGTGAAGTTACCGGTCTTGTCGGGTGCGAGGTAGCGCAGCACCCGGCCCGAGGCGAAGAGCAAGCCCGAGTCATCCGGCAGCTCCTGGCTGAGGCGCGGAGCCAGGCTGAGGTCGAGGCCGTCGGGATGCTCGTCGTTGTCGAGCACCGGAATGTCGATCGCCTCGCCCACCCGCACGGTGACCGCGTCGTCGTTAGCTATCGGCGGTTGCACCCTGACGGGGGCGGGAATCTCGATGACGGTGATGAGGCCCTCGGCCTCGGCGAGCCCATTGCTGACTCGATAGTTGAACGTCACCGGCACCCCGTCGAGCGGGGCCTCCAGGCTCACCCGCACGATGCGCTGGTCGAGCACCTCGGCCCGCACGCCCGCGCCGGCGGCGAGGTTCATGACACCGGTCACCAGCAGCACGCCGCCCGCGGGGTCGCGATCGGTCGCGGCGACATCCACCCGCTGGTTCTGCAGCGTTCTCACGAATACCGTCTTCGGCACGGTGACCGGCTTGGTGTTCGGGTCGGCCGGCGCCGTGACATCCACTCTCACCATCCCGGTCACCGTCAGGGTGCCGTCGGTGACCACGTACTCCAGGTAATGGCTGCGCACCTGGTCGCTGCTGAACCGGAAGGTGCCCATCTCGTAGCTCGGCACGATGGTGACGTCGGCCTTCGACGGCACGCTGTTCAAGCGCAGCACCCCCGACCCGCCGCGGACGTGATCGAGCGGGGAGATCGTGCGTTCCTCGCCCGCGGTGACGAGCACGACGAACGGGTCGGCGACGATCTCGACCTCCCCCACCGGCTTCACCGTCACCGACAGGCTGCCGGTGCCCTCGGCGCTGCCGTCGGAGACCACGAGGGTGACGAGCTTCAGGGTGTTGCTCGCGCCAGCGTCGGAGTAGACGACGACACCCTCAGGCTTATACGTGACCGTGTCGGGCGCGGCCACCGACGCGGTGGTCAGGTAGAAGGCGTCGCCATCGGGATCCACCCAGTCGCCGAGCACCTGCGTGGTGATCCGGTTGCTCGATGCCACCGTCACCTTCGTCGACCTGACCTGCTGCGGTGCCGAGTTCTCGGACGGCTGCCGCACCGTCACGGTCACGACCGCCGACGCGCTGCCGCCCCGACCGTCGGTGATCGTGTAGGGGAAGCTCAGTTGTCCGTCCGCTCCCGCCGCCAGGGTGAGCTGGATCTGCTGTCTCTCGTTGATGAGGTCGATGCGGCCCACCGACTCGTCGATCGGCGTCAGGTCGCTGATCACCAGCACGTCGCCGTTGGGGTCGTAGTCGTTCAGGAGCACCGGGATGACCGTGGAACGGCCAGGGCGGGCGCCGAAGGAATCGTCCACGGCAACGGGGGGCTGCTGTACCTTGTCGACTTCCGGCGGAACGTCGTCGTCGTTCTGCTGCTCCTCGGGCTCCTCATCGTCGGGCACGATCAGGTCGTCCCAGTTGTCGATCAACTCACCCGAGCGCTGCACCGCCCACGACTGGCCCGAGCGCCGATCGTTGAGCACCGCGCGGGTGCCGTTCGTCATGAAGGAGAGCGTTCCGCTCGGTGTCAGTCCGTCGAGAGTCAGCGTCGTTCCGCTATCGCCGTCGGCGAGACAGCGCCGCCACGAATCGCCGTTCGACCAGGCCGCGTACTCACAACCGTCGAGCACCAGGGGCCGCGCGGCGGTGCCCGACTGGTCTGCGGTCAGCCCTACGGCGGCGGCCCCGCTGAGAGGAACACTGACGAGCCCACCGCTGTGGGCGACGAGAACTCGGTCTCCTCCCGCGCTCGGCAACTGCACGCGCGCGGTCGTCGCCGACGCGACGAGCCCGGTGAGGTCGACCGTGCGGCCGTCGAGGTAGAGCAGGCCATCGTCGGCGTCGAGCACCGCCCAGCGCCCCGCCACCGAGGTGATCGTCAGGTCGCCCGTGTCAGGAATGTCGACGACCTGGGTGGACTCCACGCTGTCGGTGGAGCTCGCATCGAGACGGTAGAGCTCTCCCTTCGACGGGGAGTACGCGAACATCAGTCCGTTGGGGTCGACGCTGACCACGGCGTTCTCGCCCAGGCTCAGCGACGACTCCGACTCCGCGTCGAATCGTGCGAAATCGTTCCACGGCACGATCCACACCTCGCCGGTGCCCTGCTCGAGCACCACGACATCCGTGCCCGCCAGGTACACCTCGGGCTGGTTCGGCGGCAACGGCACGCTGTCGACGACAAGGGAGGTCGCGGCGTCGACGATGTCGACGCTGCTCTCCGACCTGTCGAACAGCAGCACCTCGTCACCCGACTGCAGCACATCGACGTCGTTACCCGTCGTCGCGACCACCGAGTTCAGTTCGAGCACCTCGGTGTTGGCACGCCCGATCACCTGTTGTGCACTGTTGGCCACCCATACCGAACCGTCGCCGAGGTCGAGTCGCTGGGCGGTGTAGCCCGTCGAGACGATCGCGACGGTCGCCACGACGGCGGCAATCACCACTCCACTGGTTGCCGCAGCAATGCGCGATGAGTAGACCCGCAGCCACGTCCTAAACACTGACGACCATCATCCCGGGATGTCCGCGCACTTCTCGTTGCTCGCGGGCCCGGTCTTACCCTCGCGGTTCACGGTCACGGTGATGCAGATCTCGTCGCCGGGCTCGGCGACGACGGTGAACTCGGGGCTGCGCTGGATGCTCGACTCGCCGTTGCTCGTCGTGATCTGGTACGAGTCGGTGTCGTCGAGCCCGGGGTCACCCCACGAGAAGGTGAGGGCGTCGGCCGAGCTCGTCGAGCGGATGTCGGAGACGGTGGGAATGCTCGATGACGACGACTGCACCAACGCGAAGATGACAATCGCACCGAGCACCACGACGAGCAGTCCGGCGGCACCAAGGCCCCACGCCAGCGCGCGAAAGCCCCGACCGCGCTCCGGAGCTGTGGTCGACGAGCGGCTGCGCCCCGTGTCTCGAACGATGGTGCCGACCGCGCTGTACGAACCATCGATCGGCGCGCTCCCGCGCCTCGACCGGCGGCGTTGCGCGACGGACGAGACCCCGGCGGCGTTCACCCGCACGCGGGTGCGGTCTTCGAGGTCGGCGACGGTGGCGAGCGCCCAGTCATCCATCACCACTTCGATCGGGGTCTGCGGAACGCCGATCTCAGTCTCGACGGCCTGCAGCTCACGAACGATCTCGAGCACGCTCGACTGCCGGTTCTCGGGCTTGCGGGTCATCGCCCGCTGCAGGATGCGCTCCAGGCTCGCGGGCACATCGCTCCGGCCCATCGACGACGGTTTCGCCCGCTGGATCCGCGAGATCAGGTCGGTCGACTTGTTGGGCTCACCGGGTGCTTCGAAGGGTGAACGGCCCGCCAGCAGCGAGTAGACGGTGGCGGCGAACGCCCACACCTCCGACGCGATGGTGCCGGCCGTCTCGTCCATCAGGACCTCGGGCGCCGACCACGGGATCGACATGCCGACGGCCTCGAGGCTCTCGGACTCCCCCAGCGTCGCGGCGATGCCGAAGTCGCTGAGCACCGGATGCCCGTAGGCGGTCAGCAGGATGTTGGAGGGTTTGATATCCCGGTGCAGGACGCCCGCTCGGTGCGCCGTCTCGATGGCGCTGCCGATCTTCACCGCGATGCGCAGCACCTCGGCCACCGGGATCCGCTCGGTGCGATAGCGCTGGCTGAGCGCCGACGAGCACAGCTCCATCACGAGATAGGGCCGTCCGTCGGACGACACGCTCGCCTGGTAGACGGTGAGGATGGAGGGGTGGGTGCTCAGCTGAGCCATCAGGTTGGCCTCGGCCTGGAACATCTGCCGCACCTGGTCGTTGACCACTTCACTGAGCATGACCTTGACCGCGACCTGACGTCGTGGCATGTTCTGCTCATAAAGAAAAACGTCGGCGAAACCGCCCGAACCGAGCACATGGATGTGGGAGAAACCGGGCAGCGTCGGAGGCTGTGAAGGCAATCTGCGCGCCACGATACCCCCAGCCCTCTCGTAAGGAATTTCCTCATTGTAGGCAGGTGATCACGGGGGAACGCCCTGACCTCCCCCTAACGGGGGGCGGTTCGAGTCACCCCATTCACAGGGGTAGGCAAAGCTGCTACGGGAGCCGGTGACGGGGCGCTGTGTCCTCGATATCGAGGATGTCGGGAGCATCGAGCACGTCGACGATAACGGCCGTTACGTTGTCCCGACCACCGGCGGCGAGCGCCGCGTCGACGAGGGCCGCGGCGGTCTCGTCCGGCTTCAGCCCGGCGGCCAGGTGCAGCCGGATGCGTTCATCCGTCACCTCCTTGGTCAGGCCATCCGAACACACGAGCAGGCGCAGCCCGGTGCGGATCGGGACCATCCAGAAGTCCGGGAACGGCTGCGCGTTGAACCCCACCGCGCGGGTGATGATGTTGCTGTCGGGGTGATGCTCGGCCTCGTCGCGGGTCAGGGCGCCGGACTCGACCAGCTCCTGAACCACCGAGTGGTCGACGGTCACCTGCACGAGCTCGTTGCGCTCGAACGCGTAGACCCGGCTGTCGCCGATGTTGAAGACGGCGAAGTATGCATCGTCATCCTGCAGGGTCATCACGGCGCCCGTGACAGTGGTGCCCACGCCCAGTTCGCTGTCGCCGGCGATCGCGGAGATGTCGGCGGTGGCACGCTCCAGTGCGCGCTCGATCGTGCGGGGCGCCAGGAAGTCGGAATCGGAGTCGGCTCCCACGATCTCGGCGAGGCGCTCGACCACGGCGGCGCTGGCGAGATCGCCGGCCGAATGGCCGCCCATCCCGTCGGCCACGGCGAACAGGGGGGACTTCGCGACGAAGCTGTCTTCGTTGGCGAGGCGTCGATGCCCGGTGTCAGACACCGCGGCCCAGGCGATGGTGATGGAGGCGCCGGGGCGCCCGGGGAGCGCCACGGTGAGCCCCGCGTTGGTGCCACCGATTTCGGTCACGGCTGCCTTCCTGCAGCGAGGTCGCGCTGCATCGGGAGAATCTGGAGGATGTTCTCGTCGCCGATGTCGACGAGAGTTCCCGGCGAGACGACAATCGACTCACCCTGCCGGAGTTTACGGGGAACGCTGCCCGGCAGCATCACGATCGAGCCATTGGTGCTGCGAAGGTCGGTGACGATGACGGATGACCCGAGCTGCTGGATCTCGAGATGGGTTGCCGATACCTCCTTCTGGGGCGAGGCGACCCGCACCAGCCTCGGCGGCACGCCGCGGGTGACGCGCGGCGAGGTGGGTCGTCGACCGAGGTACGACGGCACCTCGAGCGAGATCGGTCGAACGTGGTCGCCGATGCGGTAGCTGTAGTACTCGCTTCGGGTTGGTGCGTCGTCGGCATCGTGCGCAATTGTCACGCTGAGAACGGCACCGGGCAGGATGATCGTGTCCGAGTCGTCGAGGTCGTCGGCGTTCGAGCCGGCCAGGGCCGTGATTCGCGCCGCTCGACGGGCGACGAGCCTCGTGTCGTCCCGGTCGTCGCTCACGTTTCCCAGTCTACGGTCAGCCGATGAAGCTCATCACGTGCTTGATGCGGGTGTAGTCCTCGAAGCCGTACGCCGACAGATCCTTGCCGTATCCCGAGTGCTTGAACCCGCCGTGCGGCATCTCGGCCACCAGCGGGATGTGGGTGTTGATCCACACGCAGCCGAAGTCCAGGTGCTTGGCGAACCGCATCGCCCTGGAGTGATCGGCCGTCCAGACGCTGGATGACAGCCCGTACTGCACCCCGTTGGCCCACTCCAGCGCCTGGGCGTCGTCTCGGAATGACTGCACGGTGATGACCGGGCCGAAGATCTCGTTCTGGATCGCGTCGTCGGTCTGCTCGAGTCCCGTCACGATGGTTGCGGGATAGAAGTACCCGGTGGAACCCTGGCGAGAACCGCCGAGCTCGATGGTGGCGTTCGACGGAAGGCCCTCGATCACGGCCGTCACCCGCTCGAGCTGGTTCTCGTTGTTGACCGGGCCGAAGTACGACCCGCTGTCGGGTGCTCCCGTCGCCGCGTTGGCGCGAGCCCACGAGGTGAGAGCGGCGACGAACTCGTCGTGCACGCTCTCGTGCACGAGCACGCGCGTGGCCGCGGTGCAGTCCTGCCCGGCATTGAAGTAGCCGGCGCCGCCAATGCCCTCGGCCGCCGCCTCCAGGTCGGCGTCGGCGAACACGATGACCGGCGCTTTACCGCCCAGCTCGAGGTGCACCCGCTTGAGATCGTTGGCCGCGGCGCGCGCGACCTCCATGCCGGCGCGGACAGACCCGGTGATCGAGACCATCTGCGGGGTGCGGTGGTCGATCATCAGCCCACCCGTGGTGCGATCGCCCGTGATGACGTTCAGCACGCCGGCGGGCAGGAACTCGGCCGCCACCTCGGCCAGCAGCAGCGTGGAGGAAGGGGTGGTGTCGCTGGGCTTCAGCACGGTGGTGTTGCCGGCCGCGATGGCCGGGGCGATCTTCCAGACCGCCATGTTCAGCGGGTAGTTCCACGGCGTGACCTGGCCGATGACCCCGATCGGCTCGCGCCGGATGAACGAGGTGTGATCCTTCAGGTACTCGCCGGCAGACATCCCGCTCAGGTGCCGCGCCTCACCGGCGAAGAACCGGATCTGGTCGACCGACAGCATGATCTCGTCGTCGACGAGCGACCCGCGGGGCTTGCCGGTGTCCTTCGACTCGAGGTCGGCGAACTCCTCGGCGCGCGCCTCGATGGCGTCGGCGATCCGGAACAGAGCGAGCTGGCGCTCCGCCGGCGTGGTCTCGCCCCATTCCTCGAATGCGGCGGCCGCGGCGCCGTATGCCGCATCGACGTCGGCCGCCCCGGAAACCGGCGAGGTCGCGTAGACCTCCTCGGTGGAGGGGTCGATGACGTCGAATTTCGTGTCGGCCCGAGCCGCCACGTACTCGCCGTTGATGAAGTTCTTGATCTCCGAAGCAGCCATGCAGCTAACTTACCCAAGCCGGTAGCTGATCAACCAGTGTCATCACCGCTGATTTCGTCGTCGTTCGGGCGGCTTTGCCTCGGATCCGCTTGTCAGGGGCGGGGTGCGCTGACAGAATCGACAAATGAGCCCTCCCCGCGTAGCCGGAACCAAACCCGTGCATCTCGACGATGTCTCCAAGGCGATCATCGAGCAGTTGCAGGGCGACGGCAGGCGGTCGTACGCCGAGATCGGCAAAGCCGTCGGGCTGAGCGAGGCCGCCGTGCGGCAGCGGGTGCAGAAGCTCACCGACTCGGGAGTCATGCAGGTCGTGGCGGTGACAGATCCCATGCAGCTCGGCTTCTACCGGCAGGCGATGATCGGGATCCGCGTAGCCGGTGACACCACCGTGGTCGCCGAGATGCTGGGCCGCATCCCCGCGGTGGACTACGTGGTGCTCACCGCAGGCAGCTTCGACATTCTCGCCGAGGTGGTGTGCGAGAACGACGAGGACCTGATCGAGTTGCTCAACCGGCAGATCCGGGGCATCGAGGGTGTGCAGTCGACCGAGACATTCGTCTATCTCAAACTTCACAAGCAGTTCTACAACTGGGGAACACGGTAATCATGAGCAGCACTTGGAACGACGCAGAACTCCAGCAGAAGGCGAAGGACCATCTGTGGATGCACTTCTCCCGGCAGTCCGTGCTCGAGGAGCACGGCGTACCGATCATCACCAAGGGGCAGGGTCACCACATCTGGGACTCGAAGGGCAAGAAGTACTTCGACGGGCTGAGCGGCCTCTTCGTCGTCAACGCCGGGCATGGGCGCAAGCGGCTGGCCGAGGTCGCGGCCAAACAGGCCGAGGAACTCGCGTTCTTCCCGATCTGGTCATACGCGCATCCCAGCGCCATCGAGCTGGCAGACCGGCTCGCCGACCTCGCGCCCGGCGACCTGAACCGGGTGTTCTTCTCGACGGGAGGTGGCGAGGCGGTCGAGACCGCGTTCAAGCTCGCGAAGTACTACTGGAAGTTGCAGGGCCGCCCCACCAAGCACAAGGTGATCTCCCGCGCCGTGGCATACCACGGCACCCCTCAGGGCGCTCTCTCGATCACGGGCATCCCGGCCATGAAGGAGATGTTCGAACCGCTGGTTCCCGGTGCGTTCCGCGTACCCAATACCAACTACTACCGCGCACAGGAAATGGGTTTCGTGCCGAGCGCGGGCGCGACCGACCCCGAAGCCGAGTTCGGCCAGTGGGCGGCAAACCGCATCGAGGAGATGATCCTCTTCGAAGGGCCAGAGACGGTGGCAGCCGTCTTCCTCGAGCCGGTGCAGAACTCCGGCGGCTGCTTCCCGCCGCCGCCGGGATATTTCCAGCGGGTCCGCGAGATCTGCGACACCTACGACGTGCTTCTCGTTGCCGACGAGGTCATTACGGGTTTCGGGCGCATCGGCGAGATGTTCGCCTCCACCCACTACGGCTTCCAGCCCGACATGATCACCTGCGCCAAGGGCATGACCAGCGGATACTCCCCGATCGGGGCAACGATCATCTCGGACAGGATCTACGAGCCCTTCCGCCACGGCAGCACCGCGTTCTACCACGGGTACACCTTCGGTGGGCATCCGGTCTCCGCCGCCGTCGCGCTGGAGAACCTCGACATCTTCGAGGAGGAGGGGCTCACCGCGCGGGTCCGCGAGAACTCACCGATCTTCCGCAAGACGCTCGAGAAGCTTGAGGACCTGCCGATCGTCGGGAACGTGCGCGGCGACGGCTACTTCTTCGGCATCGAACTGGTCAAGGACAAGGCGACCAAAACGACGTTCGACGACGACGAGTCAGAGCGGCTGCTGCGCGGCTTCCTCTCCAAGGCGCTGTTCGAGGCCGGTCTGTACTGCCGAGCGGATGACCGCGGCGACCCCGTCATCCAATTGGCGCCGCCGCTGACCATCGGTCCTGCAGAGTTCGATGAGATCGAGGGCATCCTGCGCGGAGTGCTGACCGAGGCGTGGACGCGCCTCTGAGCTCAGCGCGGCCGCGGCGCCACGGGAAGGCCGTCGGTCCAGGTGAGCGGGATCGTGTACAGGGCGCGGTAGGTGAGGTCACCATCCCACCCGTGCAGCACCATGCTGTCGCCCACCAGGTCCTGGCCGCCCGGGCTGACGATCTCGAACTCCGTGGCGTCGCTGTTGAGCCACGGCCCCTCCGGTTTGGTCCAGGGGCCGGCGAGCGAGTCGGCCGTGGCGTACCCGATCGCATAATCGGCGCCGAAGTAGCGGTTCGCGGAGTAGAACAGCACGTACCGGTCGTCGCGCACGACCATGGTGGGCGCCTCGACGAGGTCGCCCTCCCAGTCCTGGTCCTGACGGATCAGCCGAACGGGGTCCCCCGCGAGCTCGAGGCCGCTGGCGGCGAGCGGCACCACCGAGATCCAGGTGTCGAGCCCGCAGCAGTTGCCGTCGTTCTTGAACAGCAGCATCCGCGTGCCGTCGCGATCCACGAACGTCGAGGCGTCGATCGCACCGCCCTCGTCGACCGGGCAGACGAGCATCCCCTCCCCCTCCGCGGTGAACGGACCCGCGGGCCCGCTCGCCGTCGCCACACCGATGCACTGCGCATCGGCGGCCGCATCGTGCGCCGTGAAATAGAGGACGAACGAGTCCGGGCCGAGTTGCACGACGTCGGGAGCCCACGTGTCGCCCGCCTCCACCCACGCGGGCAGCGTCGGCATGGCATCGGGCAGGGCCGTCCAGGAGCGCAGGTCGCGGGATGTCGCGACCTGCACATTGCTCATCGCGTCGTTGGTCGCGTAGGCGTAGTAGAGGCCGTCGACCTGGATGACGTCCGGATCGGGGAAGTCACGATCGATCACCGGCTCGAAGGGGTCTGGCGGGGAGAACAGGGCGCAGCCCGCCAACAGCAGAACCATGACGGCGACGATGCCGAGCCTCTTGCTCACTCACGAATCGTATAGCGCGCCATGACCGACTACCGCAGCGTTTCGTTCTGGCACGACACGGTTCCGGATGACCTGACGCCGCGACCTCCGCTCGGAGGTGACCTCGATGTCGATGTGGCGATCGTCGGTGGCGGGCTCACCGGCCTCTGGACCGCCTGGTACCTGCTCGACGCGAACCCGTCCCTCCGCATCGCGGTGCTCGAGAAGCACATCGCGGGATTCGGGGCCTCGGGTCGTAACGGCGGGTGGGTGAGCGCGCTCTTCCCGAGGTCGACCGCGTCGTTGGAGCGCGCCCACGGGCGCGACGCGGCCCTCGCGATGCGCCGCGCGATGAACGCCACCGTCGATGAGGTCGGTGCGGTCGCTGCCACCGCAGGAATCGAGACGGACTTCGTGAAGGGCGGCACCGTCTCCTACGCACGATCGGCGGTGCAGCTCGACGCCGCCCGCCGGGAGGTGGCCGAAGCCGCGGCCTTCGGCGTCGACACGCTGGAGCTGTGGGATGACTCCCGGGTCGCCGCGAGCGGAGCGATCGGCGCCACGTTCGACCCGGCCTGCGCTCGCATCCATCCCGCGAAGCTGGTGCGCGGGCTTGCCCGGCGCCTCGAGGCCCGGGGAGTGCGGATCTTCGAGGGCACCGAGGTGCTCAGCTACTCCCCCCGCACCGCCGTAACCGTGCACGGCACCGTGCGCTGCGACACCCTGGTGGTCGCCACAGAGGGGTATGGCGCGGCCCTGCCCGCCACGCGGCGGAGGGTGCTGCCGCTCTACTCGCTGATGATCGCGACGGAGCCGCTTGCGGATGAGATCTGGGCCGAGATCGGGCTGGAGCACGGCCAGACGTTCACCGACTACCGGCATCTTCTGATCTACGGCCAGCGCACCGCCGACAACCGGTTCGCCTTCGGCGGTCGCGGCGCCCGCTATCACTGGGGCAGTGCCATCCGGCCCGAGTACGACCGTGTCCCAGCCGTGTTCGGCCACCTGCGACGCGCACTCGGGGAGCTATTCCCCGTGATCGGAGACGCCCCGGTCACCCACGCCTGGGGTGGTCCGCTCGGCGTTCCGCGCGACTGGCACGCCACCGCCAGCTTCGACCGCGCGAGCGGGACCGCATGGGCAGGCGGCTACGTGGGCGACGGGCTCAGCACCACGAATCTCGCCGGGCGCACCCTCGCCGACCTGGTCTGCGGTGTCGACAGCGAGCTGGTGCGACTGCCCTGGGTGAATCACCCTTCGCCCTCGTGGGAACCCGAGCCTCTCCGCTTCCTCGGAGCGAACGCCGGCCTCACCGCGATGAGGTTGGCCGACGCCGAAGAACGCCTCACGGGGCGGCCGTCGGTGGCCGCGCGGCTGCTCGGCCCGCTGGTCGGTCACTGACCGAATCGGCTCTCTCCTTGTTAACGGCGTGTGAATTTAGATGACAAGTCATCCAAATCGGGAATTCTGCGGAGATGCATACGCTTGCATGGTCGTATGACTATTGGAACCGACCTTCATCCCTCGTACGTCGCCGGCACCTGGAAGCTCGACCCGACCCATTCGGAGATCTCCTTCTCGGTGAAGCACCTCGCCATCAGCAAGGTCCGCGGCACGTTCGACTCCTTCGACGCGACCATCGTTACCGCCGAAGACATCCACGACAGCACCATCGAGGCGACCATCGACGTCGCATCGGTGAACACCAACCAGAAGGACCGCGACGCCCA
>Ga0247739_10000583_pt1 | contig 12851 bp, 15 predicted proteins | sample UWRJL058202B2_FD_180943 | JGI IMG/M metagenome (GOLD analysis project Ga0247739, IMG submission 180943) | Plant litter microbial communities from Arlington Agricultural Research Station in Wisconsin, United States - UWRJ-L058-202B-2 | ecosystem: Environmental > Terrestrial > Plant litter >...
TCGTCCGAGACCATGACGGCGACGACCTCGGCGCCCGAGGCGGCTTCTCCGGCCGTGGCGACCTTGAAGCCGTCGGCCAGCGCCTTCGCCCGCGTCGCCGAGCCCGCCTTCAGGCCCACGACAATGTCGGCGACCCCGGAATCGCGGAGGTTGAGGGCATGGGTCCGCCCCTGGCTGCCATAGCCGATGACGGCGACGCGCTTGCCGCGAATGATGGACAGGTCGCAGTCGCGGTCGTGGAAGACGGGAAGCGGATTGGGTAGAGTCTGGGTCATGACCGACCTTCTATCGCCTTCCGACGTGCTCGACTTCTGGAAAGAGGCGGGACCGAAGCTCTGGTACGCCAAGGACGCGGCGTTCGACGACCGGTTCCGGGCGGCCTTCGCCGAGGGGCATGCAGCGGCGGCGCGGCGGGCGCTGGACGGCTGGATGGAGACGGCGGAAGGGGCGCTGGGGCTGATGATCCTGCTGGACCAGTATCCCCGGAACAGCTTCCGCGAGACCGGACACTCGTTCGCGACGGACGGGCTGGCGCTGATGTTTGCGAAGGCGTCGGTGGCGCGCGGGTATCTGGAGGTTGTCGAGCCGGAGATGCGGCAGTTCTTCCTGACGCCCTATGAGCATTCCGAGCGGCTGGCGGATCATGACGAACTGCGCGGCCTGCTGGCGAAGGGGCTGGGGGCCGAGCTGCCTGACGTGGACCGGTTCGCGGTGATACATCGCGACATCATCGTGACGTTCGGTCGCTTCCCGCATCGGAACCGGGCGCTCGGCCGGGAGACGACGGCGGAGGAGCAGGCGTTCCTGGATGAGGGCGGGTTCGCGGGTTAACTCCCGCACGCCGCTCACGGCCCCGGGCCCAGCTCCGCCAGCTGTTCGTCGATGTCCGCGACGCCGATGCCGTGTTCGAGGCGGCGGGAGCGCAGCATAAGCAAGGCCTTGCGCTGGATGTCTTCGAGAGAGTCGAGGGGCGGTATGGCCGATTCAGGGGCGGCCGGTGCGGCGATCGGGTTGGTCGGCAGCGTCGCGTCGGCCTCGGGCGCCGGGTCGGTTCCGGCGGCCGGTTCAGGGCCTGTTTTGCACCCGGAAAAAACAGGGTGCAAAAGGTGCAAGGCTTCGCACGCGTCCTGAGGTTCAGGCTCCATTGATCTGGAATCGCTGAGTCTTTTAGACACATCGGAAACGGTCAGGCGCAGAGGTACGCGTTCAGATTCCGGCTCAGCGACAGGTTCTGGCGGCGGCGGAAAGTCCGGGAGTTCGGACATCACCTCGCCCTGGGCGCGCAGGGACAGCTTGTCGAACAGCCGCATCCAGGACGCCGCCTCGGCCGCCCGGCGCGAGCCGATGGCCTTGCGGATGTTGAGGAAGACCTGATCGGCCAGGTCGGCGAAACCGACATCGTCGTCGGGATGATATTCGCCGTCTTCCGGCTCGACGTCGCAGTCCAGCCGGTCGATGCGCCGCCACTTCTCGACCCGCGCCCGCAGGCGGAAGGAGCGCAGCGACATGCCGTAGCGCCGGCAGATGTCGATGGCCCGCATGCCGGACAGATATTCGCGCCGGGCCAGGTCCCAGATGTTTCCCTGATCGGCCGCGTCGGTTTCGGGATTGAAGCGCCAGTGTTCCATTTGCAGATGATAGAACGCTGGTTCGTCAGAAGCGGACGTGGGAGTGAGGGTCGAGGGTCGAGGGTCGAGGTTTGCTCCGCCGCCGGCTGTCTATACCTCCGTCATCCTCGGGCTCGTCCCGAGGACCCACAGCAGGGCTGACGCAGCCTTCCAAGGTTTGGAGACTCTGCAAGCAACGGTCACCGTCCCGCTCGCTGAGCGCTGGGTCCTCGGGACGAGCCCGAGGATGACGGTGGTTGGGTTGGGCGGGATACCCACAACTCGCACCAAAGACTGGCGGCAATGTCATTGGCGCCAAGGTGATTCGCGGGTCACTCTGACCCCATGACCGTCGCCCTCGCCCATGCTGATCTGCGGATCGAAACCGCGCCCGCCGACCATCCCGAGCGGCAGTATCTGAACCTGCTGCGCGATATCCTGGAGAACGGGGTCGAGCGCGGGGATCGGACGGGGACCGGGACGCTGGGCGTGTTCGGGCGGCAGATCCGGTTTGATCTGTCGAAGGGCTTTCCCCTGCTGACGACCAAGAAGCTGCATCTGAAGTCGATCATCGTCGAGCTGCTGTGGTTCCTGCGCGGCGAGACCAATGTGCGCTGGCTGCAGGAGAACGGCTGTTCGATCTGGAACGAATGGGCCGACGCCGAGGGCGAGCTGGGGCCGGTCTATGGCAAGCAGTGGCGCTCGTGGGCGGCGCCGAACGGCGAGTCGATCGATCAGATTTCGCGCCTCGTCGAGGGGCTGAAGACCAATCCGAACGGGCGCCGGCACATCGTCTCGGCCTGGAACCCGGCCGATATCGAGGACATGGCCCTGCCGCCCTGTCACTGCCTGTTCCAGTTCTTCGTCGCCGACGGGAAGCTGAGCTGCCAGCTGTACCAGCGCTCGGCCGACGTCTTCCTCGGCGTGCCGTTCAACATCGCGTCCTACGCGCTGCTGACGATCATGATGGCGCATGTGGTCGGGCTGGAGCCCGGCGAGTTCGTGCACACCTTCGGCGACGCCCATCTGTATCTGAACCACGTCGAACAGGCGAAGCTGCAGCTGACGCGCGAGCCCCTGCCCCTGCCGACGATGACGATCACGCCGAAGCGCGACCTGTTCGCCTATGAGCTGGCCGACTTCGTGCTGAGCGACTACGCGCCCTGGCCGCATATCAAGGCGGCGGTGGCGGTCTGAGGTCCGTCCGGATTTTTGATAGTCAACAAGATTGACGACTTGGTTCGACGAGGCGATGGTCGGGCCTGATCTTCAGCACAGACCTCACGGGGCGGCCGCATGAACCTTCGCATCCTCATCGCGGGCCTCGCCCTGCTGGCCGCAGCGCCCGTGGCGGTACAGGCACAGGCTCTTCAGGCGGCGCCGACGCCCGCCGTCGCGCCAGCGATCGCCCCGACCCATCTGAGCGTTCCCTCGCCCGACGGACGCACCATAGACATGAGCGTCTGGACGGCGCCGCAGGAGCGGGGCGTGGTCCTCTTCAGCCACGGCTGGGGCGGGGCGCCCGCCAGCTATGGACGCGTCTTCTCCGCATGGGCCGCTCACGGCTTCACAGTGATCGCGCCCCTGCATATGGATTCCCAGCAGCATCCCCAGCACACCAACGACAGCCGCGTGGCCTTCATGACGCGGATGATGGACGTGGCGGTGGCGCGCGGCGTGGCGCGGAACGATCATGCCGGCAAGCCCGTGATCGCGGCCGGCTACTCCTTCGGTTCCCTGATCGCGATGATCGAGGGCGGAGCCGTGACGGTCATGAGGCCGATGGGCGATCCGGACGTGAAAGGGATCATCGCCTTCTCCACGCCCGGCGACACCCCGGGGCTGGTCCAGCCGAACACCTATGATGCCCTCACGAAGCCGCTGATGGTGATCACCGGCGACAAGGATGTGGTCCCGGACTTCGTCAGCGATCCAGCCGATCATCGCCATCCGTTCGAACGGAGCCCGGCAGGCGACAAGACCCTGATCACCTTCGCGGGCGCCGACCACGCCATGATCCGCACCATCGACGAGGCCGATATGGCCCTGCTGGTCGCGGCGACCGAGGCCTTCCTCGACGCCTATGCGCTGGACGACGCGACGGCGAAGGCGAGGCTGGCCGCCCTGCCCGCGCCCGACGGCGTGACGATCGAGCGGCGTTGATGGATCTCAAGGGCCTGTCGGACGACGTCGTCCGCATCTCGGACATCTATGCGCGCGAGCACGATATCGACCGCGACAAGGCGGCGTCGGGCGACTGGGCGCTGCTGAAGCTGCAGGAGGAGCTGGGCGAGCTGACGGCCGAGCATCTGCGGATGAGCGGCCGGGCGCGGGGCGAGGCGAACAATCAGGCCCTGCATGACGAAGCCGCCGACGTCATGGGCATGCTGCTGATCTATTGCGACCGGGTCGGGATCGATCTGGAGGCGGCGATGCGGCGCAAATGGCTGCGGTGGCTGGAGCCGAAGGTCTGACCCTGAAACCCCGCTGAGGGTATCACCCGATAGCTCCGCCGTGGGAGGCGCGTATCCTGAGACCGTCCGTGTCAGGCGGGCGCGACCTTGCGAGGGCCTCATGGTGAAGTCGTTTTCCGCCGAGCTGTTCGGCACGATGGTGCTGGTGCTGTTCGGGTGCGGCGCGGCCGTGCTGGGCCCGGCGCCTTTCGATCAGCTGGCGGTGGCCCTGGCCTTCGGGTTCGCCATTGTGGCCATGGCCTATGGCATCGGGCCGATCTCCGGCTGTCACGTCAATCCGGCGGTGTCGCTGGGGGTCTTTCTGGCAGGACGGATGACCGCCAGGGAGATGCTGGTCTACTGGGTCGCCCAGTTCTTCGGCGCCCTGCTGGGAGCCTTCCTGCTGTCGCTGATCGCCAAGACGGACGTGGCCAGTCTGGGCCAGAACGGCTGGGGCGTGGGGGTGCAGGGCGGCTATTCGATACAGGCGGCCCTGATCTTCGAGATCGTGGCGACGGCGATCTTCGTGGTGGTCATTCTGGGCGTCACGGGGCCGAAAGGCGAGGCGCCGTTCGCCGGCATCGCCATCGGCATCACCCTGGCGGTGATCCACATCGTCGGCATCCAGGTGACGGGCGTCTCGGTCAATCCGGCGCGCAGCTTCGGGCCCGCGGTGCTGGTCGGGGGGCAGGCCCTGAGCCAGTTGTGGCTGTTCATCGTCGCGCCGCTGATCGGGGCGGCGATCGCCGGTCTTCTGTTTCGCTTGCGGGTGCTGGACCCGGACGCCTAAGCAAGCTCCTGGAGGGCGCGTCATGACGGCGCGCCCGCAGACCGGAGCCGCCCGTGTTGATCCCCGATATCGCCCTGATCGTCGCACGGGGCCGCAACGGCGTCATCGGCCGCGACGGTGACCTGCCATGGAAGCTGCGCAGCGACCTGCAGTCGTTCAAGACCATCACCATGGGCAAGCCCTGCATCATGGGCCGCACGACCTGGGAGAGCCTGCCGCTGAGGCCCCTGCCCGGCCGGCTGAACCTGGTCCTGAGCCGGGATCTTTCCTATGAGGAGATGGGCAAGGCGCGCGGAGCCGTGGTCTGCGCCAGCCTGGACGAGGCTATCGACATCGCGCGCGAGACGGCGGTCGACGACGGCGTCGGCGAGGTCTGCGTGATCGGCGGCACGGCCATCTTCGAGGCCACCCTGCCCAAGGCGAAGCGGCTTTACATCACCGAGGTCGACGCCTCGCCCGAGGGCGACGCGGTCTTCCCCGCCTTCGACGAGAGCGGCTGGCGGGAGATCTCCAACGAGGCCCGGCCGGCGGGCGAGAAGGACGACCATGCTTTCGCCTTCCGGGTGCTGGAACGTCTGTAAAACGGAGGGTTCGAGATGATCGTCACCACCACCAATGACCTGGCCGGCTACCGGATCGTGCGCCACATCGGCATGACGCGGGGCATCACCGTGCGGTCCAGGAACGCCATCAGCAACTGGGTAGGCGGGGTCCAGTCGATCTTCGGCGGCAAGGTCGGGGCCTATGTGAAACTGGCCGAGATGGCGCGGCAGGAGGCCTATGACGAGCTGGTGGCTCACGCGGCGGCGCAAGGGGCCAACGCCATCATCGCCATGCGCTACGACGCCAACGAGATCATGGACGGGATCACCGAGGTGCTGGCTTACGGCACGGCAGTCGTCGTCGAGCCGGTCTAGCGGGAATCCGGCATCCCGTCCGTGCCGCACAGCCGGTCCCAGAACCTGAAATACAGGCCGTAGTTGCTCTTCATATGGGTGTGGTGGCGGCTGTGATGGGTGGCGGTGATCGCCAGTGCGCCCGGGCCTGAGCGGACCCAGCGGTCGGGCCAGAGTTCGCGACCGGCATGGTTCATCACGGCGGCCGCGGTCATGACCGTCAGCAGGACCGCCAGCATCCAGACGTTCAGCGGGATCAGGAAGGTCAGGGCCGGCAGCAACCAAGCGGTCAGAACGGCCTCGACCGGATCGAAGGCGAAGCTGGCGAAGGGGCTGGGCTCGCGCGAGCGGTGATGGGCGGCGTGGGCCCATTTGAAGACCTCGCGTCGATGCAGCAGACGGTGGGTCCAGTAGTAGTGCGTGTCCTGCACGATGAGCAGCAGTACAAAGCTGACCGGCAGCCACCACAGCGGATAGGCGCCGGGATCGAGATAGAGTTTCGTCCCGCCCGCCTTCCAGGCCTCGAGCGCGATGGCCGCGGGGAAGGCGTAGATCGGCGTGGAGATGAGGGAGAAGCGGATCTCGTGCGCGATCAGGGCGCGGGACGGCGGGGCGCGGTTGAGGGCCGAGCCGGGGCCGGTCCCCCTGCCCCACAACGCGAACCAGACGCCGCCCGCGATCAGCAGATAGCGCAGCCCGATGATCAGGCTGAGCCAGGCTGTGGTGATCAGGACGGCGAACATAGGGTCAGCCTACGCGATCCTCCCCCCTTGGGGGAGGTGGCGCGCCGCTTCTTCGGCGGCGCGACGGAGGGGGCTGATCCACACGCGGTGTGCGCGGTTGGCCCCCTCCACGGCTTCGCGGTCCCCCTCCCCCGATGGGGGAGGATTTCTAATACAGAACCCCCAGCGCCTGACGTTCGAAGTTCTGCAGTTCGGCCGTGCGGCCGTCGCGGATCTTGTCGACCCAGGCGGGGTCGGCCAGCAGGGCGCGGCCGACGGCGACGAGGTCGAACTCGTCACGCTCAAGCCGTTCGATCAGACCGTCGAGCGACGCGGGCTTGGAGCCTTCGCCGCCGAAGGCCGCGATGAACTCGCCGTCGAGGCCGACCGAGCCGACGGTGATGGTCGGCTTGCCGATCAGCTTCTTGGTCCAGCCGGCGAAGTTGAGATCAGAGCCCTCGAACTCCGGCTCCCAGAAGCGGCGCTGCGAGCAGTGGAAGACGTCGACGCCGGCGTCGGACAGCGGCGTCAGCCATTCGGTCAGGCCTTCGGGCGTCTCGGCGATGCGGGCGGTGTAGTCCTGCTGCTTCCACTGCGACAGGCGCAGGATGATGGCCATGTCCTCGCCCACGCCCTCGCGCACGGCCTTGACGACCTCGGCGCCGAAGCGGGCGCGGTCGGCGATGGTCGAGCCGCCCCAGCGGTCCTCGCGACCGTTCAGGCCGCCCCAGAAGAACTGGTCGATCAGATAGCCGTGGGCGCCGTGGATCTCGACGGCGTCGAAGCCGATCTCCTTCGCCGCGCGGGCCGAGGCGCCGAAGGCGGCGATGACGTCGGCGACGTCCTCGTCGGTCATGGGCTCGTATTTCTGCTTGCCGGGAGCGACGAGGCCCGAGGGGCTGTCGACCTTGCCCAGCGGCTCCCACTCGGCGCCCTGGCCGCGGGCCGAGCCGACGTGCCAGATCTGCGGCGCGATCAGGCCGCCGGCGGCGTGGACGCCGTCCACGACCTTCTTCCACTCGGGCAGGGCCTCGCCGTGGAAGACCGGCACCCTGGCGTCATTGCGGGCGGCCGGACGCTCGACGACGGTCCCCTCGGTGACGATCAGGCCGACGCCGCCCTCGGCGCGACGGCGGTAGTAGGCGGCGACGTCGGAGGTCGGGATACCGTTCGGCGAGAAGGACCGGGTCATGGGCGCCATGACGATGCGGTTCGGCAGTTTCAGGGACTTGACCTGGAAAGGCCGGAACAGGGCGTCGACGCTCATGGAGATCCTCATCGGTTTGGAACCGACAAGGTGGCGGTTAGAGTTGCGTTTGAAAACCCTTTTGAACAAATTTCCTTCTCCCCCTGCGGGAGAAGGTGGCCGAGCGAAGCGAGGTCGGATGAGGGGTCATGCCGACGGCTGACGGTTGATGTGTTTCAGCATCCCTCATCTTACACGCCTGCGCGACCCCATCCGCCCCTCCGGGCGCCTTCTCCCGCAGGGGGAGGCGAGGTATTCTATGATTGTGGAAGATGACTGGATTCAATCTCGCGCCAAGCAGATGCGCCATGAGCCGGTGCTGTATGAGCAGCGCCTTTGGAAGTTGTTGCGAGATCGGCGACTCGAAGGGCTGAAGTTTCGGCGGCAGGTCGTGGTCGGGCGGTATGTGGCGGATTTCGTTTGCTTTCGACATCGGCTGATTGTGGAGGCCGACGGACCCATGCATGCGGAACGGACACTCCACGATGCCGAGCGAGATGCGTGGTTGAAGGACGAAGGATTTCGGGTGCTGCGGTTCGAGAACAGACAGATCGAGAACCGGAGCCATGAGGTGATCGCGGCGATCCTGGCCGCGGTGGCGGCGGATGGGGATTGAACTCCGCGTCCTTCTCCCCTTGCGGGAGAAGGTGGCAGCTGACGGATAAGGGGTTATGCCGTCGAGGACGGGGAGCGTTGTTCATGCCCGGCAGACTTCAGGCGTCGGCGTGACCCCTCATCCGTCGCGCTTCGCGCGCCACCTTCTCCCGCAAGGGGAGAAGGATCAGATGTTCAGCGCCTTCGCCACCGCCTCCGCGAAGCCGGCGAAGCGTTTGGCGATCTCCCCGTCGGGCTCGGCAACCACAACCGGCGTTCCGGCGTCCCCGCCCTGACGGACAGCGGCGGTCAGGGGCAGGTCGCCCAGATAGGGGACCTCGAGGCGGGCGGCTTCGGTCTCGGCGCCGCCCTTGCCGAAGATGTCGCCGGTCATGTTCTCGATCAGGCCGAGGGTCGGGACATTGACCTTCTGGAACAGGGCGTGGGCGCGGCGGGCGTCGGCGAGGGCCACCTCCTGCGGTGTGGAGACAATGACGGCGCCGTCGAGGGGCGTCTTCTGGATCAGGGTCAACTGGACGTCGCCGGTGCCGGGCGGCAGGTCGACGACGAGGACGTCGAGCGGCCGGGTCTCCGTCCCCCAGCGTGTCTGGGTCAGCATCTGGGTCAGCGCCTGGGAGGCCATGGGGCCGCGCCAGACCATGGCGTCGCCGGCGCCGGTCAGAAGGCCCACCGACATGGCCTTCAGGCCGTGGGCCTCGTGCGGGACGATGGCGCCGTCCTCATAGCCGGGCTTGCCCGACAGGCCGAGCATGGTCGGCAGGGACGGACCGTAGACGTCGGCGTCGAGGATGCCGACCGACAGGCCCCCATTCTTGCGAGGGAGGGCCGACAGGGCGGCGGCGAGATTGACGGCGACGGTCGACTTGCCGACCCCGCCCTTGCCGCTGGCGATGGCCAGGACGCGGCGAACGTGAGCGGGACGGTCGGTCGGGACCGGGGCCTTGGCGCGGGTCTGGTCGACGGCGGCGGAGGACAGGCCGGCGGTGCGCCGGGGTTCCTGCGCCGGGGCGGCCTCGGCGGTCAGGATGACAGAGACGCGCGTCATGCCGGGCATGGCCCGGAGCGCCGCCTCGGCCGCATCGCGCACGGGGGCGTAGAGGGCGGCGTCGGAGACGGCGACCTCCATGGCGAAACCGGCGCGGTCCTCTGCGACGGTCAGCCCCTTGGCCAGGCCGGAGGCGACGAGCCCCTGCCCCGATTTGGGGTCTGGGATGGCGTCAAGGACGGCGATGACAGCAGCACGGTCGATCAAGGCGGTGTTCTCAAGCTTGCAGGCGAAGACAGCTGCTTCTATCGCCCGAAGGCACTGGCTGCGAGCGTTCCTTTGTCACGACCCCTTATAACCCTGATCGCCGGGCCGACCGCCTCGGGCAAGTCGAAGCTGGCGCTCGCGCTGGCCGCGGAAAGCGGGGCCGTGATCCTGAACGCCGACAGCCAGCAGCTCTATGCCGATCTCCGCGTGCTCAGCGCCCGGCCCTCGGTCGAGGAAGAGGCGCAGGCCGAGCACCGGCTCTACGGCGTCGCCGATGCGGCCGACGCCTGGTCGGTGGGGCGCTGGACCCGGGCCATCCTGCCGCTGTTGGCGGAGCTGCGCGCCGAGGGGCGGCCGGCGCTGATCGTGGGGGGAACAGGCCTGTATTTCACGGCCCTGACCAAGGGGTTGGCGGATATTCCTGACATTCCGATCGAAGCGCGCGAGGAGGCCGGAGCGCTGTATGACACAGAGGGCGAAGCCGCCTTCCGGCTGAGGCTGACGGCCTTTGATCCGCCCGCGGCGGCGGCCATCGCGCCGGGCGACCGTCAGAGGCTGACGCGGGCCTGGGCCGTGGCGCGAACGACGGACAAGTCCCTGTCGGACTGGCAGGCTTCAACGAAGCCCCTGCTGGAGCCCCGCACCTATGAGCGGATCGTGGTCGAGCCGGACCGGGCGGCCCTTTATGCCAACTGCGACGCCCGGGTGGCGATCATGGTCGAACAGGGGGCGCTGGACGAGGTGCGGGCCCTGTCGGCGCGCGGCCTCGATCCGGTTCTGCCGGCGATGAAGGCCGTCGGCGTGCGCGAGTTCGCCGCCCATCTGGCCGGAGAAATGACGCTGGACGCCGCCATCGATCAGGTGCGTCAGGCCACCCGCAACTATGCCAAACGCCAGCTGACCTGGTTCAGGAACCAGACCCCGGACTGGCCGCGCGCCTGACGCGCCCGCCTTTGGCCGATGCGGCGGCCAGCAGGCGCTGGAAGGTCGGGCATTCGAAATGGCTGGGCGCCGGGCAATGGGCGGCGTGGCGCAGGCCGTCGCGCAGGGCGCCCAGGCGGCGGATCGTGTGATCGAGGTCGTCGGCCTTCGCGGACAGCAGGCTCCGGTCGATGTCGGGCCGACCGTCTTTCCCGAGCATCCCGCCGATCTCGTCGAGGGAGAACCCCGCCTGACGGCCCAGGGCGATGAAGGCCAGCCGGTCGAGGGCCTCGCGGTCGAACAGGCGTCTGAGACCATGGCGGCCCACCGAGGCGATCAGCCCCTTCTCCTCATAGAACCGCAGGGCCGAGGCGGGCGTTCCGGTGCGACGCGCGACCTCGGCGATGTCGAGCAGTTTCACGGCCGGATTCACGGTTGACCTCAAGTCGGCTTGAAGTCGTAGCCTTCCGATGGATCGAGACAGAAGGCAAGGAAGACGGCCATGACGGACGAAAATGACGGCAACACCGGGCGACTGTGGAAGGGCGCCGGCGGCTCGGCCTGGGTCGAACTTCAGCCGATGCTCGACGCGATGTTCCAGCCGTTCGAGCCGGTTCTGGCGCGGGCGGTTCCGGCGCGGGCGCGATGGATCCTCGACATCGGCTGCGGCGCCGGTGCGACGACGCGGGTCATCGCGCGTGGGCTGAAAGGCGGCGCCTGCACAGGCCTGGACATCTCGGAGGCCCTGATCGATCTGGCGCGGCGGCGGGCCGCGTCGGAGGGGGTCGGCAACGCCCGGTTCGTCGTCGGCGACGGCCAAAGGCACGATTTCGGCGGCGAGCGGTTCGATGCGATCGTCTCGCGCTTCGGGGTGATGTTCTTCGACGATCCGGGCGCGGCCTTCGCCCGGCTGCGGGAGGCCGCCGAAAACGGGGCCGGGATGACGCTGATCGTCTGGCGGGGACCGGACGACAATCCCTTCATGACGGCGGCGGAACGGGCGGCTGGCCCCCTCCTCCCGCAACTGACGCCGGTCGACCTTGAGGCGCCGGGCCAGTTCGCCTTCGCCGATCCGGAGCGGGTGCGGCGGATCCTTGCCCCGTCCTGGAGCGAAGTGGAGATCGCGCCGCTCGATGTGGACTGCGCGCTGACGGCGGAGGATCTGGAGGTCTATGCCGTGCGGATGGGCCGGGTGGCGCATCTGCTGCCGGATCTGGATCCGGACACGCGCGAGGCCGTCATCGCGGCCGTGCGGCGGGGGTTCGAACCGTTCGTGTCAGGCGGCGTCGCACGGTTCACAGCCGCCTGCTGGATCGTGCGCGGCAAGGCGTCCGCCCCTCGCTGAGGAGCGGACGCGAGCGATCAGAACTCTTCCCAGCCGTCGGCGGCCGGCGCGGCGTTGGGCGCACCGCCGCGCGCGAAGGCGATGATCCGGCTCTGGGCCTGGGCTACCGGATTGGGGGCCGGCGCATGGCGAGCCGGTTGAGCAGGCTCGGGACGACGGTCCGGCCGGGTCGCGGAAGATCGGGCCGTCGGGCGTCGGACGCCGGTCTCGAAGCGCCCGACGAGTTCGACCAGATGACTGGCCTCGGTTTTCAGGCTGGCGGCGGCGGCGGTGGCCTGCTCGACCATGGCGGCGTTCTGCTGGGTGACCTGATCCATCTGGTTGACGGCGGTGTTGACCTGGCTGAGACCGATGGCCTGTTCCTGCGACGAGGCGGCGATTTCGGAAATCAGGGTGTCGATCTCGGCAACGCTCTCGACGATGTGGTCCAGCGCCGCTCCGGTCTCGCCGACCAGACGCACGCCCTGGGACACCTGCGAGCTCGAGGCCGAGATCAGGACCTTGATCTCGCGGGCCGCCTCGGCGGAGCGCTGGGCCAGGGCGCGGACCTCGGAAGCGACGACGGCGAAGCCGCGACCCGCGTCCCCGGCGCGGGCGGCCTCGACCCCGGCGTTGAGGGCCAGCAGGTTGGTCTGGAAGGCGATCTCGTCGATCACGCCGATGATCTGGGTGATCTGGGTCGAGCTCTGTTCGATCTGGCTCATGGCCGAGACGGCGTCGCGCATGACATCGCCGGAGCGGGCGGCGTTGGAGCGGGCTTGCCCGGCCGAGGTCGCGGCCTGTTTGGCGCCCTCGGCGCTGCGTTTGACGGTAGCGGTGATTTCGTCGAGCGCGGCAGCGGTCTCCTCCAGCGAGGCGGCCTGTTGTTCGGTGCGGCGCGACAGGTCGTCGGAGGCGCTCGCGATCTCGTCGGAGCCGGTGCGGAGCCCTGTGGTGGCCTCGGAAATCCCGTTCATCGCCTGACGCAGACTGTCGACGGCGGCGTTGAAGTCGGTCTTGAGCTG
>Ga0247739_10000584_pt1 | contig 12850 bp, 6 predicted proteins | sample UWRJL058202B2_FD_180943 | JGI IMG/M metagenome (GOLD analysis project Ga0247739, IMG submission 180943) | Plant litter microbial communities from Arlington Agricultural Research Station in Wisconsin, United States - UWRJ-L058-202B-2 | ecosystem: Environmental > Terrestrial > Plant litter >...
ACACTTGTACGTGAAAGCTTAATCGAAACCGCCAAAACCGGCGCTGAAGTTAGCATCATCTGGCGTAACTCCTGGACGTGGCTGCAATCCAAAATCGTTGCCGTGGAAGGTGAAGATTTGCTTCGCGCTGAACTCGCTAAAGGCAGCGGACTAATCGCACTGGCGCCACACCTTGGCAATTGGGAAGTCGTAGCCCCCTATCTTGCGAGCATCGCGCCGCTCACGGCTATGTATCAGCCCGTGTCGATTCCTGCGATGGACGAACTCATTTTGGCTGGCCGCAGTAAATGCAACATCAATATGGCGCCTACCAATCGTAAAGGCGTGTGCATGCTACTGAAGGCGTTGCAACAGGGGGCCATCGTAGGAATTTTGCCTGATCAACTTCCTAAAAAAGACGCTGGCTCTGAGTTTGCGCCCTTCTTTGGCCACGAAACTCTGACGATGAGCTTGGTACATTCGTTGATAAGTCGCACTCAATGTCGTGTGATTAGTCTATTTGCTATGCGCGTTGAAGGTGGTTTTAAAATTGTTGTATTGCCCGTAGATGAAGCGATCTATAGCCAAGATGCTGTTCGCTCCATCACAGGTCTAAACAGCAGCGTAGAGCTTTGCGTTCGAGTTGCACCTAGTCAGTATCAATGGGAATACAACCGTTTCCGTTTTCCCAAAACCCATCAAACCCTTCGCGAACAGAAAAAACATGCGTTTGCCTGTAAAAGCCATTAAAAATAATAAAATTCTTTTTTGAAAAGTTAAAATTTAGGCGCCTAAATTACTTTATCGCATAAAAAGTAAACTTAAACGCCACAAAAAGTTATTAATACGACAAAGAGTTTGTTTTTTGACCCGAGTGGTCAAACGACGTATGGCAGATCGTTTATTGGACCTCTAGAGTGTGATTAACATCTCACGCCATCTCTTAAAGGTTCGCATACATGCTAAACGTAGTTCCCTTTGCGCCACTTCTAAACTCACAAGAACTTCCTGAATCAGAACCAGCTCATCAAGACACCTACGCCGACCTCATCGTCAGTTATCTAACTCAAATGGGGATAGATACAGTTTTTGGTGTACCTGGAGGGGCCATTGAACCCTTTCTGAATTCTCTAGCTCGTAGCGAACGCAGTGGCGGGCCGAGGCTGGTCGTGGCAAGACATGAATGTGGTGCTGCATTTATGGCCGACGGTTACTATCGTGAAACTGGCAAAATGGGGGTGGTCTGTAGTACTACAGGCCCAGGTGCGACAAATCTGTTGACTGGCGTAGCTTCTGCGGCGGCCGATGAAATACCCATGCTGGTGATTACCGCGCAAACACCGCTACCCAAATTCGGCAAGCGCGCGCTGCAAGAGTCCAGCTGTACCGCAATTGATACCGTCGGCATCTTTCGCTACGCAACCCAGTTCAATACGCTCGTGTCTCACCATGAGCAACTGGAGAGCAAATTGGTTTCAGCCATTATGGCTACACACCGCGTGCCTAATGGCCCCGCTCATATCAGTATCCCGTCTGATATTTTGCGTGCGCCCGCAAATATTAACGCACATATTCATAGCGACTTATTGATTCACGACTTTTCCATGTACGACGAAACGGCCATTGGGCGTCTCTGTGAAAAGCTGGGTCGTGTGGACAATATCGTTCTGTATATAGGTAGTGGCGTTGGTAAAGCCAGCAAGCAGATCATGGAATTTATTACGCTCACGGGAGCAAGCTTTGTGACTAGCCCCATGGGCAAAAGCTGGATCGATGAGCGACACCCTCAGTACCGTGGTGTTTACGGTTTTGCTGGTCATGAAAGCGCACATGCACTTTTGCAAGATCCAGAAGTTGATTTGATCCTTGCTGTTGGAACAGCGCTCGAAGAATTGGGCACCAGTGGCTGGAAAGGCGATTTACTCAACACCAAATTGATTCACATTGATTCAGCCATCGAACACTTCACTCGTTCGCCCATGGCCAATTTGCATGTATTTGGCAAACTCGACACGATTTTTGACCGCTTGCTAGTCAGCGTTCGCGAAGCCCGCAAGTGGGGTAGAAAATGGGATACGTTACATTCCACTAATGTTAAAAACGTTAGCGGTGGTTACGTCATTTTGCGTGAATCAGAAAAATGCTCGTCTGATGCCGTTCCCGTTAAACCACAACGTTTAATGAACCATCTTTCCAATGTATTACCTGAAGACACCCGTATTTTCGTGGACGCCGGCAACAGCTGGGCTTGGGCAACGCATTACCTTACGCGCAGTAATAGCGATGGCTATTACCGTATCGCAATGGGCTATGGCTCTATGGCTTGGTCTATAGGTGCGTCTATAGGATCTGCTGTGGCTAATCCTACCGCACCCACACTATGTATCGTGGGTGATGGTTCTTATTTAATGAGCGCGCAAGAAATTACTGTAGCCGCGCAACAGCAATTACCCGTCGTATTTTTGATATTGAACGATGCTGCTATGGGCATGGTGATGCACGGCCAACGTCTTGGTAATCAGGAATCCATCGGCTGGGAATTAAATAGCGTTAATTATGCTGCGCTTGCACAGGCGATGGGAGTTGACGGCATCGTGATTGAAACACCCGCTGAATTAGACGCGCTCGATTTCAATACGCTGTTTAGTAAATCGGGGCCAACCCTGATTGATGTGCGCATTGATCGCAACGAAGTGCCACCTATGGGTGATCGTATTAAAGGTTTGGCGGTTAATGCATCAGCTACGCCTGGCGGCTAGTAACTATTTGCCTCATTAGCTAAAAATACGGGCCAAGTGTTTTCAAAAATAATCTAACTTGGCTTGTCTTTTTTTTTGGCAAAAATGGCATCTACGTATTTATTCAGCTAGCATGAATTCTTAGCGGAGAGCGATGTGTGTTACAAAAAACAGACGATAAAAATTCTGCAGCCAGTAGTGATACCTGCATACTCATTGTTAACAACGACTTTTTAGCCCAGCAAAAAATCAAAGATTGCCTGCTGCCGCTTGGCTATTCCCAATTAACAATTGTCGATTCCGCAAAAAAAGCCCTGCGTTTTTTACGCAACCAAACTGTTGATATTGTCATTGTTGACGTAGACGTGCCTGACCTGGACGGCTGGCGGCTGTCGCGATTAGTTCGCAGTGGTATTTTAAATTGTCGCGCAGATTTGCCTATCGTAATTACAGCTAGCACCTGGTGCGAACGCATTGCAGAAATAACCGCGCGCGAATACGGAATAAATTATTTACTTCCGCTGGATCATCTTGAATGCTTGCCCGTCATTATCAAAGAACTTGCGCAAGAAAAAAAATATCAAGCACCCAAGCCACGCTTATTAGTTGTAGAGGATTCGCAAGACACGTCAGACCTCATTGAACGCGTACTGGCCCCAAGTTTTGAAATTGAAGTTGTTGCGGATGGCGTTGAAGGGCTCAACGCGTGGAAAGAAAGACGGCACGATTTAGTGTTATTGGATGTGATGCTTCCAAACCTTTCGGGGCGCGACATTTTAATTGCAATTCACAAAACTGACCCGCGCCAACCGGTCGTCATAATGACGGCGCATACCACCATCGATCAAGCTGAAGAATTGATGCTGCTTGGAGCCGTTGATTTTATACCCAAGCCATTTCGCGCAGAGCAATTGCGCAAAGTGTGTGACATAGCAATTCGTCGTGAAGATTATTTAGTCAGCAACGCGCAGTTTGCAGCACGCGTAAAATCCCTTGAAGAGCGCGAATTAGAGTTTCGCAATCTTTACGAAAATCATCATCAATTATTAGATGATTTGCAATCGGTCGTGATGGAATTAGATGAGCAATTAAATATTTGCTTTTTAAATCGCACCTGGGAAACGCTCATGGGCTACACCATTGCGGAGTCTATTGGTCGCCCGATTGAAGACTTCACAGCCACTGAAGATGCCAAACAATTTTCATTATTCAAAGCAAAAATTTCTTCTGCGATTCACGAGAAAAAAGTCAGCGCGGAAATCGAGCTTTGCTTACGCGACAAAAATCATCAAAAAATTTGGACGCAATTAAAAATCAGTCGCTCCACCAAGAGCACAGACTTATCAACATTCACCGTCTGTTTAGACAACATCACCGAGCGCCGTAAAACTCAGGAACAATTAAAATATTTGGCTATGCATGACTCGCTCACAGGCTTGCATAATCGTCACTACTTTGAATCATCCCTTGAGCAACTCGCTGCAGATGCCTCACGCAATAACACCCAACATGGCTTGGTTTATTTAGACCTGGATCACTTTAAAGTCGTTAACGATACTTTTGGTCACCAAAAAGGTGACGAAGTATTACGGGAGATGTCTGCCTTACTCAGCCGACGTGTGCGTAAGCCAGATATTTTATGCCGATTAGGTGGTGATGAATTTGCTGTTTTGCTGCGTAACGTCAACGCCAAGAGTGCTTACGATTTTGCTAGCGAAATTCAAAAAATTATCAGCGATTTCAGTTTTCAAATGCAGGAGCATCGCATTAATTTGGGTTGTAGCGTAGGTATTAGTTTAATTGATGCGAGCGAACTTACTGCTGAAGACCATTTTATGCGTGCGGATATCGCACTCTACGTTGCTAAAGGGCGCGGTAGAAATTTAATTCATCTTTATAGCGCTACAGACGATGAAAGTGATCAACTGCGATTGCGCATTAACATCTCACAAAAAATACGTAAGGCTATCTCTGAAGATCGTATGATTCTTTATTTTCAACCTATTTATGATGTTAATGAAGGCCGCGTTTCCTACTACGAATCTTTGGTGCGGTTACGTGAAACTGATGGCACTATTGTTGGCCCCGCTGAATTTATTCCTGCACTCGAAGCTGCTGGTGAAATGCATTTACTGGATCGCTGGATTATTAAATTAGCAACACGTACATTAAAAGAACACCCTGAATTAAATCATGTTGCCATCAATTTATCGGCCCAAGCGTTTAAAGACGAATCTTTGGTACCCACTATTTTAGAAGCGCTAAAAGCTACTGGAATCAATGCCAATCGCATTACATTTGAATTAACAGAAAGCGCAAGTCTATTTAATTTACAGATCACACAGCGCGTAATTACCGAATTACATGGCTTGGGTTGTAGCTTTTCAGTGGATGATTTTGGTTCTGGCTTTAGCAGTTTTTCGTACTTAAAAGATTTACCTGCAGATTACATAAAATTAGATGGGTCATTTATTAAAAATTTGCACAAAGATCCTATTGATCAAGCGCTAGTAAAATCAATGATCCAAGTTATTCAGGCGCTAGGGAAAAAGGCAGTCGCAGAATTTGTGGAAAACAAAGAAATTCTGGATGTTTTACAAGGTATGGGAATCGATTTTGTGCAGGGATATCACATTGGCCGCCCTGTTCCAATCGAAGGACTGGCACAACAAAAAAGTTTAATAACGTCAATAAGCGCGCGCACGTAAACTCCTTTTTATTCGCGAAAATTATTCAGGTACAGCACGACGTTGCGCGCCCTGGTAATCAATATCGTCACACCGCAGTGGTAAAAATGTATTAGGCGGTTGTTTGTAAGTATCCAAATAGCAGGCAGTCACTCCACTTGCGACTAGCATGGAAAATAATTGGTAAATTTCCTGTGGAGTAAAACCATAATCCGAAAGAAACGCAGACACATAACCATTGATATTCATTCCCTCGTCAAATTTTTCCATCAAAACTTTTTCAATATCGTAGGCCAAGGCAAGATGTTTACCCGTGTCGAAACCTAATTTTTTACTGATGCGCTCCATTGCCTCCAATCGTTCGTCACCTTTTGCAATGGGGCGTATGTAACCAACGATGTAAGGTTTTCCTCTATTTGCTTTGGTAATTTCATTAACAATATTTTCCGCCGACATACCATTTGAATATTTTTCAAATGCATCCTGAATAAATTTAACGCCTTCCATAAGCGGCAATACGCCATAAGAGCGCGAATCCGTTGCCATTGCGCCAATTGCAGTCGCGGCTACTACCGACGTACGTGCCGTGCCCGCCAAAGCACCAATTTGGTTACACCAAATACGCGGGTCAGGCCAACTTAAACACCCATAAATCGCTTCAATCCAATCCGCTAAAGAGCGCTCAACCATTTTGCCGGTTGCATTCAAAATTAAAATTTGAAAATAAGATTTTTCACCCACCAATTCATCCAGCATGTTGTAGCCGTGACTAAACACGCCGTGACCTGGAAACCAGCCGCCAGTATTACTGATAATTTTTTGCCGCCGCTTATTTAAATAATCAATAAATTCAGAGTTACTGTTTGTGTGATTATTCTCAGTTTTACTAGCGTTGTATTTCATAATTTTCATCACTTACAAAAGGCATAGCAGTAATAGGTTTGTTAGAAAATTCTAAACCATGGGCCAATAATCCTGGTGCGCCCATGAGTTGAAACAAACTGCCACCTGCACGTGGCTGAAATCCCAAATCCGCAAACACGGCAGCAGCAAGACCCGTTGTTAACAAACCTAAACCCTGAGGCTCTAGCTGTTCATGAAGTTCGCATGCCCATTGCAAAGCTTTACCTGCGCCTTCCAATACAACCAGATGTTTGGCCGTGTTGATTGCCATAATTTCAATACCACCATTACGTGTACCGAAACCCGGAACTAATTCTGCAAAAGTCTCAGGAGATTTTTGCTCAGTGCTATTTAATAATTCCGCTAAAAATTCTTGCGGATTTGTATTTTGTTGTTTTCGAAAAAAACGCATGGCAGATTCTATTTCACCACCGCCCATATAATCACCACCAAGCACAGCGGTAGCAATTGGCAAAATATGTAGCGGTTCGGTTTTACCAACACCTACATTCATCGCCGCGCGCGTAGCAGGATGGCGTGGGCCGGGATTAATTAGTGCAATCATTAACTGCTGTAATATTTGTGACTCGGCAGCTGTAGGCAATTCGCCACGAAACAAAAGATAAAATACATCAACAAAGTTTCGCTTTTGCATTAACTCAAATAAATTATACCCGTAACAAAGTGCCGAGCTGGCAATATAAGGATTATCACTGCTGGGAATTTCTTGCCATATACGTGTAGCGGCGCGTTCTACAAAGGGTTCGTTGCGGCTTCGCACCTGATCGTGCTTGTGCTCTTGTGTCATGGAATTCCTATTGTATTTCTAGACAAAAAAATTTAAACAAATGAATTATTTAATGGCGTAGGTAAAACCCAACCAAAAGCTACGCGACTCCAGTGGGTAATCCTCGGGAATTGAACCGCTACTTGGCTCGCGTGCATCGGCATTAGCAGCATTTCGCACTGCCAATTGAATATCAAGTTCCGGTATTAAATTTTTACGAGTGAGCGCTAAATTTAATAGCGTATAATTTTCCACTGCTGCGCGAGTATCATCACTGGCACGCTCGCGATCGCCTACCCAATTGGCCTGGCTGCTGAACGTCCATTCAGGTGCAAATAGCCATGTCATATTTGCTTTTATCTGTTTGCCAGGCGCATCTGGGATGGACTGATTATTCATAACATTCACAGCATCCTGTTGCGAATAACTCATATTAAATTGCAACTGCTTCACTGGTCGGTAATTGATTTCCCACTCAAAACCGGAGCCATCTTGATCATTAATGTTTTGCGCAACCTTGGTACTATCACCCCACACAGCAACAAAATCGATCATTTTTTTTGCTTGATATTTAAATAATGTCAGCGTGGTTTGGAGATTTTCTGTTGCGCGATAATTGAAAGACAACTCTTCACTATTGATTTGTTCCGGGTCCAAATGTTTGTCACCCAGCGATACAGGATTATTGCGGTAATACAGCTCGGCAAATGATGGCGCCCTAAACGCGCTACCTAATAAAATTTTGGCCGTTAATTTTTCACTCGCTGTCCACACCAATGCGACGCGAGGATTGGTAGTGCTTCCAAAATCGGAATAGCTGTCGTAACGAACGCCTGTGGTTAAGTCAAAATTTTTCGAAATATTCCACTCATCTTGCAGTGAAAGATATTTAACTGAACGCGAACTATCCGCTAAAAAAACATAAGGCGTGTGCGATACGTCCACAACATCACCATCTACAGTGGGTGGCAAGGGTTGGTAATCAAGTACACCAGGGCCGAAATTTTTATTTTCAAAAGCGTCAACACTTTGGTGCCTCGCACCCAACGCAAACCTCAGGCGATGGGAATCAAAACCGTTGTAAAGAGAGATGAAGTCAAGCTGCGAATCCTGAATTAAGCCGCTCGGGCTTCCTTTCAAACCATCAGTGAATAACGATGCACCAACCGGCTGGGCAAAATTAATATTCCCATCGTTACCTATAGGTATCACCGCACCGGCAGGCAGCAATGTAAATTGTGCGCCTTGATCATAATTTATGTAACTTAAGCGAATGCTGTTGTCCCAATTGTCATTTTCTTTTTTGAAATGATAAGTGAGATCACCCATCCATAAGCGACTGTCATCACGTCCATCAGGATCAAGTGCCTGCGCACCGCCAGCACCGACACCTGCATCTATAGATACCCAATTCCATACATTTAACTGCACTTGATCAGAACTTATTGCGAGATGTGAATCCACAATTTGATAGCGCGTTGATAAAGCGCCAGGAGCGAGCGATGCCTGTGTGCCGAGCGCAGCATCCAAAGAAGATTGTAAATCTGAATTCACCCGACGATTTTTATCGCCGTCGGTATCCTGATATGCAGCGGTAAACGCAATACCTAATCCATTCCAGTCACCCGCGGTTTGAAATGAAAGATCATGGCTACCGAATGAACCTGCGTGCGCCACCAATTGCGTTGCCTTAATTGATGAGCTGTCTTTAGTAATTACATTCACAACACCGGCATAGGCATCTGCACCATATATTGCAGAACCAGGCCCGCGTATTACTTCTACACGCTCGATACTCGCAACCGGTAAACGAAACAGAATTGGTCGGCCGCCATTTACCGAGTCTTGAACCGGCACGCCATTTACCATCAATAAAACTTGCGGATTAAAACCTGTGTGGATACCTCGCACTGATTCCACTGAATCCAGTCGGCTTAAACTGGACAACGAGATATGCATACCGGGAACAGTTTCTAAAATATCGTCTAAGGTTCGCGCACCAATAGCTTCAATTTGCGCAGCATAAATAACCGATGCGGTCGCAGGGGCTTTATCGAGCGGGGTGCTATTACCAGTAGCGATTGAAATTTGGACTTGACCAAGTTCAGCCAGGGAGAGATTGTAAACATCCATAGATGCCGATGCGGATTTGCTCTCGGTCGATCTATTTTCGCCATAGCTTGCGGCGCTTACGGCACAGATCAACGACGACAATAATATGGGGGTAAAACGTGATTTCATAGCTACAACCTACGAGATATAGCTAGTGCGCATGATTAAAGTTGAGCGAACTAACGTCAGTGTAAACGTGTAATTGTTTTTACATCTACGCGATAACCACTGAACCGATACTACTTAACTACGTTTAATTAAGTAGGTTCAATATACAGATTCCAAAAAAACTCCGTAAATATTTTCAAAATTCTCCATGCGAAACCTTTTAACCATAGCTCAGCTTTAGACGAAAGCAAACTAAAGGATCAATATTTATAACCGCCGTTGATTATTCTTTAGGTACCAAACGTTGCACTGCAAGCTTTAAGGTTTCGCGACGAATAGGCTTGGTCAAATAATCTTCTGCCTGACGGTTATGACTGTGCTTTCGATCATCCGCGATAGAAATAATTATCACCGGAATATGTTTTAAATCTTCATCAGCCTTTATCTTTTCAAACAATAACCAGCCGTGTTGATCAGGCAACAATAGATCTAGCGTAATGACTTGCGGCTTTACTTTTTGTAGCAATTTAAAACCTGTTTCGGCATCGTAAGCGGTATGAACACCGTAACCCTCACGACGCATGGTGCGCGCCATAATATCGAGAAACGCCGGGTCATCATCAATCATGACGATATGATTTCCCGAGGCCGCTATATTTTCATCAACGTCATTTATATCCCGATCATTTACCGAACCGGTTTCGCCCACCAGCGCATCGCTTTCAATAGGTAAAGGAATAACAACAATAAATGTCGCGCCCTCGCCTAATTCACTTTTAACTTCAATGGTGCCGCCCATCATTTCGCAAAGCTGCCGCGTGATGGAAAGCCCTAAACCGCTACCCTGGTATTTACGGGTAGTTCCGCTATCCGCTTGACGGAATGGATCAAAAATATGTTCCTGTTGCTCAGCAGCAATTCCAATCCCCGTGTCCGTCACACTGATAAAAATCCAATTAGGCTCATGGTGAGCTTTTAGCGTTACCACACCATTGGGCGAAAATTTACTGGCGTTGCCTAACAAATTAATCATAACGTGCAATAATTTTTCAGGGTCAGCAAGAGGCAAGAATGCTCCATCATCAACATCTAATTTTAATTCGATGGAATTTTTTTCAAGCAATGGCTTTATGGTGCCTATAGCTTCGTCAACCAAACTCGATAATTTCACTTCTGCTAAATCCAGGCGCATGCGGCCGGATTCAATTTTTGCTAAATCCAATACGCCGTTAATCAGTTTTAACAAGCGCTCGGAATTATTAATGACGCGAGTAAGGTCTCTAACATGAATTTGGTCATCGTTAAGTTTTAAATCTTCAATAACAACTTCGGTATAACCAATAATGGCTTGCAAGGGTGTGCGCAATTCGTGACTCATAAGCGATAAAAATTCGCCCTTTGCCTGGCTAGCATCTTCAGCTTTGCGTTTAGCAATCGCGAGGCGATCTTTTGCAAATTGTAAATCCTGACTATGTGCCGCCAATCGCTGGTTATCGCGCCGCTTGGTGTTGTACGCAATATAAATGGTGAAGATCAGCAACATCCCTAGAATGACTAATCCCCAGGAATACATCAGCGCTTTTTTCTGTGCACCTACCGTAATGTCGAGAGTAGTAATGGCATCGCGCTGATTTTTTAAATCAATTTCCTGTGTTTTGATGGTGTTATCCAATTCCAAAACGCGCTTTTCACGAGCACCAATTTGTCCCACAATCGCGCTGAGCTGTTGTTGCTGGGCAGCAAGATCTTTAGTGCGCTGCTCCACTTCATTTTGTAATTGCAGGCGCTCGTTTTTACTCTTTTCAATTTGTTGATTTTGTGTAGCAATTAACGCATCACTTTTTTGAATGTTTTGATTCAGATCCTGCATCTGCTGATCAAGACGAGCATTCAGTGCTTCTTGACTCTGAATACGTGCAGTGAGATCAGCCAAAGCCTTCTCACGCCCCTGAAGCTGCTTTTGCAAATTGATGAGGGACGATTGTCCCTCGCGAAATAATTTTGCAACGTCAATTTCAGTACCGCCGTTTAAAATTAACTCTGGAAGCGGCTTCAATCCCTGATTAAGAAGATTGGATTTATTAACTTCAAAACGTAACCGATCATTGGGGGCAGGAATAAGATTGATCATCACTAATTGTTTATTAGCAAAATCAAACGTGACGACCAACACCGGTTTACCTTCAACGGCCGTATAGATATCACTCATTAATTTATTATCGGCGGTTTCAACATAAATCATTTGAAATTTTTCGAGCGACTGTGGATTGCTGATACGTTTAACGGTGATAGGATGATTTTTGAGGGTGCCAGTTTCCGCAAGTAGCGTGAGCTCTTTATAAACGGCGGATTCTTGAGAATTAAATACGGCTATATCGAAACTTGTTAAGCTGCCCTCATCAGGCCATTCAATATTTTTAGAGAAATTATATAGGTAAGATGCCGTCAATCTTTGTTTATTAATAGTTTGCGCAAATGCACTACTTGCCATAATGGCTGTTGCGAGTAAGAGCCATGAAATTTTCTGAAACTTGCGACAGTCAAGTACAAGACACCGCTTATTAAATGAAGCGATGCTTTTGACATATTCAATTAGAGATCGGTGAATCAACATGTAACCTAAGTCCTATTGATAAGCCTTCGATAAGCCCTATTGATTGCTTTCCCTTGCAAATACTGACATTAAAATCATTTATCTCATAAGCATAACCCGTAAATACAAATCTTGATATAAAATGATTAATGACAGTATCAAAATTTGTTACATGAAAAACATGATCGCGTACATTAATTTATTTCGCTAATTTATAGCGCTGCTCACGATACAACAATGAAGGAAGCATCACATGCGCCATGGCCTTATCGACTTGGGATTCGCTCGGCGCGTCTTCACGCAGTTTTAATTCACCATTGATTGAATCATATTCTCCCAGTAATGGCGCTTGCCGTGGTCGCAATATGGTTGCGGAGTTTCCTTCCAGCCACGCAAAATAATTATCAAATTGCATTAAGGCACGACCGGGAGATTCACTATCTTTTGCAAAATCCCGTCCAATCATTGGGTGCTCACTTGAAACGCCCATCAATGATAATACAGTCGCACCGAGATCTATTTGACTCGCTAAGGTGGCAATGCGTTTTGGTTGGATATCCGCACCTAAAATTAAACCCGGGATATGGAATTTTTTAATAGGTACTAAACTATCGCCATACACACGATTATCGTGGTCGGCCACAATCAAAAATACAGTATCTTTCCAATAATCTTGCTGCTTCGCCTCGCTAATGAATTTACCTAACGCATAGTCAGCGTATTTGACGGCATTATTGACTGTCTGTTTTTCAGTATCATGCAATTCAATTCTGCCGTCTGGAAATTGAAAAGGTTCATGGTTAGATGAACTAAAAATCAAACTAAAAAATGGTTTATTTTCTGAATGTAATTGCTTGAGTCGCTCTAAAGATTTATTAAATAAATCCTCATCACTCGCACCCCAACTTCCTTCAAATACCGGATTTTTTATATCCGCGCGATC
>Ga0247739_10000585_pt1 | contig 12840 bp, 13 predicted proteins | sample UWRJL058202B2_FD_180943 | JGI IMG/M metagenome (GOLD analysis project Ga0247739, IMG submission 180943) | Plant litter microbial communities from Arlington Agricultural Research Station in Wisconsin, United States - UWRJ-L058-202B-2 | ecosystem: Environmental > Terrestrial > Plant litter >...
CGAGCCCTATGCCGACGTTCGCCGGCCGATGGTTTCGACGCTGAACCTCGCCGACCTGTTGCCGGTCTCCGCCGTCTGGGCCGGTCCCGCCGCCGACGCCAACCTGGGCGGGCCGCCGCTGGCGACGGCCCGGACCACCGGTTCGACGCCGTTCCGGCTCGTGCTTCACGTCGGCGATGTCGGCCACGCCATGGTCGTGGGACCGACGGGCTCCGGCAAGTCCGCCCTTCTGTCCTTCCTGGCCCTGCAGTGGTTTCGCTATCCGGATGCGAGGGTCGTCTTCTTCGACAAGGGGCGTTCGGCCCGGGCCGCAACCCTCGCCGCCGGCGGTCGCTGGCGCGCCCTGGAACCCGGCGCCCGGTTCTCCCTGCAGCCGCTCGCCCGTATCGACGACGAGGGCGAGCGGGCCTGGGCGTCTGAATGGATCGCCGAGACTGTGCGCCTGGCCGGCCTCGATCCCGCGCCCCGTGTCCGCGAGGAAATCTGGGCGGCGCTGGCGGCGCTCGCCGACGCCCCGCCGGCCCAGCGCACGCTGACGCTCTTCAGCGCCCTGGTGCAGGACAAGGCCGTGGCCGCCGCGCTCGAGCCGCTGACGTTGAAGGGGCCTCACGGCGCCTTGCTCGACGGGGAGGGCGAAGCGCTCGCGCCGAGCCGGTTCGACACCTTTGAGCTGGAAAGCCTGATGGCGACGCCCTCGGCCGTCGCGCCGGTTCTCTCGGCCCTTTTCCACCATCTCGAAGAGGGTTTCGACGGTCGGCCGACGCTGCTCGTTCTGGACGAGGCCTGGCTCTTCCTCGGCGAGACCGCCTTCGCGGCCAAGATCCGCGAATGGCTGAAGACCTTGCGCAAGAAGCGGGTCGCCGTGATGTTCGCGACCCAGAGCCTCGACGACATCGCGGCCTCGCCCATCGCGGCCAGCCTGATCGAATCCTGTCCGACCCAGGTCTTTCTGCCCAATCCCCGAGCGCTGGAGCCGTCCTCGTCGCGGCTCTACCAGGGCTTCGGTCTCAACCGCCGCCAGCTCGAATTGATCGCCTTCGCCACGCCGAAGCGCGCCTACTACTGGCGCCAGCCCCGGGGCCGCAGGCTGTTCGACCTGCGCCTCACCGGCGTGGCCCTGGCCCTGTGCGGCTCGGGCTCGCCCGAAGACCAGACCCTCATCGACGAGATCGTCGCGGGCTCCGCCTCCGACACGCCCGCCGATTTCGCGCGCCAGTTCCTCACAGCCAAGGGAGTCCACGATGTCCATGCCGTTTTCGACGCCTTCGCCCGTCCCCTCGCCGCCGAATAGGGTCCGTCTCCGATCGGCCGCCGCCGGCCTTCTGGCCGCCGCGAGCCTGCTCGCCTCGACCCCTGTTCCAGCCCAGCAGGTGGTGTTCGACCCGCGCAATCACATCGAGAACGCCCTGCAGGCCGCCCGCCAGCTGGAAAGCCTGGCCAATGAGGCGAGGAGCCTGGCCGCCTCGCCTTACAGCCATCTGACGCAGAACAGTCAGGCTCTGAAGGACATGGCCGAGCTCGCCCGCACGGCGCGGGGCGTCGCCACCTCGGTCAGCGGCCTCGAACGCCAGTTCGAGACCCTCTATCCCGACGATCTGTCCGGCGCGGACGCGCTGAGGCTGCTCGAACAGGGACAGGCGCGCACGGCCGCCGCCCGCCGCACCGCCGAGGATGTGGCGCGCACCGCCGCCGAGCTCGAGCGCCTCGGACAGGGCCGCGATCAAAGGCTGACCGGAGCGCTGTCGGCGAGCCAGGCGGCAGCTGGACAGACCGCCGCGATCCAGTCGTCCAACCAGATGCTGGCGGTTCTGGCCGAGGACCTGGCGGCCCTGCGCACCATCATGCTGGCCCAGTCCCGTCTGCTCGCCGAACAGACGGCGCGCGATGTGGCCGACAGGGCCTCCGGCGATGCGGCCCGTCGCCAGCGCTGGGGTCGCCCGGCGCCGGCCCCTGCCGCCCCGGTCTTCGACCCCCTGTCTCACGCCAGGAACTGAGGACAAGACATGTCCGTCGGAGTGGAAACCCCCAATGAGCTGATGGTGGTGTTCTCCAACACCATCTCGGCCGGGTTCGATGCCCTGCAGGGCTCGGTCAACGGCGTCTTCGCCCTGCTGATCGCTCTCGTCGTCGCCCTGACAGGCATCCAGTGGGCGATGTCGCCCAACCGCGAGATCCTGGCCTCGGGCTTCGGCAAGGTGATCTTGATCGGGGCCTTCGCCTTCCTCATCAACGACTGGCAGCAACTGTCAGAGACCCTCTACGCGGGCTTCATCGAACTGGGCCTGACGGCGGGCGGCGGTTCCCTGAGCCGCTCCGACTTCCTCAACCCGGGCGCCATCCTCGCCCAGGGCTGGGACATCGTGAAGGCGCTCGGCGAGACTCCGGCGCCGGTCGACAACCCGCTCGACATCGTCGGCAATATGGCTGACGCCCTGATCCTCGGCCTCGCCATGATCGGCATCATGCTGGCCTTTGCGGTCCTTGCCCTGCAGATCGTCGTCGCCCTTCTGGAGTTCAAGATCGTCACGCTCGGCGGCTTTGTCCTCCTGCCGTTCGGCATCTGGAACAAGTCCGCCTTCCTGGCCGAACGCCCGCTCGGTTACGTCGTGTCGTCGGGACTGAAGGTGCTCGCCCTGGCGATCGTCATCTCGGGCGCACGGACGATCTTCGATCAGTTGCAGCCGTCAGCCAATCCGGACATCTACGAGGCGCTCAGCATCCTCGTCGCCGCCATTCTGCTGGCGATGCTGTCCCTGTTCATCCCCAACCTCGCCTCCGCCCTCGTAACCGGCGGCCCTTCCCTGGGCGCGGGGGCGGCGATAACAGCCGGGGTTGCCGTCGGCGGCGTGACCGCCCTCGCGGGCGCCGGAATCGCCGGCGCGGGCGCGGCGGCCGGGGGCGCCGCGGCGCGTATGGCGGGCCCGGCCCGGGCTGCGGCCGGCGCAGGCTCGGGTCGGCCGCCTGCGTCTCCGGGTCCGGGCGCGACGCCGCCCGGACGCTCGAATGACAATCCTCCGCCCTCGGGTCCGCGCCCGTTTCCCGCGACGGGCGGCCGACCGGGCGCGTCCACTCCCGCCGGCGACCGGGGCGGCGTTTCGGAGGCCGGCCGGAGCTGGACGCCGGCGCCTCCGGCCAACGACCCCGAGCCCGTTTCAGATCCTGCCGAGGCTCCGGCGGCAGAGGCCGGCGGAGCCGAAGCCGGTGGGGGAGGCGGGCGGAGCAACCCGCTCTTCCCTACCGGCCAGGCCGCGCGAGGCGCAGGCGACGGGGCTTCAGGATTCGCGCAGGGAAATCGTGCGCGAGGCGATCGGGCCGCGGCGGGAGCCGATGCGCCGGGTTCGCCGTCATCGTCCCCGGCCGCGCAGCCGTACGCCGAACCCTCTTTCGGCGGAACTGCACAGGACGCTTCGCCGGGAGGCGAAACGTCGGCCGGCGGCGCCGGCGGAGGCCGGTCTGCCGCAACAGTGGCCCGCGAGGCCGAGGCGGCGCGAGCCCGGTTTCATCGGGCCGCCGCAGAGGGGCCCGCCGGCGCGCCGACGCGGCCCCACGGCAGGTCCGCCGCCCTGCAGGCCTTCTTCATCGCCAATGCCGGACGCGGCCTTCTGCCCTCGGACAGCAGCGGCGTCCTCTCCCCCAACCTCAAGACCGAGGAGCCGTGATCATGCACCCCTTCTTTCGACCGCGCCGGGCCCTGGCCTCAGCGCCCGAGGCCACGCCGTATCAACGCGCGGGCCAGGTCTGGGACGATCGTATGGGCCTGTCCCTCGCCCATGCCCGCAACTGGCGCCGCATCGCCGTCGCCAATCTCGCCCTGGCGGGCTTCCTCGGCGCGGGATGGTGGGTGCAGGCCGACCGGGCCGTCGTCAAACCGTTCGTCGTGGAGATCTCGGACCTCGGACAGACCCAGAGGATCACGGCCATCGGCGGGCGCTATGAGCCCACCGAGGCCCAGGTCGGCCACGCCCTGGCCGGCTGGGTTCGCGACGTCCGTTCCAAGTCGATCGACCCCATCGTCATCCGCCAGAACTGGCTGGCGGCCTACGATCTTCTGACCCCGAGGGCGGCGTCTTTCCTGAACGCCTGGGCCGCCGCCCACGACCCCTTCGCCGAGGTCGGCCGCGAAGCCGTCAATGTCGAAATCCTGAACGTCGTGCGCCGCACCGAGCGCACCTACGACCTGCAGTGGCGCGAGACCCGGTTCGTCAACGGCCAGCAGGCCGGGGTCGAACGATGGCGCGCCCTTATCACCACCGGCCGTCAGGCGCCGCGCACCGAGGCCGAACTGATGAAAAATCCCCTTGGCATCAAAATCGAGGACGTCTCATGGACCCCCGACGCATCCTGATCCCGGCCTTCGCCGGTCTCGCCCTGTCGGGCTGCGCCATGGTCCGGCCAGACGCACCCGCGCCACACGCCATCCAGAGCGCACCGCGCCTGGCGACTGTCAGCTCGGCCACCGGCGGCGAAAGCCCTGACGGCGTGGCAGGGCGAACCCCTGCAGCCAGCGCGCCCGCAATCGACGCCGGGTTTGCGCCCCCCGCCGGCTCCGGCCCGTCAAGGCCCGAAGGTCCTGATCCGACCTGGCCGGCGGCGTCGCCACCATCCCCGCCGACCGCACCGCCACCAGAGAGCGCGCCCGTCTCCACGTCCGGGCCGCGACCCTATGAGACGACGACCCGGGGCCCGGCGCCCGGTCGGTCGGCCGCCTCGGGGCGACGCGCGATCGTCGCCGCCAACAGCGAGGCCCGGGCCGCGTCGCGATCCGACGCCTTCGTGGGCGGCGTCCAGATCTTCGCCTGGTCTCCGGGCAGGGTGTTTGAAGTCTGGACCGCCCCCCTGCGGGTGACCACCCTGACCCTGGGCGATGGCGAGACTCTGGTTTCCAGGGCGGCGGGCGACACGGTTCGGTGGCAGATCGGCGAGACCACTTCGGGCGCGGGCCCGGACCAGAGGACGCATGTCCTGCTCAAGCCGCTGGAACGGGGCCTCGAAACCAACCTCGTCCTCACGACCAACCTGCGGGTCTACTACATCGAGTTGAAAAGCGGTCCCGCCGACGGTTTCAACGCGGCTGTCGCGTGGAACACGCCTGCGGGCGCCTATGCGTCTCCATTCACCGGCGCCGGCGGCGCCGGGGCGCCTGGCGGTCCGCGCCCGATCCCGGATCCGGTCGCCACGCCCGAAGGACCCCTGGACGCTCGCTACCGCATAGAGCCCCAGGGACGTCGGGCACGGTGGACGCCAACGGCGGTGTTCAATGACGGCGCCCGCACCTTCATCGCCTTTGCAGACGATCTCCAGACCGATGAAGCGCCGGCCCTGTTCGTGCTCGCCGCCGACGGAGAGGCCCAGCTCGTCAACTACCGGCAGGCCGGAGGCCTGTTCATCGTCGACAGGGTGTTTGACCGGGCGGAGCTCCGCCTTGGCGATCGCCGCCCCCAGATCGTCCGCATTCGCCGCCTTCAGGGAGCCGCCCGATGACCGACCACGAGGAAGACCGCGCCGTCGACACCGACCAGGCGCCGGCCCCCGACGCGTTCGACGATGCTCCGGGTGTGCCGCCCAAGACGGCTGCGCCCGGCCTTTCGATGCGCGCGCCCCGTCCGCCGGCCACGCGGCTGCGCAAATCCGTCGTCCAGACCTTCGTCATCGGCGGCGTAGTCCTTGTCTCCGGCTCTCTCGCCTGGGCCTTCGTCGTCCAGCCCGAGCTACGCGACGGCGCCCGGCTGCGCGCCGTCGAGGCGCGAGAGGACGAAGCGCGGGGCGCGGTCCGGCCCGCGGAGGCTGTCACGGATCAACCCGCGACCTACGACCGTCTGCCGGAGCCCCGCGGCGCCGGTCCGGACGCAAGCGCCAAACAGCCGCCGCCTCGGCCGAGCGCGTCCGTTCCCTATGCAGCCGCCGCACGACCGGCGGTGTCCGGTCGGGTTTCCGGCCCCAGCGTCAGAGAACAGGCCGCCCGGTCGGGTCTGTTCTTCGGCGACGGCCCGGCCGGAGCTCCAGCCGCAAGCGCGGTTGCGCCTGCGGCGGCGCCGTCGCAGCGGCCCGCCGGATTGCCGGCGTCGCAAACGGGAACCGGCCTCGCCGACGTCGGCGTCACCTACAATGGCCACGTTCTTACCGCCCCCCTGTCGCCCTATGAGCTCAAGGCCGGGGCCATTATTCCGGCGGTGCTGCTCACCGGGGTGGACACGTCCCGGGCGGGACCCGTCGTCGCGACCGTTTCCCAGAACGTCTTCGATACCGTCAGCGGCCGCCATCTGGTCGTGCCCCAGGGCGCGCGGTTGATCGGTCGGCACGGCGGCGAAAGCGCCTATGGCGACCGGCGGGCTTTCCTCGTGTGGGATCGTCTGATCCTGCCCAACGGCAAGAGCCTGGTGCTGACCGAAGAACCCGGCGTCGACGCCCAGGGGACGGTCGGTGTTCGCGGCAGTGTCGACCGTCGGCTCTGGCCGCTTCTGGTCGGGACCCTGTTCGCCGGAGCCGTCACCACCCTGGGACAGATCGCCCGCGACGACGCGGGCCAGGGATCCGGCGGCCTGCTGGGCGACGCCGGCGACGCCGCGGCGATCGAGGGCTCGCAGGTCGCGGGACGGCTTGTCGACCGCGAGCTCCAGGTCCGGCCATCGATCCGTCTGCGTCCGGGCGCCGCCGTGCGCGTGATGATCACTCGCGACCTGATCCTGGAGCCCTACCGCCCATGAGCAGGTTTCTCCACCTTGCCCGCCGCGCGATGGGGCCCGGCCTCGCCGTCGGTCTTCTGTCGATCGTGCCGCTCGGCGACGATCGGTCCAGGACGCTGGTGCTCGTCAACGAAAGCCCGAGTCTGCCGCGAGGCCTCTATCTGAGGCGGCCGGGCGCCGAGCCCCACGCCGGCGCGATCGTGGCTGTGGCCCAGCCGGCCGTCGCGCGGACGTATCTGGGTGCGCTCGGCATGCCGGCGGACGTGCTGTTGATCAAACGCGTGGCGGCCGCGCCGGGCGATACCGTCTGTCGCCGCGGCCCGGGGCTGCACGCGCCGCGGCGCTCGGTGCGGGTGCTCGACCGCGACCGCCGGGGATCGGCGCTGTCGTCCTGGAACGGATGCCGGCCAATGGGTCCGGGTGAAGTCTTCCTGCTCGGAGACACCGCCGCCAGTTTCGACAGCCGGTATTTCGGGCCGGTCTCAAGCGACGCCCTGGACGGCGTCTATCGGGAGGTTTTGACATGGTAGGCACCCTCTTCCGGGCGACGGCGACGCCTCTCCGCTCCGCGGGCGCCGCGTCGCCGTCCAGGCCCCGAGCCTCAACTCATTTGCGGCGTCTGACCGCCATCGGTGTTCCCGTCGTCGGCTGGCTGATGATCGCGACGGGAGGCGCGGCCCATGGCCAGGGCGTCGACTGGACGCGATCGGGCGGCGATCTCTTCGGCCGTCTGGCTGTTCCGTCAGCCGTCGACGCCGTCGTGATCGGTGGGGAAGCGCCCACGCTCGCCCCCCTGTCCCAGCCCTTCATGGACGCGGTCGCCGTGGCTGCGGCGCGGCACGGCCTGGATCCCAAACTCCTCCACGCCCTGGTGATCGTCGAGTCCGGCTACCGCCACGACGCCGTCTCGCCTGTGGGCGCCGCGGGGCTGACCCAGCTGATGCCGGGCACCGCAGCCGACCTCGGGGTCCGCGACCGGTTCGACCCTGCACAGAACCTGGCGGGAGGGGCGGACTATCTGGCGCGCCAGATCCTGCGCTTCGGAGACCTTCGCCTGGCCCTCGCGGCTTACAACGCGGGACCTGACCGGGTCGCGCGCCTCGGCCGGATCCCCGATATCTCTGAAACCCGGACCTATGTCGCGTCGGTAGTCGACTGCTATCTCGCCCTGACCGTCGGGCGCGGCGTGCGCGCGTCGCGCCAGTGCCGGACTTCGGAGACGGGCCGATGATCCCGGGCCTCGAGCTCACGAGCTCCGAGATCGGTGGCGGCGACGACGAGGACCTGCTGACCCGCGCCGAGGCGTCCGTTTTCCTGGTTCGGCACGGCATTCGGATGAAGCCCGCGACACTGGCGCGCCTCTGGTCCGCAGGAACGGACGGTCCGCCTTGCCGTCATATCCGTTCCAAGCCCTATTATCCCCGCGGACTGCTCCGCGCCTGGGCCCTCGACCAGATCAGCGACCTGCGAACCCGCGCCCCGTCTGCGGCGCGGCCGAGAGGACGACGCCATGGCTGACCGGTCACCCCCTGCTGGACGGTCCGGCAAGGTCTGGACTATCGACGACCTCCTCGTGGATCCCGCAGTCAGTTTCGCGCTCAAGGCCGTTCTGCAGGTCTGGGAAGACAGGGATCCGGTCGATGCGGCCTCCTGAGCAGATCGCATTCGATTTCGGCGTCTAAAAGAACGTCCACCGCCATCAACCGCGCCCTTAAGTCGGCTACCCTCGGCTCCGGCCGTGCCGCGACCCCGTCTCCGCGCCAGATCGCTGGGCCGAAGACGGCGATCACGTCAGGATGGCGATGGAACCAAGAATCTTTTGGACATTCCAGAATAGTCCTGTACCGCCGTGATGCCTGTTCGAGTCCGAAACCGAATGTCGGCAACCCGACATTCGTTCAGGAATCGCAGATGACTTCGCAACCGCTTCGCAACTGTTTGCTTGAGTCGCTTGATGTTGAACTTCGGCAAGAGTTTGAAGCGAAGTTGACGACGTTCGACTTTGCTCTCGGCCATATCTTCAGTGAGCCCTGTGAGCTTGTAAAGTACATCTATTTTGTCGACACCGGCGTGATCTCGGCCGTCTCCCTCATGGAGAGCGGCGAGACGGTCGAGGCCTATATGGTTGGTCGTGAGGGTTTCACCGGCACGACCGCCTGGCTCATCCCGTTCCGTTCGCCTGTTCGCTATGTCGCCCAGATGGGCGGGTCCGCGCGCCGCATCGACGCCGCCGCCTTTCGGGAATTTGCAAACCGGAACGTCAGGCTGCGCGAGACGATGGCGACCTATGAGGCCGCCCTGCATGCGGAACTGGCCCAATCCGGCCCTTGCAACATTCTTCACCGCACCGAGCAGCGGCTCGCCAAATGGATGCTCCGGGCGCACGACCGGGCTGAATCGGACACGCTGCATATGACGCAGGAATTTGTCGGGGCCATGCTCGGCGCCCAGCGAACGACGGTGAACCTGATCGCCCAAGCGGTGGCGGCCACGGGCGCCATCCACTATTTGCGGGGCAAGATCGTCGTCAAGGACCGTGACAAACTCGAACGGCTGGCGTGCGAATGTTACGACGCCGGCAAGGGCGTCGCGGACCGGCGTCGAGCCGGCGCGATCGAAACCGTTCTCTGAACCCCCGACACTTCCGCCTTGTGTCGGCTCGCGGTCTCGACAGCCCGAAGCGGTCGTCGTCTATGTTCGGCCATGGGCAGGTTACTGGACAGTTTGAAAGCGCCATCGCAAACCTACGCGGTCGAGCCCGCCTGCGACGGCTTCGTGCTGGTCGCCGATCAAACGCACCGAGCCGAGTTCAACGCCCTGGTGCGGGAGCTTCTCAATCGTCAGACCGACGAGTTCGTGATCCTGCCTGTGACCGACGGCGGAGACGGCTACGAACGCGCGGTCATTCTGCCGTACTAGACTGTACTGACCGCCCGTTGCTGCGGCCACCCCGACGCACCTCGCACACAGCGGAAGGGTCGAGGGCGCCTAGGCCGCGGCCTCTCCCGTGTCTGACGCCACGGTCGTCGCACCCGATCGGGTCTCGGGATCCAGTCGCGCGGTGAAGGTCTCGATGGCGGCGTGATAGAGGTCCGACCGCTCGAGGAAGCCCATATGATTGACGCCCTCGATGACTTGGATGTCAGCGGCGCCGACAGCCGCGATATCCCGGCTCGCCTCCAGCTTGGTGATGAGGTCCAGGTCACCGCCCAGCACCAGCACAGGCACGCCCACATCGGCGAGGGCGCCCGTGGCGTCCCAGTGGAACATGGCCAGATTGCCGCGCGCCTGCACGCCCGGCGGATTGCGGGTGGCCAGCAGGGTTGTGTGCTCGAGCTGGCTGCGCGTGACGAAGCGTCCGAAACCGAACCGGTTCGCCATATGCGCCGAGCCGCTGAGATAACTCTGCCAGGCGCTCAGCCAGGCCAGGGGCTGGAGCCAGGCCATGACGTTGAAGAGAGGCTCCAGAACAGGCTTTTGCAGGGCCAGGAGCAGGGGCGAGAAGATCATCGTCCGCAAGGGGTTGGTGTAGGTCGTGTTGATCAGCACGATCCCGGCGACATGGTCCCTGACGAACCCGGGATCGTCACGCACCAGGGTCTGGATGGTCATGCCGCCGATGCTGTGGCCGACCAGGACGACGCGAGGCTGACCCGAATGTTCGATCACCCGACGCAGGTCGCGCGCGAAGGCCGGCAGGGTCACCCCGGCGGGCTTGACCCTGGAGCGGCCGAGGCCCGGCAAATCCCAGACAATCAAGGGGTGGGTCTGGCCGAGGTCGCGCGAGGCGTAGTCCCAGATGGTGCTGTCCAGACCCCAGCCGTGCGTCAGGACGAGGGGCAGACCGTCTCCACCGCCACGGCGCTCGACATAAAGCCGGGCGTCCGCGGCTCCCGCGATCTCGACGCCGGCCTCGCGACGGGGCGTCGTGGGGTCAGTGTCGCCTCTTGCCAGAAGGGGCGTGACGACCACTCGACCGAGAAGCGACCAGGCGAACAGTCCGAGGCCTGTCCACAAGCGCCATCCGTCACGAACGAAGACGAGGCCCTGACCATCGGCCGCCGGGATCAGATAACCGTCCCACCACGTCCAGACGAGATATCCGGCCGCAGCAAGGATGAGCAACGAAAGAAGGGCGAAGACGATCTTGAGAAGAGGAAGAAGGGGCATGGCGTTTCCTTGGAAGGACCAGATCAACCATGCTGACCTGCGGTTGTTCCGGGAAATTCCTGAATGATTTCATGTCGGATACCCGACTCAGGAGGCTGACGGGTAGCCCACTGCCGCATCTCCCCAATGAGGTGGAGACGCTCTCGCCTTGCCGAACAGCCGGAACGCGCCGCAGCGATCAGACCAGGCCCAAGGCGTCTTTCAGGCGTTCGCCGATGGACCCGACGCGCGCAGGCAGGTTCCAGGCGGCGCTGGCCCGCTTCATGCCGTCGGTGTCGAACGGCATGGTGATCTCTCCCGTCCGCGAAACGGCGACGAGACCGCCGTCGCCATCGCGATTCCGAACGGTCGCGAGCACCCCCTTGGCGGCATCGGTCAGACCCTGTCCGCCATACCGGACGCGTGCGGCGAGATCCGACGCCGCGGCCGCGCGGATGAAGGCTTCGCCCTCACCGGTGCAGGAGACGGCCACGTTCTTGTCCGCCCAGGTGCCGGCGCCGATGACGGCGCTGTCACCCACTCGCCCCGGCAGGGTTCCGTAAATGCCTCCAGTCGACGTCGCCGCCGCGAGGTGGCCAACGCGATCCAGGGCGGCGACGCCGACGGTGCCGTGCCCGTCCTCCAGGTCGACGGGATCGAACCCGTCCGGCGTGGTCAGCCAAAGGGTGGGATCGCTGACCAGTTCGCACTCCTCGGCGCGGGCGAACCGCGCTGCACCCTCTCCGGCCAGCAGGACGGGTGAGCCCCGGTCCAGCAGGCGGCGCGCCACCCTTATCGGGGAGGCGACGCCCTGGAGCGCGGCGACTGCGCCCGCCCGCCCCTGTCGGCCGCACATCAGGCTGGCGTCGAGCTCCACCTGACCCAGGCGGTTGGGCGCCGCGCCGCGTCCGGCGACGAACAGTCCCGAGGCTTCCAGGGCAGCGGTCAGATCCTCGACCACATCGAGCGCCGCATCGCCTCCGGCCAGCCGCCTCGAGCCTTCGATCAGCAGACGGGCGAGACAGGCCTCAGCCCGACGATAGTCACGGCCCGCCTTGACGCCCGCGCCGCCGTGAAGGGCGACAGCCCATCGGCCGGCGCTCATGCGGGGCCTGTGCCGGGTCGGATCGAAGGGCCGAAATTCTGCCGGGAGCCCATACTCAGGAAATGGATCATGGAAGCTCTGTGAAGACTGAGAGAGGGCAGGGCTCCGACCGCTGATGCGGGAGGCCGGCGGGGTCGACGCGCTCGTCGTGCCCGTTCGCGTCGATGGCTCAGGCGTCCGGGGCGCGTGCTCCCTGCTCGTGTTTCCCGGGCGACGGCCGTCGTCCATCGAGGTCGAAGGCGTCGCCGCTCGAGAGCACATGCATGCGGACGTCAAACATCGACAGGGCCCTCTCCGACCGGGCCTCGGCGATGTTGGAATGGGTGGCCTCCTCACCGTCGACGACATAGGCGGCGCCGCTGCCGATGACCCGGAAGCGGCGGCCTTCGACGACGATGGCGGTGTTCTCGTCGATCCCGATGCCGAGAAGGCGAGGATTGTGTGCGACCGCGCCGAGAAGTCGGCCGTAGCGACCGCGCTCTGCGAAATGCTGGTCGATGATCACATCGCGGACCAGGCCCAGGCCGGGGGCCATATGCAGTTCCCCGATCCGGTAGGATTCCGCGCTCGCCCCCTTGACCAGCATGGTTTCGCTCATCACCGAGGCGCCGGCCGAGGTGCCTGCGATCACGGCCCCGTTGGCGTGCATTTCGCGGATCCGGCGATCGACGGGCGTGTCTCCGATCTGGCTCGAGATCCGCAGCTGGTCACCACCGCTGAAGAAGACTCCGGCGGCGCCCTCCAGGATCGCCAGAGCCGCATCAGCTTGGCTCTCGGACCGTTCCTCGACATAGAGCTCGACCAGCTCGCCGATCCCGAGGCCTTCAAACCCCTTTCGATAGGCATCGAAATAGCCTTCCGGCTCGTGGGAGGCGACCGTGGCGATGACCAGCTTGCCGCCCC
>Ga0247739_10000588_pt1 | contig 12799 bp, 8 predicted proteins | sample UWRJL058202B2_FD_180943 | JGI IMG/M metagenome (GOLD analysis project Ga0247739, IMG submission 180943) | Plant litter microbial communities from Arlington Agricultural Research Station in Wisconsin, United States - UWRJ-L058-202B-2 | ecosystem: Environmental > Terrestrial > Plant litter >...
TGCAGAAATGAATGCATAATTTCTAATTTTAATTCAAAAAGTTCCACATATTATTTGTGGGACTTTTTTTATGCAGTCGGGTTGGTTTTTATTAACGTATGAAAAAATATATTACTTTGGCCGCTTAAAACTACTTATGGAAATTCAAGGTTTAACATCAAGAGAAATACAACAACGCATTTTTGAAGAAATAGGAAACGGCACGAATGTGGTCGCGTTAAAACAAGAACTGAAAGAAAAAGGCGTGCCAGTTGAAGGCTATTATTTTACAACAGAAGCACAATACCAATCTGAAAAATCCTTTAGTGCTGAACCTGCTTCCGCTGCTAGCAGTGTAAGTGGCAAGCAAGTTTTTTGGACAATATTGACTATTGTGATTGTAATATTCAAGATTGCCAGATGTTCTAGTCGAATGTGATTTATATACACCTTACTATTTTCATAATAATCAGCGTTCGATGAAGTGGACATTCATCAATTTACAAAAAGCGTTCGTACAGCCTTTCATACTGTGGTACAATATTTTGTATGTCGAACTTTAGTGCGTGGTCATAAGCTGCATTCTTGAATTCGAGCAAGCGGTCATCATCTTTTAAAATGTCGATGGCAAATTCGCTCATGGCTTTGACATCGCCTACATTGGCCATAAAGCCAGTAACGCCATGAATATTGATTTCGGGCAAACCGCCAGCATTGGTGCTTACCACGGGCACATGGGCAGCCATCGCTTCCAATGCACTCAATCCGAAACTTTCGTAATCGGATGTCAATAGGAACAAATCGCTGATGACCAAGATTTCTTCCATTTGTTCCTGCTTGCCCACGAAACGAACGTCGTCGCAGATTCGCAGTTCCCGGCATAATTCTTCTGCTGGTGGACGTTCTGGCCCATCGCCAACCATCATCAACTTGCTAGGCATTACCTTGTTTACCGCTGCAAAAATGCGGATGACATCTTCTACCCTTTTGATTTTTCTGAAGTTAGAAGCATGGATCAAAATCCTTTCGCCATTAGGCGCCAATGCTTTTTTAAATGCGTCGATTGGTTTTTTTGAGAAACGGGAAACGTCTACAAAATTATAGATTACATCAATTTCCTTTTGGATATCGAACGACCTGTAAGTTTCGTCCCTTAGATTGTTTGAAACCGCCGTAATGCCATCGCTTTCATTGATGCTGAACGTTACGACTGGTTCGTAGGTTTTATCTTTTCCCACCAACGTAATATCCGTTCCATGCAAGGTGGTGATGACCGGAATATTGCGACCAGCATTGCGTTGTAGGATTTTTTTCGCCAAATAGGCCGCAGAGGCATGCGGAATGGCGTAATGCACATGTAAAAGATCCAACTTTTGATTGATGGCCACATCTACCATGGTGCTTGCCAATGCGACTTCGTACGGAGGATAGTCGAACAAAGGATAGGTTGGCACCCGCACTTCATGATAAAAGATATTTGCGCTAAAGGCGCTTAACCTTACCGGTTGTTGGTAAGTAATAAAATGAACCTGATGCCCCTTATTAGCTAATGCCTTTCCTAATTCTGTTGCTAGTACACCACTACCGCCAAAAGTAGGGTAACAAACTATGCCTATTCTCATACGACTTTTAAATTGGATGGCGAAGTAACGACTAATTATGCATCATTTGAGAACGACTAAAACCAAGTTTTCAGCAAGATGTGCAGAACTAATTACAGAACAGTCTTTTAGCCTTCGATACAGATAATAAACGGCCATGTGGATCGAATCATTATTTTTGGTGACTGATACCGTAAAAAATGAAAAAATTTGCACTTATAGCCAGCTTTATTATCGTTTTTGTTCTACTAATTATACTATGGTGGCGTTTTTATTTCGTATTTGGCGAAGGCATAAAATCTGGAGAGCTCAATTACGTTGTGAAAAAAGGATACATCTGGAAGACTTGGGAAGCCAAGATGGTACAACGTGGTAACAAAGAATTAATGCAGAGCAACGATTTTATTTTCAGTATAGCGAACGATTCCATCGCACACATTTTAGAACAAAACAGTGGTAAATGTTTCGACCTTCATTACAAAGAATATTTAGGCGCAGCGCCATGGAGAGGCAACACCGTATTTGTAGTGGATCGGGTGGATAAAATCAAAGAGTTGATTGATTGTGGTGTGAGGTAAATTATTTGGGTTGTCAATATGAAACATGTAATAAACAAATCCAGTTCGACAAACAATCGAACTGGATCTTTTATTTCAACAAGAGTTTTAATTAGGGCAAATCAACAACTTACCGAAAATCCTAATGCTGCAAAATTTCTAAATTCCCTGTAATCCTAAATTTTACATTAGTAGGAATTTTAATATTGGTTCCGGCGGTAATGGTTTGCGGTACGTCGAGCACACATTCTCCACCAGCAATGGGGTTTATGGTAATGACAGCTTCCTTTTGCAACGTGCTGGGGGGAATCCTGTTATTGGCCCAATTGGATGCAATGCTCCAATTACCATTCCCTATAAATGTATAATTACATTTATAACTTAAACTGTCGATTTTACCCCACAATAAATCGTCGAATGGAGAAATGGCCAATGGCACACCGTAACTACTTTCACCCGTACGGATAACCACCATGCGTTGGCTCGGGACGACGTATATCTTTTGATCATTCTTACCTAAAGCGCTGAACATGTCTGCTGGTGCCTTAGGTATCAGATTACCAGGAAACTGAAACTGGAAACCGGGTGACAAAAAGTAATCTTTTCCATTGAGCCACCACAAATAACCATAGGCTGGATTGTAGGCTTGGGAGGTATTGGTCATGGCACGGAAATAGGCAGTATCGTGCAGCAGTGTGTCATTTCCCCATACGCCTTTATTTAGGTTGAGCAAGCCAAACCTGGCCATAGACCTCGTTTTGCTGTAATAAACCCCATTGACCCAAGCGCCCGTCATGCCGATGCGAGTGTTGATATAGTTAGTAGTAACCTGATTAATACCTATGCCTCCGTTAACGGCCGTAAGCACTTTGCTCAATTGCTGATATGCGCCTGTATGGTAAGCCCAGCGACTACCTGCATCCGTAAGGTAAAGCAAGCAATTGGCGCTGGTAGATTCATTGTCGCAAGGCGAGGGCGGGGAATCATCCAGCCCACTGGTCATGGTGAGCAAATGCTTGACGGTGATTAAATTCTCTTTAGCTGTGGGAGCTATTGTCCAGCCGGGACCTAAGTAATTGGTAACTGCATTATTAATGTTTAGCAAGTTTCTTTCTTGCGCCATGCCTACTAAAAACCCGGCTAAGCTTTTACCTGCGGAAGCCCAATAATGAGTTGAATCCGCAGTATAAGTGCCAAAGTATTTTTCCAATACAATCTTTCCGTCCTTTAAAATTATAAAGGCGGAAGTATTGGTTTGCTGAAGATAACTATACAAAGAATCAATACCCGTTTGGCACCAGCCAAGGCTTGCCGGCGAAATAGTATCCCAAGTATTGCCTGCTAATGGCGGAAAATATAAAGGTTGTGACCGACCATGTAGAGCGACTGTCAGTAAAACTATCGAGAGTAAGCTTTTCATGTAATGAGTTAGGTTTTGCTCCACTAAGACTCGTACTTACCGAATGGTTTAAACCGCTGGAAAAAAAATCTTGCGAAAGCAAAACCTCACTACGATATATAATATATTTCATCTATTCAAGCAACTATTACTTCACTTGAAAATGACGAACCTTTTCACTGAGGGTTATAATTTTACCGTCTTTTATTTGTGCGTCGTTCATCACATCCAAGGAATCGGTTTTACCGGCGGTTGTCCATACCTGCTTGTACCATACCGATACATATTCTGTTTTTTTATCTTTCGAAATCACAGATTCCCAATCGTCCATTTTTACGATGAGGTCACCATACATTTTACGGCTTTCGCCAAAAAAGCTTGCGAGATTTTTGTGAGCAACCAAAGTATCAAGACCATCGAATTGCAATTTTACCGTGTCTCCAAAGTATTGAACACAATCAGCGATATCTCCTTTTTCAAATGCCTTTAATGCATTCAAAAACGTTTCCACATGTTTAAGATTACCAGGTTGCCAATTGTCCGCTGGGTGCTTAATGGTGTAGGCAAATTTAAAGTTCGAACCCGTGCTGTCGCCTTGAGGTGCCTGAGGTGATGTTTCTGTTTTGCAACTAGCGAAGATGCTGGCTACAAAGCAAGTGCAGATTAGTGCTTTCATATTGGTTTTAGGGGTTTAGGAAGGATTACCTCCTTTGGTTAAAAATATTGGGTGTCGCAACAAAATACACTAACAAAACCAGATATGCAATAACTTATAATTAAAAAGGAAATAAGCAGTGAAATAGATTATCTAAAACCATGGAGGTATATATTTACCGCCTTAATTGTTAAGTTTCTATGTCTGAAATAAATGAACCTGCGAAATGTCCGCTTTGTGGCCGCGAACTGGCCGAACCAACCGTTCGTCATCATTTGATACCGCCAAGCAAAGGCGGAAAGGATACACCGACCGTACAAATGCATAAAATTTGCCAGGCAAAAGTGCACGCCGTATTTACCGAAACAGAATTAAAAAACTACTATAACACTGTTGAACGCTTACAAGAACATGAAGAAATAGCAAAGTTCATTAAATGGGTAAAAAAGAAGGAACCTGAATTTTTCGATAATTCAATCAAGAAGAAATAGATTGCTTAGTTGTGGTACCCTATAACTCAAACTCCCACACAGTCCTATAACTTCCATATTTTTCTATATAAGTCAAAAAGGAATTATAAAATGCATCTGCGCCAATGGTAGCGCTGTCGCCAATTACGTAGAGCTGTTCTTTTGCACGGGTGATGGCTACGTTCATGCGGCGGTAGTCTTTGAGGAAACCGATGATGCCGTCATCGTTGCTACGTACCAAACTCAAGATGATGGTTTCCTGTTCTTGCCCTTGGAAACTGTCGATGGTGCTGATTCTCATAGCCCTCGGCAATAAATCTTTGGCTGCAGCTACTTGTCCGGCATATGGCGAAATAAGAGCCGTTGTAAGTGGATTCAGGGATTCTGTTTCTATCAGTTTTTGTACAATTTGTAGTTCGCCTTTGTTCTGCAAACTGCCGCCATCGCTGCCTTGCACCTCGTTAAAGCCAGAGCCTGCGGTATCAATAAAAGTAATATGGCTGGCGATATCTGAAAGGTGGTTGGCTGTTTTTAATAGCCCACCATAAAAATAATCGCTACTGAAACCTGCAATGGACTGGCGCATGCGGTACTGCGTATCCAACAGAAAAATATTCGGCACCGTTTCGATACAAGTTTCCAGAATGGACTTATTGAGACCCAGTTTGGCGGCTTCGTTACTCAGTACAGTTGGCGGAAGTTGGAGGTGGTCGCCAGCCAGTACATATTTTTCTGCCAAGGGCAAAATGCACCAAGCTAGCGGCTCGATACACTGTCCGGCCTCATCGATTACCAACGTGCTAAAACCTAACTTATTTACTCGTGCATCATATAGGCCCACGGGCGTACCCAAGATAACTTGCGCATCCGTATATAATTTTTCCTCGTTATAAGCTTGCAATTTCTTGATGTCGTCCCGGATCGTTTTTACTTCTTTGAACAACAGGTTGCGTTGTTCCCTTTCGGCTTTGCCGAAGCTGCGCTTGTATTTGAGCGCCATCTTCCTAAATTCTTCTGCACGGCGTTTGAGTTGTTTTACTTCCTTTTGCTGATTGCTATCGGAAAGCTTGCCTTCGATCGTGAATTTAAACAGCACTTCATCAACTTTGCTGCTGTTGCCTACCCGCAATACTTTCAGCTTTTGATGTATAAGTCCTTTTGCAATATTGTCAACTGCGGTATTGCTTGGGGCGGATACAAGCACCTTCTCTCCTGCTTTTACCAACTGCACAATGGCCTCAATGAGTGTGGTTGTTTTTCCCGTGCCGGGAGGGCCATGTACAATGGTTATGTGTTCGTTTTGTGCGATGGCTTTTATGGCCCGTTGCTGGCTTTCGTTCAGGTTTTTGTTGTTGAATGAAAGTTGCGCAGGCTTTTCTTCGCTAGCGGTGTTTTCGATGGGTGCTTCGCCGTGCAATTGCTCGAATAGTTGCAGTATGGGTTTGTTGCCTTCCAGATTATTGAGCACCGTTTTCATAATGGTGGTGGTGCGTTGGTCGGGTGCCAATTTGATGCCTACGCCGTTCTCTTCGATCCAGTCTGGAAAATCTGGCGCAAAAAGCCGGAATTCTCCCGTTTTGCCTTCGAGATTTAGCAAGATTCCTTTTACCGGTTCTTGTCCGCTAAAGAAACATTCGATAGCGGAACCATCTCTAAATTGATTGGTTTCTGTAGGAAAATTGAGCCGAAAACTGATTTCCGGATAATCAGCGTAACCGAAATTTTTACGTGTAACCACGATTGGGTGCAGGGCCAAACCCTCTGCCTTCAAGCTTTTGAGTGTATGTTGCTGATCGAGGCTGTATCGTTTTACTTGTTCTTTCTCTTCTAGATCGATACATTGTATCAACCTTTTTATTTTGGGATGCGTAGCTGGCATGGCGTGAAAATAAGGTGGATGAAAGAAACAGAAAAATTGAGGTTCATAACGCATGACCGCACCCGATCACCATGCATGAAAAATACGCCGATGAAACCACACGCAGGCTGCTGAGCCGCATAAAGAGACTGGGAGCAGAAGCTCCCGAAAATCGGGATTGACTCTCAGGCGGCGTAGGGTTTTGCAGTTGCGAAGCTTGTGTGTTCCGTCGCCGCCGAGGACTACTGCCGAAGGCCTGCCGATAAAAATCGGCACTTCGCTCAGGCTGGCCCTACCAAGGAGACATTTGACATGAGGGTTTAGCCAGCCGCTACGCCCAACAAACAATAAAACATAAAAACTTATCTCTACCTAACTTCTAATATATAATTCCCAGATCCCAACTTCATGATTCGTTTTCCATTTTTAAAGAAGGTTGCTTCGCTGATAGTTTTCTCAGAAAGATACCTATTGTTTTGGCTGATTTTGGAATCTTTATTAGCTGGCAAGTAAACCGTAGCCGTGGTGTTGACCGGTATTTCAACATTTAATATAAATCCCTTCTCTGATTTGCGCCATTCGCTAACAATCAATCCGTACGGGGAATGATAGGAAGCCTTGGCATAATCGATATCGCCGACGGGCTCTGGACGGATGTCGATTTTATTGAAGGCAACGGCATCTTCCGCAGGACGTATGCCGGCCAAACCGCTGTAAAACCATTCCAAAATGTGGCCGAGCATCAAGTGATTGTTGGATACCGTGGGCAATGCCTGCCAAGACTCGGTAAGTGCCGTAGCGCCCTTGGCCAGCTGGTAGCCATAACCGGGCACGTCGCTGCGATTGTTCATGTCGTAAATCACGTCGCTACGTCCCTCGTCGTCCAACACCCGTAACAGGTAACGGTAGCCAATATCGCCGGCCGATAACGCATTGTTGCGGCTTCTGAGATCTTTGATGATGTTCTCGAGCACCGCTGCCTTGTTCTTGGGTTCCACCAGTTTCATGTAGATAGCCATGGCGTTCGCGGCTTGGCTACCCGTACCGTACTGCTTGGTGGTATCGTTGAAATAAGTTGTATTGAAAGCTGCTTTTACCTGCGCCCCTAGCTGCTTGTAGGCGATGGCGTCTTTTGGTTTTCCAAGTAAGTTGGCAATTTGTTCCAATATAGTCAAATCGTAATAATACATGGCTGTGGCCGTTACGCCCTTGGGTGTAAGTTGCGAAACGCCGAGTGGTTTTGGGCCAAGATCGTACCAGTCGCCCAGACCTTGGGTAAGTATATGGTTGTTGGCTTTCGATTGCAGGTATGTTATATACTTTTGCATCATGTTATAACTTTCCGTCAATACTTGTTTATCGCCATACCACTGATACACATACCAAGGCATGATGATGCTGTTGCTGCCCCATTCGGGAGAATCCCGGAAAGGGTCTTCAAACTGCACGAATTCTGGTGAGATTTCGGGCACCAAGCCTTCGGCGGTTTGCGACATCCGCATATCGTTGATGACTTTTTTGCAAAGGTTGGCGATATCGTAATTGTAACGGATAGAGGCGCCTACAAGGTGTGCTTCTTCTAACCAACCCAATTTTTCCCGATGTGGACAATCGGTGAAAATACTGACCATATTACTTTTGATGGACCAATCGATGAGCTTTTCTGTTTTGTTGAACAGGTCGGAAGAAGTGCGGAATTCGCCTGCTCGATTAGCTGCGCTGCGTATATGCAAGCCTTCTAAATCTAATACGATTGGTAATTTATTGGGATTCGGTTCGTCCTTTGGAACGGCTTGTTGCACTTGCAAATATCTGAATCCGGTATATGTAAATTGCGGCTCCCAAGTCTCTTCATCATCACCTTTTAATATATAGGTAAAATAAGTAGGACGACCGGTTGCTCTTTGATTAACGGTGCCATCCGGGTTAATCAATTCTGCCGGAACGATGCGAACGGTGTCGCCTTTTTTACCTTTTACAGTGATGCTCGGGATGCCAGAAGCATTTTGGCCTAGGTCGTACACAAAGGTATCAACGGCGATTTTTGTTATTTTTTTTGGTTCGAATGTTTCCATCACTTTAACGGGGTCGGCCATTTGGGAATTCAATACAGGCGGGCCATCCACCACAATCGCTTGCTTCCAGTTAGCATCGTTGAAGTTGGGTTTGTCCCACCCTGGCTGTTCCTTATTGGCATCATAATCCTCGCCGCTGTAAATGCTCGAAAAGAAAATCGGGCTCTTGTCGGTCTTCCAAGTGTCATTGCTGATGATATTTTCAGTAGTGCCGTCCTCGTATTCCACCACCATGCGACACATCATTTTTGGGTAGCCGAAAGCTCCAGTCAATTTGCGGTAACGCTCACGGGGAATGTAATAAAATCCATTGCCCAGCATCACCCCAATCGTGTTCTTGCCTGCTTTTACTTGATCCGTGATATCAAAAGTAACATATAAAGCATGTTTGTCATATTTCGTCCAGCCTGGATCTAAGAAATGGTCGCCTACCTTTTCACCATTTAAGTGAAAATCGAAATGACCAAGCCCACAGATAAACATCGTCGCTTTTTTGATGGATTTCTGAACGGTAAAATCTTTGCGTAACATGGGAAGGACATCTCGGCCGGGCCCCCAAGCCTTTTTGCCATTGCCATGTGCAGCCGGCACAATGATATTCGAGTCTGGTAGTTTCTCGTAGCCGATCCATTGAGCTCCTTTCCAATCTTTGGCTTCCAACAAACCCATTTGCCAGGTCGCTGTCTTAGACCAATCGGATACCGTTTCCTGATTGTCCCAAACCTGCACTTTCCAAAAGTATTTTTTTGCAGGTTCCAGCGCCTTACCTGCGAAGAAGATGTTGATGGAGGCGTTGCTTGCTACCTTTTTGGAATCCCAGATATTGCCAAGGTTTTTATCGAGTGTTGCCTCATTATCCGCCACTAAAATGCGATAGGCCTTTTGCATCACATTGTACTTGCTCGATGAAAGTTCCCAACCCAAGAGCGGCGTTCTGCTCTCCACACCTAGTGGATCCTTGGTATTTTCGCAACGCAAGTACGATATCGTAACTTTTTGCTGCGCAAAACCAATGGCTGGCAACAAAGGAATCATGAATAATAAAATCCATCTATACATCGAAATATTTTTACTTTTTGATTTTAACTCTTACTTCTTAATTCTTACTTCTTAATCCTAAACTCTTAACTATTAACTCTTAACTCTTAACTCTTAACTATTAACTCTTAACTCTTAATCCTCTACTGCACATCCAACCCCGAAACACTTACTCCCTGTGCATGCAAGGCCGTTAGTCGGATATGATAAATTCCAGCATTGATCATGGAGCCAGTGGATCCGGTATAATAGTTCCATTTTCCCGTGTTGCTGGGCAATAATTCAACTTGCTCCGTATGCATCAGCGTGCCATCCATGGTAAGCAATTCAAGTTTTGCTGCCAGCTTTTCTTTTGATGTGTTTGCATATTTAACGGTGAGTGAATACACATCGGCCACGCCTACGGTAATTGTCCATTCGATGGCATCACCATTATCTTTTTTGAACACGACAGCGTCTTTTTCATTGACAGTTGCTTTAGCCAGTCCATCGCCCAAAAACTTTGCTTGCGGTGCTTTGTATGTGGTGATGGTTTTAAGGTCGTAAGCTGGTTCGATGGTGTTGATGGGGACAACTGCTACTGTATACATGGATGCACTTACAGGATTATCACCTAATTGAACCATGGCATCCTTCGGATAGCGTTTGCGATAAACACGGAATCGTTTCCCACCACTTTCATCTGATTGCAGGAACGACTTGGTGTCTTCAAACCCAACGAGCCAATTCGGCAATGTTTGTAATAAACTGTCCATTGCAATAAAAACATCAGCTTCTTTTTGTATCCGAAATGTGGCCCATATACTTTTTCTTGCATTAGGCAAATGGCTAGGCGTTCGCAACCAATCTGCCCCAAACAAAACTGGTGGCAATGCTGCAATCTGGATATCCTTATCACTATACAAATGTTGACCAGTGGCCATCCAAGTTGTGTTAGAGAAATCGACACTTGGTGCATTTGTATGATCTCGTAAATCGTATATTAATGATTTTGATGCTGGATTAGAAATCTTTTTATTGTTCACACCAGCAATGGCAATGGCTGAAATAACTGCTTGCCCGGATGCTACATTCGGAAATGATAGATCTATTTTCCCATCTACCACATGTACGGAAATCTTTTTCTTCAATGCTTTGTCGTGGCCAACTTCGTTCCAGATATCTAGGTTTTTGATGACTGTTTTTCCATTGATGGCTACATCGAACATCCGCCAGCCTTTGCAATCCATTCCACCGCCTGTTCCCAGCCAAGGCTCGATAAAATATAGCTCCACCAAGTAATCACCGTTCGGTACGGGAAAGTGATAGGCTAGTCTATCTCGTCCATACCTAAAGTCTTGAAAGAGCGGCCAGTCTTGGGTTCCAGCAATTGGATCATTGGTGCTGCGTTGGCTGGCAAAGAAAGAAGGCATGCCTTTAAAGTCGTTGGTCCACGAAGTAGAGCCCCAAATATTGTTGCTATCCAACGCTTGATCGGCCCGCCAAGTATTGCCAATTTTATCCATATAACTTGGGCCGCCACAATTGACCCGATAGATGTAATTTTTCTCTTTCTGTGGCTGAAGAATAGTCGATGGCTTTTGCAATAATGCATCATTAGGCGCCTTCGGCAGATGATTCAGTATAATTAAATCTTCGGCCAATGGTTTGCCATTTACATACCCTATTGCTTTTAGGATATTGTATTGAATGGATACGTTATCCCACTGAAAATGCGTACCTATTCCACCTCTTTTATGTTTGCCCAATGAGGTTCCATTTACATCATTGAACAATTCCACTTCATCACAATTGGAATATACCGTAATGCCGCTTTTGAAACCTGGCGATAACCATCGATCGGGCCAAGTATGAGATACGATGTACACCATGGGAGATGTTTTGTTTGAAACATAATTCGACCTAAACATATAAAATGCATCGGTCGGCTCTTCCCAAGGGGTAAGCAGTCCTTTGTAATTAACGGGGCCAATTCGATCCAATTCCCGATAGCCCTCGCCCCCCTGCACCCGACCCGGATTATCATGCGAAGTAAGCAACCAAAAGAATTGCCCAGCGGTGCTATCCTTTGCAGATTCAGCCAAGCGCACTTTGGTTTCCATCAGCTGTGTCATGCGGTCTTCGCTCAAGATACCGTTTTGTTGAAAGGCACCTTCGCTGTGTAAATCGATGGTACGCCAAGCGCCATATTCACCAATCAACACTTGTCTTTTTACATCGCTAGCGTATGTATTTGGGTCGCCACCATAAGTGCCTGTCCAGTTTTGGGGAACGTCCCAGTCGGTGCCTTCGCCGCCGTTGCAAGTGGTTACTTTTCGTTGGGAAGATGCGGTAGGATCCAATTCCCGGATGAGCGCTGTACACTCCCGAGCAAAGTCTGCAGGCAATTTGCTTTCATTTTGTAAACCCCATAAAATAACGGATGGACAATTGCGCCGTTCGATGACCCATTCCTTTAATAAGTTTTTGAAATTATTCCTAAATTTAGGACTATCGTACCAAACATGTGCAGATAATTGCGTCCACCATAGGATGCCTAACGAATCCCAATAGCTGCCGTAGCGTAAATTATGTGGTTGGTGTCCATCCCGAAATGCGTTGAAACCAGTTGCTTGGATTTCTTGTACACGGGTACGCACCTGCTCGGCCGTAAAAGCATGGCTTTGCCCAATCAAATGTTCGTATTCCGCAATGCCGTTGATAAAAACGGGTTTGCCATTCAAAAAAAACTGATTGCTGGATGGTGCTTTTCCGATTGGCCAACTAATAGTACGGATGCCATAAGGACTGGTTACTTTATCAATCATCTTCTCTCCTTCCCACACTTCTGTTTCCAACGAATAGAGGTACGAACTTTCAAGCGACCATAGATGTACATCATTGAAGTTTGGCGAACGCGTTTGATATTGTTTGGCGGAATTGCCGCCGATTTCTTGTGAGGTGCTTTGTTTAAAAACAGTATTGCCTTTGGCATCTTTTAATATATTCCAAACAGCTATATTTTTCACAGCAGCACTGTAATTCTTTACATCTACTGTAATGTTTACAAAGGCTGATTGTGCAGAAGCCGTGGTATCGTTCCAGATATGTACGCCAAATGGGTTCACCCGTACTTCATTGGTAACCAACAATTGAACCGGTCTAAAAATACCCATCGGTTGTGAGCC
>Ga0247739_10000589_pt1 | contig 12790 bp, 18 predicted proteins | sample UWRJL058202B2_FD_180943 | JGI IMG/M metagenome (GOLD analysis project Ga0247739, IMG submission 180943) | Plant litter microbial communities from Arlington Agricultural Research Station in Wisconsin, United States - UWRJ-L058-202B-2 | ecosystem: Environmental > Terrestrial > Plant litter >...
AACTGTAGTTTAAACCCGGCATCCAAACCTATTTCGTACGCAAAAGAACGAATGATGCGCTGAACGAAACTGTCAATGGTACTAATGGAAAACCGGCTATAATCATGCAAAATGGCTGAGTACACCAAGGTGGCATGTGCTTGCAAATCTTTCATGTTGAGCCCGCTAATGGCTTCCATCAACAATTTGCCATACTGCGTTTCTTTACCGGCCGCAAGGTTTTTCAGCTCGCCCAATATGCGGTGCTTCATTTCTTCGGTGGCCTTGTTGGTAAAGGTTACAGCAAGTATCTCTCGGTATTTATAGGGGCTCTCCAGCAACAGTTTAAGGTACTGAAGGGTAAGCAAAAATGTTTTGCCGCTGCCGGCCGAAGCTTTATAGATGTCGAGCCGTGGGGGAAGTGAATTGGCTATTTGCATTGGTGTGAAAGTACATGTAATGTTTGATCCATGCATTCACATATTAGTCACGATAATATAAATTCCAGTGTTACCAAAAATCCACCATCGGGGGCAGGTTTCAGCTCGAGCACAATTGTTTTATTTTGTTTATTAATGGTCTTGTTCCAACGGATAATTTTGTCGGCTTCGTCCAGTACTGCTTGGGATTGAATAATGTATCCATCCGCTACGGCACAGTCTGTCAATTGTTTTTTGAACGTTTGGTACAAGCTATCTGCAGCGGCGGGTGTATCGAACTTTTTGGAATAGAATTTTACAAAATCGTTCGTGTACGCTTGTGTTCCGCTGCACTGCCCATGATCCATGCCGGCTATTACTTTGGTGGTGGCGTGCTCTTTTACGGCGGGTATCAGCTTGCCCGAGATATTCTTGCAATTCACTGACAACTGTTGAAAATAAAATTCGATATCCTCACACATCGTTTGGGCTGAGGCCTTAAGCATGCAAGTAAAAATCAATATACATAGGAATGTTTTCTTCATAACTCAAAAATAAACCTCAATGTAGGGGGTTTGCTTTTCACAATCAATACCCTCAAACGGGTATCGAGGCAAATGGATGAGAGATTGGCAAAAATTAACAGATTGGACTATTCTCCATCTTTCCAGCGCCATAAGTGTATACAGGCATACGTTCGGTAAGGTTTCCATTTCGCAGCAACTTTCAACATCTTTTCTTTCAATGCTTTTTTATCAACCCCTTCTAAGTTGTAGATGCCGGCAATGGCTTGTTGTATACCCAAGTCGTCCAATGGAAAAACATCTGCACGCCCCAACGTAAACATCAACAACATTTCCACGGTCCATTGGCCCACGCCTTTTATCTGCACCAAAAAATCGATGATAGCCTCATTGGACATTTCGAGGAGTTTTTTATCGGTCACTTCGTTTTCGATACAAAACCTAGCTACATTTTGCACATAGGTAACTTTGGCATTGCTTAACCCAATGGCTCGCAGCGTTGCATGGTCTTTGGCCAGAACCTGCTGTGGCGTTGGCTCTTCTCCATCAAACAAATCTAAAAAACGTTTGTAAATAACTGCCGCCACTTTGGTACTCAACTGCTGGCTCATGATACTGGCCATCAGCCGAAGCGGTATATTTTCATGAAACTGCAACTCATGAACGGTCGTTCCCAGATATTTCGCTAGCTTTTTATCCTTTTGCAGATGCTCGATATAAGACATGTTTGCAAGATACAATAGATGGGTGGAAGCCAAAAGGTGGAATGGGCAAAGGCAAACAGCTTTAGGTTTTGAGCTTCGTGCTTAAGCTCCCTACTTTCTCACCACAATCTCCACCCGCATGTTTTTCTTTTGTTCTTCCTCGGATTTTGCTTCTGGAAAAACCATTTCCCTATTACCCATGCCTTTATAAGTAAGCCTATCGGCAGGTACGCCCCGAGCTATGAGTTGCTTGTACACTTCTTTTGCCCTAGCCTCGGATAAAATATCCATCTTTTGCATATAAGCCGGATTGCTGGATAGCCATTCCGGACAGTTGACATGGCCTCGAATTTCTAGTTTCTCCGTGGCATAAGTCTTCACCAAATCTGCCAACTCATCTAAATATGGAAAAGACTCCATATTGACAACTGCCTTATCAGGAATAAAATATATTTTTTCGAAGGTTAGTTTCTTGATGATGGTCGTATCTGTTTTATCAGCCACCGGCTCCGACACCGCAATGGGTTCTGAAACCGGCTGAACAATCATCACTTCTACCCTTCTGTTTTCGTTATAGTCGTTAATGGCTTTGGGCTTTTCCTCACCAAAATTTTGAACCCTATTGATTTTAATAGCAGTTGCTAATTGGCGAATGTATTTTACCACCTGCTGGCTTCGCCTAGCGGACAGTTTTTGATTGTAGGCGCTGGAACCAACTGCATCCGTGTGTCCGGTCAAACTTTCTACTTCAGCATTGGCATGCTCCCGAAAAAAGGAATCTATTTTTTGCCTTTCATCTTCGGCCAACAAATACTGGTTGCTTTTGAAATGAACTGTCAGTAAACTGGTATCGCTGCCTTGCGAAAAGCTTAAAACAGGCAGGCTTAACAAACCTAAAAAGAAAAGAACCTGAATATGTACTCTCATGATCAGAATTAATTAGCGCTAAAATATTAAATATAGTAACGAATTAAACGCATTCGTATTTTTAACCATTATGACAAACTCCAAAATTATCTACCTAAAATTCTTTTTTATTCTGGTTTCCTGTTGGGCTAGTGTTGCCATGGCACAATCTCCACAAGAATCTATCCAACTGATAATGGGCAAGCAAACGGCTGCCTGGAACCGAGGCGACATACCAGCCTTTATGGAAGGCTACTGGAAGAGCGATTCGCTACAATTTGTAGGACAAAGTGGTGTTACCTACGGCTGGCAAAAAACATTGGACAATTATAAAAAGCATTATCCAGATACGGCCAACATGGGACAATTGACTTTTGACATCCTGGAAATAAAACCGCTGTCAAAAGATTATTGTTATGTATTGGGCAAATGGTTCTTGAAACGAAGTGTGGGAGATGTGGGCGGACACTTCACGCTTTTGTTCAAAAAATTTAAGGACGGTTGGAAAATAGTAGCTGACCACAGCTCTTGATTTAATTTGCTTCCTGGGCTTTGGTTATAAGTAATAAGTTGTAAGTTATAGGTTAAGGCCTTTATCCGTATTGGCTTTGGGGTAATTTCCGAACTGCGTTTTTTACACTTAACATAACGCACAGTTTATGAAGGATAAATCCATTCATCATTTTGACGGTCATAAATTGGGGCCCTTTTCCATTTGCGACGTAGGTACCAAAATACCCAAATACCGCTTGCAATCATTAGCACATAGTATATAATATTTCCAAGGGTTATCTTTTCATCCCAAAACATATAACCCATCTTTATACCAAACAACGAATTGGTGAGCATCCAAAAAAGTACCAAGCTAATGGTTTGTATTATTCGTATTAAAAAGGCTCTTATCTCAGGTTCCATCCTGTAAATTTCGGGAATTTTAGGTGTGGTCAGCACTTTAACGCAGCGTTTATTAATGCAAAAAAGGCCACAACATTAGTTGAGGCCCTTGGCGTTTCCCTGATTTTTATTGGTTTAACAAAAAATAGCACTTTTTATATATCAAGAAGTTTGCATTTTCTTCTTTTTCTTCATTTGGAAAGCCCTGTGAACGTTGAAGCCAAAGTGGATATCGCCCTTAAAAAATTCACCCACGGTTTCGGTTATAAAAGGGCGTGGCGCAATACCTGTTCCATTGGTAAAAATGAGCTGGAACACATGGCCGGCCGTTTCAATATCGATCCCTAGGCACAATGAATTATTAGTGCCTGGCAATTTAGTACCTGGCAAATTGTAATAATACTCTGCATTAACGGCCATCATTTTGGTGATTTTATGCCGGCCGCCAATGCCCAGTGCAATAATATCGTTGTGCAAACCGCTATTGGCAACCACATTATAGTGTACCAGTGTGGGCATAAATTGTAGCGAAAAATCGTTGCTGAACTTTCGGGCTACCAACACTTGCAAAGAGGTGAACACTCGATCTTTAAAAGGTGTTTTATAGGTTTGAGAAGCTGGATCCCGAGTAGTGCGCACCATCAGTGAGCCCAACACATCCAGCGTAACGGGCATAATATGTACGCCGCTACTTTGTTTCAATACTTTATATTTAGCATAAGTATCATATTGTTTGTCGAAGCTAGCATGCCCAATACCTACCGTTAAATCGTTGGTGATGCCGTAATCGAATGCAATGCGAACGGTGGCATTGTCTAGGCCAAACCATTCATACGGCCCTCCGTTAAGTGTGCCGAAACGATGATTGATTACAAAATCCATCACACCCTTGTGTAATGTTTCCACCGAATGTCCATTAGAGATGGTTGTGCTTTTGAACGTGGCGATGGTATAATCCGTTGCTGGCTTTTGATCCTTCAGGGTATCCTTTGTCTCGCTGGCCATTAGGGAATCTAGGTTCAAGTCTTGCGCTTGCATCCATAAAGGAAAACATAATAACAGTAATATCTTAAAAGCCTTTGGCATAAGGTGTTCGTTTAGGAGTTTAAATCGTAGGTAAATGATTAAGCTTATTTATATTTTCCGTATTTACAATCAACAGTTATTTCAATATCTTTTGCAATTTTACTGCTAGCGAAAGAGGGAACGGTTACGCCGTAGTCTTCCCGATTGATCTTGAACACTGCTTTGGCCGAAGCTAAACCGCCAGTTATGGTAATAGTTCCAGACGCTTCTGCCGGTTTGGTTACGCCATGCACGGTTAGCGAACCCTTTACGGTCACTTTGTAGGCGCCATCTTTGGCAAAATTTACATCTTTCAAATTAGTGATAGTGCCCGTAAATTTTGCTTGCGGAAATTGGTCGCTATCCATATAATCTTTTCCGTTAAAATGCTCTTGCATAGTAGCTTTCGGAAAAACGAACCCCTTGATCAATACTTGAAATCGCATCTCCCCTTTTTGTGGATCTAAAAAACTTACCACTTCATTGTTCTCTGCTTTAATGTCTTCCACAGGGGTGGTTGAGAAAAATGAAATTTTTCCATTGCGGGTAAATTGCACTTGTGCGTAGGTTGATGTGGCAAACGACAAAATAAGGATGGCCGAAAAAAGAATCTTGATATGTTTCATACATAAATATTTAAAGTGTGTAAATAAAATTTTAATTATTAGGTGCGCCCTTGTTTACCCACGCACTTATTTTGGCAATATCACAGTCTGCCAGCTTAGGCCTTCCTTTAGGCATGGCTGCAAACCCTGGCAAATGCATGATGACGCCGGGTATCAGCCCAAAATTTACGTTGCTCTTTACAGCCGCATAGGTGTCTAGTGTTACGCCGCCCATGGCTATACCCGTTGCATGGCAGGAGTAACAATTTGCTCTTAGTATGTTTGTTACTTCCACACTATATTTCACATTGCTTGTATCGCAGGTGCTTGCCTGGGGATATACCAAATCCGCCTTGCGGTAATAGCATCCTTGAATCACCATTATTGAAACGATAACCGAGGCTAAAGCACCACACATAATAATTCCTTTCTTAATTTTCATTTCGATAAGTAAATTTTAAAATGTTTATTTAATAAGGTAACACTCAATCATTACCACATCTGCATCGGGCAAATAGCCGGTGCAGATACCTTTAATAATTACCTGTTCACCCACCTTTAAAATTTGGTTGTCTTTAAAAGTGCAGTTGATACCAAAAAATGGGTCATCCGTTTTAAGGATACAAACTGTTTTTCCTTGTTGATTGGTTTTTGCTTCTAATACTTCTCCACTAACCTGCACAGCTTTATCCAAGTATTTGGGTTCTTTTTCGTTGGCTCCAAAAGCCTTCAATAAATCGCCGGCCTTCACTGTAACTGCACTTTCGTCTCGTACATCTCTTGCAGGTTTATACCATACGTATAAAAAATAGGCCGTGCCTACAATCAACACAATGCCTACAAGGATCAATATTCTTTTCCAGATCCTTTTCATAGAGTAGATTATTTAATGAAAAAATTAGGTAATCAAAAGGTCAATACGCAGGAACATCAATAAGCGTTGCCTTGACAGATAAATAAATGTGGTATTTAAAAAAATAAAAATCTTTTACGTAAATGGACAACGCTAGAATATATAAAATAATTTATTTACAATTACTTCACTTTTTTTAAGGTCGAAAATATCCGGCAAGCGTTTGTTGCCAACAATAACGAGCAAAAGCAGTATGGTTAAGCATCTTTACGCTTAACTATTAGACCTTAACCAGTTCCTGAGTACGTTTTGGGAATAGAAATCTACATCAAGCGTAATGGAAACGCCCAACTTTATATTGCCACCAATCAATTTTTTACTGGCATGAAATTGTGACTATTTCTAAAGCCTGCCGATTTATCCAGCAGACAATATCTCAAACGTAAAAACTAATAAAAATGGCTTTCCTTAAAAAAACAGACAATACAGGCAAGGAACTTTCTTTGCATTATGTAGACTATGGAACTGGCAAACCCGTTATATTGATACACGGCTGGCCGCTGAGCCACGAAATGTGGGAATACCAAATAAGTGATTTGGTAAATAGTGGATACCGCGTTATAGCGTATGACAGACGAGGGTTTGGTAAATCTTGTAAACCATGGAGTGGCTACGATTATGACTCCTTGACCGAAGATTTGAAGTTTGTAATAGATGAACTTGGCCTAGAAAATATAACCCTTGTTGGTTTCTCTATGGGTGGAGGTGAGGTGGTTAGATACTTTAGTAAATATGGTGGTAAAAATGTATCTAAAGCAGTACTCATATCTGCAGTAACTCCATACCTACTTAAAACAGATGACAATCCAGATGGAGTACCGCAGGAAGTGTTCGATGAAATGACGGAACAAATGAAAAATGATAGAATTGGATTCCTTGATGAATTTGGTAAACAGTTTTTTGGAGTTGGCCTCCTCAACAAACCCTTAAGCACCCCGTTACTTGAATACTATCGCATGTTGTGCTCGCTTGCCTCTCCTAAAGCAACGGTAGATTGTGCGGCTTCCTTTTCGACTACTGATTTTCGAAGCGAAATGAGTTCTATTACTGTTCCTACCCTCATAATCCATGGCGATGCAGACAAGACAGTTCCTATTGATCCGACAGGGAAGGAATCGGCCAAGGTTATTGCTAATAATCAGTTCATCATTTATGAAGGTGCACCTCATGGACTATTTTATACTGATAAGGAAAGGTTAAACGGAGACCTGATAGCATTTATTGGGTGATAGCATTGTTTACTTAAGTCACCTCAAAATGGGGAATTACTTCCCTGAATCTTATGAAATTGATTAAACAGACGCATTAAAAGGTTTTTGTTTACACATATTTAAACGGTTTAAGCAAACAGATGGAAGTTTGGCAGGCTTTTTTGATGTATTAGGTAACAAGTAATTTAATCACTATAAAATCAATCGTTATGAGTACTAAAAAAGTAGTTTTAGGAGTTGTTCTAGGCGCCGCAGCTGGTGCATTGTTAGGCGTTCTATTAGCTCCAGACAAAGGATCCAACACAAGAGATAAAATCAAAAGCAAATCTACCGACGCATTGAGTTCTGTAAAAGACAAATTCAATGACTTCGTTGAAGCTATCTCTTCAAAATTTGACAGCGCAAAAGGTGACGCTGAAGACTTAGTTGAAAAAGGTAAGGCTAAAGCCAATCAATTGAAGGGCGAAGTAAGGAACAGCATGTCTTAATACAAATCGATTAAAAAAACATATATCAGAAACATGGAAGCATCAGCAATGCCATTAGAAGAACCAACCCTATTAGACCAAGCTGGAGAGTTTGCACAAACGCAAGTTAAACTGTTGAAATATAAAGCTGTTGATACAGGTGCAGAACTCGCATCCTCTTTTATAACAGGACTTGTAAAGGCAGTGTTGATTGCTTCGTGTGTTATGATACTAAATGTCGGACTTTGTTTGTGGGTAGGAGAATTGTTAGGTAAATCTTATTATGGTTTTTTTGTGATAGGTGGGGTGTATGCCCTCATCGCACTTTTGTTAAGTGCCTTTGGAAGTAAATTGATGAAAGAACCTATCAGCAATATGATTATCAGAAAAATTTTAAAATAATTATATGCCCATAACATCTTCCAAAGAATTAAAAGAACAAATTGCTGCCTTAGAAGCACGAAAAGTTATTCAACAAGAAGCATTAAAAGAAGCATTTGGCGAAAGATTAGAAAGTTTGAAGCCGGTTAACCTTGTAAAAACGGCATTCATGAACCTTTCCACTTCATCTGAATTAAAGGACGGAATTATAGACCACACACTTGGCCTGGCAGCTGGTTTGCTTTCCAAAAAAATATTAGTGGGTTCCTCAAACAATCCATTTAAAAGAATGCTTGGCTCGGCAGCACAATTAGGTGTAGCAAAATATGTTAGTGAGCATTCAGAACCTATTAAAAATGCTGCCATTTCTATTTTCAATAAAATATTGAATAAAAAGGAAAAAAAGAAACCTGTTAAGGATTACAGATAATTTACATGTCTTATTGCTTTTAAGAAGTAAAGTCATCTCTGTCTTTGCTATTACACACTCCTTTGTCTACATGTGGCCACTTATGGCATCCTTAACTAATAAAAAAATTGCTGTGTATAATAAAAGAAAAAAATTGCCTTTGCAATTTCCACTAAGTCAAGAGTTATTTGAGCGTGCAAAAATTGAACTTGAGATGATGGATAAACAACGGGCCATCAAAGTGTCTGCGACTACCGATTTTAATTGGGAAAAAAATACACCTAATTTTCACCTCCTGAATAGAAATCTTACAATTGCCCCAGAATTACAAGTACTACTTCAATTAAGGAATAATTAATTTAATTGATTTTACTATACACACCCTTTACAAAACTTTAAATTTATTGTTATGGCCATCAACTTATTAGAAAACATTCAGCAAAAATTGGGTTACGAACCGCTTCAAAAAGTAGACCCTAACACACAAGAAGTAAAGACCGAAGACAAAGCTTTTTCTAAATATAGATTTAGTCAAGCGGCGATACCTTCTATTATCATTGGCTTATATAAACTTTCTACAACTGATGAAGGCGCTACTGCAATATTAAACGAGCCACAAAGCACTAATTGGGTAGATGGTATTTTTGGCGTATTCGAGGATGAAGCAGTGAAAAGAATTGCCGATTATTCAAATCATACCATTGAAAATACCCATGTTGATATGGACGCCATTGCCGAGGAAGCTATCGTTTTGATAAGGCAAGATGTTCCTGACAATGATATTAAAAAAGTAAAGGAATTGCTAGCCGATCAAAGGACTACTGTTCTTCCGTTTTTACCGGCCAGCATACAAATAGGAGAATTGCTGAACGATTCTACACTAGATGATAGAACCAATAAGATGGAAGGCCCTATGTCTAACCTTATGCACAAAATTGGGAATATATTTTCTGGAGCAGAATCGGATGTTAAACAGTAAGTGATTTAATTTATATACCTAACATCACAAAATGACTAATTGCAGCTACAATCAAAACGGCACATGAAAACCAAATCCTTACAAGAAGATCAGCCTTCAGCTTTTGTTACCTCTATAAAAAATGCTTTTAATAATACCGGCAGGCTCACCGAGTTTGCCGGTCGTTTTTTTAAAGAACTTTTTACCACCAAATTTGAGTTTAGAGAATTTGTTAAGCAGTGTTATGCCATTGGATTTAAATCATTGCCGCTAGTGGCCGTTACTGGTTTTATTATGGGCTTGGTATTAACTATTCAAACGCGGCCAACACTATCAGAATTTGGCGCCGAGTCTTGGCTGCCCGGCATGGTGGCACTGTCTCTTATTAGGGAAATTGCGCCAGTGATCACAGCACTGATTTGTGCAGGAAAAGTTGGCTCAAGCATTGGCGCCGAACTTGGATCGATGCGGGTTACCGAACAAATTGACGCCATGGAAGTTTCTGCAGTAAATCCATATCAGTATTTGGTTGTAACGAGGGTTTTAGCCTGCACTTTAATGATTCCGCTTTTGGTTGTTTTTGCCAACAGCGTAGGGTTGATAGGTTCGTTTGTAGGTATCAATATCCGCGGCGATGTTACGTTCTATCGCTTCATAGGACAAGCATTTAGAAAAATAGAATTTATAGATTTGATGCCTGCTACCATTAAAACTTTTTTCTTTGGATATTTTATTGGCATCATAGGTTGTTTTAAAGGGTATAACGCAGCCAATGGTACTGAGAGTGTGGGCAAGGCTGCTAACTCGGCAGTAGTTGCTGCTTCATTAACGATTTTCATTATTGACATGTTTGCAGTACAAATAACAGATATGATTTCCTAATATACTATGAATAACGAACAAGCCATAACAGAAACAGTATTAGAATCAAAAGCTACCGAAGAGCCCATTATTAAAATCGAAGGGCTAGAAAAATCGTTTGGTCAAAACGACATTTTAAAAGGGGTTGACCTAGAAGTTAGAAAGGGTGAAAACCTGGTTGTATTAGGTAAATCCGGTTCAGGAAAATCTGTTACTATTAAATGTATTATTGGCCTAATTTATCCAGATGCTGGAGAAATTACGGTGTTGGGTAAAAAGTTGAGCGACTTGAATTACAAAGAGATGAACGAGCTAAGACTGCGCATGGGCTTTTTGTTTCAAGGTGGTGCACTGTACGATTCCATGACCGTAAGAGAAAACCTCGGTTTCCCATTGCGCAAGTCTCCAACTAAGATACCACGTTCTGACAAAACAAATATGATAGAAAATGCATTGCATGAAGTAGGATTGAGCGAAGCAATTGACAAAAAACCATCGGAACTTTCTGGCGGTATGCAAAAAAGAATCGGGCTTGCAAGGTCGCTTATATTACATCCAGAAATAATGTTGTATGATGAGCCTACAACAGGCCTGGATACAGTTACAGCTAGAGAAATAAGCGAACTTATATTAGCAATGCAGAAGAAGCATAAAACATCTTCTATAATTATTACACATGACATGGCTTGTGCAAAAATAACAGCTGACCGGATGGTAGTTTTAAAAGAGGGCGTTATTATAGCTAGCGGTACATACGAAGAATTAGAGAATAGTGATGACGGATATGTAAGGTCATTTTTTAACTAATAAAAATTATTATATGAAAAAGGAAGGATCGAAGTGGAGACTAGGTTTGTTTGTAACCATCGGGTTGGTGTTGTTCGCCGCCGGCGTCTATATTATTGGGAAGCAAAAAAATCTGTTTGGCTCTACATTCAGGCTTCAAACGATGTTTAGAAATGTAAATGGCCTTGAAATTGGAAACAACATTCGTTTTTCTGGTATCAATATCGGCACAGTTGATAATATTGAATTGGTAAATGATACCACCGTTAAAGTGGAACTGTTGCTTGAACAGAATGTTCAAAAATTCATTCGTAAAAATGCAAGTGCTAGTATTGGTAGCGAGGGATTAATGGGTGATAAAGTTATTGTAATCGCCCCAGGTACGCCCAATCAGCCGCAGGCTAGCAATAACGACATTTTACAGTCGAAGAATCCAATTGAAACAGAACAGATAATGGCAAGTGTACGGAACACCGCTAGCAATGCAGAAGTTATTACTGGCGAGCTTGCGCAATTCATGACAAAACTTAACAATGGAAATGGAACGTTGGCCAAATTAATTGGTGATGATAAACTTGCCAATAAACTAAACCGTACGATGAGCAATTTGGAAAGCAGTTCCAAAGGATTAGATGAAAATATGGAAGCTGCCAAACATAATTTTTTATTGCGTCCTTTTTTTAGGAAGAAAGAAAAAGAAGCGAAAAAGAAACAGGAAGAACTAGAAAAGAAAAAAGAACAAGCCATCAAAGACAAGCAAAAGGAAGCGGAAGAAAAAGAGAAGAAAAAGAAAGATTAATTTCACGAAGATGACTTATATTAAAAAAGAGACTTTCTATATAGAAAGTCTCTTTTTTAATATAACAATGTTTTAAATAACTTGACTGCAACGCCAAACAACTATTGCAGTTAGCTTCTATACTTACAATTTTTTTATAACCTTTCTATAATTCCAGCGATTCCTTGTCCGCCGCCAACGCATGCGGTTACAATGCCGTATTTTTTATTCAGCCTTTTCATATCATGGGTTAGCTGGATGGTTAGTTTACAGCCTGTGCAACCCAATGGATGGCCTAAAGAAATGGCGCCTCCATTAATATTAACCTTTGCTGTATCCAATTCCAATTTGCGAATAACAGCCAAACTTTGAGAAGCAAATGCCTCATTTAATTCAAAAAGATCGATATCATTTATATTCATACCGGCTTGCTTAAGCACTTTAGGTACCGCTGCAACTGGGCCTATGCCCATTATCCGTGGTTCCACACCAGCGCTAGCGCAATTCACCAAACGGGCAATAGGTTGTAATCCTAACTCGTTTACCATTGCCTCACTCATAACAACCACAAAAGCCGCTCCGTCGCTTGTTTGCGATGCATTACCAGCGGTTACAGACCCATCCGCAGCAAAAACGGGCTTTAGTTTGGCCAACGCATCCATGGTCGTATCTTTTCTTGGGCCTTCATCCGTATCCACCACAAAACTTCTAGTCGCTCTTTTTCCTTTTTCGTTTACATATACTTCTTCCACCGTAATAGGTAAAATGCCATCTTTAAAATACCCGCTTTGTATGGCATGTATAGCTTTCTGGTGGCTGTTAAATGAAAATTCATCTTGATCAGCACGGCTTACATTATATTCTTTGGCCACCGCTTCTGCAGTAAGTCCCATGTTTAAATAATAGTCAGGTTCGGTAGACGAAACCGTA